>JAABUW010004012.1_pt1 | contig 20382 bp, 20 predicted proteins | sample 5560081 | NCBI WGS metagenome assembly JAABUW01 (sample SAMN10711882, study PRJNA513363) | rock metagenome | isolation source: Antarctica rocks | place: Antarctica: Victoria Land, Knobhead sud
GGCGAGAAGACGGGGATTAAGGGCGGGTTGGTCAGGAGTGTGAAGCTGTAGGGGGAAGGAGCGGAGGATGGAGGGCAGAGTCGGTAAAAGCAGCTTCCATGTTGCCCGGATCGTGAAGTCGACATAATGTAGGTCTATCAGCAAAGTTCAAATCTGCGAATTCCATACTTTTTAGGGGTATGCTGAGTTGCATCATGTCAGTTTGGAGCCGATGCAAACGGTGAGATTTCAAGCTCATATGATCGCTCATATCGCAACAAAGAGATATGTACACTCTATCCGAGCACAAATCAGTATACCCTTCCTACCCAGACACCAGCCGCAACTCCCCAAACCAAACAACGCATTCCCCCTACGCCTGCCCCACACTCGCCGCCCTCCTCCGCCTCTTATTCGCGCCACTGCCCTCAGCCCCGTTCAAAACCATCCCCTCAGCATCCATCGGCTTCCTCCTCCGCACAAGCTGATATCCCCGATCCAGCTCCACTTCAACCGCGCATCTCACCCTCAACGCACCGACTGCAGGCCAGACACTCCTCTCGCCAGCCAAAATCCAGTAGTCCAGACTCTCCTTGGTCGGGGTCTCGAGCAGCTTCAGGAAGTCGGCAGCGTGCAGATTGGGAACGAGCGTCAAGCTCGCCCCAGGCACGTTCTCGTCAATCAGCAAGCGGCGGACTGTGCCGGGGAGGAGACCTAGGCTGTCGAGCTGCGAGAGGCGATGGTGGATCTCCAGGTTTGTCAGTCTTAGGAGCGGGATCGTGAGGCCGCGCTTCCCCGCTTGGCTGGGGTTGGGATGCTGGAGGTCGCTGCGGAGGAAGGGCGCGATGTAGGGGCGAGCCTGCGAGACGACGAAGTGGTTGACGTTGAACAGCTCCGCGATGCGCGAGAGCGGCGAGTCTCGATCGTTGTAGCTCGCGGTGCGCCAGGAGTGGAAGGTCGTTTCCTGCGCGGACGCCCAGGGGACTATGGCGCCTGTTTCGTCTTTGCATTTCAGGAGGACGGAAGCGTAGAGGGTTGAGGAGGAGGCGTTGGAGGCGAGAGCGGCGGACCAGATGAGGACGTTGGGCGCGGTGAGGTAGTTGAGGAGGTTGGGGACGCCGCTGTGGCCGGAGGTGGCGACGGTGATGTTGAGGACGCGTTTGGTGCGGGCGTAGGCTTCTTCGAAGGTCAGGTCGCCGACGTTGGTGCGGACGCAGGCTTCGAGGACGGAGACGTCGAGGAAGTAGCCTTCGCGGACGAAACGCGCGATCCGGCGGGAGAGGGTTTGGAGGAGGCTATCTTGGTCTTTTGGGAGCAGTGGCTGCTCGTCTGGCGATTTCACCCGTCCGCTGCTTCGAGTGAAGGCTGTCAAGTCAATGCCATCCCCGTTGAGGAAGTCGAGAAGCTCATCCTCGGTATGGATGCCCACGAGAGCCGCTATCAGTGCTCCTGTAGCAGTGCCAGTGATTATTCTAGGCAACAGTCCTCTGAGATGCAGTGCCTTGACGACACCCAGATGGCAGAGTCCAAACATAGCGCCTCCTTGCAGTACCAACGTCGATCGCCCAAAAGCCTGTCGTGTATCGTGCAGCAGATCGAGCTTCGCTTGCGATGTCCATCCTTGCTCGTTGTGGGGCGTCGTGGGCAGCGTCGTAACATACTTGACTGCCAGCGCAACTTGCGTGATGTATTCTTCGATCAGTAGCTTGGTGCCTGCGTACGCTCGATTGAACAGCCGGGGCGTGGTAATATTGCCCAGATTGCGGACGAGCCCAGAACGGAGCAGATTGACTAATCCAAGAATATCATCATCTTCTCGCGCCTCGATAATGGCACGCCGCCGTTCGTTGATCAGCTTGTAGTCGTAGTGTTTACTCGAGGCATTCTGCCGCCAGAGGTCTGTTTGAAGGAGCTCGTCGAGTTGGAAGGCAGTTGCGTCCCATTCTTCGTAGGAATTGGCGTTAGTCAGATTATCGAGGAGGGTTTCCCGTGGTTTCTTCTTCGTCCACCATATGTAGGCTTTCTACGTAGTGTCAGCAGGAGATTCATGATCGTCAAAGAAAGCTCGGCGCAAGAAGAAGCGAAAACCTGATTTGGTGAGAAGAAGATCACGACAAGATCGCAAGACCTTTTACGTGAGTTGTCTTTGATTGAGCCTTGATGGAAGTACGACGCCGAGACTTACAGATTGCCAGTACCCGCCGACGTCGGCGAACACGCCCCATAACGCGCTGATAGCCATCCAGGAGTCGCTTGAGGCATCGTGAATGCGCTCATTCAGGGTCGAAGAGGTAGCACACGAGCCCTCGGCGTCGGAGTTGGGATCGATATCGCTTTCACATGCCAGAAGCTCGCTAGGGCTTCTTGGCAGTGACCTCCCATGCGACAACGCCATACGGAAACACTCAAGATGCACAGTCCTTTGCTAGGTATTTGGACGACAGTATTCAAGACCACGGGATGTAGCACCCAAACTGAGTGATGACTACTCCTTTGCTCACCCTTCCAGATGAGCGCTCTCTTGCGCTTTAGACAACTGACTTTACCTGCTTCAGATGTGCGATCCTTGTCTTATGGTTTTATTCGAAGCCTCTCATCAAATCAACTGATGTACAAACACGGGTTTGTCCCAAATTTTGGCATGGTTGCGGGTCGAAAGGCGGATGGTTTACGAGCACGTATGTGTAGTAAGATGTCATAGGGTACATAGTGTTCTTCACAAGCAAGAGGAACCGTTCGTTCAGTGCGATCTCTCTTCCAAGGACATTGCCCAATTGGTGGTGAATGAACTGCCTCTCAGGGCAGCTTAAGCGAGTCATACCCTCTTCTTACAAAGTACCTCCACGCTTTGGTCCGGCAAGACCATATCATCCATGTATAAATTCTCCGGCCTTAGCCCTTGTTTCTTTTCCGGAAAAGACATATCATATTCAGTGATCAGCAATGCCAAGACCAACTTCAACTGTGCAGCAGCAAATACTCTTCCTGGGCATGCAAATCGACCATACCCAAATCCCAGGCTATCTGCGCCTAAAGCCGCAAATTGATACTGAGCCTCACTCTCAGGATCGGCGACACGTTTGTGATAGAATCGGAAACCATCGAAGTGGTCTGGGTTCGGCCAGTTGGTCGGGTCATGCGTTATAGGTGGATGGGCATCGCGAGGATGACTCCCGGTGGTATAAGGGTGCCGTCGGAGAGGGTCAGGGGGCGGAGAACTTTACGATTGCAGCTGACTACTTTAGACAGGATTAGTCTTGGAATGTCGAGGTCACTACTTTAAGACCATGGATACTTACGCAGACCGGGAGGATTAAGGCGCTGGGACTCCTTGATTACACTGTCTAGCTTCCGAAGGCGATGAAGTAGACTAAGTGTCCATTGTCCATTCTCTACCGCTAGCTCCTTTCGGGTCTCCTCCCTAAGAGGTGCAAAATATTCCGGATTAGCGCAGAGGTCGTACAGAACGTGTACAGCTGTCGCAGTAGGGGCGTGAAAGCCAGCCATAGTGAGAAACATCAATCTCCGTATAATAATGTCATCTTTTTGGTCATTGCCAGTCCCGAGGTCAACCATCCATTGCAGTATATCCCGAGGTGTTTTGTCTTGCTGGCTCACGGCTTTTCTTTCCGCGATGAGAGGCCCGAGCTTCCTGTGTGCCACCGCATATTCCCACTTCAGCCTTTTGGCTGACTTCAGAAATGGGAAGACCAATGGGCGCAAGAGCGGGAGGTACTGGCGAAGATTAGTAGCTACAGCCACAGAGTCTTGCGGGTAACCCTGAGCGACTTGCAGCCACTCCTCGTCGCGGCACAGGGGTTGTCCTACGAGCACCCGTGAATTGATGCGTGCGATGATGTTAAATATGCTTCCGTAGGCACTAAACTGGGTAAATGCGTCGGAAGAAGCATTGGACATATAATTACTTATAGCCCCAGTTGCCTCTTCGTGCATACCAGGAACCAAGGCAGGCAGATGCCGTACGAGAGTCGTCTGGCAGATCTCGTTGTGCAGGCTACTTTGACGAATAGCATCTAGGCCCGTCCAGTAACCTAAGAACCTGTCGACTACTGACTCCCGGTGGCTCAAGATAGTTTCTGGCAGGTTCCGTAGTTCCTCTAGGTATCTTGGGGAGAGCACGATCCGTGGGAGATCCGAAGTATGGACGACGAAGCTGGTAAGGCTCGCGTTCTATATTTTTGCATAACCCTCGTCCAGCAGGTGTTTGCTGTTGTAGAAAAGATCTTTCTTTGCTTGCAGGGTTCCAAACCCGAAAGGACCAGGGAACTTGCCAATGCTAGGTATACCACGTAATGGATCCTTAGCAGAAAACGTATAGATGACACTGACCAATCTACAGATTGTGGCATACGTTAAGAGGTGGCTTTGCAAAGTCCCCCATTCGAAGACGCTCAAATTAATCATTTTCGGTCGTCGAAAGGCCAAGGATGCCTTCGTGGACAAAATTCATTCCCCTGGGACTCGTCAAGTAAACAGCATTCGAAGGGGCTTCGCGCTGACGGATCTATCATTGCCAATATTGTGTCCATAGAGTGTTACAAGGTGGTGCTGCAATGTAAGACCCTGGGGAATAGAGCATTTCCAGCGCTGATCACCTCTTCGCTTAATTGAACCTTGCGACATGACTGCGGACTCAACCTGCTCCTTCGTTAGGAGCTACGTATGGGGCGGCATAGGCAGTGCAACGCCTTCGCCTCCAAATCAGCGTTTACATTGTAGATGCATCATGCAGGCCATGTAATAGGAAAAGCTCCGGAGAACTGTTATCTGAAACAGAAAAGGACTTCCATAACCATCCCGCACCCTGTAAAGACTACAATGACCAACGGCCCGACGGAATCACGTATTGCTCTTGAAAGCGCAAGCCTACATTTACTAGTAAACGCTATCTAATCTATGGCGCATCTACTCTCGATTATCTCTTTTAACTCCTGTCTTTAATCTTGTCGTCGTCGTCGTTCTATCTTTGATTTTGTTGTTGTTGTTGTTCTGCTCCTAATCTTCTTTTTTTTGTTGTCTATCTTAATTGTAAGATCGTCTACACGTTCTTCTAGTATAATTAATTTTATCGCACGTTGAACAGTATTGTTTGCGTCTTTCTACTATTTGCTATTCTTGTTGTTGCGTTATTTGCAGTTTTGTAGATATCAAATCTTGACAAGATCTTGTTTTGTCTCTTCGAAGACGTTTCTTTTGAGATCGATTGCAAGAAGCTCGCGTAGCAGAAGAATTACATACAAAGTTAGAATTGAATTGAAGATTAGAGATATTTATAGTTGACATAGACTTGCTATATTGATAGAGTTATAAGTAGAGATTATAGAAGTACAAAATAAAGTTATCTAGATTTTAGTGTTGATGTTGAAAGAACATCAATACGTAATTGTATAGAATATCGCGTTATTAAGATCTAAAGTAGTTGCAAAAAATAATACGAACAACGTAATCGACTCTTATATCGTAGATTGCACTACTAGAATAAAGAACTTTTGTCTTACTTATTGTCGACAATTTTACTCGAAATTCTTCTATATATAGTCTAGACTCGCAAATTAGTTTGTAACAATAAAACGTAAACTTAGTGTTTTTATTAATCTCGATTTGAGTTTTGCAGAAGCGTTTAAATCGAGTATTTATATAGTAATTTTATAGAGCTATCAGAATATCTAGAACGTTGTAGAATCGATTTTTCTTAATAAGTTTGTTAACTAATTTATTGATCGCATTGATATTGTGCCCAAATCGACAACAAAATATATAGACGACGACGTAAAGAACAATATCGATTTTTGTTAGAATTGTTGCTATCTTTGAAAACTGTTGTTGATAGCGAGTTATATAATAGTCGAATTTGACAATAGTCTTTGTACAAACTATCTTTTAAAACTCGATCTTTGCAACGCTAACGTTGTTGTTGGCGACAACGTTTTTTTTAAAATATTGACAACAACATACATGCAATACGTTGTCGTTTAGATTAAGTTTGCGATTCGAGTTCTCTAGATCTTTATTGCGATCAAATATAAGAATAATATTCTTATCTTTAAACTTTGATATAGCGATTTTTAGATAATCTATAAAGTAGAGTTAGAAGGCTTTAAACTTTGTCTCTACTATAGTTTAGACAATAATTATTATCTTATTGTTTGCATCTACGCCTACAACAATAAGCAAAATTATAATAAACTTGCTAATAATAAACGTGCTATCTACGAAAATATAGCAACAAGTAATTCTTACAAAGATAGTTGTTGTCGTCAACAAATCTACAAAGCAACGCAAAAAGCATTCGATTATTGCAAAAAGCTTTAGATAGAAATAGTTTTTTGCATTACGTTTACGCAAAAGAGCTAGATACAATAACAATAGTTGAAAAATATAGCGATAAGCTTTAAGTTTCTTGTTGCATAGATTGTGCTTCGCGCGAAGAGCAATCTTATAATTAATTCGCTTGCTATAGTTTAGAGCAATATAGTCTATTATTGTTTTAAATCGAGTTTTTGAAATAATTATTATAAATTTAGATACAACTTCTTAACATTATTTCTATCTAAAAACAATACTACAATTAATAGTTTTAGAGATAAAACAATAGTGCTCCAATTGTAGATAAGTAATAGCTAGCTAACGCAAAATATTGTCGTCGATAATCTTTAGATCGAGCTTCGCTCTTACTATTTAGAAGCAATTAGACTTTGCATAGATTCAATAAGTACAAGTCGAATTTTTTCTAAAACAACAAAAGTTGAATTTGACAACAATAGATTAGTTTTGCAAAGTCTATTTTAATATTTTCTATAAGACAAACGTCTTGTCGATATATAGCTTGTCAAAGTCGACAACAAGAATTTTAAGATTAACAACAAAACAAGACGACAACGTATCGTTACGACAAAGTCAATTATATATATTGAATGTAACAATACAAGAGAAAACAAAAATAAATAGATTATAGCTTTACAAACAAAAGACAAACTATATATATATATTTAGACAACAATATTAAAAGAACTATTATCAAAAACAATAATAAGATATTAAACAACTTATTGTTAATTTGAACTAGCAACAACAAGATATCTATAGCAACAATTACATATATTCTTTATAGAGACTATCTAACAATATAATGTTTGTCTTTGTATGTCTCTTCTAGTTTTTTGTTGACAATAAGTAAAAAATGTTGTTTGCGCAATCGATTTGAATCTTCAATTAAAGCTCTAAAAGATATATTTCAAATTTGCAATCTCTTTAGAGAGGCAAAAGAGATAGTATATCAAATTTGATAACAAACTGATTACATCGTACGTATCTCTTATTGTCTTCTATTGTCGAGAGACGTTATTTGATTTCGCCTAAACACGAGATTATTCTACTTTTTTGATTAAATCTAGCGCTAAAAGCGAGACAACGAAATAGTACATCAATATTGGTGGCGTTTACTAGTAAAGTTACGTATCTTTCTGCTAGCGCCGATCCCAAGAGCAATACGTGATTTTGTTGGGCTGTTGGTCATTGTAGTCTTTACAGAGTGCGGGATGATTATGGAAGTCCTTTTCTGTATCTGAAAAGTTAAAAGGATCGTGGCTTGCATGAGGCATCCGTGCCACCCACGCCCCAATAACATGGACGGTAGGCTGAAACGTTGTAGTGGCGTCGAACTGGACCACGTTAGAACGCGAACATGACGCGAGTCACAGGTTAACAAGTATGAAGACGATTTTCACATGTGCTCCGTAGATGTAACCTTTGCTCTCGCCCGTTGTCTTAGATTTACATTTGTCGACCATAGCAGTGATACGTCATCTACCATCACCCCTTCACTAGACTAGAAGTAAATTCGGATCTAGACGATATTTCCTTGTACCGTGTACACGTTTCACGTTCTTGTGGTGGACCTGATTGAGCTGCTATAGTCCTCTTTCTCTTGCTTGTGGACCATAACCATTGCCGTGTCGTATGTAAAGACAACAGAAAGCCTCATGTTACCTGAATGACTCGGCCCTAGGTTGCATTGTGGCCAACGGGACATCACCATAGGCACCTGATACGATAGTTGTATTCTGCTTTGGCTGCCCCACCAATTTGAGATACTTACCCGTTGTATCACTTTGACGTGAGGGCCAGCTCGTAGCATTCTGGCTACTTACTGCCGCCTTTCTCGTCTCGTCCCAACGGAGTAAGCTGACCAGTGAGTGGAATTTGCTGGTAATGACCTCTTTGGTAAGTGCTTGGCGAAATAGCACCCGAAGGAGTGGCAGGCAGCTACAGAAAATGCCCATGTTGACTTCGACGGTGCTGCGAAGATTCTAGCAAAGGACTGTCAGGTGATGAGAGCAAGATTCTACTCACAGCCAAACTATATCATCCACCATCGACCATGTTTGATCGAGATCTACCAATGTCCTAACGCAGATTATTTCGCGGACAATGCTGGTAATGACGACGCTGTATTTCCCGTTAGCTATAGTGCATAACAAAACACACGGCTTCTTACACAACTCCCGTAGAAAAGACTGCAAATAGGCCAATGAACCTAGCTCTGGTAATTTGCAATTTCCAGATGAGAGGTAGTGGTAAGACTAGAATAGCAGCATCTGTAAAATTATTGAAGCCACCGATTGTAAAATCAATCGCTACAAGTTTGACACATATCCCCGGAATTGAACTCTTCCAAGTCCTTGCAAGAGGCTGGCAGCCAAAAAGGATCGCGAGTAGCAGACTTGTGTAGTAGCCGATTTTTAACGCCATAAAGGTAAAATCGAGGTAGCGAAACAGCCGCTTGACTTTGAAGAGCCTCAAGTAGAGGATGAAGATAGATATCTTGATAAACATCACGGCCAACAGGTAGAGGACATCGTTCACTTGATATTATTGACACAATCCTAGTCAGTAATTATGTCTACATTTCGAGTATAGAGAAAGGACTTACACTAAGGAGATGGTGAAAATGCTGTCGTGGTACATTATACAGGTGGTGTCCTACTCCGTATTTTTTGACCACTAAACGTATGAGTCCCTGGATGTCAACAGCGTTTAGACTAAGAAAAACTATACATATGATATTGCCTACGATTCGTGCAATGGCGAAGCCCAAGGCGATGACAGAGAAATCTAAGATACAATTAGTGAAGCATGATGGAAGCAACCGGGCGTATCTTACAGTCGTCCTAGTCAGGAGTATGTGTTACGAAGAGCTTAGTGAGCAGGCGTACAGCGACGAGAACAGAAGTTGCAGCAATCGTAATAGCACTCGAGACTACAATCTCATAGCCTCGTGACGCCCCATGATCGACATGGGCTCCGTTGGGAAGCACAGCGGTAGCATTTCTTGCTCTTGGAATTAGTAATGACATGTATGGTTCGAGTCTACCTTATGGGAGGGAAGCATGTTGTATGCTTGAGTAAGACTGCCTAGAGCGTAGATGGACCACAGAAGTATTGGTAAAAGTTGGATTCGAAAAGGTACAGATGCTGATACTCTTAGCTTTACAGGGCAGCTGCAACAATCTTCCTGGTCCTGCAAGCATAAGAATGAAAGCTCCTCAAGCCGTCACTTAATAGTGATAGGTGAATGTAAAGAGACATACGTTAGCGCTTAAAGACACCGACATCTTGGGAGGCAGAGACTACTGCCAGCCTGATCTACATGAGTTATGTGAAGGAAGGTAAGAGCTAAGGACAATGACTACGGCATCGGTTTTGCAGCACTATTGAATCGAATGTGATTACAAGCGATGTGCCCTGCATGCTCAGTTGCATGAAATCAGGACGGTCGCATCCCATGAAACAAAGCCAAAGCTTGTACAAGGGGAAGAATCCTTGAATGGTGAGACAAATGGCGTGGTTATGTCACCCAAGTGTAATGGGCAGATAGCTGGACCTCCACAGGCTTCTCACTCCCATGCCCGATCGAGCTGCGCCCGAAAATGCATTTGCAAGATCGTGAGAGGCGTGAAGGCTTTCCTCCGAGGATGCGCAATTATCTGCATTGTTCGCTCACTGCATTGTCTTCGTGCGACGTTGAATAAAGGCAACAGATCTAAGGTAGCAGCTAATCGGAGGGTTTCAACCCCACATTTCAGCAAGCGCTGGACCTGCACCAATAGGCGCCGGTAAAAGTCAAAGGCGAACGGGATGCTGTTGTTTCTTGTAAATCAGTTATGTGTCATTTTAGTCTGTATCGTATTGAAATGACGGGACAATCTTGTCAATCCGCCCTGCTCATTTACGTAGCCCTCCGCTCTCTGAGCAAGACCCTGCCCTTTGGATTTGGAAAACTGTACTCAAATGCTGGCAAGCTTCTTGGCCCTCCCTGACCTTCTGGAAACTTGAGGTCGTAGTTCAACAAGACCAAACCTAAAACCATCTCGATGACGTTCGAGGCCATGAACCTACCGGGGCAGTCTTGCTTTCCATGCCCAAAGTGCAGAATTTGCGCGTTGGTAGTGGCGAACTGTCACTTGTGAGCCTCTCCAGGGTCTAGACGTTTGTGGTAATAACGCAATCCATCGAAATTATCCGGATTCTCGGTGCTATCCCTTTGGATAGGTACGATGGCCATTTCAATGTGTGCACCGACTGGCAGCGTGACGCCATCATGAAGGGTTATAGTTTCCATGAATGGTCTTTTGAAGCCCACTTGGTCGCGTTAGTCCTTTGCTGCAATTGATCAAGAGATGACCCTACTTACTGTAACTTGGCGGATATACCCGCTGAGATTCTTCATGAAGCTGTCCAGCTTACGCATTTTTGTAAGCGCAGCTTTGTGCCAACCATCAACCCCGGATACGGCTTGTTTTACTTCTAGCCTTAGATCTTCAATGTACTCTGGATGAGCACAAAGATCATACAGAGTCTCTACTAAAGCCATAGTGGTTGTGTGATTAGAGGCGAGTGTCAAGGTCAGCACTCTCTTCGCAATGGTCACCGGGTCTGAGTCTGGTCCAGTACCTGCCTCGTCCAGCAGCATCTGCAGGAAGTTACCGAGGCCTACGTCCTCATTACCCTGATTGCTTTGTCCTTCTTTCTGACGTTTGGCGATAAGTGGAAGAAGCTGCTTTTTGGCCTGCCACCAATGATAGTAGATTCTCCACGAAGAAGGTAGGCAGAGGTTAGCAATTGGCTTTGCCCAGGATGGCAGCAATCGAAGGACAACGATCGTTTTGAACACGTTGTTTGTGTAGCCTTCCGCCGTTTCTAGCCACGTGGTGCTTCGGCACAGATCTGGTCCGACAAAAACTCGGGCGGAGGCTCGTCCGACGACTTGGTGCAGGACATGGTAAACCTCCAAATTGACCCATTTGTCTTCACAGCGCGGGATCTCCATTTTGAGAGCAATCTCAAGTTCCTGGTGAACGCTTGGGACAAGGGCACCAAGCTTCGGCGTCAGTCTGGTCTGAATCACTCTCGTATGTAGATTGCTCGTCGCCAGGACATCAGTAAGGGCAAATGCTCCCTCAGAATTCTCCACCAAAGCCAGAATGGCGTTCAGTCTTTCGTTGGGAATATTGCGTAGCTCTTCCACGTACTTGTTTGGTAGGACTATAACATCATTCCCGCATATCTTGAATATTGAATCCTTGAATTGAGAGTAGCCAGTGTTAACGACGACTTTAGCATCTACGAAATAGCCGATTCTTGCAATCCATGCAAATCGGCTTCCGACTCGGGGTACCTTGACAAGAGCATTTCCTGTGTAGCGGAATGGCCAACTCCAGATAATGATGCCAAAAACAGCCAGGCAGAGCGTATACCATAGCAAAAGTAGAGGGGACAGGATGCGCTATTCGACTGTGATAGGCAGGTAAGGCACGGAAAATTTCTGGAATTGAAAATAGAAAAGGATACGTTCAACACCATCGCTGACAATTTAGCATAAGACGAACTTTTCAAACAGCCGTGAAAGCAATGGGCACGAAGTTGCTGCTGGGAGATTCTTCGGAATCAAAGGGGCGACTGCTCTCCTCTGGTAAATCTATGCATCACCATGTGCGTGGAACGTTCGCAATTCTCGTATTCTGAAAGGGGACTTGTTGTATCTTACAAATTAAACGAAAGCTAGCTCCGTGCATGCGGTGTGATTATAGTTGACTTCTTCGGCTCGAATGCACGGACACACCCAGCTTGTGGATCACAACCAAGGAGGATTGCCGGACACGAGCTGCAGAGCCGATGTCACGATCCTCTGTGACCCACACATCCGTTGGGCGATTTGTGGTCATATAGTGGTGTGGTGGTGTGAATCTAACACCGTTGGATGTAGGTAGTGTGAGGCGCATTTGCTATAGCCATGCGTTTGCGCTGCAGGGTATAAAGCATGATACGTCTTACTTGCACAGCTTCCTAAATAGGCGTCAGATGCGAGGATATGTTTAAGATGCATCATTTATAGTACACGCTTGTTTATAATGCATCGTCCCCAAAAACCCTAATTTTGACACATTGCGCAGGCCCAGTTTATCCAGCTTTTTAGGACTGGTGATCCTTATCGTCGCAAAATTTTGTTGTCGTCGTTCTTATTGTCGTTGACAAGATTTGGCGAATAGCATTGTGTGATATTATTACACTGAGCTTATTTCTTAATACAATATCAATATTTACGTTGATAAGATCTTGTTAAACGTAAGACGCAAAAAGATGCAATTGCAATAAAAAAACAACAATGTTTGATAATTTTTGCGAACGACCGCAGCCAACATTGAGAAGCTGGATAAACTAAGTCTATACGATGTGCCAAAACTAGGGTATTCGGGAGTAATACATTATAAACAAGCGTGTACTATAGCTGATGCATCTTAAACATATTCTCTGATCTACAGCAGCTGGGCTTGCAACTGACTGTTGGCCCCACAATTCCTTTATTTTAGGTAGCGGGGTCGAAAATCTAAAAATAAGGTCAAGCAGGGACAACCGTTGTGAAAGCGCTGAATGCAAATAAGATCGCATTTAAACACCCCTTGCGACCCCGCACATCAACCGGAACTGTACTTCAGACACGGTCGCGATACAAGACATTTGTACGCACAGCAGCAGTCTTCTACATTTCAAGTTCTTTGATCACCAGCAATACACCACGTGACATGGGGGGGTGTCCACAGCTGCTCTTTGGAGGCGCTGCTATCGCCAGCGGTCGTTTTGGCTTGCTCAAGGAGGTCCAAGATTTGCTTGAGCTACTCAGGGTCGTGGGCATTTCTCGGATTGATATCGCACCCATATATCCAGTTACGAGCCCCGGCGACGCGGAGCAGCTACTTGGACAGTGTGCCCCGAGTGGCTTCACCATTGACACGAAGATCATGGTCACTGACATGACCGGCAAGGGGACCCTGAAAGCAGACGCAATTGAGACGTCCATCATCGCGAGTTTGAAAAGGCTCAATACTGATGTATGTTGCCTCTTCCCTCAGAGCCTCCTTAATCTAACAATATCGCTCAGATCAATACTCTCTACTGTCACATGCCGGATCCGGAAACACCACTGGTGGAGACTGCCGCCGCTCTCGACAGACGCTACAAGGCTAAGAGTTTCCAAAAGGTACGCGAGTAGAAAGCCTTGGGGAAATGAACACTGATCTCGGAAAAGCTCGGGCTTTCCAACTTCAGTTTTGATCAAGTGCAAGCTTACATCGCTGTCTGCGAGCAAAAAGGCTACGTGAAGCCCAGCTACTATCAGGGGCAGTACAACGCCATCTGCCGTAACCACGAGAAGGACTTGATTCCGTTGCTGCGTCAGCACCAAATGTCCTATATCGCCTATAGTCCCATCGCTGGGGGATTTCTTAGCGGGATTTACACTCAAGGAACGCAAGTTGCCGGAACCCGTTTCGAAGAGGGTAACAGTGCCGGTGCTTTTTACAAGCGTATGTACGACAAGCCAGTGATGCATGAGGCCATGCGCAAGCTGCAGGAATGTTGCAATAGCCACGGCCTCAGCCTAGTAGAAGCTGCATTGCGCTGGTTGTGTTACCACTCAGCCTTGGGCAGTGCTGATGGTGTCATCCTTGGTGCTAGCAAGGAAGAGCAGGTGAAGCACAATATGGAGGCAATCTCGAAAGGTCCGCTTGTGGAAGCAGTAAGTTCATTATTTGAGAAAACGTGGAAGGAAGTGGAGACCGAGGCGCCGTGAAGATCAAAGAAAGTGAAACCTTGGTCTTGAAATACGTCGGAAAAAGGTGCTACCAAAGCACGCCAAGAGTCCTGTTATACATTTATATATAGCTGTAATGGGAGAATACGTAACGCATCTAATGCTTCGACAAAAGGAAGCCGTTATTCTGCAAGCGCTGAAAGACTTGTGACGGATCAAATCTTTGACTGGCCAATATCAGAGAGGCCAGCGAAGTTTGACCGATACCCTCAAGCGGTTTTTGAAAATTGCCAGCATCGTTTTGGTATATGAAAGGCAGCAACATAGCACGGCTGCTTGCAAGGGTACTGAGTTCAGAGGTAAGATCGACCAGGGCTGCTTTGCTGCTTATGTCTTCAGCATCTGAAGTCCACTGCACTTCCAAGGCGAACCCTTCGACCTTGTAAGCTTCTGCCTAGGACAGCGATTAGGGAGAGAAGACCTACAATTCTGCGCTTTCAACTCCAGTCCCATCGAGTTATCACCGTGGCTTCGGCTTTGTCGCACAGTAGTGCATGTCACCACTTGGAAGCTAAGGATCATTGACGGCCCAAAAGAAAGAGCAATAGTGGATCTTCGGTAGCGGTCGTGCGTTTCCTCATAGTATTCTAAATCGGACAGAGTCGATAGTCCTGCTATAGATCGTCTAGAGCACATGTATCATTAATACGCCTGACCGTCCTCTTTAGGCGAGCTTACTTTGCAGTGCCAGCACCATCTAGTGATCCTATGGCGATGGAAAGCTGCTTGATGGTACCATTTGTCGGTGGTATTAAAGTGCCTGTGGTGGAGATATCCGTAAAGTTGGAAAATACAGGTGGCGAAGTTGTATGCTTCGCATACAAAAATCCTACCACGGTAGTATTACCACTCAGAGTGAATATGATATTTGCTGCGGGATCCATTTCGGCGGCTTCTTGAAAACCGAGTAGAGCTTTAAACAGATCTGTGTTTGAGAGGTTCGAGTAGGTGACTACGTTATACCAGGTATCGTGAACAGGGACAGTATAGAGTGTGAATGTAGTTACGATTCCTAAAAGCTTGGCTCAAGATTAAATCACAAGGTTGCGTAGATCTTTACTTACCAAGATTTGATGCACCGCCCTTAAGGGCGACGAAAAGATCGGGATGCTGGTGAGCGTTTGCGTGTATTACTGACGAATTGCTGAGGACAACCTGTCGAGCTGTCTTAGCTTGTTGAATGTGTGGTAACATTGTGTTGAGTGGAAAGAAGTAGCGATACCTCAAAGTCCTGGACATTGTCACACGCAAAACCGTGCAACGCAGGGAACAATGGGTCCCCCCCTGGACAATCACTATCAGTGAAACCAAGCTTGTGAATAATTAAGATGACCTACCGCCAAGAATGGATCCACCAACGCCAGGGCCAGGTTCCTTTGTGCCGACGGCAGAGATTCCAAATGTGTCAAGGTAGGAGTAGACATCAATCCAACGAGTGCCCGGCCCAACTTAGACTGTTTTGCGATCAGAGCTAATGTCGAGCTGGTTCAGGTTCGAAAGATCGAGAAGTAGTCCTGGTGCATCAATGCTGCCGAACCCGGAATTCGGGTTATGACCTCCGCTTCTGGTAGCAAATTTTGCGTCAAAGGAGATTATTAAATTCAATGCAAGTGCAACCCCAGCTGGAGATGATGGCTTCAGTATGCATGTAGGCAGAAGCCAGCTCGTTTCAGACCTTCATAATAGTATCAGCCAGTGAAAAAATTGGAATCTGTCGTTGTTTACCAATTCTCTTGCGTGGCATTCTCGAAGTCTGCGGAAGAAGCGTTGAAAAAATTGCCAGAGCCGAAAAGTAAAAGGCCGATTTGGCAAGCTGCTAATGCGCCAGCTGAAAGGTTGCTGTGTCTATTCTGAGCCTCGGTGTAGATTGAGTTGACATTGTCATGATACGCATTCAAAGCCTTTACCAAACTTGGTATTTCGGGGGACTGAGGCAGATCAGGGTCACTGAGCACGCCATGCAGTTGCTCTATGAGAAGAGATGAGTTCGACTGGGCGTCGGAGAAGGCCTCTGCCAAAACAAGGAGAAGAAGGATTGCAATACAACAGAAGCTGGACATCTTTAGATCTGGGTTTAACGAAGTAGCAATTTACGCACGAGTACAGTCCTCCGTAGGCAGTCCTCACATCTTAAGTATCAACGGTTACAGCTGCGGCGCGGTGGGGTTATACCACCATCACTTCAAGTTCAGCCGTCAGTATAGCAAAGTTGGCATCAGCCGTGCCGGAAGACTCTGGCGGAGTTGACCTCCAAGTCGCTGATACGAGCAGCGTGCGGCGTACATTGCTCAGCATCTAGATCCGATGCCGACATGGACTAACAGTCAGCCACGTTCAGGCACTTGCCATGGGACTTAGATGCGTTCTAGGATGATGTGTCAGATCCTCAGGGATTGGGGCACTGGATTGGCACTGAGAATTCCTACCGTACAGGTCTAACAAGGTAAAATATTCGGAAATGACCTAAAAAGCTAGAACGTTTGAAAGTACCGGGGGTTTGATTCAGTGCCGCAGACGTCGATAATAGCTCGTACTTGGTAGATCCAAAGAATGACTTTAATTCAATCTGATTTGTCAGTCCGAGTTGGTCCACACCCTCACTTGTTCGAGCTCTTTGACACGAAGGCTGATGCCTGGAGCCTCGCCTCATCGTTCACGATATACTGGGGGCTGTTCAACCGTCGATCGCCGCCTACATGTAATAAGGATGTAAAATTCTATGCCGATTGTAATGGATGTTGGCGTGTTCAGCGCGTTCGACACGGAAGTCTGATGTTTAACCAGGTGTCATCATCTCAAAGATGGAGATAGTGGATTAGCAAGACAGTATTCACAGGGGGGTTTGGGGGTCTAGCGATTACGTCAATCGATGGGGCTGGAAACCAGCTGAACGTGGCCGGAGGCAAAGCCCAGAGCTCGGGGCGTGCGCAGCCCCGGTGGCCAAAATCAAAGTAGATGAAGGAGGTTGTTGAGCCAACTGCGGACCGGCTTGGGAATCGATTTTCGCTTCCTTGCATAAGTCTTCCTACTTTAAACCGCCAGTATCCTCAAATGCATGCCAAGCATACTTTATTGTTCTTGGGGGATCTACTGAAACGCTAGGTTCTTGGCATATGGCTCGGCACGGTAATGTACTTAAGTTATGTGTTAGTGCAACAGAGATTGTGTGGGCAAATACCTTATGCCCTGCCACGCCAACAAATAAGTGATGGAGGGGAAGTAACGACATTCGTAAGCGGATGCCGGGACTGATGCAATAAGGAAGGACCCATGCCTGGGGTGGAAGCAAAGATGGATTAGCCCCACTGGCTACCAGCCCCATCACTCTGACACCACATACCTCATCAATCCCAGCGCTCATTCTACAGGCCCCCATCTTCACGACCCTATTACTCTTCCGCGTTTTCGTTCTTGCGATCGACTCTTTGCTGGTCGTGGACTCGAGCCAAAGCTCGGTTTGGTCTTAGGCTGAAAGTCATCATGACTGTTTTAAGCATTGTTCGTTCGGCATCAGATGTTGGCTGGATCACTGTTGTCGTGGCTTTGATCACGCCTTTCTTTACCGTACGTTTCTCTTGATAGCAAAGTCACCAATTTCGCGCTTGACATTGCAACAGTACCTCGCCTGCTCCGCATTCTACAACGTCTATCTTCATCCACTTTCTCGATTCCCTGGTCCAAAGACTTGGGCCGTGAGCCGCCTGCCGTTCGTTCTCGCGATGCGAAATGGCAGCCTCGTTCATCGAGTCCAAAAGCTGCATGAAGAGTATGGCGACATGGTCCGCCTGGCGCCTAACGAGGTATCCTTCATTGATGCAAAGGGTTGCCGTGATATCTATGCCTACCGGCCGGGCCATCGCACCTTCCCTAAGAACCAAGTATGGGTGCCGACCCCTCCTAAAATTGGTGGCAAGGCACCCTCAATTCTAAACGCCGATGATGAAGACCATGCAAGAATTCGCAGAGCGTGGGGATATGGCTTTAGCGAGAAGGCTTTGAAGGATCAAGAGCCCTTGATCACCAGTCACGTCGACATGCTTGTTGAAAGACTACGACAACAAATTGACAGCACATCGGGAGCTGCAGTACTGGACATCGTGAAATGGTATAACTTCTGTGCGTTCGACATTATTGGTGATTTGGCATTTGGCGAATCCTTTGGTTGTTTGGAAAGTCAGAAGTATCATTCGTGGGTTGAGACGATTATCCATCACTTCAAAACTGCAGTACTAATGAGCGCTTGTCGCTATTATCCTTTGCTCTATCGACTTTTAGTGTGGTCTGTTCCCAAGAGTTCAATCAAGAAGCAGCAACAACACTCCCTTACAGTCAAAGAGAAGGTTGAAAAACGACTAGGTACCAAGCACGATCGACCTGATTTGCTCTCTCACCTTACCAAGGCACGACATGGTCTCACTGACTTGGAAGTCGAATCTACTGCGGGAATTATCATAATTGCAGGAAGCAACTCTTTGACGACTACGTTGGCGGGGACCACCAATTATCTACTACGTTATCCAGAGACATTGGAGAAGCTTACAAGAGAGATCAGAGATGCATTCAGGACTGAGGCCGAGATGAATCTTACGAATCTTGGCAGGTTGGCCTACCTCTCAGCGGTCATTGAGGAGGGACTACGGATAATTTCACCTGTACCGCTTGGAATGCCCCGAGTTGTACCCAAGGGAGGAGACTTTGTCTGTGGCGAATGGCTTCCAGAAGATGTGAGCCCAGGCTGTATTCTTTTCTTGTCCTCGAAGCTGACAGCTATCCGGAAAGACCTGTGTTTCTTTCATGCAATGGGGAGCCAGTCTCTCCGAGAATAATTTCGCCTACCCAAAGAAATTTGTTCCAGAGCGCTGGCTGGAGTCTGGTAAAGCTGCTTCATCTCCATTTGCGCTCGACCGTCGAGATGCTCTACAGCCGTTCTCTCTAGGCCCTCGCTCTTGCCTTGGTCAGAACCTTGCTTACTTTGAATTGAGGCTCATCCTGGCCCGTGTGATCTATAACTTTGATCTTTCGCTACCCGAGGGTCCAGGTTCTGGATTGAAGTGGACAGATCAGAAGACTTACGCCACATGGGTGAAAGAACCATTCACTGTCAGATTGAAGGCAGTATCAGAAGCACCGAGCTTCATGCACTCCTAGACGCAAGCGCACCGCCTGAAGAATTGGACTGCTGAGAGGCAATTCTAGGTCAAACGGGAATACTGGATGCTATGCTTCCGTCATGGCCATGTCTGATGTGCTTACCAAAACTCTACAGATACCACAATTTGAGCGTTTTCAACACAAGTGGTTTTGTTACAAAGCCGGGAAATCGGTCTGGGGTATTCCTATTGGGAACCTGTAACATCAGCCAGAAGTCTCTGCGTGAGGTGAAGAACACTTTTGTTGAAGCCTGATTCAACTCCACAGCCATGGCGAACGAGCTCGGTAAGCATTAATTCTTCTACTCACGCCTGAGTCTTTTGTGCCCTCAGCTGCGTGACTCCCAAAATCACTTCAACGACCAGGACTCGGGTTAGAAGCATGAACGATCAGCAGGCGCCGCCATCCTTTCCTCTCATGATACGCATCCATATACGGTACAAAGCACTTTGTTGCATATCGCTGCTCGGCTCGACGGAGAGGACACCCCCCCCACCTCTCTCTGGATCTTAATCTAGCACACTGCTAACGCGGAGCGCTAGAACGCAGATTGGACAAATTATGTTACATCAATACTGGTTCCTAGCTGTTCAGGTTAGCTTTCGTCCGAAAGATGATTTTCCAGATACTGGTAATCAGCAGCTAAAACGGACTTGGCATCAAGAGGTGGTTTTTGATGGTCAGCGGGCTTTCTGCCTCGACTTGCGATTGGCCTATCCCAGACACTGTGCATCTGAGCTACTAAGATCCTGGTCTAGCGGGAGCTTGATGACAGCAGATGCGTGTACGTCGATAAAGCGAACGAGATCGAAGAAACGTCCGAGTGGACTCATGCACCTGGCAAGCTATATCATTCTCGAGGATGCTCGCGGAGCTTTTAGTATCAGTACATATATCATCCCATCAGTTACAGCCAGCTTTACAATAAAAAGATCTCAAATCATCACTGACAGATGACAAGATTTTCGAGAGTCACTTGGAATCACAGATGGCGGCTACCCCATCACCAATGCAATTCACGGAAGTTGAGGTACAGGGAACCAAGGCTGTAAAGCAGGGCGAGGCTGTAGGTTGAACCAGCT
>JAABUW010004013.1_pt1 | contig 20364 bp, 15 predicted proteins | sample 5560081 | NCBI WGS metagenome assembly JAABUW01 (sample SAMN10711882, study PRJNA513363) | rock metagenome | isolation source: Antarctica rocks | place: Antarctica: Victoria Land, Knobhead sud
TGCTCATAGGCGTCCACCACCTGCGCATGTAGGCTCTCTGTCTCCATATCCTTATAGTGCGGAAACGGCATGCCTTTGTCAACTACCGGCATCATCCTACCCGGAGGGACCTAGGTAGTTACCTTTTTTGGCCCTTAGTTCGCGAACGGAGCACACGCTGTGTCAAATGGATACACAAATCGTTGCCGAGAATGGCAGCGTCCAACCCCCGTCGCCCGTCCACCACCAATGCGAAGGCCGCGACGCAGCGTTGTAGTCGGTCGTCGGCTGTCAATGGGCGTCCACACCTATGGTGACACATAAGCGGTTAGACACATCGAACGAATCGAGCGCGGCCGACACGCCGTGCGCCAGATACACAGGATATCAATCATGTATAAACAAACATCCTTCCCTGCAGACCTGCTTGCCCAGCCGCACAAAGCACACCTCGCCTACGTCGCCAGCTTACGGGTGAACCACCCGCTGTTGCACGCTAGCCTCAAATCCGTGTTGAAAGCTATCCGGGGGCCAGATGCAACGCTCGTCCTGCTCGTCGGCCCCACGGGGGTGGGCAAGACGATGCTACTCTCCGAGGCCAAGCGCGTCCTCAGCACGCCTCCAAGCCCGATGTCGGCTGGAGTGCATGCACGCGGCTCCGTTGTGGACATTGTCGCAGTGCCGATACACACGTCTGCCGCCGCGCGCAAGAACCTCTACGCCCTACTGCTGGACGCTACCGCTACGTACCCCCCCGCCGATGGGACGGGCCCCACGCCCGAGCCTATTCATGGGCCACGGGTGCAACGGTCGCGCACCGCCTTTCGCGCCAAACGACCCGCACGGCGGGTCGCCATACAACAAGGATAGATGCTACGTCTATCCCGTCTGTTTCGTAAGGGGGGAAGGGCGGCCAGCCGCCCTCCCCTCCCTGCTCGGTGACCGATTCAGGCCGGTGACACGACGATCAGGAGCCGACGCAAGTGTGCGACTACGCTATCTGCTCGGTGCCTCCCGGCCTCCCCGAATGTAATCAGCAGATGCAAGAAAGAAGGAGAGAGAAGATGCTTAGCGACATGGATTTTGATGTGTGGTGCGAGCGCCGTGGCCTGTCCGATCGAGCCCGCACACTCATTGCAGAGATACGCTCCCAGCCACCCAGTCGCACACCCGAGGGCCGCAGGGGCAACGTAACGGTCCGCTTCCCGAGCCAGAAGATGGGCTGCATGATGCACGTCGAGAGCCGCAAGGTCGAGTACCCGGTGGCGTATGCTGCCGAACACGACGACGATGTGCTCGAGATCTACGAGCAGCCCCCCAAGATACATCTATCTTATCGTGGGAAGAAAGGGCAGTACTTGTCGCACAACCACACCCCGGACCTGTTCCTGATCCATCGCGACGGCGCCGAGTGGATAGAGTGCAAGTGGGCGCGCGACCTAGAGGCGCTCGCCGAGAAGTCGCCGGGTCGCTACTATCGCGATGAGCACGGTCGATGGCGTTGCCCGCCCGGCGAAGACGAAGCCGCCCGGTTTGGCCTCACGTACCGGGTGTGTTCCTCGGAGGACATCAATTATCTCTATCACCGCAACCTCATCAACTTGGCCGAGTACATGCGGGACGACCGTCCACCGCCCGACATCGCGGACGATGTCGCAGTCATGGTCAACGTGCTCGTGGGATCGCGGCCCGGAATCACCGTAGCCGAGGTAATCGACGGCGATCACGGTGTCGACGCCGATACCATCAACCTTCTTGTGCTCCGCGGCCGGATCTACGTCGACCTGTATGCTCACCTGCTCGCCGACGCCGAGCGCGTGCCCCTCTATCCTGACGAGGAAACGGCGCGGGCCCATGCGCTTATGACCGAAGTGCCGGGGGACGACCTGCCCCCCCTCCCCCACGCCGTGGACGTCGATGTGGGGACGGAGGTCACCTGGGACGGCGTCCCGTGGACGATCGTCAATGTGGGGGAGACCGAGGTCACCCTGGTGCGCGACGGCGGGAGGGGGATGCCGGTGATCAACGATGTCTTCGAGCGCCTCGTCAAGGAGGGGAAAATTGTCGGGGTCGCCGTCCAGACTCGCGCGCGCATGACGGCGGAGGCATGGGACCGTTTCCTCACGGCGGATCGTAAGGACAAGCGGGAGGCCAACGCGCGCTGGACCCGACTTCGCCCCTTCGTCGACGGCGAGTTACCCTGCACCGATCGGCACCTGTCGCGCAACGAATGGCGTTGGCTGCGCGCGTTCCGCATGGCCGAACGACTGTGGGGTATCGGTTACATCGGGCTACTGCCGCGGCGGAGCGCAATGGGCAATCGCCAGCCGAAGATGAATCTGGGGACCCAGGAAGTGCTCGGCGACTTCATCTTGAACGTCTACGAGACGCTCAAGGGCATGCAAAGACACGCCGTCTATGTTCGATTCAGACGGATGTGTACGGAGAAAGGCTATCCGCCCATCTCCAGCCGCGCGTTCCGGGACGCCATCAAGCGACGACCCAAGGACAAGCAGACCGCGAAGCGGGAGGGGAATAAGGCGGCGTACAAGTATCGGGAGTGGTACTGGGAGATCGAGATGACGACACCCAGGCACGGCGACCGCGCCTGGGAGATTTGCCACGTCGACCACACGCAACTCGATGTCGAGCTCGTCTGTTCGCGTACGGGGCGGAACCTCGGTAAGCCGTGGGTAACACTCCTGATGGACGCCAACACGCGCCGCGTGCTCGCTGTGACCGTGAGCTTCGATCCACCCAGCTATCGCTCGTGCATGATGGTGCTGCGCGCATGCGTCAAGCGCTGGGGTCGACTCCCTCAAAACATCGTCGTCGACGGCGGTCCTGAGTTCGGCAGCGAGTACTTCGACATGCTCTGCGCGGCCTTCCGCATCACCAAGTGGTCGCGACCCTTCGCCCAGCCGCACTTTGGCTCAGTCTGCGAGCGCCTGTTCGGGACAATCAACACGCAGTTCGTCCATAACCTGATCGGCAACACGAAGGTGATGAAGAACGTGCGCCAGGTCACGCGCGCGGTCAACCCGAAACGGCACGCACTGTGGACGCTCGGGCACCTGTACCGGCGTCTGCTTGAATATTGCCACGATGTCTACGACACCGCGGACCACGCCACGCTTGGGCAGAGCCCACGCGAGGAGTATGCGCGTAGCCTGCACCAGACCGGGCGTCGACCACACCTGCTGATCCCGTACGACCGGGATTTCCTGATCTGGACGATGCCGACGACCGACACCGGCGAGGCGCTGGTACAGCACGACCATCGCGTCAAGATCAACTACATCTGGTACACCTGCAATGCCTTCAGCCATGCCGAGGTGGTGGGGACGAAGGTGCAGGTCGTCTACGATCCACAGGACGCCGGAAGGGCTTACGCCTACGTCCGTGGCCGGTGGGAGGACTGCCACTCCGAGCACGCTGCCGTCTTCCACGGCAAGTCGGAGCGCGAGATCGACGCCGCGACCCAGGAACTGCGCCGACGCTATCGCAACCACGCCGCCGATCGTGATGCCTCGGGGACCCGACTCGCTGAGTTCCTACAGTCCGTCGAGGCCGAGGAGTTGTATTTGGAGCAGCGATTGCACGACGCGGCGATGCGCGACGTCGTCGCCATTATCGAGGATCGTCGGCCGGACGATGAGGAAGACGATGTCGCGGCCGCAGCCCGGCCTGTGGCGGTTGGTATCACCGTCCCGACATCCCCGGCCGTTGCCACAAGCCCGATCGCTGAAAAGACTGCGGCTACGGATCGCCACGACCAGGGCCGCGCGAACGTACTCACCCCCATTATCGACATCGCGGCGATCGCGCCGCTAGAGGAGTGTGCATGATGCCCGAGACGGAAATGTGGGCACGCAAATTCCCGCCCTCGCTGCTCGACCGACCGACGAAGGATCGGTTGCAGTATTTCAAGGACCAAAAAGCGCGACACGCGCTGCAGAACCAGGCGCACGACGCTGTCGTCAACGCTATTCGAGAGCCAGGTGGGCGAACGGTGATCCTCGTCATGGGGCCGACTGGTGTGGGCAAGTCGACTCTTGGCGAGGTCGTGCGCAACCAGATCAACCGCGAACTGGTGGACGTGCTCCGGGCTCACCCGGGGCGCGCCGCCGCCTTCATGGTCGAGGCCGTCGCCCCCGAGCGGGGCAACTTTCGCTGGGGCGACTTCTATCGGCGCGTCCTCATGGCGCTGGACGAGCCGCTAATCGAGTACAAAGCCACCCCCGAGGCGCGCATCCTTGATGCCACACGCCGCGCCACGGCTCGCACCCCGCGCATTGAGGATCTGCGTCTCGCCCTCGAGGGCGTACTGCGCCATCGCCAACCACCCGGATTTCTGATAGACGAGGCGCAGTCGCTCATGAAGACGGGGAGCGCAAAGACCTTGCAGGACCACTTGGAGTGCGTCAAGTCCCTGGCTAACATGGCGGGGACCGTCATCTTCCTCCTGGGCACATACAAACTGCTTGACTTCACGCTCAACGACCAGTTGAGCCGGCGCTGTCGCTACATCCACTTCCCGCGCTATCGGATCGATCGCGCGGGCGATGCGGAGCAATTCATCAGTGTGCTCAAGACCTTCGAGCTTTCCATGCCCCTCCGGGAGCAGCCCGACCTGGCGTCGCAGTGGAATTACTATTACGACCGGTCGGCAGGGTGCATCGGCATCCTCAAGGATTGGCTGACCCTAGCCCTCAAGGTGGCGCTAGACGCAGGCGCGGACGCCCTCACTCAGGACCATGTGGAGAAGACGGCCATGACTGTCGACGACCTCATACGCATTGCGAAAGTAGCGACCGAGGGCGAGAAGGAACTGGCCCGGCGGCAGGAAACACCGGAATCGTTGGCGAACCTGCGGGTGTACCTGGGCTATTCGGAAGTACTGCAGAAGGAGCAGGCCAAAGAGGGTTCGGGGGACAGCTCCTCTCAGACGTCACCGGCCACGCCACCGAAGCAGATTCCGGTCCGCCGACGCGAGCGCCTGTTTCGCCGCAAGCCGAACCGGGATCCACTTCCAGTGTTGATAAAGGAGGCATCGTGAGCAACCAACGCGCCGGTTGGTCCTCGAAGACATCCCGCATCGGGAAGCGGAGCCGTCTGTATAACCTTGAGCCGGTTGGGATAGGGACCAGCGAGGTCGAGGCGGCGACAGGCTACGTCGCGCGCCTCGCCGACGCGCATTGCGTCCGCACGCAGGCACTCGTCACCCGCGAAATCCTGCCGCATCTGGATCGGCGATCCCTGAGCAAGACAACGAACGGCAGCGTCTCGGCGTTCTGGGACAAGTCGAACCACACGCTGAACGGAACGCAGGGGCTCGCCCGCGATCTGGTTGCCGTGCTGGGGGCGTTGACTGCGCGACCGGAACTCGGCGCTCTGACACTACTCATATGGGCCGATGTCTTGCCAACTAGTGGGTCACGCCCCATTTAGGTGGAATTGATGCGTAGCAGCCCATCGCGGTTGCTACCCACCCCGTGACGCTCGTTGACTAGCCGGGGGTGGCAATTTGACAACTCCAGTTAATTGGGGCGTGACCCACTAGGGGGTTGCTGCGCGCCCATCGGGCGTGGTGCCCAGCGTGCTACGGCATGTGGCGGGCGGCGGGCTTGGTCGTGTACGAGCCCTTGCTGTGGTCGCTCGCGGTTGTCACGGCATGCCCGCGGCATCGGCGGCGCTTGAGCATGTGCTGCCGGCGATGCGGCGATGGCCGGACGCAGCCGCAACTGGCCCGCAACACCCGTCCAGGCCACTGCAGCGAGTGCGGGGGCTGGCTCGGGGTCGACCCCGAGGCCCAGTTGGACGCCGACGAGGTCGTCGTCCCGGAAGATCTCGACCGGCAACGATGGGTCCGCGAGAACGTGGGTACGCTGCTCGCCGCAGCGCCACATTTGTCCGCGCCTGTTCCGAGGGCGCGGGTGGCGCGGGCATTCGCGACCTGCGTGGACGGAATGACGGACGGGAACGCCGCGGCACTCGCCGCACTTCTGAACGTGCCCAAGAACACGTTGTGGGGATGGCAGACCGGGCAGGTTCTGCCGCACCTGGATGCACTTATCGATGTGTGCCGACGTTTGCATGTCTCGTTGCCGCGGTTTCTACTGGACGAGGCGTCGCCGGTGGGGTCGATATCCGTAAGCTCGGCCCGTTCCTCCCGGCAGACGCGAGCCACTGCCCAGCGCTTCGACGTCGAGGTGGCACGAGGGGCGTTAGAGAGCGCCCTTGCGGTGGACGCACCTCCTCCCTCGACGTTGGCGGTCGCACGGCGCTTGGGGGGGGACGTGCGCATTATGCGCCGGCACTTGCCCGAGTTGTGCCGGCAGGTGTCGGCGCGGTACAAGGCGTACGAAGTAGAGCGGGGTCGCCATGCATTGAACGAAATCGGCGCCGAGATCACCGAAGCCGTGATTCTATTGCACGAGGCGCGTGTGTACCCGACGCAGCGGCGCGTTGAGCGTGTGACAGGCAAGCCGGGTGTCTTTCGCCATCCGTCGGTACGTGCGGTTAGGGTGACGACGCTACAGCGTCTAGGCATCGATGGATGCCCCCCTATAGTTGAGCCAGAGAGCGGGCGAGCGGATTTGGAACGATGGCGCGTGCCTGCCCAGGAGGTGACGAGATGAGGCAGCGACGGCGACCATGGGTGGCGCGACCAAGAGATGAGATGCCTCTGATTTCACCGCGCAGTCGGCTATTAAGCCTGGAGCCCCTCGCCATCGGGACACCCGACATCGAGGGGTTGACGGGCTATGTCACACGGCTTGCCCAGGAACATTGTGTACCTACCGGGTTACTGGTAAACCGCGAAATACCGGGAGTGTTCGGACGGAGCAAGCGCCGCGCGAACGGCCGGTCGGCGCCCGCAGGTTTTTGGAGGCACGGGGGCCACGCCATCAACGGCACGGGCATGCTCGCGCATGACGCGGTCCAGACGCTCAGTGACGCGACGTGCCGCTCCGACCTCCACAATCTGACGTTGCTACCCTGGACTGACGTGCTGCCATCGCGGGAGCTGCTGCGTCTGACCAGGGCATGGTGCCCATGGTGCTACCGAGACTGGCGAGAGGGCGGCGATACCGCCTATGTGCCACTCCTCTGGTCGATCGCCGCCGTGACCGTGTGCCACCGCCATCGGGTGCCCCTCCTGATGCGCTGTCCGCATCCAGGCTGCGGGTACGAGGAGTCGGCCTTTGTACACCACTCCCTTGTCGAGCATTGCTCAAGATGTGGCGGCTGGCTTGGGAGGATAGAGGACGCTAAGAACCCAGTGTGGCGGCCGGATGACATTGACCGGCGGGTGTGGGAGGCTGAGGCCATCGGTGCCCTCCTCGCCATAGCGCCGACGCTGGTAGCATTCCCGCGACGAGAGTGCATCGCGGAGACGGTCGGCGCGTGGGTGGCGCTTATGCCAAAGGGCAACGTGCATCAGCTCGCCCGCGTAATGGACCAACCAGTCAAGAATCTGCAGGGCTGGGAAAAAGGGAAGCATCTCCCGGCCCTACCAGCACTGCTCGATATATGTAGGGCGGTTGGGGCATCGCCGCTGCACGTCCTTGTGCCCGATAGGGATACGCCGCAGCCAACTGTTCTCCTGGCAATGTCCGCAACAGCGGCGGTAGGGGACGAACAGGGGCTAGAGTCAGGGAGAGAGCAGGCCTCTCTCGTAGAGGAAAAGGCCGCCTTGGGCGAGCAATTGACCAAGATACTCGCGACGAACGAGTACCCGCCGCCGTCGTGGAAGGAGGTGGCACGCCGGCTCGGTCACAACGCGATCAGTCTGAAATACCAGTTTCCCGACCTGGCGAGAATCGTCGTCGCGCGCTGTCGAGCCTACCAGGAGAGCAAAATGGAGGCGCTGCGAGAGCAACTGGAATCGTTCATGACATGCGAAGATACGCCTCCAGTCTCGATGCTTGAGGTGACGCGTCTGCTCGGGTACAAGCAATCAAAATTCCTCTACCACCGATTCCCCGAGTTGACACGCGCGATCTCCGCGCGACATCATGCGTATGTGGGACTCATGCACGCGCGCCGTATCGAGGATGCCAGCGTCATGGTGCGACAGGTGATGCACACCCTGCATGAACAGGGTATCTACCCCAGTAAGTATAAGGTTCAGCGCTCCATGGACATGCGGATTTTCTACGAGCCCGAGCTCGTCGACGTATACGGCGAGACACTGCGTGCCCTAGAACAAAGTCAAAATCGAGACTAGTGCTCCATTTCTCAATGCGAGTGCGGATAGTGTAAACTGGCGGCACGAGGAGGTGCCGCCATGCCCAAGTTGCTGTTCGCCCGTCCGCCGCTTGACCCTAAAGAAGAGCGGCAGGTCCGCCAACTGGCCGCCAGCACGCCATGCGGCGGGGGGATTGGAGCCGCCGTGCCCGCGTGATCGTCCTAAGCTGGCAGGGGGAGTGCACCACGGCCATCGCCGCCACCCTAGGCTGCCGCCTCCAGACCGTGCGCGAGCGCCTCGCGCGCTTCAACGCCGCAGGGCTCGACGGCCTCGGCGATCGCTCCGGCGTCGGGCGCAAGCGCCGCCTGACCGAGCGGGACCGTGGTGTCGTGATCGCCCTAGCCCGCAGCGACCCGCCTGGCAAAACGGTCCGCCGCAGCGACGGGGAGCTGGCCCAGGGTACCACGACGAGGCGCATTGGAACCTGGACGCGCTGACCGCGGCCGCCCAGGGACGGGGCGTCACTCGCAGCCAGGTGTGCCGCATCCTGACGAAGGAAGGGGTGCGCTGACGACGGACCCATAGCTGGGCTACCAGCGAAGACCCCGCCTTCGCCCCAAAAGGGCACGGGTCGTCGTCCTCGACAGGGCCCCACCCCCTGGGGCGACGGCCCTCTGCGTCGACGATCTCGGCCCCGTGACCCCCCGCACGGTCCCGCCCGCGCCCGGCTGGTACCGTATCACGCCGCCGCTAGAGTACAGCCGTGGACAGGAGAAGGTGTGGGTCTACGGGCGCTGCGCATGCGCGACGGGCAGGAGGTCACGCCGACTGCCCCCGCGCGCAAAACGGCCGGGTATTTGCGCGTGCGGGAGGCCGGCGCGCGCGCCAACCCCACGGGCGACCTCTCCATCGTCATGGACAACCTCTCCAGTCACACCGGCGGCCCGATCTGGCAGTGGCTGGCGGAGCATCCGCGCCCGGAGCAAGCACCCATCCCCACGGGCGCGTGCTGGCCGAACCGGCAAGAGGGGTGGTGGCGGCTGTTCCGGCGCGACGCGCTCGCCGGCCAAAGCTTCATCGACGCCGACGAGATCGACCAGGCCACTTGTTTGGCTACGCGGCAACTCAGCGCGTGAGCCAAGCCCTGGGTCTGAGGCCGTCCTCCACCTGCGCATCGACACCGCCGCCGCCGTTTTGTATACGCGCTTTGAGGAATGGAGCAGTAGCGAACGTCTCGTTGATTGGCATCCTTCTTTATATGCTGGTCGATGTGACGCGCGTCGTTAGATGGCAAAAGGGGAGCATGCGATAGGCGACCACTGCTTTGGTGGTGCGAACGACTTGCAGCAGTGACCGCGTTGCCACATGGCTTCTAGGCCCAGATCTCTCGACAGGTTGGATCCCCATCCCAATCCGTATTTTCGCGTCTTTGTTGTTTCGTTCCCACTGTCTCGCCGCTGATCCAATCCAGTGCAGGCGATAGGGTGGCCAATGTTCGATGGCGGTTTGCTGCTGGTGCAACACGTCCTGCCGAGTGGGAGGCTGTCTAATTGCAAGGCAACAATGTATATTTATGCACGACGCTAGCGGAAGCATAGTTTGTCAGCGGAAATATTGGAAGCATAGCCTGTCAGTTACTGACAGGCTATGCTTCCAGTCGCAAATTCAGCCAATTTTCCAACACTCCCCGCGGGTGAGGGCGGTGGGATTCGAACCCACGACCAGAGGATTAAAAGTCCACTGCTCTACCACTGAGCTACACCCCCCGAACATTGAATCCTACCAAAGTGTACTACGCGCGCGCCTTTTTGCGTAGCCCCTCGCGACGGCCCCAGGGTCATTTAGTTCTCGGGGGAGTGGTGATGAGGGCAAGAGCAGCCGTGGACTGGGCGGCGTAGTGGCGGCCGGCGGCGATGTTGGTGGCGCTCACCGCGCGCAGGAGGCCAAGGGTTGTGTTGCGCAGCGCCGCCATAACCTGGGGGATGGCCCCGGAGCGCACCTGCGAGCGATCCTCGTCAAAGGTCACGTCGCGGACCCAGTAGGTACGGTTCTCGATGCGCCAATGGTCGCGCAGGAGATGGAGGACCGCATGTGCCCGCGCGCGGGGGCGAGACTGGTCACGCCGTAGACCTGTTCGTGGCCCTCCTTGCCCGTCTTCTTGAGGGTGACGTGGCGCTCGACAACGAAGACCTGGCGTACTCGACGCTGACCCTTGATGCTACTGTTTTTATTCGGACAGGACTATATCGCATACATCTATGGCGCCTCTGTGCCACATCTGTAGCGCTACAATATCGCGTCAGATGATGAACGTATTTGTATTGCGGCGACATTACCACAATGGCTGTATCATCTTAACCAATCTTAACCTCAATCCCCTGATCTTAACCAGATCTTTACCCCTACAGGACCGCTATCGTAACCATTTCTTAACCTTCCTCTGATACGCTTCTAACTGGAAGAGAATACGTATACAAGAACGTGCGCCTAACAGCCTGCGCGGTCGTTCATTATTGCGCCAATGAATGGTTAGATGAGGTAAATGAATGCGTCCCATGGAGCCGCGCGCCCGTTCCGTTGACAGCCCAATCACGTTGTGGCGTCGCTGTGTGGCACTGTCCACGCGCGTGGCCTTCGCGCTCATCGTCGCGGCTTTCGCGCTTGGCGGCGTTCAATCGGCGTCCGCGGCGCAGGCAAGCGCGCGGGTGAACAGCCAACTGGCCGCGCTGCTGGCGCATAGCGCTGTCGCCAAGACTCAGCGCGCGGTCAACGACACGGCGGTCTACCAGCGTGCCAAGGCGTCGACCGGCGCCGCCCCGGAAATGTCCAGGATGGCGACATGCCCGACTGGCGCTGCGGTCGTCGACGCGAGTAGCGTCAAGCATACAATCGGCAGCATTGACTCCACGGGAGCGAGCGTTACGGTGTCCTTCACCGTGGTCCCTGGGGTTTCTAGCTGCCAAACTCCGCCGACAATATCCCTTGTCGCCTACAAGGCGCCAGGGTCTACCTTTGACGCCAATACGGCGTATCTACAGACGGTGAATGATTCTAGCTCCGGCTCTTTCTCCGCGGGACAGCACTCTCTCACCGTCAAAGTGCCCGTCTGCTACTACTACCAGGTCGACCTGGTCCAGGGCGGGGTCATTCAGCATCTTGGTGGGCAGCCGCCACTTGATTCGGCGGCCCTCAACAACTTCTATAGCGCCCAGGGACGGCTCATCGCGGCTTCTAATGGCGGATCGCCTGACTGTCATGTGGCGACAAATACCCCAACGAACACCGCCACGAATACACCGACAAACACGCCAACGAAAACTCCGACAAGCACGCCAACGAAGACAGGGACACCGACGCAGACGGCGACCGCCACAGCTACCTCGACGGGAACCGCGACCAAGACAGCGACGGGCACGCCGACGCAAACGGCGACGGGGACCGCGATCAAAACAGCGACCGGCACGCCGACGGGCACAACCACGACGGCTGTATGTCCGACCGGCGCCGCCGCGATCATGCAGCGCAGTGTCTACTACACGGTGAACAAAAACGGTGTGCAGATCCCTATCTCTATCAATGGGCATGTGAATCAGGGCGACACGGTTACTGTTTACTTCAAAGTAGCGGCTGGTTGTTCCAACATAACCGTATCCTTCGTTGGCTACAAGGTGCCGGGGTCGACATGGAACGCCAATACGGCCGATCGGCAGACTGTGACGAACTACCAGAGCGGCACGTTTAGCGCGGGAGGTCCTTACCAGCTGACGGTCGTCGTGCCTTCGTGCTACTATCAACTCGACTTCGTCACGGGCCTTAACCAGGGCAACTTCATCGACGGCGCTAATGGGGGGACAACCGCGTGCCCCGTGACACCGCCGCCGCCGCCGTGTGACGCTATCCATAGTCCGGCGTATTACCTGCCTGGTGGCGGATATTTCACAGGAAGCCAGACAAGCCTCTCTCCGCTGCTCAACCAGACGATAGACTTCAAGACAACGACGATTGTGAGCGCCACGTCCATCTTGCAGGATACCTCCACCAACGACCATGCGCGCTATCTGCGCTACCTCTTGACGGCCGAACTCAACGTGGCGGCGTCGCCGTTGCTCGCGGCCGGCATCCCAACCTCCGATTCGGGCGTGCCCATTCAGTATGGGCAGTATAGCCAGGTGACGGTGGCGCAGTTCATCCATGAGGCGTACGAGCAGCGTGACACGACGAGCGTCTGGACCGGCTATATCTACCCGAGCACGAACTCGCCCCTGGCCTACGCGGTGTACTACCTCGGCGGCGCGGGGACGGCCGCCGATTACGCCACCTGCAAGGTGTTCATACCGAGCACGCCGGGCGGCTATAAGACACCCGAACTCGGCAGTGGTGAGTTGCTCGCGACGGGGTTACTCCCCCTTGTCGGTGTGATGCTCTATCGGCGTCGGCGTCGGCGCGTTAACCAATCGTAACGTCATTCCGTCCATTTGCTCGTGATCGTAACCAGATCTTAACCGTGATCGTAACCGGATCTTAACCGCCATGTGGGACAATAAAGAGAGAGACACAGCCCAGTCCAGCCGTCAATGTCGAGAGGGTGCTTGTCCACATGGAATCAGTCGCAGATAGCACGATCACTGGTCCGTCCTTTACCATGCCCATGCACGGTCCGCTGGCCTACGACGCCGCCGATCTCACCGCAGGCGGATGGGCCACCGCCTCTGCGGGGGAGCGCGCGGCGTCCGCCTCCTGGCGGGCCGCCAGCGGGCGGACGCCGCTGCTCAACCGGGGGTGGGCGCGCTGCGCCCTCGACGCCTCGATGGCGGCGGCGGGCTTCACGCTCGGGTACGCGGCGCGCTACGCCTGGCATATCGGCGGTATCCATGAGATCGTCTATCCGATCCCGCTCGCGCTGGCCTTGTTGCTTGGCGCCGTCGCCGTGGCTCTGACCGTGCTCGACCTCGCGCGCGGGGGGACGTACCGCCGGCTGGCCGGCGGCCCTATGGACGGCGCGCTGACGGCCGGCCGGGCCGTCACGGTCGCGATGGCCGTCGTCATTGTGCTGGGCGCGGTCTCGCAGCAGACGAGCGTGTCGCGTCTGGCCTATATCTACGCGTGGGCGTTGATGATCGCCTGCGTCCTGGCCGGACGCGTCGCGCGCGGATCGTGGCTGGCGCACGGCTATCGCGACGGGCGCGGCGTGCGCAACGTGGTCGTGCTGGGGGCGACGCCGGCCGGCAAGATGGTGATGCAGAATCTCGCCACGAGCCTGGGCCGCGGCTATCGCTTGCTTGGCTTCGTCGACGAGCATGGTGAAGCTCCGCACCGCTTTGGCCGCTTCGCCAAGCTGGGCTCGGTCGCGGAGTTGCCGCGCCTGCTGTCGGCGCATATGGTCGACGAGATCGTCATCGCCTTGCCGGCGGCGTCGCACGCCCGCATCGCCGAGATCCTGACGCACTGCGGGCATCGCGGGGTCGCGGTCAAGCTCGTCCCTGACCTCTTCGATCTGCGGCTGTCGCGCGTGCGCCTGGACAGCGTGGTGGGCATCCCCATCATCGACGTCGGGGCCGACACGGTCGGGCGCGCGCGCGCCGCGCTCAAGCGCGCGCTCGACCTCACTGTCGCGGCGTGCGCCCTGATTGTCGCGGCTCCGCTGCTGGCGGTCACGGCGCTGGCGATCCGGCTCGATTCACCCGGCCCGATCCTATTCCGCCAGGAGCGCCTGGGCAAGGACGGCCGGCCCTTCGCCATCCTCAAGTTCCGCTCCATGCGCACCGACGCCGAGCGGCAGCTCACGCTGCTGCGCGAACAGAACGAGGCGTCGGGCCCCCTCTTCAAGATGCGCCACGATCCGCGCGTGACCCGCGTCGGGCGCGTCATCCGCAAGCTCAGCATCGACGAGTTGCCGCAACTCTGGAACGTGCTGCGCGGCAACATGAGCCTGGTTGGCCCGCGGCCGCCGCTGGCCCGCGAGGTCGCGGAGTACGAGGACTGGCATGTGCGCCGCCTCGAAGTCACACCGGGCATCACCTGCCTGTGGGGCGTGAGCGGCCGCAGTAAGCTGGACTTCGACGAGATGGTAATGCTTGACCTGTACTATATCGACAACTGGAGCCTGGGCTTGGACCTGCGCATCTTACTGCGCACGGCGCTCACGTTGCTGCGGCCGGGCGGGGCGTATTAGTCGGGAGTCGGAAGTCGGAAGTCGGAAGTTAGTAGTTGGCGGAGCGAGGTGATTGGGCGATGGGTAGGCGGCGATTGATGAGGGGCGGGTGGGCCATGGCGGCCCTGGCGATGATGATCCCCATGGCGTTGCATGGCGTCGGTCATACGACGGCGACGACCGATAATCAACTTCCGACTTCCGACTTCCGACTTTCGCGGCCGACACCATCACGGTCGACGCGCGCTATCCGCTGCGTATGCTGCCGGCCACGTTCTTTGGCATCAACTACGTGGGGTTCTGGGACGCGCATCAGGGTAGCGCCGCGAGCGCGGCCGCGCTTGGGCGGACGCCGATCCGTGTGATGCGCTTCCCGGGCGGCGATCCCGGCGACTGGTACGATTGGCGCCACCCCCTCGACAAGGGTTGGAGCATGACGAGCCCGCTGGCGCTGGCGCGCTATGCGCGTTCTTTCGGCGCCTCGGTCTTGTTCCAGACCAACGCGCAGGGGCACGCGCCGCTCGCGCATCGCGGTTCCGCCGTCAATTCGCCCGAGAGCGCGGCCGCCTGGGTACAGTACGACCGGGCGCATGGCATCACGGCGGCGATGGAGGTCGGCAACGAAGAAGACATCACGATGCATCGGGCGCACGACCCCTCGTTCGCGCCCTATGTCGCCCTCTTCAACCAGCAGGCCCGCGCCATGCATCGCGCGAATCGCGCGGTCACGGTCTTTGGGCCGGCCGGGACCAATGAGTACCAATGGTGGGCGCTCGACTCGCTCGGCATGTTCCTGCGCGCGACGGGCGACCGGTTCGGCAGCGGGCAGGTCGACGGCGTCTCGCTGCACTTCTACAAAGGCGCGTCATGGGACGATACGAAGGGCGTGCCACAGTACTGGCTGACCGGTCCATGGCCCTACATCAAAGGGGCTATCCGCTCCTACGACCGGCGTGCCCTGCCCGTCGACATTAGCGAGTGGAACCTCGGCGGGTCCGGCACGAATAACCCGTACAACGCCACGCTGGGGCACGCCCTCGTCACGGCCGACATGATCGGCGCGTTCGCCCTCTCCGGCGTCGCGGGGGAGCAATACTTCGACACGCACGGCGCTAATGGCTGGGGTCTGCTCTATGGCGATGGCGAAGCCGCGCCGCGCGACAGCCCCACGCCGACCTACTATGCCATGGCCCTGTGGGGCGCGATGGGCCGCACGGTGCTGCCGCTGCAGGAGGACGACAACCCCGCGACGACGGTGAGTTGCTACGCGACGCGGCGCCCCGATGGGTCGCTGCAGGTGCTCGCCATCAACAAGACTGGCGCGCCGCGCGCCATCACGGTTGGCTTTAGCGGCTTCAACCCGCGCGGGAAGGCGTTGCGCGTCTACGAGTTACGCGGCGCCACGGCCGGCGTGGCCGACCGCACGGCGCGGTACGACGGTGTATCGATGCCGAATCCCATGCGCTCTTTGCCGGGGCACCATGCCGCGGGGCGAGTCCGTGGCTCCGCCCTTACCTATACGCTGGCGCCCTACTCCGCGGTCGTGCTCGACGTGTCAGGCCGCGCGTGACCTGTCCTGGACACACGACGCATTATCCGTCGTGATGGACCCGGAGCGGAAGATTCCTATGCATGGGCTCTGGCGCGCGGCATGGACCCAGGTAGCCGCCGATTGGCGGAGTTGGCTCAGTGCGCTCGGCGTGTTCGCGCTCGCCGCTCTGTTCGCGGTGACGAAGGCGGCGGAGAAACTCCTTGGGCTGCGGCGGTGGCACGATTTCGGCAATCGTGAGCTCGCCATCCTCCTGATCCAGGCGGTGGTCGTCGCCGGCGTGGTGTGGTTTGTGCGCCGGCGCGTCCAGCGCCAACTCGACGCGGCCGAGCGACGACGCCGGCAGGTCGAGGCGCTCATGGCTGAGAACGAGGTGGTGCTGCGGGTAGTCCGCACGGTGGTGCGCGAGCTTGCACAACCGCTCAGCGGCGCCTTGAGCTATAGCGAACTGCTGCTGGATCAGACCGAGGCCGATCACTGGGACGCTGACGCCACCCAGCAGGTGCGTGGGCTGCGCGAGGGCATCCTCCAGCTGAACAATATCCTCCAGACCCTGCGCTCCGCGGTCGCCAGCCTGCCGCCAGACGGCGCGCCGCGCCATGTCGCCGACGATGTGGAGCGCTCCGTGACGACGCAACGACCTCGCCCCCGACTACGCGCCGAAGACTTCACCAGCGACGGGATAGACCCGGACAACTGATCGGGCAGATCGCATGGTCCGCGGTGTAAGGGGCTGTAGGGTCTGGTCGGGAGGCCGCGGCCGGGCGTCGCGATAGAGCGACTGGTGAATAGGATACATGGCGCCGATATACAGACTAGGGGCGGGGGATAACTGGGCTCCGACCAGAGTGTAACGACGTAGGGGACGCAGATGAGCTTCATCGATAGGATCACTCGGCGCGCGACGACGGGCGTGCGGCCGCGGGTAACGCCGCGCCCACTGATGGGCGTGGACGACCTCGCACGGATGGGTCTGGCCCCGCTGGAGACGGTGGCCACGGCGATGGCGCTGGTCACCGACCGGCGGAGTGGACAAGAGTCGGGGGCCGCGACGGACGGTGTGATTCCGCGCCGCCGCGCCGACGATTGGGCGTCGCCCGCGACGACGGTCGACACGGCGGCGGACACATGGGACCGGCGTCGCCTCGCCTGACACGCTTGACACAAGGCGCCCTGCGCGGGGCGGGGGCGAACGTCCTGATCTACTGGGACCGCCGCCGCTCGCTGCGCTGCCCGGCGGCTCACGGTTGCGGCCACGGGTTCGCCACATGCAACACGGTTACCGGCAACGACAGGCCGCCGGGCAGCGCAGCGAGCGGTGGCGGTCCCAGTAGATACGGTCAGCCACGCTATTATCCAGCCGGCGCGAAAAACGATACTGTTGGCGAATTCACTGGAGCGGTCACGATGGCCGCATAAGCGTGGGGCTGCGGCCTTGTTCGCGCGTCGCTTATAGCCCCACAGGAGGTGTGACGCGCATAAGCGTCGGGCTACCGGAATTCGCCAACAGTATCAAAAACTGGCGCGCACCCGACGCCGTACAAAAGCTGGTGATACCTGCCAGTGGCTGCTACTATAAAGGGCGATGACGCCCTCGCGGCGCCATGGTGTTTAACGAGGGAGGACACACGCATGAGCGGCTTTCTGGTGGGGTCTAGTGGCCAAAACCACGGGCGTCGCGCAACAGCCATCGTTGTCGCCGCATTCTTTGCCGTATTCGGTCTGCTCGGGCACGCTCCCAGTCACTCCATCGCCGCGGTCCAGCGGGGCGGCGTCGCTACTACGACGTTGACGTTGATGCACTTCAACGACGACTACGAGTTGACGCCGACGGGCAACCTTGGCGGCATGGCGTTTTTGGCCGGTCAGGTCGACGCGACACGCGCCCAGGACCCACAGGCGCTCCTCCTCTTCGCGGGGGATCTGCTGTCGCCGTCGGTCGAATCCTCGGTCTTCCAAGGATCGCAGATGATCACCGCGCTCGACCGGCTGGGTGTGACCGCCGCGACGTTCGGCAATCATGAGTTCGACCGCGGTGACGCGGCGCTCTCGCGGAGCGTGGCGGCCTCGCGTTTCCCATGGCTCAGCAGCAACGTGATCGTCACGGCGAGCGGCGCGCCGTTCCCTGGCGCGGTGGCGACGATGGTCACGACCGTCCATGGGGTGAAAGTGGGCCTGCTCGGACTCCTGACACCCGAGACGGCGATTCTCTCCAATCCGGGACATGACCTCACGATCGAGCCCGTCGTCACGGCCGCGCGCACGGCAGTCGCGCGGCTCATGGCACAGGGCGCGACGGTCATCGTGGCCGTCACACACGAAAATATGAGTGACGACATCGCCCTCGCGCGGGCGGTCCCGCGCCTCGACCTGATCGTGGGCGGCCACGACCATGTGCTGTGGGACGCGACCGTGGGACACACACTGATCACCAAGGCCCAGTCTGACGCCCATTACCTGGGCGTGGTGACGGCGGAGGTGGGCGCTGATGGGCGCGTCATCTCGCTGGTCGATCAGCCGGAACTGATCGACCCCAGCAACACAACCCCTGATGCCGCGATGACCACCCTGGTCAAAGGGTACGAGGCGCGGTTGAGCCGCCAACTCTCCGTGGTCATCGGCCAGAGCACGACGCCGCTCGACGCCCGTGAGTCGGTGATCCGCCAGAAGGAGAGCGCCTTGGGTGATTTCATCGCCGACGCGGTGCGCGCCCACGCGGGGACCGATGTCGCGCTGGTGAACAGCGGAGGTATCCGCACCGACGCGGTGACACCGCCTGGCCCGATCACCCGTAAGACCATCCTCTCGTTCTTGCCATTCGGCGACCTCCTCGTCACCGAGCGGATCAGCGGCGCGGGCCTCAAGGCCGCCCTGGAGAATGGCGTGAGCCAGTGGAAGGACGCGGCCGGCCGCTTCCCGCAGGTGTCGGGTGTGCGGTTTACCTGGAGTCCGTCGCGGCCCGTGGGCGCGCGCGTCCTCTCCGTGCTGGTCGACGGGCAGCCGCTCTCGCCGACGCATCTGTATACGCTCGCGACCAATGACTATCTGCTTGGTGGAGGCGATAGCTACGCGTCGCTCGCCGCGGGCGCGACCCTGATCGGACCGACTGGGGCTCCCCTGGTGGCCGATGTCGTCATCGCGGCGGTGACACAGAAGGGGACGATCGCGCCGGTCACCGATGGGCGTATCACGCAGGTACCATAGCGCAGCGCGACGCGTGTGACGGGCATGCCGGTCGGTGCGGCGCGCCCAGGGTTCGTGAATTATTGTTAGCGCGCAGACGTCGCGGGGTGACCGCCACTGGGAGCGCGGACGTCTCGTCCGTCCCGGCGGCTGCCGCCCGAACGCTGGGACGGGCGAGACGCCCGCGCTCCCAGGACTTTTCACAGACCCTACGCCTCTGCCAGCCGCGCTTGCGCTTGTCCCGTCGGTTACCCGCGGGGTCCGTGAAAAGTCCTGGGACCGACGCCGGCGGTCCCAGGGATGGCAGCTGCCGACTTTTCACAGACCCTGACCTGTGGGTTTCTTGCGTCAGGCTGGCGCGGGCGCCAGGGGAACGGTGAACCAGAACGTGGACCCCACGCCCGGCGTGCTCTCCACACCGACCTGTCCGCCATGACCCGTGATGATCGTCCGGCTGATGTAGAGGCCCAGGCCCAGGCCGCCTCCCGCCGCGTGGGTGTCATCCAGCACGGCAACGCCGGTCACGCGTCGATAGCGCTCCCATACCTGTTCTTGTTGCTCTTGTGTCAAGCCTGGTCCCTCATCGCGCACGCGTACGGTGGCCGCGGCTCCATCAATGGTGAGCGACACCGCGACAGGGCGATCCTCCGCGGAATATTTGAGCGCGTTGGTCAGGTAGTTGGTGACGACCTGCGCCATCCGATCCTCGTCGGCCTGGATGGGGACGGGCTCTTGGGGCAGCGCGAGGTCAATAACGCGTGTGAGCCACACCCGGCGCTGATCCTCGACGGCCTCGGCGACGATTGCCCGTAGATCGCAGGGCGCCGGCCGCGGTTCCAGGTGGTTTGCCTCGATGCGGGAGACATCCAGCAGATCGTTGACGAGGCGGAGGACGCGGCCAATTTGCCCGTCGGAGCGTCGCAGCAACCCGACCACGGCGTCGAGCTTCTCCACCAGATCGGTCGCCGCCACGCGCTCGTCGGCCGCGATGCGTTCCAGGCGGTGTTGGGCCAACTGTCCGGTTCCCTTGATGCCGGTCAGGGGCGAGCGCAGTTCATGGCTGGCCACGCCCAGGAACTCATCCATGCACCGCGTGGTTTCGCGCAGCGCCAATTCGGCCGCATGCGCCTCGGCCTGCTCCCGCGCGAGCCGGTCGCGGTCGAGCACTAACGCCCCCAGTCGCGCGACGCCTTGGGCCAGGGCCACTTCGTCCGGCGTGAAGTCATGCGCGATAGCCCCGTAATCGAGCGAGAGGGAGCCGGCGAGCCGCTCACCGACACGCATCGGCGCGACAAGGACCGTTTGTAC
>JAABUW010004015.1_pt1 | contig 20360 bp, 18 predicted proteins | sample 5560081 | NCBI WGS metagenome assembly JAABUW01 (sample SAMN10711882, study PRJNA513363) | rock metagenome | isolation source: Antarctica rocks | place: Antarctica: Victoria Land, Knobhead sud
GCTGTGGTCGTCGTCCCATCGCCCCTCATTCCTCCTGCCCCCACAGCATCTCACACTCCTCTTTTCCCTGCGCTATTTGTAGCGTGACCCACTAGTGGGTCACGCCCCATCTAAATGGAATTGAAACGCAGCGGCCCATCGTGGCTGCTACCCGCCCTGTGACGCCCGTTGACTAGCCAGAGGTGGCACTTGACCAACTCCAGTTAAATGGGGCGTGACCCACTAGTGATGTGGACGCGGCCTTATGACACGCGAACGGTGCGGGACGTCTGTCAGCCACGAGCCCAAGGGTTACTTGCGCCGTCCAACGGTACGCCGCGAGCCAGCCCTCGATCGTGCCTGCCCTCCACTCCTCAATAATGTCAAGGGCGATTTATTTTTGACCCACGAACGCCGAGACTCCGTAATTGACGTTTGTGCTGGGTCCGGCCGACGCGGTAAACTATAGGTAGAGCACAAGTCTCCTCCCCATCTCACCAATCGCGCCTCATCCAACCGCGCCTAGAAGCAGCCCATGACCCAGATATCGCGAGAGTGCGTACTTGACGTTGGTAGTGTGCCGACGGGTGGAAGGCGCCGTGCCGCGGCGTCCTGATGGACTGCATTGGCACCGTGTATCGCACTCCGTACGAGACCGGGCGGTTGTCCATGCACAGCGTTCCGAGCCCATCCGCTCGGGTGCCAACGTCAAGTACGCACTCTCGTTTTCCCAGCCGAGGTGCACCAATCCTGCAGAAATCGCCACACGAGCTGCGCTGATCCCGCCAACATGGGTAGTGAGTAGCAGCGGAACCGTGAACCGGGTTAAGCTCCCACGCTGTGGCAGGGTCCCCTTGCTGAACCCTGCCACAACTCTCGGTCGGCGTGGATTCTCTCGCGTTTTTCAATAACCTTGGCTACGACGCGCTCAATGCTCGCACGCGCGAAACGGCCGTAACGCCATAGAGATATCAGAAGAGAATGCGCCTTCTCTCCCGTTTTCCGGCGTGTGCATCGCCCTGTCGGTGATGCCGCCGCCGGCATGTTAAGATGAGCGCCGCGCTTCCATCCATGCGTTTTGACAGCGCGGGAGGGGCTTGAGCGCTCACCCCCATCATTCCCCGCGCGGCGTCGGTATCTCGATCCGTCGGGCGGCGACCAGCGCCAGGGCGGCCTGTGGCAGCACCAACCAGAAGCCCGAGCGCGGCATCAGCAGCGCCCCCAGGCCGGAGATACCCAGCAACGCCCACCCATGGAACGCCGGGAGCGTCCCCGTGCGGCGGTGTGCCCACCGCGTCAGGCCACCTAACTGCATGGTCGAGAGCCCGAAGAGCAGGAACCAGACCGCCAGCCGCCGCTCTGGCGCGCGCGCCACCGCGCCGACCACTCCGTCCCGGCTGATAGCGGCGAGCGGGGCACGGAAGGCCCGCAGGCCAACGAGCGTATGCAGGACACCCGTGGCCATCAGCAGTTCCCCGACATAGCGATCGACGTGCCTCATGACTATGCTCCTTCCTCTACACGACAGCGCCCGTACGCGCCTGCGCATCGCGCTCCGCAAGTGTCTTCAACGTGCGCAACTGCTTGCGCATCATGAGTAGGTCGCCCCACATGAGCAGTGCCCCGCGCGCCCGCGGCAGCAGCCCCTCCGCGAGACCGACGTCGAGCTTCACCACCAGGCGGCACGCCCCCGCGTCCCGCGGCCGCACGGCGTACGTCACGGCAAGCGGGCCGAAGCAGCGGGCGGACGCGGGCAGGCCGACGCCGGAGATGTGGCCGTCCGCCTCGAAGTCGACGACCTCGAAGACGAGGAACCGCTGTCCGCGTGCCAGATGCTCGAGGCCGGGCGTGAGCCGTCGCGGGCTGCGCCGCCCCGCGTTGTCGAGCCAGTCGTAGCTGTAGGGCGCGACCTTCAGTTGGCACAGCCAGCGGAACAGCGTCGCGGGCGGCGCCGCGACGTCGATCGCCCGCACCAACCCCTCCCAGGGGCCGTCGAGATAGCGGTCACACGGGTAGGTCGCCGCGCGCTCGGCGGGTGTGGCATTCCAGCATCGGGCGCGGTCACTCCACCCCATCGTCTCCCCCGCTCCTCGCGCGCGTCCGCGCCGGCCGCTTTTCCATACGCACCCGTATGGTAGCAGGGGTGGCCCTGGCTTGTCAATACGCCCCCGTATGGGCGACAATGAAGGGCATGGCACTATGCAAGCGGGGCGGTCGGGCGGGGGCCTTGACGGCGGAGGACTGGGTGCGGGCGGCGCTACGCGCGATCGCTGAAAGTGGCGTCGGCGCCGTCGCGGTCGAACCCCTCGCGCAGCAGTTGGGCGTGACGAAGGGCAGCTTCTACTGGCACTTCCCGACCCGCAATGCCCTACTGAGCGCGGCGCTGGAGCGCTGGGATAAGGAGTCTACCGAGGCGGTGATCGCCGCCGTGGATGCGATAGCAGACCCGCGCGAACGGCTCATGCGTCTGCATGCGGCGGTGGCCGTTCGCGCGCCCGGCGACGGGACGGCGAAGCGGGGGATTCCACCCGGTCGTGGCCTCGACGTGGCGATTGCTGACGCCGCCGACGATCCCCTCGTCCAACCGGTCCTGCGGCGGGTGACCGCGCGTCGGGTCGCCTATCTTGACCAGTGCTACCGCGCGCTGGGGTTCCCCGTGGACGAGGCGCGCCACCGCGCCCTCCTGGTCTACGCCGCCTATATCGGGATGCTACGCCTGGCGCGGGAGGCGCCGGACCTGATGCCGCGCGACGACGACTACCGGGCGTACCGGCGACACGAGATGGCGACGCTCGTGCCCGAGGGTACCAAGGGCGACGGGGAGGAGCGTTGACTCAGGGGTCGCCCGTGACGTCGCATGGACTCGCTGGGCCAGATGGCTTAACCCGGTTCATTGTTCCGCTGCTACGCGCGACCCAACATCGACGATCACCGGTGCGTGAGCACAGCGATGAAACGGCTGGCTGGCTGGCTGGCGCAAGACGAGTGGGACATGTGGCGCAGGACGAGGGGCGAACGGCGCAACTCGTGTGGGTCCTTACAGCCGTGGCCGCCCTCTCGCATGCCGGCCCCCGCGCGGGAACCCGCCTGGGGGCCGGAGGTGCTCGCGGGTGTCACAGTCGGGGGTGCTGTCTCGTCTTATTAGATGAAGGGCAATCCCAGTCAAAGGAGGCGACGATGAGAGTGTTTGTTGCAGGAGCGACGGGAGCGATTGGAAGGCAGCTGGTGCCGCGTCTGGTTGCCGCGGGTCATGAGGTTCATGGCATGACGCGTAGCGAGTCAAAGCAGGCGATGCTCTACGAGCTGGGCGCTGTGCCGGTGGTCGCGGACGCGCTCGATCCCGATCAGGTCGCGGACGCCGTGGGCAGGGCGAGGCCGGATGTGATCGTCCATCAGCTGACCGCGATCGGTGCGCTTGACCTGCGTCATTTCGACCGCGATTTCGCGCTGACGAACCGCCTGCGGATCGAGGGCACGGACCACCTGCTCTCAGCCGGGCAGGCGGTGGGGGTGCGGCGGTTCGTGGCGCAGAGCAATGGCGCGTTCCCGTACGCACGAACTGGTGGGGCGGTGAAGGATGAGGAGGACCCGCTCGACCCCGCGCCCGCGCGCGAGATGCGCGCGATGGTGGCCGCGATCCGCCATCTCGAGGAGGCGGTGCTGGGTGCCGACTGGACGGCCGGGATTGTGCTGCGCTACGGTGCGTTCTACGGGCCGGGCACCTCGATGGCCCCGTGTGGGGAGCAGTTCGAGATGATCCGCAAGCGCAAGTTCCCGCTGGTCGGCGACGGCGGCGGAGTATGGTCCTTCATCCACATCGCCGACGCAGCGGAGGCGACCCTGGCGGCGGTCGAGCACGGCCGTCGCGGTGTCTACAACGTGGTCGACGATGACCCCGCCCCAGTCGCCGCGTGGTTGCCGGCGCTGGCTCAGGCGCTGGGCGCCAAGGAGCCGATGCGCGTGCCGCGGTTCATCGGGCGGCTGTTCGCTGGGGAGGTCGGCGCCGTGATGATGACCGAGCTTCGCGGCGCCTCCAATGCCAAGGCCAAGCGCGAGCTGGCGTGGTGCCCGGCGCACCCGAGTTGGCGGCAGGGGTTCGCGGCGGCATGACCGATCGCGAGCGACTGCTCGACGAGCTGCGGCCGGTCGCGTTCGCGATCGCCTACCGGATGCTCGGCAGCGTCTCCGAGGCCGAGGATGTGGTCCAGGAGGCGCTGCTGCGTCTGCATCAGGCCCTGGAGGCCGGCGATCGGATCGCCTCGCCGCGGGCCTTCGTGGCCACGGTGACCACCCGGCTGGCGATCGACGAGCTCCGTTCGGCGCGCGTGCGCCGCGAGAACTACGTCGGCGACTGGTTGCCCGCGCCGATCCTCACCGACGACCTCGAGGACCCGGCGCGGCAGGCCGAGCTGGCCGCCTCGCTGTCGCTGGCGATGCTGGTGCTCCTGGAGAGCCTGTCCCCCGAACAGCGCGCGGTGCTGCTCCTGCACGACGTGTTCGACTACGGCTATGCCGAGATCGCGCCGATCATCGGCAAGAGCGAGGAGAACGTGCGCCAGCTCGCCGCGCGCGCCAGGCGCCACGTCGCGCAGCGCCGGCCCCGGTTCCACACCACGCGCGAGCAGCGGGACAAGCTGGCGCGCCGGTTCTTCGCCGCCGCCGAGCACGGCGATCTCGCGGGGCTTGAGGCCGTGCTCGCGCATGACGTGGTGCTGACCGGCGACGGCGGCGGCAAGGTCCCGGCGCTGGCACGGTCGCTGCGCGGGCGCGACCGCGTCGCGCGCACGCTGCTCAACTGGGTCAGGCTCGGCGCCCGCATCCCCGGCGCCGCGCTGCGCCCCGTGCAGGTCAACGGCACCCCCGGCGCGCTGCTGCTCGACGGGCAAGGGCGGCTGATCGGCGTCTGGGCGCTGGACATCGCCCAGGGCCAGATCCAAACCGTCAGCGCGATCGTGAACCCCGACAAGCTGGCGCACCTCGGACCGGTGGCGGATGCGGCGGATATCGCGTCCCTGCTGCGCTCACGGGCATCGGTCAACTGACGCACAGGCGGCCCCATGGGCGCGGACGAGCCAGGCCAACGTCGCCCGATGATCATGGGTCAGCGCCTTGTGACCCGCAACCGGCGGTGCCGCCATCGGCCAAGGCCCCTGGCAGCAATGCCCCCGCAAGCGGTATCCCCCCGTGTATTCGGCACTGAGAAACGGGCGGTCCAATAGGTCCCGCTCTCGCTCCGCCGGCCGCATCGGGCGCGACAAGAACTCCTCTGGCGAGGAATCATTCAGGGCAAGGCTAACCCTGATGCTGTGGGAGGAATTCCCCTCGTACAGTTCGTGTGTGACGCGTCCGGTCCACGGCATAAGCAAGCTTGTACAACGATTTCGTCGTCAATCGATCCTTGCTTACCTAACGTGAGCCTCTACCTGTCAAGATACTTTGCACTTCGTGACAGCTTCGCTTATTCTAGGCCTCGTAGGGACGGTGCACAGGCATTTTCACGCTCAAAAAGAGGGGTGGAGGGGCCTGAGAAGGGTTCGGGTGCAAGATGGCGCAGGTAATGTGACGCCAACGGCGCAGCTAATGTGACGTTCGGCGCAACGAGCGTGACGCCTTACAGCACCCACGCTGATCCCTCGTCACCCTCCGTGTGGCCGTATCCGCGCATCGATCATCCGGCGTATCCCTCTGTCTTCGCTCATCCCCAACAGCACGGGCCGCTCATTAGACTCGTTGCAAAATAAGCATGGACCACCGTGACGAGCGCAACAAAGCCCTCTACGCGGCCAAAACGACGCCTTTCAGCGGCCAAAGGGCTTGCTAACAGGGCTTGGAGGGGCGCTCCCGTTATTCTGCAACGAGTCTATTAATCTGTGCGGTCGTGATCTCCGGTGTCTCGGTCATGCCCCAACTCTACCGCATCACTCTATCTTTGCACTTTTTGTTTGACTACTACATCTTGAGGTTAATCGAACTGTCAAGCCGCAAGATATAGGGTTAAACAGGCGATCTACTTGACCATAATCGAAAAGTGCAAAGATAGTGGCATCACATCCCATCGTCAAACTGCTATCTAATTCACGCGAACGATAAGGTTTAACGCGATTTAACAATGCATTAACCCCCCTTTTACGCGCTGTTAACAGCCTCTTAACGTTCGATTGATAGCTTGTGAGGAGGGGCCTTCCTCCAGGGGTTGGTGACGCACGATCCGTGTGGTCACGCACGACGCATGCGAAACGCGAAAGGAAACACGACGCATGCGAAACGCGAAAGGAAATATGAGGGTGACGTCTGATCTGCCGCCAAGAAACCGCCGTTCGAGGTTCATAGCCGTGCTCGCGTTGGGTCTTCTCCTGACAGGTGCGAGCGTCGCCCTGCCGACGCGTGCAGTAGGGAGCGCCAGCCCGAAAGAGCTCAAGTTTTGGCTGGCCTGGACCGATACACCGGTGATCCACGCGTTCAACGGTCTCATCGACGATTATAATCGCACGCACTCGTCCGTCCACTGGACGGTCGTCCCCGCCGTGGCGCAGGACAAACTTGTGGCGAGTATCACGGCCGCTAACCCGCCCGATGCAGCCTCTCTCATCACGACCCTGGATATCGGCTCGTTAGCCTCGAACGGCGCGGTCGTGGATTTGCAGCCGTTCATCGCGCGTAGCCACCTCAATCTGGCGAATTACACCTCCGCCTCGCTGAGTTCCGTTGCCGTGTACGGCCATCAGTACGGCATGCCGTTCATGGAAGATACCTACATGTTGTACTACAACAAGGCGCTGCTGACCCGCGCGCACATCGCGCGGCCGCCGCGGACGCTGAGCGAGGTGGAGGCGGACGCGAAAAAAATGACGATCACCGGATCGAACGGCTCCTACACCCAGGTCGGGTTCATTCCCACGTTCTTCCGCGGTATCTGGGGGCTGGCCTACGGTGGCCGCTATGTCGATGCCTCGGCCCACCATATCACGGCGCTCAATCCGCGCGTCGTCGCCAGTGTGCAATGGTTGGCGGATTACTGGAAGACCTTCAACCCCGACAAGTTGGACAGGTTCAACACCGGTGCCGGCGGGTACGCCACTGGGCTCGATCCCTTCGTGGCGGGCAAGCTGGGCATGGAGGTCGCGGGCGAATATCTGCAGCCGACGCTCCAGCAGTACGGGCCCAAGATCGACTACGGTGTTGCCCCAATCCCTTACGCCGACGGCTATCCGGCGGCGGCTAACCTCGGATCAGTCGGCGGCAACCCGCTGGTCATACCGCGCGGCTCGCGCCATCCGCAGGACGCCTGGAATCTCATTCAGTGGTTGGAAACGACAGGGACAGAGTTGACGGTGCGCAAATACTACGTCGCCGACATGCAAGCGGTTCCCGAGCTCAAGTCGATCGTCTTCAATCCGTCGCTGGCGCCGACCCCGACGATGGCCGCTTTCTGGCACTATAGCGCCGGACAGAACATCCTCCCGTGGCCCTCGATGCCGGTAAGCCAGGAGTACAACGACGCGATGGGCGCCGCCGTCGAAAAGATTATCCACGGCCAAGAATCGGTGCAGGCGGGGCTCACGGGGGTGCAGCAGCAGATCGCGCCGCAACTCGCCCAGGCCCTCCAGAATTCGCGGTTCAACCATTGAGAGTCGGGACTCCGAACTCCATGACCAGAGCCATGGATGATTCGACAATCCACCCTGTGTCCCCGCGCCCGACGCGGGGACACAAGCGCCGGCGCGGGAGGGCGCTGCGCCAGTTCGGCGTACCCCTCCTGTTTCTCGCCCCGTGGTTGATCGGCTTCTGCGGGCTGACCGTGGGACCGCTTGTGCTCACGTTGTACAACAGTTTTACGTCGTACAACCTCATGACACCGCAGCAGTGGGTCGGGCTGGCCAACTATCAGACGCTCCTGACCAACGATCCTCAGTTCTGGCAGGCGCTTGGCAATACCCTCTACATGGTGCTGTTCGGCGTCCCGCTGGTGATCAGCGTCAGCCTGGGAGCCGCCCTGTTACTCAACCGTCCGTTGCGGGGGCTGGGCGTCTACCGCGCCGTGCTCTACCTCCCGGTCCTCGTCCCGCCGGTCGCCTCGGCGCTCCTGTGGCTCTGGGTTCTCAACCCTGCGGGGGGGTTGCTCAACAGCGGTCTCGATGCCCTGCACATCGGCGGACCGGGGTGGTTCTCCAGCGCAACATGGTCGAAACCGGGCATCCTCTTGATCGAGATATGGACCAGCGGGAACACCACCATTATTTTCCTGGCTGGTTTGCGGCAGGTTCCCCGGTCTCTCTACGAGGCTGCTGAACTAGACGGCGCGGGAGGGTGGCCAATTTTCAGGCATATTACGCTGCCGCAAGTGACGCCGGTGCTCTTTTTCAATGTACTGACGACCGCGATCGGCATGTTTGGGTACTTTACCCAAGGGTTTGTCATCAGCGGCGGACCCGCAGGTGCCACGTCTTTGGGCGCGCCCGAGGGCTCCTTGCTCTTCTATCCGTTGTACCTCTACCAGATCGCCTTCGGCTATTTACGCATGGGCTACGCGTCGGCCTTGGCCTGGGTCCTGTTCTTGATCGTCGTTGTCCTGAGCGCCGTGCTCTTCCGTACCTCACGCGACTGGGTGTATTACGAAGCGAGGACGCGATGATCGTTTCCCGCCGTATGACCGCCGCGCGGTCGTCTCAGGCAGCGGGCACACGTCGGCGCGGGCGCATCGCGCGGCATGGCGCGCTCCTGCTCCTCTGCGCGCTCGTCATTGCTCCGTTCATCTGGCTGCTCAGCACGTCGCTCAAACCCTCCGACCAGATCTTTGCCCAGCCTGTCGTCTGGGTCCCGTGGCCACTGCGCTGGGACAACTATCGGAGCGTCGTGACGACGATACCGTTTGTCTCCTACCTGAAGAACTCGTTGCTCCTCTGCGCGAGCAACATCGTTGGCGTCCTCTTCTCATGCCCGCTGGCCGCCTATGCGTTCTCGCGGTTGCAGTGGCCTGGACGAGACCTCGTCTTCTTCCTCATGTTCGCGACCATCCTGCTCCCGGCCCAGGTGACGATGATCCCTGTCTATCTCATTTTCCGCAATCTTGGCTGGTTAAACACTTATTGGCCCCTCATCGTGCCAGCGTTTCTGGGCAACCCCTTCTACATCTTTCTGCTGCGACAGTTCTTTCTGGGCATCCCGCAGGATCTCTCCGACGCGGCGCGGGTCGATGGCGCGGGCGAGTTGGGCATTTTCCGCAGAGTCATCCTCCCGTTGAGTATCCCCGTCCTGGTGGCCGTCAGCCTGTTCACGTTCGTCGATGTGTGGAAGGATTTCCTTGGTCCACTGATCTACCTCAATGACCCCTCGACGTGGACGCTCGGCATCGGACTGGAGCAGTTTTTGAGCGCTAATGGGGCGGAGTGGAACCTGCTTATGGCCGCCGCGGTGCTCTTCAGCGTGCCTATCTTTGTCATCTTTATTTTCTTGCAACGCCTATTCCTGGAAGGTGTCACCTTCACCGGCCAGCGTTGAGGAAGAAAGTGCCGCGTGACATCCCCTATCAATTACATAGGCCGGTTGGCGCCGCCGCGCCGACTCTCACCGTACAAGGAGATAGCCTCATGCCAACGATGCGCGTTATGACCTATAATATGCTCCACGCTCCGGGAGACCGGTTAGATGCCCTGACCCAGGTCATTCAGGACGCACAACCGGACGTTGTGGCTTGCCAGGAAGTCGACGACATCGACGGTCTCCTGGCTCTGTCGCAACGCCTTGGGATGCCGCCGGTGGTCGGGCGATCAAACCGGCCCGAGTCGCCGCCCGAACCGGAGCATCTCGCGTTGCTGACACGTTGGCCGGTGACACGTATGACGGTGCATCCAGGAGATCCGGAGGCCATGTTCCGTCCGGTGTTGGAAGTATGGGTCGAGCCCCCGCACGCCGAACCCGTTGGTTTCTTCAACGTGCATTTTCGTGCCTTTGCGGGACCTCCCAGATCGGGGGTAAAGATGCGCGAAGTGGAGATTTTGCTGGATGTTCTCGCTCGCGGTGCTGGCCAACGGTGCGCATTGGGCGATTTCAACGCGTGGGCGCCGGGTGAAGGGGATCAATCCTCGTCGTGGCGATCCGACCTGCCCGAAGATCACCGCGTGGCCGTGCGGGGAGGAATCGGTCGGCGCATGATGGAGCACGGGTTCGTCGACACATGGCGGGCGGCTGTCCGCCGGGACCCCTCGACGGAGCCTCCCCGCACCCTACGCGGCGTGTCCGCCTCTCGCGTCGATTTTATCTGGGCCGATTCGACACTGGCGCCTTTCGCCGTCGAATCCCGGATTATTCGCACGCCAGTGGCGGAGCACGCGTCCGACCACTACCCTACGCTGACCGTCTTTGACGTTCCGAACCGGACCGCGTCGACGCCATAGGGTTCATGGCTGAAGATGGTAGCGACGCGCCGCCTTAGACAGACCGATGCGACAAGGTGCGCCGTTGCGCGTTCGGTGTGCGCCACAAGGTCCACGTCCTCCCTGTGCTGGCCGTTTCGTCCATCCGTGCAAAAAGTCTCCTCGCACTGATGCCTCTGGATGGCATCTGCTGGCTAACTGGCGCGCATGCTTTCGGGGCAAATCTTGCGTCAAGGCCTGCAAGGTCAGTGGCCTATGCCTCAGATGATGGGGCTGGTGACGCGGGATGACCCTGGCATGGTCGGCTACCATGCGTCCGCCTTGCCGCATATCAGCTAAGACATGGTTCAGCACAGGCGTGTTCCAGCTTGACAGTCTGAACAGTCGAAAACAAATCGACAGCGGCCATTTCACGCCTACGGAAGGACATTTCGCAGCTACTGCCAATTTAAAACTGTCAAGCCCGATTGAACCATGTCTAACGATGATACGCGCCTGATCTGCTTCCTTTTGGTGCGCTACGTTTGCTATCCTTGCGCTCTTATCTATCATGACGTGGCGGTGCGCTTGGCCACCTGCAAACGCTTGGTCGTGGCGCTGGTGGCGTAGACGGCGATGCCCTCCACGCGCAGGTCGAGGGCGGCGTCGCCCTCGCTGATGGCTACGTCCTCGGGGTCGGCGGCGAGGGCTTCGGCCATCATCGCCCACTGCTTGGGGGCGACGAAGACGGTGTAGCGGGTGCCGGCGGGCGGCGCGGGCAGACCCTGGGCAGGTCCGGCGCCTTCGCGCTCATAAGCGCCACGACGACGGCCTGGCCCTGCGCGCCGGCCGCACCGGGGCGACCGATGACGGTGATCGTCACGGTGGTGAGCCTCCGTGAGTCGTGCTGTCGCACGGCCATGACACGGCGGTCGTCGTCGTCCGCTTAATCTGCCCTTAACACGCGCCTGCTAGTATGAGAACAAGCGGATTCACCACCCCGTAGGAGGAGGCGCGCATGGCTACTGATACCCCCATCCAGCATGTGATCATCATCGTCAAGGAGAACCACACCTTCGACAACTACTTCGGGACCTTCCCCGGTGCCGTGGGCAGCGCGCTGGACCGCGCCCCCAACCCGCCGGTCCACGATCCCCGCCACGATCACGCGGCGTGGCTTAACGCCGCCAGCAAGGCGATCCGGCAACAATACAGCGAGGCCGACATTCCGGCCTATTTCGCCTACGCGCGGCAGTTCACCCTCTGCGACCACTACTTCACCGACGTGGCCAGCCAATCGGAGCCCAATCATCTCATGCTGATCGCGGCCGACTCTCCGTTGATCGACAACTCCTCCGCCCACCGCACCTACCAGCCCCAGCCCCCCTTCGCCCTGCCGTCGCTGCCGGCCAGCCTGGAGGCGGCTGGCCTCACCTGGCGCAACTACGGCGGGGTCTACCATCGGCACATCGCGGACCTCCAGCACAGCCCCTCCAACGTCGCATCGGGCGCCTTCGACACGGATGTCACCGGCCACACCCTCCCGAGCGTGTCGTGGCTGTACGCGCCGGAGTCGCACGGGCGCGGCCAGGGGGGCGGCCTGAGCGAGCATCCGACGGAGAACGTGACCGACGGCATGCGCTGGACGGTCGAGCGGGTCAACGCGGTGGGCCGGAGTCCCTATTGGGCCAGCACCGCCATCTTCATCACCTGGGACGACTGGGGGGGCTGGTACGATCACGTCGCGCCGCCGCAGGACACGGCGTGGGACGGCGACGGACCCGCGGGCTACCGGGGCTCGCAGTTCCGCTACGGGCCGCGCGTCGGCTGCCTAGTGCTAAGCCCGTACGCCAAGCACGGCCACGTGTCCGCGACGGTGCGCTCGCACGTCAGCCTGGTGCGCTTTTGCGAGCGGCGGTTCGGTCTGGCCCCGCTCAGCCGGTATGATGCCGCCGCCGACGACATGGCGGATTGCTTCGACTTCACGCAGGCGCCCGCGTCTCCTCCCGCGTGGTCGTCAACGTCGTAAAGGGGCGGCGCTCATCCCCTGGACGGGCTGGTTCGTTCATCCGCGCAAAAATATCCTTCGACCTGCTGCGTCTGGAGGGCGGCGGCAGGATAGGTGGTGCGCGTGCTGGTGGGGCCACTCATGCCCCAAGGCCTACGTCGGTTCCCCCCTTGTCGTATGCGGCTATGATGATGACCGGGACCGTGGAAGCGTAGGCGCGCTCAGGCGCAATCAAGCAGGCAGTAGGCTTACGGTGACCTTGCCCCCCGCGGGGACCTGGAGCGTGGCCATAGCCCCCTGCACCGCCAGCACGTAGCCGTCAATGACGGCGCGGCGGCCAGCCGGGGTGTCCGCGACGGGCACCTCTCCCTCGGTGAGAACGGCCGTGGGGATGACTTGGACCGGGCGGCCCTGCCCCGGCACCCACGGCTTCCCTGGGGTCGGCAGGCCGACGAGGTGCGCCCACTGTTGCGAGGGCTGCCCGGTAAATGTCACGCGCTTGTCCTCACTGCGGGTCCAGCCGTCGATGTCGAAGGCGGTGACCACCGCGTTCTTGTAGATGCCGAGGATGGCGTCGGCGTGGGCGTCCAGGTCGGCGTCCTTGATCTGAGCCCAGGCGCTGAGCGTCACGTCGGCAGGGGTGCGCTTCCCTTTGAGGACCTTGGGCCAGGTCTTGGACAGATTGACAAGGAACAAACGGTGCCTCCTAACGTGACTCTTCCTGCTGATGAGGTGGCGTCATCCCCCCAGTATATACAAGAACAACCAACCTATCAAGAAGTAGAGCTATCTTACCATAACTACTACTATACCGATGCCAAGGTGAAATCTACATGCCTTCGTGCTTGAAGTACGCAGATCGCACGTTGTAAGTTTCCATAATATGCGCGCGGGTTCCACACCTAGAGCGTGGTCTTGACCCACAGTAAATGCGCCGCAATTTCGAGACTGCGTAATTGACGTGGGGCGCTTGCATATCCATGCGTGCGCTACGACGATTGAGGCCCACCACTCCTTATTCGGCGCGTTGCGTGAGCGTGAAAATGCGTCAATCAGGAGGACCCACACGAGTTGACTGCATCGTTATACAGGTACCCCACGTCAATTACGCAGTCTCGAAATTCCAGCGCAGCTACTGTGACGTTTGGCGCACTTAATCTGACGTCTTACAAGGGCTATCCCCCTGGTGAGACGGTGGTGGTGTCTATGCCTACTATAATCCGCGTCGCGTGTGCTGTCCAGACAGCAACCCACACGCCCTCACGCACCGGCCAGGCGGGCCAGGGCGATGCGAGCGGGACGCCGGCGACGAGTTGTGCCGGCGGTGCGTGCCCGCGACGTGCCGGCGGGGCGGGAGCCAGGGGGGGAGGCCTCGCCCTCGCCACGGCGGGCGGGCCTCTGCAGACGGAGCGAGCACAGGGGAGGCCCTGTGCCGGTGCCGGCGCTACAGGGGCGGCTGTCTGGTGGATGAAGGGACGCGTGATGCCGATGGGCGCAACTAGTAGTCCGTCAAGCGTCGTCTCGACAGTACACTGACCTTGCAACAGCGGGCAGCAACTGTTCATAGTTTGCTTGACAGACTACTAGCGAGGCTCCGCCTCAGACCGACGAGACATGACGCGAAAACTTGACTCAATCGCACCATGTTTGCCCGTATTAGGAGTCTAGATGAGGGGCCATCTGATGCCGGTGTGAGGGGACAGTGGTTGCCGACAATCAAGACACAGTGTAAGGCCGCACATAAGATGCGCGGGAACCACGCTCAAACGAGGGCTTATCGCACGGAAAGTGCGCGGTCTAGCGCACATAAGGTGCGCTCATCCGTCTGCGAGAGGATCGCTATGGTCGCCCGTCCAGCGTAAGGAGGGGGCCGTTTGTAGGCACAAAATGGTCAGAGCGAGAGGCTGCCGTGAGGATGGCGCAAGTTATGTGCGCTAGACCGCGCACTTTCCGTGCGGCCTTACAGGGGGCGCACGGAGTCGCACGCGCAACCATCTACTAGTACAGATGTTTCCAGGGTCATGCCACGCGTAAAAGTGGGCACGTCGTGGGCGCGATTAAGGATATGATCCGACTTCACCAACAATATCACCTACTGTGACGCCTTACAACTAACGAGGCTCCGCCTCAGACCGACGAGACATGACGCGAAAACTTGACTCAATCGCACCATGCTTGCCCGTATTAGGAGTCTAACCTTGTGCAGGGACGGTACCCTGCACAAGGTTAGACTCCTGACGGAGCAGCAAGATCGACAAAAAATTGTCGATGTCGGCACCCCAAGCGCCTAGAGCGCTGACGTAGCCGTGGGTGGGCGGTAGGGGGCGTGTGAAGCTCCTATGCGCCCATGGGCCTAACATGGCTTCTGGCGGTCCTCTTAGCGCGTCGGCTCCATACGCGCGCCATCGTGATGTGTTCGTGCGCCTCGCTACATCCGCTCTGATCGCGTCAATCAGGGGTTGGGGAGAGACGTGTTGCTGGAATTGTTGGTAGGTTCCAGCCCTTTAAGGCTATCTATCCTTTTCTGGACCTGTACGATCGTTTGCGGACCGACGTAGACGTATTCTAGGATGGCCCTACATAGGTCGTTAAGGAACGGTACTTCCTCGGATGTAAGCTCTCCGGCTCCCGCATGGGCTCCGATGTTGCCGAGTTGCCGTAGTTGTTGAGCCATAGCCGCCAATCGACCGGGTATCTCTCCCTTACTCGACAAGTCTCGCAATTGCTCAAGCAGGGTGCGTCCTGCCGCCTCACGCTCGATGCATACCATCTCAAGAAGCCGTCGCGTCAGGACACCAAACGCATTACTATCAATGCTTTTCACGCTTAATGCAGCTTTGTATGCCTTGTCAATTTCCGGTGGCAAGCCGGACAGGGGCTTGTCCAGAGTCGGCCACAAAACCGTCTGGTCATCCAAATCCTGATCCGCCACAAACAACAGATTGAACTTATTACAGGCGGGACATTGTGACAAGCGGTACGCATTAGTCAGTTCATAGGTTTTCAATTTGCCTGCGGAGTTGGTGAACTCCTCAGATACGATGGCTTCATGTCCAGCCACAACATGTTGTGAGGTCATGCGATTACAGTGTCCGCATGTAATAAGCACCGATCCCAAATCGACGTTTGACACGAAGCTACCCCTTTAATTTTGTGATACGTCTCTAATAAACATAGTGGACTGGCTCACATGACCGTTGTCTTTTTTGGGGCGCGCACCTTTCCCACGGGATATACGTCGGCTGTAAGAAGCGCGACGAGTTGACGCCTCTGTAAGATCCCACAGTTTTTGCGCTGCGTCCAAGCGTGAACGGTGCTAGAAATCCCACAGTTTTTGCGCCAGAAATCCCAGAGTTCGTGCGCGACCCTGCCAAACGTCCCAGAGTTTCTGCGCCGATCCGCGTGTCACGTCCGGGGAAGATAACCCGTTTCACGCCGAAGGAGAGGTTTTTGCAAGATGGCTCAGAAACTACGGGACGTTTGGCGCACAAACTCTGGGATTACGCGCAGGAACTGTGGGATCTTACCTGGTGATCCGCACAACTGGTCCCGTCGGCGGCATCGTGTTGCTATAGTGGCGTCAACGGGCGTGTGGAGAGCAGGGGAACCGCGAGGGCGAGGGCAGCGGGTATGGGGCGGGTGCATGTGAGGCGCGGGACGCGTTATCGGTGGGACGGGCGCGTGGATGTGGTGCGTCAGCTCTTACACGAGGGGAAGCTCCTGGTGGAGGATCAGACAGAGGGCGGCCAAAGGGTCGTCTCCCGCGACGATCTCCAGGGGGCGTGGAGTTCCGGCGCGCTCACGTTCGTCGGCGCGCGCGAGGGGAAAGGGCTGGCAACCGACACGCGCGCGGACGCGGACACGGCGTCGGTGATCGCCGATTTCCATCTGGTGCCGGAGGCGGAGCGCGCGGAGGCGTGGCGACGGTACACGCTGATCCGCCCATTGCTGGCGAGGCCGCGCGGGGAGCGCACGCGGCGCGCCATTGAGCAGTATCTCGCGCGGGAGGAGACAGGACGCCAGGGGCAGGGGACGGACGGCGACGAGGGAGGGGCCACCTCCCCGCGGGCCAGCCGCGCCAGTATCGAGCGGTACCTGCGGGCATATGAGGCGAGCGGGGGGGACATCCGGTCACTGGTCCCGGCACGGCGGCGACAGGGGGGGCGCGAGCAGTCGCGCCTGGACGCGGAGGTCGAGGGGATCGTGCAGGGGGTGCTGGCGGAGTGTCGGGCGGCGCCGGCGCAGCGGACGGTGCGCGACGTGTATCTGATGATGGTGGCGCGGGTGCAGGCGGCCAATCGGGGACGCCCGGCGACGGAGGCATTGCCCGTACCGGGGCGGAGCACGATCTACCGGCGGGTGGGCGCGGAGGGGGCCGCCGCCGTCCTGCGGAGGCCACCGGGGCCGGGGGAGCGGCGCGCGGGGGCGGGGGTGTGGCCAGGGCCGCGGGTAGGCCGACCGCTGGAGCGGGTGGAGTTGGACCACACGGTGCTGGACCTGATCGTGGTGGATGAGGAGGACCGACTGCCGATCGGGCGGCCAACAGTGACGTTGGCGCTGGACGTGTACAGCGGGCTGCCGGCGGGGCTGCACGTGGGGTTCGAGGCGGCGGGGTATGGGGCGGCGATGCGGTGCTTGCTGCATGCGATCTTGCCGAAGGAGGACGCGCGGGCGCGCTACGGGACGGCGCACCCCTGGCTCGCGTACGGGCTGCCGGAGACGCTGGTGGTGGACCAGGCGCCGCACCTGGTGGGCGGGGACCTGGGGGACGCCTGTGGACAGTTAGGCATCCATCTGGACCCCGCGCCGGTGAAGCGGCCGTGGTTTAAGGGGGCGATCGAGCGGCAATTCCGGACGCACAACACGGGGCTGGTGCATGGACTGCCGGGGACGACGTTCTCGCATGTGCTGGAGCGGGGAGAGTACGACTCCGCGCGGATGGCGTGTATCTCGCTGACACGGTTCCGGGAGATCCTGCATGTGTACCGGCTCGACGTGTACGGGCAGGAGTGGAATCGGGGGGTCGGGGGTGTGCCGGCGCAGCGGTGGGCGGCGGCGATGGCAGGGGGCTGGACGCCGGCGCTGTCCCACGACGCGGCGGAGATACGCCTGCTGTTGGGACGGAGCGCGGTGCGGACGATCCAGCGGGCGGGGATCGACCATCTCAGCCTGCGCTATCAGAGTAGGGACCTGGACGCGCTGCGGCGGGCGTTGCCGGCGGGGACGCCGGTGGCGCTGAAGTACGACCCGGAGGATCTGGGGGCGCTGCATGTGCAAATTCCGGTGGCGCAGCGGGGCCAGGAGGGGGCGGCGTGGCTGCGGGTGCCGGCGCTGCACCAGGAGTATGCACGCGGCTTGTCGTTGTGGAAGCACCGGGTGATTCAGGGGCAGGCGCGCGTGGAACGGGGGCGGGCGGTGAGCGTGGAGGCGTTGGCAGACGCGAAGGGGCGCATTCAGAGGCTGGTGGAGGAGGAGTTCCGGCGGACGCGGCGGGGGCGGCGGCGAAAGGCAGGGGCGCGCTACTTGGGGGTGGGCGCGGAGACGCCGGCTGTGGCGCCGACTGCCCCCGCTACGTACGACGCAGGCAGAGAGGATGAGACAGTTGAGGAGAAAGAGGCGGCGGCGCGGGCCATCGCGGCGACGCTGGCGGAGCCGGGGTGGGGCGTGACGTACGCGCCGCCGCGGACCGTGGAGCGTGACTGCGGGTGGTGAGGGAAGGGGGAGGGCGATGACGCGGAACGCTGCGGCGACGGGGACGGTGAGCCCGGCGCTACGCGTGCAGGTGGAGGGCATCCGGGTGACGTACCCACGGTGGCAGCGCATCGTGGCGGAGATCGAGCGGTGCCAGGAGTGGGGGCCGGTGGTGGCGGAGCCGCCGTGCCTGCTGGTGGTGGGACCGACGGGGGCAGGGAAGTCGACGCTGGTGGCGACGTACGCACGGGAGCGGCCGGCGGTGCTGACGGAGCACGGGATTACGTACCCGGTGGTGCGGGCGACGATCCCGACGCCGGCGACGGTCAAGGCGCTGGCGATGGTGTTGCTGGCGGCGCTGGGGGACCCGCGGGCGACGAGCGGGACGGTGGGATCGATGACGTACCGGCTGATGCATTATTTCCGGGACTGCCAGGTGGAGTTGCTGATCCTGGACGAGGTACAGCATTTCCGCGATCGAGACAGCCGGCGGGTGCTGGAGAACGCGAGCAACTGGCTCAAGACGCTGATCAAGGAGACGGGGGTGGCGTGCGTGCTGGTGGGGTTGCAGGGGGAGGCGGAAGAGGTGGTGGGGCTGAACCCGCAGTTGGCGCGGCTGTTCGGGGCGCCGCGCGTGCTGCTGCCGTTCACGTGGGATGAGCGGCAACCGGAGCTGCGGGGGGAGTTCGTGGCGTTCCTGGCGCTGGTGGAAGCGGCGCTGCCGTTGGCGGAGAAGCCGGAGCTGGCGGGGACGGGAATGGCGCGGCGGCTACACGCGGCGAGCGGGGGGGGTGATGGCGCACCTGATGGAGCTGATCCGGGGGGCGACGTACCTGGCGCTGGCGGAGGGACAGGCGACGCTGAATCAGGAGGTGTTGGGGCGGGCGTTCGAGCAACGACTGGCGAGCGTGCGGCGGGGGACGGTGAACCCGTTCTGTGTGGAGAGCCGGCGCGAGGAGGAGGACGCGGCGGAGACCGTGGCCGTGACGACGGTGCGTGCAGGAGAGGAACGGGGTGGGGGCGTATGAGCACGGCGTCACGCTGATCAACCGGCTACGGCCGGCACCGCTGGAGAGCCTGGGGAGTCTGTTAGAGCGGCTGCGGGTAGCCAACCACTATCAGGAGCGGCGGTGGCTGGACGGCGTGCTGGGGCGACGGCAGGACCGGCCGGAGGTGTTGCGACAGGAGCGGGATTTCCAGAGGCTGGGGGCGTTGACGGGGCTGGACCGCGTGACGCTGATCGGGCTGACGCTGCACCGGTTCGCGCCGTGGTATGGCGTCGATCGGCGGCTGGGGCGGCCGCTACCGGCTGAGGTTGCCTACCTGCCCGTGCCGCTGTGGCCGGACATCGGGGCGCGGGGGAACACGCGTGAGGCGGCGGCGGTGTGCGCGGCGTGCTGGGGGGAGCGGGCGGTGATCCTGCTGCCGTGGTGGTTGCATCAGCTGACGGCGTGCCCGCGGCACCTCATCTTGTTGCAGCACCGGTGTGGGGGATGCGGGGAGCCGCTGCGGCTGGTAGCGGGACAGGCGGGCTGTGGGCACTGCGGCGCGGCGATCGCGGCGATGACGACGCGCTCGATCGCGGGCGACGCCGCGGGGGTGGAGGTGAGTGCGCTGCTGTGGCGGGCGACAGGGTGCGTGGACGACGCGTCCCCCGCGGAGGGGCTACCATGGGCGGCGGAACAGGAACTGCAGCAGCGCGGGACGCCGGCGTTGCTGGGGGGCTTATGGGGCTGTGCGCAGGGGCAGGTGACCAGGGACAAGGGGACGCGGCTGCAGGGGCGAGAGATCGTGGAGGTGCATGAGGCGCTGGTGGGGGCGTGGCAGCGACAGCGGGATGGTGTCGGGGCGGCGCGCGCTGCGGGGGACATGCCCGCGGACGCGCGCGTCGACGGGGATGCCCGGGGGGGCGGCACGGGCGTGTGCAGAGGGTAGGCGGGGGCGTCGGGGCGGCGCGCTGACGCGACGTCCAAGAGCGCAGAGGAGCGCAGGGCACAAAAAAAGCCGCCCGGCCACAGCCGTACGACTCACTACATTCATTGTACCATCGCGCGGGGCAGGCTGTCCAAGCGCGCACCAGGACAGGAGGGTCTGTGAAAAGTCCTGGGAGCGCGGGCGCCTCGCCCATCCCCGTCGGCGCTGGGAGCGCGGGCGCCTCGCCCATCCCCGTCGGCGCTGGGAGCGCGGGCGCCTCGCCCATCCCCGTCGGCGCTGGGAGCGCGGACGTCTCGTCCGCCCCGGTGTCCAGGGGGATGAGCGCCGGACGGGCGGCGACGCGCTGGCCCTGCGGGGATGGCTGACCCACGCCTGCGGATGTCGGGGCGGACGAG
>JAABUW010004018.1_pt1 | contig 20350 bp, 26 predicted proteins | sample 5560081 | NCBI WGS metagenome assembly JAABUW01 (sample SAMN10711882, study PRJNA513363) | rock metagenome | isolation source: Antarctica rocks | place: Antarctica: Victoria Land, Knobhead sud
CTTATAGGAAGGTATACGTGCTCCACTAGCGATCAACCACCCTGAATGGGGGCGACATTATGACTTTAGCGTCAAAGCGTGAGGGAGAGGATGGGAAGGAAGCAGAAAAGAGAATGAAGAGAAGATGAAAAAGCAGTTGGCGATGCACACTATAATCTGAGCCTCACCAAGCTTCTCTGAGCACTATCTGCATCACTCCCTGGTGCTCTAGAGGATACATAACAGAACGCCTGATTCTACTTCGCCAAACGCATCCCTCAAACCGATCTGATCCTGGGTGGGAGCCGTCACGTGTAAATAATAATTCCGCGCGTATCGCCCTTATCGCCGGCATAGCCATGCAGCACCGCTCTCACCGTCGAGAGGCCGTTTTCCCGTACATGACGTTTCGTCATGTTGGAGCTGTAGACGTGCTGTGCTAACATGCATGGATATAACACAATTGAGAATCTGCTGATCCGATCCGACATTTCGTCCCAGCGATCCCAGCAATCAACAAGTCAATCTAGACACAATAAATTAAATATGATCGCCAACATGTCTTCATCGGATCGAACATCAGGAGCAGTGATGCTTCGCTATGTCCTCATCGTATGTCCCTCCCTCCCCGACCCAACCAGGACCTAGCTGACGACGTGCCCAGACCGTCCACATCCTCCTCTGGCTCGTCATCTTCCCCGTCTCCCTCGCCCTAACCGGCAACCTCACTCTCCTAATCACGCACTGCGCCTCCGGCCTCGCCCTCCAAATTTACCTACCCGCCACCATCGTCCTCTCCCTCCGCGACTCTCCCTCAACATTCGATTCCGCCGGCGGTGAAGTCGCTTACGTCGTCGTCCAACTCGCCGCTTGGTTAGCTAGTGCGATCCTCGCCATCCTCATCCGGATTACCTCTTCGGCGTGTGGCGAGATCATCAACAACTATGGCGTAGTCTACCAATATCACCTCGCTGCGTGCGACGTCCTCTCCGCCGTCGCCGCTCTTTCTTTGATCGACGCCATCCTCCTCATCGTATGGTTGGTGATGCTCGTTCGATTCGCACGAAACGCACCAGGAATGACACCCAAGGAGGCATACAAAGTCCCAGCACACCGACTCATCTCCGGTGAGATGGGAAGCGCCGAGGCAATGGCATACCAGCCCACAGCACATGGTGCATTCGACGCACATGAGGCGGAAACAGAGATGGGGATGGTCAACGCATTCGCATCATACCAGCGATTCCAAGCGTCCACTCCCGAAGCCGTCTCACTTCCTCCTTACGCATCGAAAAACTCCTCGCCAAAGGGCGCACCTCTACTCTCGCACCACGAGATCTCGGAAAACCACCTCTCACCCGTCCCGCCCTCTGTGGTCCGACATTACTCTGACCGATCAGGAGCGAGCTCGCCAGACCTGACCGCCCGGTTGTACGACAACCGATCGAAGGGGAATTCACCCGCACCTTCGGACAGACGGTACGATCGTTCGGGAGCCAACACACCAGAGCTGCCGGTGAATGCTACATATGGCGATGTGAGGTGTGAGGGAGGATCATCACTTTAGACAATTCAGCATATGCATTCTTGCGCCATACAGTTCAGAGATTGTACCATGGTCAGGAGAGACTCTCATGCCTTGATCTATCTTCATCAGACCGCGGGCAATAGCTGTATAATCAGTCTCAGTCCGATTTCTAACTCGCTCCGAAGGATGCAGTACTGAAAAGGCCGACACAGCCGCTGAGTCTCATGAACAGGATGAGACTTTCTTAAGCGGTGTGACACGCATCCTGTGATGAGATCCTACAGCCTAGCGCAGAAGACGGTATCATTACGGTGTCCTTCCAAGATGCCGAGCGACAGGCAGCTCACCAAACACAGCATCAGAGACCTCGCAGAAAGCGGAGTGTGAGTGCTAGTCGTCAATGCAGTTGTTGAAGAGGCGGCCTTTTTTGCGAATAGTTTCGGCAGCGGTATATTGAGACTGAACCATGGCATGATGTGTAGACATAGGATACTGTATAGGGAGTCGGAGAGCTAGAAGACCGAACTACGTCGCATATCTGCGGACCATCAGCTCGCATCCGTCATTTTTAAATCGCCACGACTCACTTCCTCGTCCACTCCCGCGCAGTCGCTTCGTAACGCGGCCGGTCAGTCTTGTATGTCTGTACGGTCATCAAAGAGTGACTCCTGGATGATGGGTATGCTTACGTGGGCGATCTCGGGAACGAGTGGGTCATCCGGGTTGGGATCGGTGAGCATCGAGCAGATGGATAGCAGGACTGCACCTTCGTCAAACGGCTCCGAGGCGAAATGAACGCTCAGCTTACCCTTTGAGATGGTCAGGGCGGGACTCCATTGGTCTCTCAGGATATCGAGACAGATGGATCCGTTGGCGTTGATGTTTGGGTGGTAGATCTTGGTGGTGAAGGAGACTTTCGGGGGTTTGAAGGGGTAGTCTGGGGTTTGGTCAAGTGATGCAGTCGGATTGCTGGGCCAGACATACCGGTGGGGAAGGTAAGAGAGCTATGTAATCAATCAGAACATGCTCGACGGCGAGGAAAAGGACGTACAGGAAGAAGACACCACCCGAGTACGGCGAATCACTCTGCCAGAATAGAAGCATCAGCGGGAAACCATGACATGGATGTCGTAGGTCTGTCAGGTCTGTCCAGAATGGAGGTACCACTCACAGGTCCCATGATGGTAGCTTGCCATTGGAAGAGGTTATCTCCGATTGGTCCAGCCGAGCAGGAGGATGGAGGATCACGTCCTAGGTCGATGAGTTCCTGGCGGATTGAGTCGCGTGAGCCTTGTCCAAATTCGGACGTCCAGTACAGGCTGAGGTCACACAGCAATAACTCACCTTGTTGATCCGTTTCAAAGCCATGATGAAGGTATATCAAATGGTCGTGCCTATGAGACGGGGGAGAGAGTTATCGGGATTTGGTGAAATACGAGGAGTGGCAAGGAACGCGGGACTTCAGTCAGCTCTATCATCTATCGCGTACAAAGCTGAGAACGATCCAACCGGGATGATAACTCACCAGTCGTATGCAGTACGTGAAGGATGTTGATCTAAGCGAGATTTTCAAGCCCGCGAGATGAGAGGGATGATTGAGAGTTGCGACAAAGTGCGGACGAGAGCGAGACTTGGGAAATACTACCAATACGCCGGTAGTGGCACCCTCGAGGAAATCTGGGTTGTCCTTGCTGATTGAGAAGGCAAGCAATGCTCAACGCTCTATCTGTCATAGCGCATGAAATGTATTGTCCAGGTATTCCTAGGTATCTCATCATGATCACTCATCATACCTCTCCCGCGGATACATAAGGTGGTGGAGGCACGGCATCCTCTCTCCACGTAGACAGCGCAGCGTAAGAACCAGTCTTCGCCATGGCTATCTCCTGGCCCCTCACCCCTCCCGACTCCGTCATCCCGCCCATCAGGGCATCACCGACTTGTCCTGCCCTATCGGTCCCCGTTGAACTGATGGTCCGCCCATTAGAGGTATCCCCGACATTTCCTGCGTGTTCACTCTCCCTTGTCTGGCTTCGAACCGGTCGATCATCCCCCTCCCTTCCATCAGATCCACCTCCGTATCCTCCCTGCCGGTCCTTCCCCTCAACAGTCGATGCACCGAGACCTGGAAAGCCTCGTCGGGACCTAGGTCGGGGGCTCGATAGACGACGACGATGATCCATATCATCCAGCCGCAGAGGAGGGCGAATTCCATGAAACATGGGATCGCCAGTAAGGGTTCGGTCGAACACCATGAGGGTCTTCCGCTATATCGCTGGCCATCGGTCAGATATTCCGTGGTGGCGCATTGGCCGGCGAGGATCGCTAGAATTTCCCCAGCGGCTCCCATCAGCTAGCGGCCAGACGGTTCAGGAAGAATGACGTAGCGCAAGGCTCACCTGATGATAGCGCTTGTTGGACGACCAAGTACGCGACCTCGCCTCCAGCCTGATCGAACCGAGACTTCGACCGTCGCGGAAGTGAGGGCGATCGCCCCGGGGATATAGATGACCAGAGCGACTCCAACAGCGGCTTGGATGATGATCAGGATGAATGTGCCATACTCGATGCCGGCGGCGGTCATCGTGGCGGCCCATATGAGGATGTGAAAGCTCTGAAGTATGCTCAGCGTGCATGCTCGCGGGTTAGCGTAGATGGTGAGCACACGATCAGGGCATAGCGGAGTTTTATGGCTGATTCGCCGTGACGGCTCGTGGCATGGACGAGCATGACGCTCGATTCGATGTGCTCACGAGGAAACCAAAGGTATTAAAGTCTGAAAAGCTCGTTTTCGGTACCAAGAGTCCGTATAGAATTGGTAGATCCAGACGGTTTACGGGACAGCCGGGGACCCCGGGCATCAGATTGCTCCGCAGCGCTCAGGGCGAAATTTGGGCGATGCGTTTCTGGACATCAAGGGGTTGAGCGTGTCACTTCGCGTATCGCCTGCCTCGGGATACACCATGATATCATAGCCGTTTCACCTTGCCTTTTCGAAGCTGTACGGACATCAGAGTCAGGACAGACCACTTGACGCGCCCCGCTCGAAAATAGGTAGACAAAAGGAATCATATTCAAGGTATCTATATCGGCCGAGTCCTCCCCGAGATCATGCATGAGCAGCTTATCTGAATGTGGCCCGAGACAAGATTATAACAGGCGTAGAGCGTATAAGATAGAATCGGGGCGCAGTTGGTCTCTCGGCCAACGTGCATGAGAGCGGTCTTCAGTAGAGGGACATTCTCGTAACACTCAAGTGTCGCTGTGATCCGACTCCTCGCTATCTGAGAGCTGCTCACAGCTATTGTCGTCCATCCGATACCTTCAGGAAGAGGGACCCCTCCTGGTTTGTCGTCCTCGTCGTCGGTGATCGATCCGCTTTCCGAATCAGTGATCTGATTGTAACTGTCGTTTCTCCCTAGTGATGTCTTCCTCAGTACGCTTCGAGGCCACTGGCAGTCTCTCGAGGCCAAAAGCCAAAACATCACCCAGCCCAGCGGTAGGAGTCGCTTCGGTGGTATCGGGAAGACCCCGTTGACAAGTCTTGGAAGGCGGGATTTTCTCACTGGTCTCTGTGAAGTTGCTGTGTCCTCTTGCGCTGGTCTGTATCAAGCCATTCACCGAAGCGATCGCCTTCCTGCAATCCGCTCTGCAAGTCGCCGCCGCGTTGGACGATGCAAGTTTCAGTGGAACCGAATCACACAAGGCACGCATGCGTCTGTGGTGATCGAGCTCCAGCTCGAATCGAGCCATTTTGGGATGCAACGAGGATGCGAGCGTTGACCAGTTTGCGTCCGCCTTTCGGTAGTCTCAGATCACTCCATTTAAGGCACTGTATTGTCTTCGCTTTCGGAATTCCGAGATCGAGCAGTTGTCGGCGCGATAATGATAAGTCTGCTTGAACGAATTGTTACAGGAGCAGAGTGTCCTGCCTGCATTTCGACAGACCTCTTCTTTCTCGAGATACCTCTTGGCATATGAGCCGAGGGCTGGGTCGATGGCGAACGTATGGCCTGTGCTGCGTGAAGTGGACATGTCGATTGGGTTGTAGCTCGGTCAGCGATAGAAATAGACGGGTGCAGTATGGGATAAAGAGAACAGAAAATCCTTCTCCCTTCCTGGCGTTCGAAGAGCGCTGAGCTGAGAAAGATGAAACGCGTGGAAAGCGCTTCTTCCTATGTTCGGTAGAAGACAAAGGAGCAAGCCTCCGGTGGTCCCCATCGCAGCAGTGATACAGTGTCAGAAAGCTTGACACGACGTCCTTGATGCGGTGGAACGCCCCCGCTGTCCTCTATTTCCAGGTAAGTGAACAGGATGTACAGGCATAGCAACCCTGCGCATGCTGTAACGTGGAAGTTGGGCAATTAATCAAGCTTCATCGCAGCTCCCCGATTAGCAGCTCCCCGTTTAGCATAGAAGCCAGCTGAAGGGATAAAGTTCATTCAAGTTGATGCAGGTATCTTACAGGCTGGACATCGACATCTTATCCCTTCCACTAGCATCTCCCGAGCATGTCACCCAGCCTGCGTCTCAGACATACACGCCAACAGTGCAGAATAGCGCTACTACCCCTCCGCCAGCGAGGATCGACGCAAGGAGGCCGACACTGAGTTCAGGGATAGGATTTCGAGATTTCGGTAGTCTGGGAAGTCCATCTCAGCAGGTCGCCGTTCGAATCGAGGACCGGCCATGAAGATGGGCCCGAGCATAGGGCAGAAAAGGAAGGAGTCTCACTTACGTCGTGAAGGTGAAAGTGAGAACGAAGAAGGCGGTGAGGGTGATGAGGGCTATGGGTGGTAAGGCTGAAGGTGGGATGGATGGCGAGAAGGCGGGAAGTGATGAATGCAAGGACTAGGAGACGGATCTTCAGCTCAGATATGCTTGATAGTGATGGGATGTTCAGCTGCGAGTGGTGAAGCTTACTTTGATGGAGGCATATGATTGCGACATGGCGAGCGGGTACAAGCTTGCAGCCTGGGCAAAAGTGCTGTCTTCAGCGAGATCTGATAGCCTATCCTCTTGTCACGGCTAGTCGAAGACAAGGTGAAATCAAAGCTCCCTTTGTGATGGTGAGGCGCAGAGACATTGGACCCGAAACGTGGAGGTTAAGTTCATCATAGGCTCGCCGACTGCATGTGCCTTTCTGCTTCCCGTTGATTTTGGATTTTCAGCCTTTGTGTATTTGATGCATGTATGAATGTCCGGGAAGCTGACAACTAGGCCTGTAAGCTAGCTAGATAGGCGGTGTAATTTACACGCCTTTCAACAGTTGAAACAACTCGAGAGAGATTGCTTCTCATCCTGATCATCAACACAACATTGCGACCGTAGATAGGCTTCGAGCTCCTCACCGTCATGGCACTGGATTTCGTTTCTTCCACCTGTTAGCATCAAAAAGGGGTAGCTTTGCGCCCCCAGCACTTTCCTTCATCATGCCGAAAATGATCAGCCTAGATGTTCCCTCCGAATCAGCTATATTCCAACACTCACCCACTCCCGATTCTCGCCTTCGGACAGAGTGGGAGCCCGGCTGTCAGCCTGACGAGGTGTACGACCGAATCCTCCCCAGTTGGCGAGCTTGGTTGAGGCGGTATCTCGTTGGACGGCTGAGGTCCGAGAAGGTGTGGATGGCAGAGTGGCAGGGACGGATACGGACGGAATTGGGAGATCTTTACTTCTACTGGACGGCTGTATTTGGGAGTGAGGGTCTCACATTTTGGGTTTCCGTTGGAGCTGATAGCGAGGAATGTAGCGCATACCTTCTTCATGACTTTCTTACCGCTGTTCTTCTTTTTCGGCTATCCGTTGAAAGGTCGAGGGTGAGCTAGCTTGTCAAGTGAGTAGTCAGCGCTTGATAATTCCTCAGGCTGCTTTACGTGGTAGGACTGGGTATCTACTCGTCATCTTTCGTGAAGGACCTCGTTTGCACACCCCGGCCGTACAGTCCTCCAATGGTGCGACTCAGTAAAGATACCCTCAAATCTGCTATGGATCGAGCTGATCACATGCATTAGCTATGAGCACTCATCATCATGAGTATGGTAGGTTTAGGTCACGAAAAATGCTTCGGCTGGAATGACGAGACCTAGGCTTCCCTTCATCTCACTCCACCAACTCGGTCAGCATGGCACTCTTCCTCGGCGAGTGGCTCTTTGAAGTGCGGGATCGCGTTGGGACAAATGGCCTCCTGCTTGGATGGGGTTGTGAGTGTCTCCGTGACCGAGCAGGACTAATAGCTAACAGCCGGCAGTCTTAGCAATTTACGCTGCGAGCGTTGTTTTTGGTCGCTTGTATAGCGGCATGCATTCCTTAGGTCAGCTACGGAGTACGAGATGGTAAGCATAAGCAGAGGCTGATGACTTCTTCGCAGCGGATATCGTCGGTGGAAGTCTCATGGGCGTCGCCTGCTGGGCGTTGTGGGCGGTCGTCGGCGACGTATCGGAAGCTTGGGTCGACTCCAGCTCAGCTTCAGGTAGGCCGCCTCACGATACGTACGACCTGATCAGACTGAAACAATCTGTAGTTCCCATCATCGCTATTCCCCTCACTCTCGCTCTGGTGCACTACCATCCCGAACCGGTGGACGACTGCCCTTGTTTTGAAGACGCCATCGCAATACTCTCCGTCTTGCTCGGCTCCTACCTTGGACACTGGCGGAGTACCACGCCTCAATCGAAACTCCTACCGGCTCCCGACCTGTTGAGGTATGATGACAGTGTAGGCGCTACAATGGCGGTCGTCCGAGTTGTTGTGGGTAAGCACCGTCCTGCATTCCTGCCGCTTCGAGCTTACATTTTTCTTTCAGGCATCGGTATCGTTTTTGCTTGGCGACTATTCGCGAAGGCTACATTGCTGGCCGTGCTGCCGTCCATTTTCCGCGCAGCGTCCCGCGTCTTCGACGTGGAGCTGCCGACTCGTAAGCACTATACCGCTGCGACGTATATCCACCTTTTCCGAATTCAAGTGACATTGAGCTGAGCCGTAAGTTAGTGCCTACTCCCAAGTCCCGCCGACGCCACTCCGGACCATCCCGTCTTTCATAGATCTTCAGACAACCGATGTCTCGACCGACGTCACGCCTGAGATCGAGTCAACCTCCTCCAGTCTCCCTCCTGGCCGTGACCGAAGAATCTCTCCTCCAGCTCTCATTCCGCCGGTGACTGATGGTCACGCAATGAAGCAGCGGAAGCCATCAGCCGAAAGGAAGGTCAAGGAGGCAGACGATTCATATCTAGCGCCCAGACGGAGGCGGCGGCAAGATCCAGTGGAGAGAGCAGAATATGACGCAGAAGGTGAGCCTCACATGACGGTCAATCAAAGCGGGACTGATGCTTTACTTCGCAGTCTTGACAAAAGTCGGAGTTTATTGTGGCATCGGTCTACTTGCCTGCACGCTCATTCCGGCGCTCTTCGAACGGGTCGAGCGGAAGCTCTTTTCGTGATGCATCGATACGAGCGTATTCTTGGCGTCTAGCTGTCGGGCGACGACATGAGCTAGAGAAAGACTATTGTACAAGTCGTCCCGGCAGATATGCGGACTTTGTCATCTCGCAACTCACACGAGCTGGCCTTGCACTAAAGTGGGGACTCAGCTAAAGCATAGCCAGGTATGCTCGGCTCATAGCCAAGAGACGGTATGTCATCATGCACAAAGTCAAATCCACAAAGCTGCGACTAGTCAAAGGCTTTCAGATCGAGATCATGCTTTGAGGCAATCAAGGGGATCAATCAAACCTTGTTAAGCTTGTTGACTGACATCAGCTGCCCCATCAATCCGCGTTTTACGGTTTTCTTTTGAAAAGGTACCGGCTGCCAAGCAAGGGGCTCCCCCTGCGCAGTGGGTTTCCCGATTTTCTCCCCTCAATCGCCTTGCATTTCTGGTCTGCTATGAAGCGAGTATGACACATGCTTCACTCGTCATCTACCACTACGCACGAGCGAATGCACCAGCAACCGAGTCTGAGACTAAGGCACCATGTGGAAACAGCTCAATCAGCACCGACTTCTCGTCCGTGAGTGGCTCGCTTCCTTCTGCTTATGTCATCTGACTGACTATCGTCAGTATTCGGAGTCTGCTGCTGTCTGCTGGGCGGCCATGCTTTGTGGTTTTGGTATCTTCGTCACCTACAAAGCTTCGTCGAGGGCTCAACACGTCTGATCGGAGGCTTGCCCGGATTTTACGTCCTTGAGAATGTCTGGTTTAGAAATGATACCTTCCGTAAGTCGACTCGCTTGATTATTGGCCTGACCGTGGTAGATCTATTCGACCCTTCGCCCGACTCGCTTCCCGCCAGAGATGAGATGCTGAGCGGTCGGACCAATATGATACATCACTTGGAGCCTGGATTGGGCCAAGTCCCAGATGTGTGGCTGGAGGGGACCAGTCGTGAGTCGCATGGCGATTGCCTCGCCCTGAATGGCTGACGTGATACCTCGATAGTCTGGGTGAATGAGGGGGCGTCTGAAGGATTGGGTGGAGTCGAAGGGTGGGATGGACTATGGCACTACTACCATTTCGCCGCCGAAGATATGCTCGGAGGTCTCGTCGCCCTCGGTACCGATGCAGCGAGCGAGACAAAGTGCTCTCTTCCAGAAAGGGTCATGATCCCCTGGGGAGGATATAAGGGCTACGAAGACGTATGGGGCATGAATGTGATGGTCATCAATGGCGTCTTTTCTGGAAGTAAGTCCACATCACGGCGCCTTCCCACTGACCACAGATAGACCTCGTCAACAAGGAGATATGGCAGCGAATGGTCGGGAGAGGTGATCAATGGATACATTTCGATCGAAGTGGGTACGAATCTCCATGGAATAGGCTAATCGGTGAAGTCATCATTGTGGACCGATGGGCTTCACATCTCCATAATCCCGACGCTGGCCTCTGGAACAAGATGGCTCTTCCCATCTTCGAACATGTCCCAGCTCGATCGCATCACTGCCTCGCACTCGCGAGAGAAAGATTGTTGGAGAGTCTGAATATCAAAGCTCACTTGGTCCCGAAGCGAAAGGTCGTGTATATCGATCGACAAGCGACCGAACGACGGCTACCTGACGAAACTCATGAGGAGTTGCTGAACATGTACGAAGATACACAAGCCGAGACGGGCGTCGAGATCCGTCATCTGAAGCTGGAGGATATGCCGATCCATGAGCAGGTCGAGGTGGTTGCCGATGCATCGGTCAGCATTTCTTACAGATCCCCAAGCCTTTGCTCATCATTGACTTGCTGCTAGGTGATGATTGGCATCCATGGCAACGGGCTCACCCATGAGATGTGGATGCCGGATGGCTCGACACTGATTGAGGTGAGTTGTTAAAGATGCATCGACGCTGAATGGCAGCTGTTCCCGCCGAATGCATTCCTTCGAGACTATCAAATAGTGGCAGAGGTCTTGGGACACCGGCATATCGCAGTAGTTCGTCAATGGCCCTTTTGGAAGGGTTTCGCTGATAAGACACGGGCTCAGCGGAACGACACAGTCCTTCAACGGAACGACTGGGAGAAATTAAGCCAAGTCAGTGCAGAGTCAATGCATGATAAAACTCCTATATTGGTGGGTCTGACCTCGCCAGGTCGATCTCGCTGAACAATCGCTCATTAGCTGTATGTTCCGTTCTTTCGGCAACTTTTGCGAGATGTTTTAGACGACCTGGGGTATACGTCCCGGACAGTGTTATAAAAGGGCTAAGTAGATGATACATATATCGCAAAGTTCAAATCGAAATCCAGGATGATCGTCAAAAAACCTGAAGCGAAACCCACCCAGCTTTTTCTGGACTGATGACCAGCCAAAGTGAGATCACTCCTGATAATTGAATTCCCGGAAGCAAACAGAGATTGATGGTACCTGAGGCCTGACTCCCAAATTCTAAGTTACCTGTTCCTGAAATCCAAATCAAGACCTTGGGCGGGATGTAACATTCCGGACTGACCTGGTGGTCATAGCACATCATGAAATCGGGCCTGAGCCGACACCATGCTGAGCCAACCCTATTCCTCGCCAGTTTAGCCCGCATCATCAAGGAAATGCGAGACAAGAGGGACCATCCTTTGGCTGAGATTTCAAACTCGTCTGGTCGGTTCCAGATTTCTGCGCCCTGGTACACCGCGATGTGACGCATACTTCCATTCGCACGACTCGTCACTCAGCTTCCAAGCTCTTCGCTCTTCTCGCTTTTCGGATTTAGGTGACTTTCTGTGCTGGTCATCCTTCCTGGGATTGACGTTTCGACATGGCTTCACTCATGCTCGAACTCCTTCGCCGTGCCGACATGACTCCCATCCCAACCGAAGCAGAAGCGGCAGCTGCTATCGCTTCTAACAAGGTCTGTCTGCTTATCACACCTCAACAAATCCACAGGCTGACTTTGGAACAGATCTTCTCGCTCGGAAGCATGTTCTCCCAGGTCGTCGTCGACACCTTCATGGCCGGAGTCATGACCGTTCAGGGTCAGTGCTCAAGGTCATCCGAAGCAGCAACTTGACTGAGGGTGCCGAACAGTCTATACCTACTTCATGTATCAAAGCAATGATCGGACGTGGACCAGGATCGTCGTGATCGCTGCTTCGGTCGTGAACGCGGCCATCACCGTATATATTTGGGTAAGGACTCTCCTTTGAGCAGAGTGTTCGCACCCGGGCTGACTGTATTCAGTACTTCATCCAGTATCTTTTCGTCCAGAATTTTGTGAGCTCCTGTCCGTTTCGTGGGGTTTCGCTGACCTGTCTGCAGGGACTCTTCAGCCCCTTCTTTCAAACGGGGTGTGTCTCATCGCTCTGATTCCCCGTCTAGTCATAACGACCTAGCAGCTCGTGACTGAAGTCTGGGCTGATGACATGGTCACCAGGAAGCTTGCCTGGTTCCCGCTCCTCGACTCCATCAATAGCGGTCTCATCCAGACCTTCTTCGCCTACCGCGCCTATCTCCTCTGCGGCCGCAAGATCGTCATCCCGGTTATGATCGGAGTCAGTCTTTGTCCAGCTCACTTGTCACAAACGACTGATGCCATTCGTCTAAGGCCCTCATCCTCACCTCCTTCGGCGCTGCTGTGGCAGTACGGGTCATCTTCGCCCGCCTGAACTCCGAAATAGAGGCCGCTAAGGTCAAAGTGCCCGAGCTAAGTCAGTCCAGTGTCCGGAGATGAGATATGTTAGCTGAATGGTCCTCTTCAGTCTGGCTCTCGTCCATCATGAGCGCCGACATCCTCATTACAGGCTGTATCATGTATGGCCTCATCCGCTCGAAGACCGGCTGGGCTCACACCGACAAGGTTGGGCACGTCGTCATCCGAGATCTGCTTGCTCACGGCTTGACAGACGATCACAAGGCTCATTGGGATAACCCTCGAGTCTCAATTTCCGCCGACCATCATCGCTATTGTCTTCATGGCGGAGTTTGGTGAGTCAAGCGGGAGTGTATGCCGTGAGATACTGATGTATGCTTAGTCAACCAGCCCAACTCCCTCTTCGGCGCGACACTCCAAGGCATACAATCCAAGTTTTACGGCATGGGCCTGATGTACGGCCTCAACTCCCGCATCACCTTCCTGCAGCAGTACGTTGGCGACAGCGAGCGATCCAACGTCAGTCGTTGCTTTCCTTACTGTCCTCGTGACAATGTATCTGATATAGAATCAGCACGTTCAAGTGTACGGCCTGAGCTCTCGAAGCGCGGCTCCGAAGACTCAGATTCAGGTGGACGTAGAGACCGAGGTCATTGTCCAGGTATGTCTGACATCCCATTTGTTACCGACGAAGCTGAGAAGTAGGGTACGCGCCAGAGCCCATGGGGTACCAACTTCAACGGTGAATCTAAGCCGAGGGACCTCGAGTCGACGTCCGATGTCACTGGTGCCGAGGTTGCGCTGGACTACGCTAGCCAGGCGTGGCTCGCGAGTCCCGAGCGCCATTGAGTGGTGGTGCGGTCAGGAGATTTTCTTCATCCGTTCTTTGGACTTCTTGTATCCATATTGAGTGTGTTGGGAGTGTATACAGTGGTCTCGATATGCATAGACTTTGACAGTCTAGCAAAGCTGGGAAGCATCATTCTACCTTAACCTCCTCGACAGACTCCCGATGATTGCCTGGCATCTGGCCTAGTCAAGATACAAAGGGCTAATACCTGATGTCCTGTGGTCCAGCTTTTGTTGGGCTCCCCTCGATTTGCATTCAGGTCAAGAGAGTGAAACGAGACTTGAAAACAGGTGAAGATGAGTTCGACGACTGTCGTTTGAGGGTATTGAGAGTAGTACAAGCCACAACTCCGTCCCCCACTGCCAAATTTGCTTCCGCGAACCGTCTGGTTTCCTTTTCTACAACGACAATTTCGCTTGCATGTTCGAGCCCGCGTGATGGCTTTGTCTGCGACAAACCTCAAAGAACGGACGCTACTAGCAGTCATAGGAGATGAGGTGTGTCACCAAATCCGCTGCGTGGGCTCCGAGTTCGTTACTGAACGAGCTGGATCGCTCAGGATTCGGTGACGGGTCTCCTGCTGGCTGGGATCGGGCATGTCGACCAAAAGCAGAAGAAAAACTTCCTCATCGTCGATTCGAGTGCGTCCTTACCTGCTTGACTGCAGCATTTGTCAAGCTGGTCATCACGCGGCGGGATCGCTAATACTGTTTCATTCACTTCAGAAACTCAGACGAGCACGATCGAGTCGGCCTTCCTGGACTTCACGGAGAGGACAGACATCGCGATATTGCTCATCAATCAGCATGTGGGTGCTTCCCTCGTGTCCTCAAGTGTCACGAGACCCCTTGGTAACGAGTCTGACCCATTGATCAGGTTGCGGAGCGGATACGACCGGCGGTGGACCGGTATCAGGCTGCTTTCCCTGCGTTATTGGAGATCCCTAGCAAAGAGCATCCATACGGTGCGTCATCGCGGGCATCCCCATTCCAGCCGGCTATTGGCTGCACGAAAGGACTGCCCACTGACGGCTCCTGTGCAGACCCCTCGAAGGACTCTGTCTTGAAACGTGTGCAGAAGTTACGAGGAGATTAGACAATCCCCACCAAACCGATACCGCCAAACGAGATGTACAGAACTATGCATATCATTGCCCCTCGAGCTCTTCAACCTCCAGTCTCAGCTCGTCCTCCCTCCGTCTCAACCCCTTCACCTCCCCCTCCATAGCCGTACACGCCATCTCCAACTGCACCGTTCCCCCAATCAAATCCTGCCATCTCCCCTCCAATCGACTCAAATGCTGTCCCGCATCCTCCTGAAAAACCCGTCGGGAGCGGTTGACTTCTGTGACCCGTTCCTTGAGAGCGGCGAGGGTGGCCTGAAGCTCGGTAAGCTCGGCGTTGAGCTGGTAATTCCGGACCAGCCAGGCATTTGGGCCGTGCGATGCGAGGAGGGAGACATTTTCGAGTCTGCGAACGTCAGCGGCAACGCCAATGAGAGTCCAGCGTGGCATGGTTGGGCAGGGTGAATGCCACTGACCGAAGCGCCATATGTCCTTCTCCTATCCGACCTCTTCTCTCCGCATCTTTCATCTCCTCCAAACTAGACTCTCCCGAGACAGTCGGGACCTCGTAACGCGCCGGATCAATCCCACGTATGGGCTCATCCGGGTACTTTGCAAGAAGTTCTGCTAAATGTGTGGATTTCTAGGGTCTGATCTCAGCTATGTGAGATGGAACCAACAGAGGACGGGCTTACAGGGAAAACCTGGACGTCGCGGGGTAATCGGGGGTCGTCAAATTCTAGTTGAGGGGTCTGGCGGAGCTCGGCGTCGATGAGTACTTGAGCTGCGGATCGAACAGCTTTCGTGATGTCAGCTTATCCTGGATTGATGGCCCCGATGGGAAGTACGAGAACTGTTCGCCCACCGAGAAGCTCACCTGGGTCATCGACTTGCTTGTCATAGTATGGAAGGGCGTCGATGTTGGAGGAGGACATATCGGATGATGTGTATATCAAGTATGGGTGATTGACAAGAGTCCAAATTGTCAGCTGAGCCAGTACCGGTTCTACGAGGCAATGAGAAAATGGGAAGTCAAGGGTGATTGATCACTTTGAGCCAGAGAAGCTGCCGCACGCCTACAGATTTAAAACCGGATAGAGCAGAAGTAGGAGACGCCCTGACTTTACACCCGTAACCGACAGCTATCGTGCAGCGGATCTCATAAGCCACATTGACGAGCTCATCGTCTTTGCTGGCAAGATGGAGCCCATCATGGGCGAGAGCAAGAAGCGAGTGGTGAGTATCTCTCGCTCGCACAGTCGTCCCTGCAATTCTCTTCAGGCTTCCAAGTCCGAGCCCGATTCGCAGAGTAGTCTTCCCTGCTGAACCATTCTCCATCTTCGGCCTGCTGCGTCCTGAACGACTCCTGCGCAGCTTTAGATCAATTGTTGACACATCGGTTCAGTGTTACTTCTTCGACTCGGACATCGGGAATTACCATTATGGACCAGGTCAGTCCAGCGGGCCAGATCGCACATTAGCTTGTCCCCAGCTGACGGCCTCCGGAAACTCATGCTGACGACAAGGCAGGACATCCGATGAAGCCAACTCGTATAAGGATGTGCCACTCGCTTGTAATGAACTACGGCTTGTACAAGAAGATGGAGATCTTTGTGGGTGTCGCTCTCGCTGTCATTGGCTCCGAGTCCTATGCTGAAGCAATTCCTCATGTAGCGCGCGAAGCCGGCCACGAAACGCGAAATGTCCCAGTTCCACACTGACGAGTATGTCGACTTCCTACACCGTATCACGCCGGAAAACGCACATCAGTTCGCGAAGGAGCAGGTGAAATGTGCGTTCGACCATCATCAGCAGTCATCCGTCCTGCTGAGAAGAACCCGCTCGCAGATAACGTGGGAGACGATTGTCCTATTTTCGACGGCTTATTCGAGTACTGCTCTATCTCCGCTGGCGGGTCTATGGGTGAGTGTGCCTCAGAATCCCTCTGCACTCGTCGGCGAGTTGAGGCTGATCACTTGCTCAGAGGGTGCTGCGCGACTGTCACGGGATAAGTGCGATATCGCTGTCAACTGGGCTGGAGGGCTGCATCATGCGAAGAAGGCGGAGGCTAGCGGATTCTGCTATGTGAACGGTACGCAGATCCATCAAGACTGCCGAGGCACAGATGCTTACTATATCCACCATCAGACATCGTCCTCGGTGTTCTTGAACTCTTGCGGTCAGCCATCCGACTTCAGTCGGTATGTAGCTGAAGGATTCCGTGCTTTCAGATACCATCCTCGAGTCCTTTACATCGACATCGACGTGCATCACGGCGATGGGGTCGAAGAAGCCTTCTACACTACAGACCGGGTCATGACCGCCAGCTTTCACAAATACGGCGAATTCTTCCCCGGTACCGGAGAGGTGCGAGATAACGGGATCAGCAAGGGGAAAGGGTGAGTTACTGTTAGATTAGCAAAAGTTTGGGCGTCTCTGATACATTGCAGCTATGCAGTAAACGTGCCTTTACGGGATGGCATCAACGATGAGAACTACAAGAGCATCTTTGAGCCTGTGCGTGGGGTAGCCGAAGCTCGTCATCCTGCGGCTGACTGGATGAGTACAGGTGATCAGACGGATCATAGATTGGTATCAACCCGGCGCTATAGTACTGCAGTGTGGCTCTGACTCCCTTTCCGGCGATCGACTCGGCTCTTTCAACCTATCTATGCGAGGTCACGCGTCATGTGTCCAGTTCGTCAAATCATTCAATCTGCCATTACTGCTGTTGGGAGGAGGAGGATATACCGTCAAGTCCGTTTCTCGGACGTGGGCGTACGAGACAGGCTTGGCCGCGGGCGTCGAGCTCATGCGATGTGAGTCGGATTGTCACTGGATCAATGGAAAGAGCGCTGAACAGAGTAGCGATACCGAACAATGAGTATTACGAGTATTACGGCCCGGACTACGAGCTCGATGTCCGACCATCCAATATGACCGACCACAATACACCAGAGTACCTAGACAAGCTGCGAGAAGCGGTGTTTGAGGTGCTGCGGGATAAGAACGCGGCGCCGAGTGTCCAGATGCAGGGTGCGTGTACCGAGGCCTTAATGAGAGATGAGCTGAAATGCCCCTCAGAGGTGCCTAAGCTATCACATGACGACGCGGGCGAGAACGACATGGAGGATGGCGAAGATCGAGATACACGGCGGACTCGTAAGTCGGAAGCAATTGTCAATCTCTCGGATGTCCTGACTTCGGAATAGAACGATTATGGGACAAGACGAAGCAGAACGAGAACTCGCTGTCGGATTCGGAGGACGAGGGTATGGGCGGGCGAAAACACCGGCAATCCCACAAAGGAACCCCAGAGAACGGTGCGATGCCCAAGAAACGGCGATCGGGAACTCCGGCTTCGCGAGGAAACGGGATCGCATCCACCTCGACACCTGCTCCTCTTGCGGCGAACGGCACGGCAAATCACGAAGTCTCAGCCGTCGCCGTGGACAATCCTACGCTGGCGTCTGGCAACCTTGCACCTGCCTCTGCGGCGGATTCTAGCTCGACCACGCCGATGGACATCCCGTCCTGGGCGTCGGCCGTTGAGACAACTTTCAACGATGACATCGAGATGGCCACGAACGATGCGAATAGCTCAGCGCCGCCGCCATCAGCCGCTCTTACCGGAGTTGGGTCCTCGGCACTGGCCGAGACACCGGCAGGTCCCGGTGTCGGAGACGTGCTGGCGGGTGGCGCTTAAATTTGGGTTTGAGCCGTGCCAAGGAAGGGCGTCCACTTCCCGTCGGCCATCGGAGGTCGGCATGATGTTCAGCTCATGGTTGGGAGTGGATCAGATGGGATGGGATGTGGCATCAGTGATTGCAGATCTGAGTACGAGGCATGTTACCACCCACTGTATGCATCATATGGCATGAAGCGAGTCTAACAACAGTGATGATGATACGAAACACAAGTCTATGGGGATACAACGAGATCAAGATGTTTTGTCAAGATGATTGAGCGTGATTATATGCTTAGTGTGAGAACGAAGATGCTATGCGATATGGTGGTGGACCGTGATCACCGGGTGTCGTACGTGCGTGGTAGCGTGGGCGGTGTCACAATATGAATTCCCCGGATAGTGGGGAGTGAGGGTCGACGTGGAGGAGGTTGGGTTGAGGAGGTGCCTTTGCGGCGAGGTTCCATCGGGGGACTGGGACGGCAGAGGAGGTCTTATCGGCGGGGTTGAATTCGGGTGTAGGCGGGAGCGAGACGTCGCCTGATGATGATGATCGGGAAGAGGTGGCTACGAGTGCGCAGGGATCGTTATCGAGTAGCATGGGCGTCTCGGCGGGTGTGGCTGGGTGATAGTGGACTGGAGGTTGGGGTCGGGAGAAGTCGATCTGGTCGAATACGGCCTCGTCGATGGCGAAGGCGGAATTGCTGGACCATCCATCTGCTGGGTAGACCTCTGGGTCTGCATCGGCGTGAGGGCGGAAATAGTCGACATCGGCGTCCACCACTGATACCTTTGGCAGGGCTGCCGGTACTGGCGAAGGAGGCGGAGGTCGGACAGCAGCGGCCGCAGCTCGAGCAGCGGAGTGAGCTGTCCGAAGTTCGTCATCGGTCATGGTGAAGCTCTCGATGGCGAGGATCAGTCGTCTTAACTCCTTGAGCGTCATTCGATCCCGAGGTTCAAGCGCGAAGAGACCCTTGAGGATCCGGTTGGTAGCGTGTGAGACGGGGAGGATGGTGCGGAGGAAATCGGGGTTGTGGACGTATGCTCGGAAAGTCTCGTCGGATGGGCAGGCCTGTCGCCATGGGTTTCGACCGCACGTGAGGTTGACGAGGATGACGCCGAGAGACCAAATGTCGTTCTTCTCGGTGTTGTAGGATTCTAAGCGGTCGAATACACCGCCTTGGCATTCGGGACTCAGGTAGAAGGTAGATCCGCTGTGACTGAGGTCAGCGGTGGTCCAAAGGATGCAAAGGCAGGAGACTTACCAGCCAAAATCGGTGGAAGTGCGCTCGGACGTAGCTAATCCGAAATCCGCGATGCATATCCGCTCTCCATCCCGTGCGCAGAGGATGTTTTCGGGTTTCAGGTCGCGGTGGAAGATTCCCATCGAATGGCAGTACTCAGTAGCGTCGACGATCTGGAGGAACACCTGTTTGATCAGGGTGTCGTTGCCGATATACTACAAGTCCATCAGTATGGCGCACCGACAGGTGATGAAGAGACGACTCACCCTTTGTCGCTCGGTGATCATGCCGAAGAGATCACCCTCATCGCAGAAGTCCATGACGACGAAGATGTAGTCCCCCTCCTCAAACACCTTGTGCAATGTGACCACATTAGGATGGTGCGAGGCAAGTTGGTGAAGGGCGATCTCTCGCCGTTGGAAATGTCGTTGTCGCGAGTCGAGACCGGCACGGAGAAGGCATTTGACAGCAAGGTACACGGGTTTGGGAGCGTGTAAGTCGACGGCGAGGTAGACGACACCATAGGCGCCGAGACCGAGCACTGAAAGGAATTCGAGGCGGCCGTCGTCAATGCATTGGCCGACGAGGTCAGGGACGGAAGTGGCGAAGGTGTTGGAGGGCATTGTGGTGTGTTTGAATGAGGCGGGCGGAAGCGGGGTCGGTGAGTGTTGGTTTGGTTGCGTTGGCTGTTGTGGTGTGGCTGGGAAGGCTGGACAAGACTCGGCGAGAGAATCAGGACGACCTGCGCCGATCGTCCGTTCGCGTCATACGAGTGTGGATCGTGGGACGGAAGAAGGCGAGAAGCGTGTATCCAGTCCGAGACAGAATGCGGTGTCGACAAAGATGGGGTGAGTCTGAGAGAAAATGGGGGGGGAGGCCGCGGGCCGCGGGGGGGGGGGGGGGGGGGGGGGGGGGGGGGGGCGGGCGAGAGTCC
>JAABUW010004024.1_pt1 | contig 20318 bp, 4 predicted proteins | sample 5560081 | NCBI WGS metagenome assembly JAABUW01 (sample SAMN10711882, study PRJNA513363) | rock metagenome | isolation source: Antarctica rocks | place: Antarctica: Victoria Land, Knobhead sud
GAACCTCGCAGTTCCCTGGCCCCACAGAGTAGCCGTCATCCTGCGATATGCTAATTGCCCAACAAGAACTTGCACAGGATAAGGTAAGGCGCCGAGTACTTTGGGACGCATGGTGTAATAATTCTGCTCCCAGCGTTCGTGGTTCTAAAATAATAACGGCACATGCGATCAGCCTCCATGGTCTCTACAGTGATAAGAGAAAATTACTGGAATCGGTGAAAGAGATCAGGTCCAATAGCGGTTGCGAACCTGGTAGAAGTACAGCTTATCCTCCAACAAAGCCCTGATAGCTAAATCCTGCGCCTTCTCCGCCGCTGTGAGTTTCAAGTTCAAGTCTTGCGCGAGGCCATCGACCACCAATTTGTCACTGATCAACGTTGAGTCTGTCAGCATCTCGGTAGCAGGTTGACTCCGGGCAGTCCTATTTCGTATTTCTGGCAGTCCTACTTAGCCACATTAGCCACCTCTACTACCGTCTTTATTGTCTTTACCGCATTTAGTCTATTAGTCTATACCAAATCAGTAATAGTAAATTTGCAGTACTACGTTGTCGATGCAATTAAACAAGCAGACAATAAAGCAAAGAAATTATTGTTGCTCTTTCTAAGTTTCTTTGCATAATTATATCTTCAATTAAATCAATTCTACAAAATTAGCATCTAATTTAATTATATCGACAATAGTCTTTTTCTTAATTACTATAAATCTAGAGTTTACGTTATTGCTTGCTACTCGAAAAATAAAGACTATAGTTTAGATATCGACAATCTATTTGCTATTGTCGCAATTGCATAAGATAATAGTTAGCAAAAAGATAGATTTTTAATATCTTTAAAACTACGTCTTTAGTTAAGACTTTTGTATAACTATTGTTAAAAACAACGTAACTACTTAAAGAACAAAAATAAATTGCACAAAATATAAGAAATTAACAAAGAATTAACAAAAAATAAATAAATAAGAAGCTAGAAAGAGATTTATTGCTATTCTTGCTATCGATTGCAAATATTATATTAATATTGCTTTTTTAAAGTAACAATATTAATAAAGACTAGTTACTATTTGTCTAAATTACAATTATAATATATTCGAAGATTCTTTTGTATTTCTAGTTTATAAGAATTGCAATTTAGATCGATTGTAAACAATAAAAATTGCTATTGATTTAAAATATATATATACAATATTTCGACAAATCTAAACAATAATAATCTATATAAGTTTTATTCTAAATTTAAAGAAATATAATAATCTTGTTTGCAATAGTAACAAGATATTGTTAGCAAATTAATTAAAATATATATTGCGCAAGCTAGAGCTTAAAAAAATTTATATTTGTTATTTTTAAAAATATATTGTTAAGAATAATAAACAACAACAAATAATAATAAAATACTTTCTTTTCTACAATTTTTAATAGATTTAAATAGCTAGATATTTTGTAAATAAAATTTATTTGCAAATAGATATTATATTTAATACTAATTATCTAAATCTATTGCTAATAATAATAGTTAAAATCTCTAATATTAATAAGAGCTTTCCGACTATTTATTGCTATATAATTTTTAAATCTAAAAAAATATTTATTTTTATATTTAAAGCTTTAAAGAATCTAATATTTTATAACTATATTAATTCTAGCGTTATTATTAGTAATTTTGCTTTAGAATTATTTTTTATTATAATTAAAACTAGATAGATTAGTTGTACAAAAATCGAAATAAAAAACAAAATAATAATACTTTAAATTAATATCTTTAATACTAATATTTAACTTTAATTGTATATATAGTATATAGTAAAAACTATATAAAAAAGACTTACTTATATAGAACAATATTTAACAAAGTTACAAAAAAACTTTAGAATCTTTTGTAAAAATAGATAAAAATTTCTAATTAAGCAAATCTAGTAAATATATAATTAGCTATTTTAAACAAACTATTTAACAAAAAAAAAATCTATTTTATTAGTTATTATAAGCAACAAAAAACTACATTTATCAAATATTAGATATATATATATATTAATCTCGAAGCGTAGATCTTGCAAATAACAAAAAACTTATATCTATTAACAAAAAAGTTTGTATTAAAATATATATCTATTAATTAATTAGTCAATCAAATAGCAAAATTAGTAAAACAAAAAAAACAAAATTATAAAAAAACAATTAAAAAAAATTAAGTAAAGCAATCGATAATTATAAATATTAGAGTATTTTATTAGATAAACTCTAGAATAATTTATAAAACAATCAATATAATTATAAAGAAGTAAACAATAATAATAAAATAAAGTATTGCAATTAAGATTAATAAGACAAAGAAATCTAATAATAATAATAAGTACTTATTGTAATATTTATTATTATTGTAATTTAATTTTCTATATAAGTACTTTCTATATATTTGTTTTGCAAAAAATATATTAATTTTAATAGTTCTAATATATTTGCAATAATTCTACAATTATTTCGATAACTATATTAGACAATAGAGATTATTATTAATTGCAAAAAATAATAATTAAAATATTGCAAAACTCTTAATACTTATTAATAATAACAAATATTATAACAAGAAATACAATATAATAGAGACAAAAATTCTAAAGAACTTTAAATATTACTTTATCTTATTTGCAAAAAAGATAAAGAATTTTATTAAACAAAAAATTAAATTAAATATTAAATTTTGCAAGAAATACAAAATATATTTTGCAACTTGCAATAATATATTTATAAACTTTCTAACAATATAAAAGAATTAGAAAGTTCTAGTATATAAAAGAAAAATATTGTACAAAAAGTATATTTTAATTAAACGCAAAACAATAGATTATAATATAATAATAACAATATATTAACTATATATAAATATAACAAAGACTTATTATTAGCAAATATATAATAGATTTTTATAAATGAAAATATTTAAAGAAAAAACTATTGCAAAAAAAATTTAAAAAACAAATTATAAATTAAAATTTAGTTAAATTAATAATTTCTTTTTTAAAAAATAATAATAAGAATAGTTTTATAATATCTTTAACAATAACTTTAATATAACAATAACAAATATTAGAAAATATATATAATTTATCTATATAAAGAAGAATTAAATAAAAATAAATCTCTTTTTATTTAATTTCTTATTTAAACTTATTAAATCTATAAATTAATCTCTAATTGTAAACTTATTAGATTTTAAGATTTCTATTAATATAAAAAATATTAATTTCGATTAATTAGATAACAAATTGTTAATTTCGAATATATTAATTAATTAGAGCAATTAAACAATCTTTGCTTTTTTAATATTAACAATATTATTAAAGCTAAATAATTAGTATTTAAATTAAATATCTTATTTAATTGCAAAATTTACAAAATATATATTGTAACAAGATAGAGATAGAATCCTAGTTAGTAGACAACTATAACAACAAAGACTTATCGCGATGCATATATAAATTGCACTATATAGTTTAATAGTATATTAAATAACTAAGATTCTAAGATCTAAGTAAGAGAGATCGCATATATATTGCAAATAGATTGCTAATACTAATAGCAAGCATTCTTAAATCTATAATCTAATATTACTTGATTATTTAGCTATATACGATTCTCTTTCTTTTAATAATCGTCTCTTAATTACTAAATTAAGAAATTTTTGTTTTTGTTTGTGCGAAAGTTGTAGTAAGAAAATAAGAAAATTGCTCTTATTTTTTTAAAATTGTTAGACTAGATTCTTTGTTTCTCTTGTTACTTAAATTAATTGCGTAAAGAACGTAATAAATTAATTCGCATAGAATTTCTCTTAAAGTCGAAAAAATTATTTGATCGAAATTAAGTATTTAATAAAGTTGATTGTCGTAAATCTTGTTTATTCTTTAAAGACAATAACAATAATAATAAGCTTTTTTAACGTAAATTTAAAAAATTAGTTTAAGAGAAAAGTAATAATAATAAAATAGATTGTTGTTGTTGTACTTGCGTTAAATTCTTTAAAATAAAAAATAAATATATAATTTTAAAAGTTATTTCTAGTCTTAAAATATTCGATCTAGATTGTTAACTTAGTTTTAATTTATAACATTTCTTTTTAATTTTAAATCAAAATAGCAAAATTTTCTTTTCTTTGTTAAAACAAATAATTGAAAACTTAAATTTTGTTTTCTTTTTATAATTAATTAAATAAGAATCTAAATTATTTTAAATATTAGATTGATAAATATTAAGTATTTTAAAGTTTTTAAATGTTATAAATTGTATTTACAAATAAAGTTTAAATACTTTATTTTTTACTTTTTAAATCTTTCTTTATATTAATTCTACGTAACGTGTCGCACGTTTTCGAGTTTGCTTTATTAGACAATTAATTTTTTTTGTATCTTCGAATAATATTCTTAATTTCTTTATTATTTTTGTCAAGTTTTAGAACGCATATTTTATAATAATATTTTGAATATTAAATATAAAAAAGAAGTTAATAGCAACTTTAAAACAATAAGATATATTAATTAAAAATAAATTTAATAAAGTCAAATTTTAATAAATTGCAACAATATTGCTTCTTGTATTTATTTAAAAATTCTTTAAAGTTTCTTTATCTTTTAATAGAGTTATATAGATAAAAAATATTTTAATTTTTGTATTAATTTTAATTTCTAGTTTGGAATAAAAAATTTAAGATTGTGCAATTTGTATATTTTTAAATTAACAAAATATATTTGTTTAATACAATTTTTATTTTAGCAAATTCTTTTTTATTAATTTAATTTCTAGTATTTTTTTGTTTTGTTATTTTTTTTATTGCTTTTTACAATTATATGTCGATTTAATTATAAAAACTACTTAGTAAATATTTTTCGCAAAACAAATTATTTTGTGCAATAAAAAAAATAATCGATTGCAATTGTTAAGACTCTTAATAAATGTTTTAATTTATATTAAGATCAAAGTAATATTTCGATATTTAATTTTTATACTTTTTAAAGACTAACGAATAAGATATTGTTAACAATTTATATTTGTAATTGTCTTGTAAAAGCATATATATTATATAAGAATTTAGATTTACTTGCATTATTATTTGCAATATAGAAAACAAACAATTAAGAAATTACTTTTTTTGTTAGTTGTTGTTTTTTTGTTAATAATATAATATTATTTGCAATTTGTTTTAAAGTTGCGATTATATTTAGTACTTCGAATTACCAATTAAATAAACAAATCAATTTTGATAAACAATTATTTTATATTAATTTTATTTCGCTAGATTAATATTGTCTATTATTTGAAGTTAAATATCAATCTATTAAAAATCGTTAAATAAGAAGATTAGCTTTTCTCTCTTATAAGCGTACTATTTTAAGAAATCTTTAAGAACAAATAGACAAACGTTAGACTTAAAGTTCAACTTATTTTGTTTTACAAATATTGAGAAATTGTTTTGTTTCTTATAATATTAAATTACTTGTCTCTTAATTTAATTATTAAAGATTCGATTTATTTTTAATAGAAATTCTAGCTTTCTTTAATAAGCTATATAGACAATTAATTTTAACATAATTGTAATTAGATCTTTTTTTTGCTTTTTTATCAATATAGCTAGTTCGACTAATTGAAAGACTTTGATTAATATAATTAAATAATAGTTAATTTAATATTACAAGTCTATATTTACTTTTATATATAAATAGTTCTTTGCGTCGTTCTTCTTGTTTATTGAAATAAAAATAATTATTGTTTTTAAAATAATTTTTGCAATTTTAATAATTAAAGTAGGTAGTTTTGTTGTATTAACAATTTTAGATAATTTAAGATTTAATAAAAGCAATCTTAATATTAGATCTTGCAATTATAATAACAAAGAAGAAGCTTCTTTAAAAGAATTTAAATTTTGATTTTTTTTTTGTTTTGTTTTTTGTAAATTTTATTATTTTTAGACTTCGACTTTAATTTTAATTAAGAAATTAACAATTTAAATTCTTTTTATTTGTTGTTTTAAGTTCGTGTCTTCTTTGTATCTTCTATAGAAAAAGACGAAATTAATTAAACTTTTGCTTAACAAGTTTTCTTTAATTTCGCGTCTAAGATTCTTATTAAATTATACTTTTAAAAATAATCTTTTATTTCAATTTTCAAAAGCTTTTGTTTAATAGACGCTATTGTATTTTTGAACTTTTTGATATTTATTTTGTTATAGTTATTAATTATATAGTTAGCAACGCGTTTCGATTCTATAATATAGTATTTAAGTCGATTGTATACAACTTAATTTAATTTCTTTAAAATTCTTTGTAGATTTTGACGCTTCTTTGCTATTCGCAATATTGCTTTAATAGTTAATTAATTTACATTTTTAAACAACATATTTGCAATCTTTAATAGTTATAATTTGCGAAATTGAATTTAATTATTTTAAATTTGTAGTTTTTTGTTTTAGTCAATTCTTTGTGTTGCGTTCTTTAATTCTTGCTATAATAAATTACTTATTAATACTTAGACGTTTTTATTAATTGTTTGTTACAAATCTCGCGTTTAATTCTTAATTATTTTCAAGATATTTAAAATTGTATTTCGAAGATTTTTTAAACGTTCTTTTCTTTTATTGCTAGTAACTTTATTATATTAAAGTAAAATATCGACTACTTAAATATAGATACAATTTCTAATAATTAAATTGTTTTTTATAGATCAAATAATTGTTTTTTGCAATTTAATTTAAATTTAAGTTTAAGAAGTTTAACACTATAGTGTTTGTAATTGCTACAATAGTATTTGCTAATCTTGTACTTAAAATAATTTAATCGAAAGAGTCGATTTTTGATTACAAAGAGAATATATTAACATTATTAAATTTTGACTTGTATTTTGTTTAGCAAATGCAAGTTGTCGCTCTTTACAAAATCTTTTTGTTAGCGTAAATAATAATTCTTGTTTTTAATTTTAATTTTTTGATAAAAATTAAGAAGTTTCTTTTGTAGAAGATTGTTTATATTTAGTATTTTATAATTGTTGCTTTAGATTTGCTATAATACAAGTTTAATAAAAAAAGATTTATACAAAAATAATAAATTCAAAAAAAGAATTTTGCAAACAAAGAATTAAATTATTAAGTTGTTGTATTTTTATAAATAAAGCAATAACTTGTTTTAAATATCTAACAAACATAAAGCTTTAAGTATAAAGAATTTTTACTTATAGACTTAATTGTTGCTTGCAACATTTATATTATTAATTACGCAAAAAAATTATATTAGTATTTATTTGTATATTAATTTGTAGATAAATATAAAGCTAATATAATTAACGTGTAATTTTGCTATCTTTACTGTTAAGAAATGTTGTATAAAAGATAATTGAAATTTGTTCTCTATAATTTGAAGAAATTCTTAAAATTCTAGAATTTCGAGTCAAAACTTGCTATTAATACTTTTAGATTGCTTTCTAGTTGTTAATTTTAATTAATTAAAGTAAACAAATAAACACTAGTACTATTTGTCTACTTTTAATTAGTTAAAATTGTTAGTATTTCGACTTTTTAATTTTTTTGTCTTTCTATTTGTTCTTTTTAAGTATTCGAAATTATAATGTCTTGTAAATTACTTTGTGTAATTAAATTACTTTTTAATATTTATAAATTAACAAACTCTATATTGAAGCTTTTGCAAATAAAACAAATATAAAGATCGCAACTTTTTCTTTCTTTAAAAAAAAATCTTATATTTTTGTGTAATTCAAATAATTGTAATAAGATAGCAATAATATAATAATTGCAAACAATCTTCTATTGCTTTAATTAAACTAATTTTTAATTTTTTGTATAAAACTATATTTTATTTTCTTATTTTTGTCTTTTAACTTCGCGAAGATCTAAAGATTTTAATTTCTCGCTATATATTTTTTTAGTTAATTTCTTAAATAAATACTTTTGAATCTCGTATTATTAACTTCTTTCAAAATATAAAAGTTTTTAATTTTGTTTTCTTTTTTTATTTTAAAAAAATCTAATTATTGAAAGAATAGTTTTACGTTAAATTTTTTATTAAGCTTAATATTATATAATAAAATCAAGTTTTTAGTTTAAAATAAACACGTCAATAGTTAATAATTATTATCGAAAAAAAATTTGTTTGCTTTTTCAAAACAACAAAGACGCAAAACTACTTTTTAAATATTTTTATTTTTTCTTTCTAATTGTTTTGTTTGTAACGTCAATAAATTTATTATTAAGTAAACTTTCTTCTAATCTATAATATACTAAATTAAATACTTTATTTTAATTAACAATACAACTTTGTATTTAAACTTAAAACAAAACAACATTTCTTTAATAGATTTTCGAATTGTTGTTCTATTAATTTACAATATTGTGTGCAAATATTATAATTAATTTGTAAAAACTTTCTTAATTAGCTTAAATAAAGTATCAACAATAAGCTTATACTCTTTTTTTACTATTTTATTTGCTTATAAGTAATAAGTCGACGTTGTTATTTTTTTGATATTATATCTCTTTAGAAGTTTAGTTGTTATATTAACTTTATTTTTAAGTTTGTTATTTATAATTATCTTCTTAATATATTTATATTAACAAAAAATGTTCTTCTATAAAAACTTTACTATAACAAGTACTTTAAGATTCGAAATTGTCTTGATTTTTATCTATTTTGTTAGATTATTTCGAGCAATTATTCAATTTACTTTGACAAATATTTTTGTAATTAACATATAAATGCAATTTATAGTAATCTTTTCTTACAAATCGAAGATATAAATTGAGTATATAATCTTCTCTTGCTTATTAGAAACTTTTCGCTAATATTTATTGCAATTTGCGACATATTTTTTGCAAAAATTAAATAGATTTTGTTATCAATATCGATTTGCAATGCGTCAATAAATATTTTTTTTTCTTTATAATTATTTTTGTTATGCAAGCTTTCTACAATTCGATTCTTGTCTTTTGTTTGATTTACTACTCTACGTAGAGACATATTTTTGTTTATCTTTCGAAACAAACGCTCTTCTCTTATTAGAAAATAAAAAGCATAATTCTTGAACTTGCGAAAGTTCTTCTAATTTATATTTAATTTTCGCAACAAGATTAAATATCGAACAATTCGTTTAAATTTATTAAAATATTTGTTTTCGAAAATATTTTTGTTCTTTTTTAATGTTATTATTCGTGCGAGACAAACACAAATATAGTTCAATTAATTGTTAATAAAATTATTTATATTTTTTCTATTAATTTCGTCAATATTATTAAACAATTCTTTTAATCTTTTTGAAAGTTTGTTAGTTGTTATATGCTTTTAACTAAATATATATTGTATATTAAAATTAAAGAGACAAATCTAAATTAATTAGCAAGTTATTAAAACGTTAAATAAATTTATTGCAAAACAATTAAGTTAAATTATTAAAATATTTGTATTAATTTTAATTGTAAATTGTATTTTATACAATTAGAATTGTACTTTCTTTAAAATCTTTATAAGTTTTCGATATTTTTGCTTTTTAATATTGTATTAAAATTCTTGTTTGCTTTAGAGTCTACTCTTATATTGTAAAAAATATTTTTTCTTTATTATTGTATCAATTTGTATTAACACAACTTTTTAATCTTTTAAACTAGAATTTACAATCAAAATAATTTCGCTAATTAAAATAGAGTAATTTAAGATACGTATTATTAGTATATTTATTAAAGCAATCTTTAGTTTATTTATAATATTTTGTTGTTCGAAGTTTTAAACAAAAATATATTTTGTTTTAAACAAACAATAAATTGATTTTGCAACAACTACAAATTTTAGTATTTAAATTTAATAATAAACGTATACTTCTATAAAGACTCGAGCTTTAAAAATGTTTTTGCACAATAATTACTTAACAATTTTGATAATCTTAATATTGTTAAAGAATTGTTTATTAAAATTATATATAAAATCGACAATTTTAATTCCTAACTTGTAGAATTGAGATTTTTTGTCAAATATAATATACTTGAACAATTTTACGTTTATTAATATTGTATTTAACTATTAAATATACTTTAAAACAAATAGTTTAATTTTTGAGATTATTTTCTTGTTATTATAATTTAACTTAAATTCTTTTACATTTATATTGTTTATAAATAGACAACATTTGTTAAAAAGATTCTTAAGAATATATATTACAATTTTTACAAATTAAGCAATCGAATTAGTTGTATCTTGCAATAGATAAATTATTTTAAATAATTTAAAAGAAATTATAAAAGCAATAAGATTGCAACTCTTTAACGCAAGACTTATTTAATTGTATTTTGAAAAAAAATTAATTAATAATACAATTACTATTTTAACGAACTCTTTTGCAAACTCTTCGATATTAGAAGATATATTAGTATTTCGAATAATTACTTTGTTTATTTTTATAGTCGCATTAACTATGCAATACTTGTTCTTCTTTTTTTTACTTATTAAAAATCAAGAATTTCGATAGAAACTATAATAGTATTTTAGCAAACTTGTTTAAAGACGTTTCTTTAATATCTTAATTACTATAGAATTTAATATTTAAGACATTAGAAATTTTGAGACTTGCTATACTTTGTGCTTTATAGTACGAATTTCTTAATTAGATGCAATCTTTGACTTAATTTTGTTTATTTTAGCAAAGCTTTATATTAAGACGATTTTATAATTAAAGAGTATTGTAATTAAGAGTTCTTGTTGTTGCAAAAAGAGTTCGAATTTTATAATTAGCTTCTAAATATATTTCTTAATAAGATAAGAATTACATTTAATGCTTAAAAACTTAAGTATTAAAAAGAGATTGTATCTTTTGTCAAATTTTTTTTAAAAATCTTTTGTAATTAATAGTTCGAATATTTCTTTTTAGTTTAAATACTTGTTTAAAATAGAACTATTTAAATTGTTTATATTTATTAAATTTGTTTTTTAAATTTTTCGCTTATATATTGTATTTATTCGAACAAATAACCGCGATATAGTAAAAGATTAACAAAGAATATCGAACTTTTTAAACAATTAAATAGTAGAAGTCTCTTTTATAATATATAGTCGAAAAGTTCGAATTATTAATAATTTTAAAGATATTTAAAACATAGTATTAATTTAAATATTTGTTCGATTTTAATTAATTATATTAGCAAGCAAGTAAATACTAATATTGTTTGTCTACTTTAATTAATTAGAATTTTGTCAATTTTTTTTTTTTTTTTTTTTTGCGACGTTGTTATTTTAATAATTTTAATCTTTATTTTTAAAGATCTTTTGCAATTAGATTTGCGAAGTCGAGCAATTATATTAATTAAATAATTATCTAAAGATTTAAAGATTTCTTTAAGAATACAATATTTTTATTTTTGTTATTAAAGTAATTAGCAAACATTTCTAAAATATTAATACGCTTTGCTTTGTCTTTAAAATAAATTGTTAATTTTAAAAAGTTGTTGTTTATATTTACAAAACTTATTTAAGCACTTTGTTAAAAAGATCGATTTAATAGAATTTTGTAATTAAATTGAAAAACAACAAAGATAAAAATATAAATTATTATTTTTTCAATTAATATCTTTGCATTTTTTATTATTTCTTCGAAACAAATATATGCTCTTGTAATTTCTACTAATAAGATAAAAATATTTTGTTAAATAGCTAGATTAGTTTTATTCGCAAAACTCTTATTAATACAATTAATTTTCGCATTATTATCGAATATTGTTTTAATTTTTATATTTTTTAATTGCATTTATACAATTAAACAAGCGACGAAATACAAAATTCTAAGAGATTTTACTCTTATAACAATATTCTTAAAATAAACAATTTTAATAGATTTAATATTAATTAATTTTATAATAACAATTGTTTTTTTCTCTTTTCTTGTAAGCTTTTAAGATTTCTTCTTTGTTACTATAGTATCAAACTTTTTATTAAAAAAAGAACAAAAAAATAAGCAACTTAAATTAGAACAAAAATCTAAAAAATTTATTAAATTTATTTCTATTTTTAAGATAAAAATACTTTAAGTTAGAGTCTTAAAATCGACTTAATTTTTTATAATTTATAGTATTCTTTTTAAATATTTTGTTTATTATATATAGTTTGTAGAAGTTTTTTGTTTCTTTCTAGATTTGCTCTTCTAATACTTGATAACTCTTAAGTTAAAATTAATTACTACAAAAACATTCTTTATTGTAATATTCTTTATTTTTGTTTTTATTACTTTTTTTTTTACGTATATTTCTTTGTTTAAGACTTTTGTTATTTTTGAATAATTCTTAGACTTAATATTTTTGATTTTTAAAAATCTTTCTTTCTTTCTAATTCTTTTTTTAATTATTTTAATCGATTGCTTTATTAGAAACTTCTAAAGAATTTATTGCTTAAAAGAATTTTATTTTAATTAAGTTTTTTAAATTTTTATTATTGCTTAATTCGATTTATTATTCTTTTTGTCTTTTAACAAAAAATTAATATTTAATCTTATTGTTGCTATTGTAATTATAGAATTTCGAATACAATTTTGCGTTCTTTATTGAAGACAAATTCTTATAGTCTCTTTTTTAATTTTCGCATTATTAAAAGACAACTTAATTTTTTTATTTTTAGAATTGTTAAATTTATAACAAATCTTGTTGCTTTTATTTATATAAATCTTTTTATTTGTTATTAAGATTGTTAACTTTAAACAAACTTATTATCTATACAAATTGTAACAAAACAAGTACTTATTTAATCTTAATTAAGATTAATTGTATCTAGAAACAAGTGCGAATTCTTAATAAATATAAATTGTTTTTTAAGATAGACTCTAAATTGTTACTTAAATTTAAGAAAATACAATATACGAAGTTTCTTATAATTGCGTTGTTATTGCTTGTTAAATTATTTAATAAATCTTGTTTTTTATTATTTTGCAAGCATTGTTAATCTTAAGATCTTTAAAAGCTTATATTAAAATATTTAGTATTTTGTTAATTTTTGTATTTTCGATTGCAACTATTAATAATACTAAGAGAGCAAAGATTATCTTTAATATAATTTTCTTCTTTACTAGATCTTGCTTCTTGCTTATTATATTTATTAATTTACTTATATTAATATTTGCAACTCGCTAAGCAACTTAATCGCTATTAATATTTATTTCTTATATAATTGTTTTATTTTTAATTAATTTTATAATTGTCTTATATAACAATTTAAATATTATAATAGTTGTATTGTTTAAATTAACTTTATACTTTCGCATTATCTTAGTACAAATATTGCGAAAAAGATTCTTCAAATATTACAAAAATCTAATATATTTATTAATTTAATTAAATTTAATAAGCTTCGAGAAAATAACTCTAAATTGTCGATTATATTTATAAATATTATTCGACTTTGCTTTTAATATATTTTTCAAAGACTTTAGAAAAGCATAAGAGTTAATTTTCTAATTTAAATTTCTATCTCTATATTTCTTTTTTAATTTATTTATTATTTTAAATTACTTTTTATCTATTTAGATAACAATAAACTTAATAAAGTTCTTTATAAGTTTGTCGCAATATTAAAACAACTTAATAATTTTATACTAAAAAATAACTTTATATTTATTACAAAAATTCAAGAATTAATTTAAAAAATCGATAATATTAAGTTTATTAAAGTGCAATACTCTTAATATTTGTAAAAAAAATATAGAAATTATATAGTAATAAAATTCTACAATTTTTATAAAATTATTAAGTAAACTTGTTGTTAATATAGATATATTAAAAGAAAGTTCTACAATTTTTTTATTGTTTTAAGATATTGTTTCTAAGAGAATAGCTTAATAACAAATAGTAAAAGTAACAACTACTAGATTAAAAAAATTAATAATAATAATTGATTTAAAGAATAATACTTTCGATTTGCAAATCTCTTTCTTTTCTTTGCAAAAATATTAAAAAGAGATTTTCTTTTTTTTTTCAACTTTGCGCTATTTTTTTGTTTATTGCTTCTCTATTTTCTTAATTGTTTATAAGTAGACATTTTTAATCTACTACTTTTTCTAGTTAGTTGTTAATTTATTGTTAACAAATAACTTTGCGTTAAAGACTTGCTTTAATCTCTATTAAAAAGAGAGTTTAAATAGTATTCTTACTTTTAAGCAAATAAATTAATTATATTGCTAAGAAGCTTCTTTTAATAATAATATTATAGTTAGCAAACAATTTATTGTTTTAACAATAGATACTAGTTGCAATTTTAATAAAATATCTTAATCTTTAAATTTATAACTCTTATTGTTATTTTTAATGCTTCGACTTTGTCTTTTCTTTTTTTGCTTTTTAATTTAATAATATCTTGATTTTTAAATTATTAATTTTATGTTTTTAATTTTTAAAGTTTTTAATTCTAGTAATTTGTTAAAGTTAACTTGTTTTCTATTTTTTTTTTTTCTATTTTTGAGTTTTTAAATTCTTGAATTTCTAAAATTGTTTTTAGAGATATATTAACAATTTGTTGTTTTGATATTTGTTGTTGTAATTAAGTTCTTGCGTTAAACTTTAATATAATAAGATAAAAATAGAATTCTAATTAGTAGACAACTATAACAACAAAAACTTATCGCAATATATATATAAATTGCACTATACAATCTAATAATATATTAAGTAGCTAAGATTCTAAAATCTAAGTAGAAGAGATCGCATATATATTGCAAATAGATTGCTAATACTAGTAACAAATATTTCTAAGTCTATAGTCTAATATTATCTAATTACTTAACTACAATATAAAAAAAGTTTAAGTAACAATTGCTACTAAAATTGCAAAAGTAAAAAATTATATTTAAGAAAAAGATAATAAAGATAAAACAAATAATAGTTATAACTAAAAAAAAGATAAAGCAAGTAATAAAAAGAACAAAGAATATATTATAATTAATAAATAACTTTAAAAGATTATTATTGTTATTAGTATAACTAATAGTTGTATATTTTTAATCTTTTTACTTTTGTATTTTGCTATACTTAATTTATTATTAAATCTTCTTACTAGAAGTGCTAAATTATATTAGAAATATTACAATAGATTAATTGTCTAATATTATTACAAAACTAATAAGATTAACTAATACTAACAAAGCTAAAGATATAAATATAGAAAGTAAAAAAATAATTATTATAGAAGTAGACAAAATAATTCTAATAATCTAAGTTAATTAATTAAGTATTGCAATATTTAAAATCTACAATAACTATTTAGACAATATTGTAATTATTATTTTCGAGATCGATAATAATATTAACTATACTAAACTATATATTAATAATATATATAAGCTAATAGAGATAATAATAATATTATTAATAATAGATAGAGATATAGATAAAAAGAGATAGTAAAGAATAAAATATAATTAATGCATTGAGTATCGGGTCGACAAAGATATCAACTATATATTGAATTAAAAATTCCATCAAAAACATCGTCAATAAGACTATATACAATTGATAATAACGGCGACGAGGTGTTCCTAATTAGGTATAGTGCCTATTAGGTGGATTGCGCAATGAGGGGTGATGTGGCTAAGTAGGACTGCCGGAAATACGAAATAGGACTGCCCGGAGTCAACCTGTCTCGGTAGTGGAGTCGCCATTTCTAGAGATGGCGATGGAGGGAATCTTTCCTCGAGGCCCTTTAGGAGGTGCACCCTGATCGGTCTTGTACGCGAGGCCGCCAAAGCGGAGCCGGGCTTCAAGCTTCGTGGCGAAAGGGGACCAGACATACGATGAAGAGCTTGGGAAGCCTCGGTAGAGCGTGATGGATGGAGAGGCCATTCGCGGGTATTACGAGCAGCCTAATTTGGGCAAGCTGTTTGTGTGGTCTTTGGTAATAGGTGAGAGTATTGTACCTCGTGTTTCAGCCTCCGAGGTCATGCGAAGAAGGCAGTCCCATTGAAACGGCGTGAACATGAAGCCGGGATCAAATGTTGCTGTGAAGTCGGAGGATTTGCACCATCCTCAGAGTCTTAGGGTTAAGTCTATTTCTAGGGTTATAGATGTAAAGATTGCCATTTTTGCAGCATGAAGGATGGTGGTGGTGTCGTGGTGAATTACATCAAGGTAGTAGAAGATCAGAAAGCTAGTCTCAAGCATCTCAAAGAGCATGAACGGGAGAGGACAGGGTACAAGCAGGTGACAATGATACTACAGAAGGTCAAGATCATTCAGCCTTTGATCAGCAGTCCAGGACTGGGGAAAACGTTTAGAGCCATCAAGAGCAGAGCAGAAGAGAGCACTAGAGAGCAAGATAATACCTATCTATCAAAGAGCACTTTAGCTTAACTGAATATATTAAAAACTATATAAGGTAATTGTAATAATTACAAAGCGAAATGCAATATCACCTTGGAAGTCAACTAATTCATGTTGTATCTAGCCGAGAATCGGAGCTGTGAGCGTGCATCCTGCATGTAGCGCTTGATCTGAGGGGACACAAAAGCCTTGAATCTAAGAGTCTCAAACCTAGGCGTCGGACGTGAAATGCTTGTGCAGCAATGCAGCAATTAGCCCGTCATCATATGGTGGATCTTGCACCTCGCCCTGGCCCATCATAATTATGTGACGGGCTTTCACAGCCCCATTCTCTTTCTTATCAAGCCACAATCACTTAGCATCAAGGGCTGTATATCTCGCGGACGTTCACGGGCGTTTGAACTATATGTTGAAGCGGGAAGGAATGGATAATTTTGTGAATATTACCTCGATATTCAAAATGTGGTTCACCCCGAGCAACTTTTGAAAATCAATTTTTTTTTCGACCCGGGATTGCAAATATCATCAACCCCTCAACACCAACGCTATTGTTTGATCAAAAATTGCTCTTATATAGAATTGTTACATTTATCAATACTGCTGTAGATTTTCAAGATCTTAAATCAATCTGCGACCAAAGTTACATGCGTAATTGTGATTTTTAACACTTCGCCTCGACACATTTTGGGCACTCCCACCAAGCCCCACCAAGCCCCACCAAGCCCCCACCAAGCCCCCATCAAGCCCCCACCAAGCCCCCATCAAGCCCCCACTAAAAAGTCTTCGCACAGCAATAGCTAAACAACATCGCATCTACAATGCTCAAAATTGAAGACGCTCAATAGACACGTTGTTAGCAGTAGTTGAACCAGGTTTTTAGTAATTTGGATGGGTTGGTGTTGAGGGATTAGTGGCATTTGCAATTTCGGGTCGAAAAAAAAATTGATTTTCAAAAGTTGCTCGAGGTGAACCACATTCTGAATATCGAGGTAATATTGGTTGTACCATTCGAAATATGAACTCAGATATATAAGAGCCAAGCGCAATCGCTTCCACCACTCCTGCTGCATAGGAAAAATACTTGCAAATCTGAAGAATCATCTGCGTATATGAAAGAAGTCTGCTGGCAGGCGGAAGACGGTACCTTACCCTTTGAACCAATCTGCGCACAGATCAAGCAAACCCTCCCTTCCACAATTCGACTCAGCGAGCAGGCACATCTTTCTAAACGATCAGCAAGGCCTACACAGCATTCTTGACCCTCACGGCATGGATCATACCATCCCCTACCCGTGGGCCGTCGAGAAGCCCCGTCTCGATCTCGACGGCCAATTCCACGCCGATCATGACGTTTCCTACATCATCGCAGGTATCGGTCAGTCTATCGCGCGAAAACACGGATTCGATTATGATCTCGGACGATCCAGGCCGCTCACCAACAGCAAGCACCAAATCAAAGCCGCCGTGAACAGCTACACTGCCGATTTCTCCTCTCTCTGGAGCAAGGAAAACCATGCCAATTTCCGACGAAGCGCAATCGTCCTCAGAGGCTGCGGGGACCATCCGAAGTTCAAAACTCATTTCGGGCTTCGACGCATTGATCCCGAAATCGATAAGAATCGTTGTCTCCGCATCTGCGATCAATTGGCTGATCTGTTGGCATACTGCGAGAAGTGCGACTCTTGCCCCGCTCTGTTTGTGCTTGTTGATGATGCCAGCTCGACAGATACGCATGTGTGCGAGCATGAGGGTCTGAGGCGAGGTGAGGCCAAGCAGCTGAGGAATATTCTCAGGGAGAAGATTTTTGCGCCAGGCGAGGCGTTCGAATGGGCATTGCAACATCAGGCACCTGTGGGGCTTCGACTAATAAGGGAATGGCGTTGAAATAAAGGGGCGCAGGAAGAGCACAGAGAGATGCGCTTGGGGTGACTTGAGCCCGGTTTCAGAAATTGGTTCTCAATATGTTGACTGCCTCCTGCTGTATTAGTTCCTCCAGTATTGACGACATTGTACTGAATGAATTATGTCTTCCATGAGATGTGCTTTTGAAGGGTGCCTTGTTTGCATATTTGGTGTAGATTTGATCGCACTGGACTCGTAGTCAACAGCTGAAAGTCAGTTTTGCTCCGTCTTTGCATGGACACCGGAACAAAATCAGAATAATATTCTTATTCACGGATCACTGGAATATGAACTCGAAGTCGCAAGTAGCTATCTCGCTGTATCAAGTATATCTGCTATTCCACATCGATTGTCGGAAGCTGAGAATATCCCACGGACGTGAACAGGTAGCGTAAGGGCATCTGTCAACGTCCCCAGAAAAATTGGCTTGAAAACGGCCGGCCGAGGTTGGGGGAGAACAGACGTGAATGTTGGAGACCCAAACATGAGGTTCCCAGTCTCAGCACTGTTTATGGAAACATGGCCTAGGTTCATTAATTTCCAATTTCCTTCTTCCTAGGCGTTCCACCTGAGCGGCACAACGAAGCAGACTCGGCTAGCGCAGCGCTGGTCCTTTTGGGAATGCGATGAACCATTGCCACGCTATAAAGGGGCGACGATGCGCACCGATTTAAGCAGTCAAGCCTGGAGCTTCGAAAAAACATACTGTACAGAAAGACTTACTTACAAAGAAGTTTCCTTCTGCTTTCGTATCGCCAACAATGGGCATAACAATCTCCAAGCAGACCTCTAACGACCTTTATTGGCTTCGGGCCTTCAATCCAGCCATTCTCTGGATCACCTATATGCTCGAAATAGAAGCGTATGACTACATGAAGGAACAAGGCAGGTGGTATCCTCCTGGCGCCGGTTGGTTGGAGCTGACTTTCCAGGTGTCCACAAACTCTCCGACAACGTAGACCGCCCAGAAATGCAAGGAGCTCTGATGCGTTCACCGCTTTCGCAGAGAACCTGCAACTTCGATATAGGGACACTGAGGTCATACGTCGACGGTCACTGTGAGTCGCTCGACGGAGCCGGGTGCCAAGAATTCATCAAGGTCTTCCGTGGAATGCGTGTTGCACCGATCCTTCATGCAATGCTCGTGTCGGAGAGCAAGCACTCCAAGTCGTACGATTGTTTCAAGGAGTACCTACAACGCCCGGACTGCGAATGGGTCTTCTGTCTTCAACTGAGCGACCAGCTGGTTATTTGCGAAGAGTGCGGCGAGCGACCCATACTCTACAACATACTCAAGGATGAAGATGCAATGCAACGACATCTAAACCATCATCACGCTGAAAGCGATGCACGGGCTGCGTTGATGAATACTCTGGTCGCGGAAGTGCAGGGTTGCCTGCTTGAGCGCGCGACCGGAGTTGGTCCTGGCAATTAGCCACAAGTTGGTCAAGAGAAGGTTAAAGATGGGAGAGATGTCGCCAGGGTTGACTTGAGCCAATGCATGGTCAGTTCCTCCGGCTAAGACGGGCCGGAGTATACTCGGAGATTAGTTTAAAACCGACGGTGCCGATGATGTCACGCGGTCAGAAAACAGTAGTGTAAATAGCATGTTCTCTTGTCTACTACATTTCTCCAGTTCGTCTCCTTCCCACTTGATACATCGATATATGATGCCTCGCGTCTTCCTCATAACGGGTACATCCACAGGCTTCGGCTACCACCTGGTGCAGGAAGTCATCGATAAAGGCGATATCGCCATTGCCACGGCGCGCAACCCTTCGTCCCTCTCATTCCAAAACGCATCCACCAAGAACTATCTGCCTTTGAAGCTGGACGTAACGAATGAGAGCGATATTGAGCATGTCTTCAAGGAGGCTCTGAATAAGTTCGGCCGCGTGGATGTCGTCGTCAATAATGCTGGATATGGCCTCTCCGGAGTTTTCGAAGAACTTACGCCAGAGCAGATCAGGACACAGATGGAGGTCAACTTCTTTGGACTGCTCCAGGTGACGAGGAAGGCTATGGAAGTCATGAGGGAGCAGAAGCCCAGTGGTGGGCTAATTCAGCAGGTTACCAGTATTGGTG
>JAABUW010004025.1_pt1 | contig 20311 bp, 4 predicted proteins | sample 5560081 | NCBI WGS metagenome assembly JAABUW01 (sample SAMN10711882, study PRJNA513363) | rock metagenome | isolation source: Antarctica rocks | place: Antarctica: Victoria Land, Knobhead sud
TTATTTTTAGTAATAATTTATTTTATTTTTAGTAATAATTAATTAATAATTTAATAGAAATAATTAATCTATTTAATTTAATTAATAAATATAGTAGATTATTTTTATATTATGCATTACTATTGTGCATTACCTAAAAAATAATAAAAAATCTAAATTTAACATTTTATTTTATACTATTTTTAGTATTCTTGACGTTCTTGACAATTCGATTCGATTTCTAATATTGAAACCGAGAATCGAGTCGAATTGGATCGATTCGATTTTAAAATAATAGAAATCGAATCGAATTTCGAATCGATTTCTAATATTGGAATTGTCGGATCGGATCGATTCCAAAAGTTGGAATCGAAATCCGATCCGACAGTCAATCTATTTTGAAAGATACTAATTGTATATTAGTTTAAATTCTATAATAACTTAGACAATTGTGCGACTTTGTCTATTTGTTAATATTAAATTTTCTTTACTGCTTTAATTTGCGATTATATAAATTTGTTTTTTAATAAATGTTGCGTTTACAAACAATTAATTGAGAAGAATATTAATAGAATAGTTGCAATTTGTTGTTATAGTTATTTGATAATTTCAGTTAACAAAGAGAACAAGCTAAGAGAACGTTTTGAAGTTACAAGTTGGAATTATTTAGACAAAAAATATTTAAAGTCGATTTTAAAAAAACAATTATTTTGTACTATTGTAAAAGATCTGATTATCGAGAATATCTTTTTTACTGCAAGAATTGCTAAAAAAATACTGCTTAATTTGCAAAAAATACGTAGCTTCGAAATCTATAATATAGATATTTAAGTTTGCAATTACAAAAACAAATATTTAGTCGACTTTAGTGTTGCAATAATTATATTCTATTATTTGTTTGTTATCAAATCTGCTTGGCGCAAAGAAAACTATCAATATAATAATTTGAGATTTTTCGATTATATATTGAACAAGACAAAAATTGTAATATTAAACAGAACAATATTAAATCGAGAGTATTTAAAAAAGTTTAGATCGAGAAACAACAAAAATAAAATAATAAAGTAGATATCGATTCGACAATACAAAGCAATCGAAAGAGAGATTGAAAATTTGACAAAAAGTAGAAAAATTGTAACAACTTTTCGATAACTGCAGAAATAGCAAATTTACAAAAGCAAGACACTAAAGTTAACGCTGCAATAGATAGAAAGACTGTAAAAAAAGAAAAAACAAAAAACAAAATAATATTTAATCAGCAGAACTTTCTGCAAAACAATAGCTATTTACTATATTATAAGTATTTTTTAATATTGTCGAAATAAAATCAATAACAAAGTAGTAGTTGCGCTTAGTATAGACGTTTGAAAACTATTCTCTCTGATAAAATTGTTTTTAAAAAAAAGTTTTTTTCTGTTTTTTAACTTTTAATATCTGCTTAGTTCTATCTTTTATATATTGCTGTAATACAAACGCAGTAAAATCTGCTTATAGTTATTTTACTTTAAGCTCAAATCTATTTATTATCGATATTTTTGATTTATTTTCTATTTGCAATACAATTGTTACAGAAGATTTTTTTTGTAGTAATTTTAATACTGTTGTTCGATTTATATTTTTTATATTTATTTTTGCACAGAATTTTAAAATCTGAAAAATCGATTTTGTTTTTATAGAGTATTTTGTTCTGAGCAATCAATATTTTATATATTTTGTTCTGATTACTATATATAAGCAAGCTATTAGTTAAAGATTAGCAAATAGATAATATATTATAAAAGTTGAGTATAAATCTGTATATCGAAAACTAAATCTTTTACAACAACAAGTTTAAGATAGATATTTTAAAAAGATTTGTACTAATAGAAAAAGAATTGCAAAATAAAAAATATACAAAATATTTAAACTTTAATATCTAAACTTCTTCAGCTAACTAAATGCAGAAAACTTTTGCACTGAATATATTGTAAATTAGAATTAAATCTGCAAATAAAAAATTTTAACTGTTCTTAATTATAATTATTCTCGATAATTCAAGATTGCTAAATTTTGATAGTATTGAATTTGTCTATCAAGTTATCGATAATATTGCTGTAAAACGTGTTTTTGCAAATAACAACAAAAGTATTTATAATAAGTATTGTATCTACAATATATTTAACAGCATATTTTATTGTTCAAATCTAGTTCGAAACTTCTATCGAATTCTATTTGCAAATTTTCTGCAATATTTTAGCGACAATATTGTTGATCAACAATTTCAACAATATTAGATAAAAAATTTATCGAACAATTGAGTAATTCGAATAACAAAAAATAAATTAAAAAGCTTGATTTAAAGATAGATAGCAAAGTTGATCGATATAATTGTATAATTTAAGTTTCTCGAATATATATATAATAATATTTGATTATCGAATTTTTTGTTAAACAACAACAATTACTCAAAAGTTGTTAATTTCGACAATACAATTAAGACAGAATTTGAATTTAACAACTGTCAGTTATTTTACGCAAAAGTTCTGAGTAACAAAAATGCAGATAAATATAAAACGTTCGAATATTATAGTTCTTGCATTGAACAATTTGCAATCGATTCGATTTTTTACTATATAATTTGCGATTTCGAATTCTACAACAATAAATAATTAGAAAGAAAGTATAACAATAAAATTATTAATTTTTTGTAGAAAAAGAAATTCTCTAAACTAAATAACAAGAATATAGATATTATTATATACAACTGTTGATATAGAAAGTATAAATCGATTAAAAGACTGAAAATTGAGATAATATATCTAGATCGCAATATTCGACTAAATATAACAATAGCAATATTAAAAAAAAAAAGCAAAATATTAAGAGTGCAGAAGACTCGTAGATATCTCAAGAAACAAATAGTATATTTGTATAGTTAAAAAGTGTTCTAGATAGTTTAAATATATCAGTTCTTCGAAAATAATTAAATACAATCTCTTTTATTTATTAAGCTTTCGCTATTTATTGTACTTAAATGTCGATCAGAAATAGTAAACTGTATACTGTATATAGACAACTCTAAATTAGATATATTTTTTGACAATCTTATTACGCTGTTATTTGCAGTAGTTATAACTCTATCTCTTTGTTTCTTTGTTCAGTCTCTTGCGAAGATAATAGTATACACATTGTTGTTATAAACTAGACAAGAATTTGTTTCAAATAATTGCAATCTATAAATATTACAGATTTCTAAAATGTTGTCGAAACAAGTTTGTTGTTTAATTACAGTTGTACTTTTGTCGAAACTTTTTGTTTCGATAAAAAAGTTAAGCAACGCTAGCGTCTGCTCTTGTATAATCGATACAATATATAGTTCTAATTTTTAACAAATTTGTAGATCTATCTGTGCAGAACAAACTTTGTTATAGAAGTCGGATTTGATGTCGACAAAGTTGTTATGCGTCAATAACTTGAGATTTGCAAATGCGAGATTCTTCGCAAAGAGAATATAGACAGTATTTTGAATTACTGAAAATACGTTATTTATAACAGTATTCTTATTTAAAGCTTGTGAATTGATCTGCTTGAAAATGCGAAATTTCTTGTTAAAGAGTTAAAATAGTAAAAAAGATAATCTCGACTCTTTCAATTTTTCAAGAATTTTGTTATAATTGTTTAACTGTAAAGAATCTCGACTATTCGAAAATTTATATTTATCGAGATAGATATTGTTATCGATAAGATTTTGCTCAAAATTGAGATTGTACGGAAAAGTCTTTCTTGTCTTCGAGATTGTAGTTTTTGCAGTAGAATCGAGAGACTTTTATATAGAAGAAGTTTCGGACTATCTGCTTCAGATCTATAAATATATTGCCAGATCTTTCAATTGTAATAGCACAATATATATTGTCAGTATTTCTAGCCAATATTACAGCAATCTGTCTGCTTGATTTTTCTCTTCTGCGCTTTATACACTGATAGTTGTAGATATCAATAAGTTAAGTCAACTAATTAGAGATAGTTCTCGATATTATAGAACAAAAAAAATCGATCTTCTATCGAGACGCGTTCGAAAAAATTCTGAAACTATATATTGAGAACTTGCTGTATACAATTTCGATAAGAATTCTGAGAAATTTCAGTATAATTTAATAATACTGCAGCGAAGACTTTACTGAAACGTTGTATATCAAAATTATTTGTTTATATTGGAAATTTCGATCTTTAAATCGAGTGCAAACTTTTCTGATTGTCTTTTTCGAACTATAATTTGTGTCTGTTAATACTGTTAAATTGTATTGAAGATTCAGATTAAGTTTTTTCAAATTCAGTTACAAAATATATTGCGTATAAATTGTTATTTTCTAATAATATTTGTTAATAGTCTGATCTACAATATAATAACTTTTATCTACAATCAACTCGAATTGTTGCATTATTTTTAATTGATTTACAGAAATACAAAGCAGCTTCTATAATTGATTAGACATGTCTATACTCAATATTGATAAAAAAAAGTAGAACAATTTTCGAACTTGTTTAAGTGTAACAGTTATATATAATTTTTGATTTTTTCAGCAAAGAATTGATTGTAAAAGACTCGAAAAACTCTTTAAAACAACGCAAAACATATATATTTAAAGAAAGATCTATTTCAAATTTCTCGACAAATACTTATTGTATATATAGTCTATTTATTAATAACTGAAATACAGAATAATTATAGCGCTAGATACTGTATATTTTACTATACAAAATACTGTAGCGTTTCTATATTGTTACAATAAATCAGCAAATTACAATATAGAGCGCTAAAGAGTTTTTATACAAATTGCTGCAGACTACTGCAGAGTATTGCAATCTGCTACAAACTGCTGCAAAATCTAATTTTGTAAAATTTCGATTCGAAGAAAATTGCAATATCGATTCTTATTAGAGATATTCAATATTAATTATATTGTCTCGATACAGAGAAAATCTAACTTTTGATTAAAAATCTTTTGCAGTTTAATTCTAGCTTAAACAGACAAGCAGAAACAAAGAAAGCAAAAAATTACTAGAATTTTATTCGAAATTCGATTGCAGATTTTTTTATTTATTTTTTCAATACTGATTACAAAAGATTGACAAGAAAATATCTATTTTTAGCTCTAAAATCTTGTTTTTTTGTTTTGTCAACTTTTAACTTAATTAGTTTACAGCTAGTTAGTTTTTAATTATTTTTTTTATCTATTTTTCTGTATATATCGACAAGATCTGCAAGTAAATTATATCGATTTTTTTTTGTTTTATCTATTAATACTCTGTTTTTAGACAACGTATATTAAGTTGTCTTAAATTTATAACTAATTATCAATTATTTATAGAGCTATCTGCAAGTACAAAAAGAGTATTTTCTTAATATTTGATTTAATATTTTTCGACTCTTGTTTGAAATACAATATATTCAGTATTTGATATTCTTGTTCTGAAAATAGTAAATCTATTTTTTTTACAACAATTTTTAACTCTATTGCAGAAAATATTAAGTTGTCTACTATTTTTCGATTATTAGTTAGAAAAAAAAAACTTGTTAACTTCTATTAGTTGTATACAGACTTTAAGTCAATTTGCAACAAAATACTATTCTATTATTATTAGCAGTCTACTATTTTTCGATTACTAGTCGACAATAAAAAACAAATCAACTACTATCGATTGTCTGCTATCTTTTACTATCAACTCTTGTATAAGAAAATCAACAGTTAAAAGACTATATATTTCTCAATAAAGACAGAAAAGAATTGTTCAGCGATATCTATTGTCAAGTATATTGAGTATTTAAACTTTATATAACTGTCAATAAAAGAAAATATAAGCTTGAACAAGACTTTCAGAGCTATTTATAATACTCAAAATCTATCAGCTGATATCGATCAGATTATATTAAGTTTCAAAAAAAAAAAAATCAATTGTTAAAGTGCAGAATTCTGAATTTTCTGAAAAAAAGATAAAATTAGAGCAGACTTCTTACTATATATATTTGTTAACTATTTTCGAGATATATAGTGCTTAACTAGATACTGCGATTACAAAATCCGATTATTAAACGCGAATGCGAACGCAGTAATGCGACTCGTCACTTTTGAGAAAAATTTCTATCAGATAGATATAATTATTTTCTATCAGCATAATAACACGAAAATGTACAAACAGCAATATATTGATTATTATTATAGTCAGAAACATAATATCGACGTTTATTGCTATCTAGAGAGTTGCAAATACAAAAATTAAGAATATATTTTTTAATACAGAGATCAGCATCGTCTGTAATCTGTTCTTATTTTTGTTTTAATAGATAATACTGATTATATAGATAATTGCAATCTCTTCTACTTTGTTGTTTAACATGCTTCAAGTTCTCAAGTCTTGCGCGTTTCAGAGCTTCTAAAATTTTGAGCATAATTCGATATAAACAGCATTATAGAGATAGAGAAGATTTTCTCGAATTAAATAGCTTCAAATAGACAATGTCTAAACAATCTATCAATAATTCAATCGCAAAAGAAGTATGCAGTTTTGAAGACATATTGTAGTGAATAGACTAGAAATTGTGCGCTTGCAAGCACAGATTACTCTTCCAGCAACTAAATATATATTCTTGTGTTCGTATCACTCTCGCACCGATCAAGCTTAGCGCACAGCTATCGCTCGTAAATTATCCGTAGACTAAATTACATTGTTCCGCTGTGCACGCTTCTTGTTTTTGTAGTTTTGAAACTTGTTCTATTTCAGCAATAGTTTGATTGTACAGCCGACTATCGCTTGTAAATTACTTAAGACTGAAACAACAACTCTCTTTTCGAAATAATATAAAGTCTGTACTTTGCGTACTTTTAAATTAAGCTGTCTATCTATTCTATATATCTTGTTTTTACAATTTCAGATATAGCTTAATATTATCTGCATCAAATAGTTTCAAAAACAGACAATTCGATAGCTAACAATTATTCGACTTTCAACTAATTTAAACTTTTGAAAATACTAAAATCTGATTTTGCTACAGCTAATAGCTGATAACTATAAATATCTATCGAATAACTAATCTTGCAGAATCTTTATATTTTACTTTGTTTGTCTAGCTTGTTTGTTTTTCGAAATTTTGCCAGTTATATTGTTTTATATATATATATATTTGATTTTAACTGCTTCTTTCTCTTTTTTTTTGCTAGTAAATACTGATCTTAATAGACAACAATCGATTAAATTATTTAAGTCAGAGTTTGTTCTGAGTTGAAGAAAACAGATAACAAAAAATATAATAAATTTAGCAATATTGTAAAATTTAATAAAGAGATAATCTTTCGGCAAACAAAGCTGAAAGTAATTTTGCAATACTTGCTGCTTATCGAGCAGATACGCAGAAATAATAAAAATTAAGACTGCAAAATATAGTTTTGTATTCTAGTTCAGAAAGTTGTTAATCTTGCATATTAAATAGTTTGCGATACAAAACAGTTTCTAAGAAGATAATCGAGTCTCTGCAGAAAGCAATTTGCTAGAAACAACAGATTATATCTGTTAGAAATATCTGTTCAACTAATTGTAGTAAATATTCAAAAGAAATGCTGTTCTTTCAGACTACTATCAGAAGAGATAGTAGATTATTTTTTTAGTCTTATATAAATATTTTGAATACAGCTAGATACAAATTTACAATTTCGATATTTTTAAAATTTAGTATTTTTGATTGTAACAGATATTATTGCTTTTTATTTTAGTATTTTTGAATTTTGTTGTGTTTCAGCAATAAACTAACGCTATAAGTATCGGAAAAAGAAGTTTTAAGAGTCTGTTTGTGCGTGCTGTTTATATATATTTTGTTAGCTGCAATATTTTATATTATTCTGCGCTATTATTGTCTTTTTACTTTTCGAGAACTTTTACTGCGAAAATTATACAGCAAAATATAATGTTAGCTGTAGAGACTAAGTTAGTATCTTTGTACTAATATATATATTTCTATTTGTTTATACTAATTTATACAGAGATTTTATAAAGCAGTCTCGAGACAACAGTTCTTTTAAAATTCGAATTATTTATACAATTTATATAATTACTACAAATCGAATTACTGAGAAAAACACAATATTCTTTTGTAATATTACAGTATCGAGCTTAGATACAAATCAATATATACTTGTACAATTGTCTAAAACTAAAGATAGAAATATATTAAATATACTGAATACAAATATCGGAACAGTAAATAAGTTGCTTAATATTAAGAAATTAAATAATAGATTATAGAAAATAATTGTAATCAATTTGTATTGCTTTACTCTATAAGTTATGCTCGACAAAATATTTTCTGACTCGAATATCAATCTGAATTACAATTCTACTGAATTTTCGATCGACTATATAAAAAAAATAGATTACAACGCAGCAAAAACGCTATTCAAGTATCTGTTTATTAAAAGAGCAGAGAGAATAGTTAAAAAAAGCTGATTAATAGTTGTTAATTTCTATAACTATTTTAGTATATATAAATAACCGAAGAGAACAAAATCTTATTTGTAAAAAACTTTTATAGTACTATCAGACAACAGAATTTGATATTCTGACAAATTTCAGATCAGATCGAAATTGCAGTTTATTGTTTTCTAGAAATATATCTATTTGCGTAGCTTAATATGTTAGACAGATAAATATAAAAAAAAAAGCAGTAATAACAGTAGCTGTCTGAGTACAAAAAAGAACAGACAGAACGTTTACTATCTTAAAAAAATTATTCTTATTACAATCAATTTCTCGATTAATTTTTTAATTATTCAAAAGTATTCTGCAGACAGAATATATAAACACAAAAAGTCAAATATAAATATAATTACTCGATCTATTATATAAATATATAATATTACAAATATTTTTATCAGATACTACTTTTATGCAATCTTAATCTTGTCGAAAAGTCAGTTTTTACTGTTGTTGTTATATAAATATATTGTAAAGCTAAACTTATTATTCTGCAGAAAAAAACAGAGAAATATAAAGTATAATCCGATATAATATTTAACTATATAGACTTTTAAAGAATAACAGAAATTATAGATTTCTGTATCAGAAAAAAGTATAGACAACAGTAATTAACTAAGTTTTGAAAAAAACAGTTAGTAATAATCTCGATTTATTTATTGCGCTCGAAGCAACTTCGATACAATTTTAAGTATTAATAAAACTAAGTTTACAACTATTAGTCAGAACGTAATATTGAAATAGAGAATATACAAAAATAGATAAATTGCTGTAATATCTATAAGTTGTATATTTTTATAAATAACTTAGTTTTGTATATTATTGCTGAATTAACTCGATACTGCGCTGTCAGATAATATACTTAACTATTATATTCTGAATTTCTGTAAAAAAAAAAATAGACTGTAAGAGATTTTTGCACAACTTTTTTTGCAGTAATATTTTTTAATACAAACGTATTTTATTTGCGTAGACAGTACAATTTGTTTCTATTGTTTGTTGTTTCTGTTTAACTTTTTATACAATACAAGCTTTCAAATATAAAATAACTGAATTCTCGAAAACTCTATTAAAAAAGATTTGCGCTTGCTAATACTGTTGCAGATCAAAGTATATTCTGACAATTATATATAAAGTTCAGTCAGAACGCTCGATCTTGTTTCTATTCAAATATTCTAATATTTTCTCGAATTTTTTCTAAACAAAAAACAACTTTATTATTTGATAATAGTTTTTCTGAGCAATAAATTTCTGCAGAATTTCCGATTTTAAGTTATTGCTACGCTATTTTACTGCAATATTCCGAAAATATAGATCTCTTTTTGCAACTAAATCAAAAGTACTGTTGCTATCTAGATTTATCGACAAACAGATTAGAATTTTATTTTTTTCAGACTATTTTTGTTGTTCAGACAAGATATTGTATACAGTTTTAAAAATATTTACAAATACAGATTCAAAGAGCAACAGTATAGCTGTACTACTATAATTGTTGTAGTATTGCAAAAATACAAAATTGTTATTGAAATTGTATCAGAGTCTGATTACAATATCTCTTTTTTTTTGTGTTTTGCAATTATATTGCTTGATATATTTCTTTATTAAAAAAGAATTGCTAATCAGTTGTATATTTGCGTAAATAGAGTTAAGACAACAAAATAAAAACTGCAAATCGAACAGTTTTAATCTAAATAACAATCGACTAGTATTTTAACTGCAATATCGAAAAATTAATCTATACTGCTATAGTTTATATTGATTATTAAGTCGCAAAGAAGATTGTAGATACTTATAGCATTTTTGTCTTTTAAATACAAAACAATATACAGTATGTTAACAGTATCGAGATTCTTTTTTATAGCGCACTGCAACAGTATAAAATCGAAAATATCTGTTATATTCTGTTCAACACAGAGATTCTTCTGTATTAGATAGATAATAATATTTGTATAATTTTTTTTTACTGTACTATAGAGAATTGTATCTTTTTTAATATCAAATCTCTGATTAATATTTTCTGAATTCTGAAAAAGTATATGTTTAACTATATTAAGTCGATTTATATAAGTTGCAATATAAATATACAATAGATTAGCAGCGTTAAATTTACAATACTGTTTTTAAAAGAAATTCTGATTAATAGATTTTGTTGTATACAGATATATCGACGCGATCAAAGTTTTTATTCTAGAACTGCAGAAAATAACAAAATAAAAAATATACTGATTAATGTTTTTTTAATGCTTGAAGAGATCGACTTTTTTGTAATAAATTTTATCGATATTGTTTTTGCTGAAAAGCTTATCAGTTTTCAGCAGCTTAAATATCGAAGACTATATAAGATTTTGCGTTTTTTTTTAATAAATTTATTGAACAGACTCTATACAGTTTCTCTGTTATTTTTGTTATATTCAAAGTCAATATTGATATCGAAATCGATATTGAAAATTGAATATAATTGTTTTTCTATTATTTTCTTGATTTTCTGATCTTGATATAATATAAGTCAGCTGTAGCAGTCGACTAAATTCTGTAACTGCTAATACAGAAATAAAGTTTTAAAATTCGAAATACTTTGAAATGTCTGTAGAATTTGCATGTATCTGAAAAAGTCAGTTATATCGATATCTTTTGAAGTCGACAGAAAAAAAACTTTTTCAAAATTTCAATTAATTTGCTGAACAAAAATACAATGTCGACTGTAAGATAGAAAGCGTGTTTGTCGAATAATATTAAATTAGCAGTTGACAAGTATTAAACGCAGAAAATTTTAATTGTAAAATATTGATAAGTATTTACTGTTAAAAAAGATAATTTCTAAAAGAGTTTCTTGTCAGAAATTTAAAGCTCGATTACTACTACTATTGTAGTCAGAAAAAAACAGTAACTAAATTCAAATTTATTATTGCTTGTCTCGAGCAGTCGCTTTATAAATATTCTGTCAAATTTGATATAGATAATTGTGTTTCAGATTACAAATAAAAACAAAACTATTCTAGTTTTGTTTTCGAGCTAATTCTATTTATAAACAATCGGATGTCGATTAATTCGATATAAGATAATTAAAACAAAACAATAACAAGAGAAATGCAAACATTGTAGTGCGCTGCACTATTACAATATATAACAGTTGTTAACAACATAGAAAATCCGATTTAATTTTTTAGCAAATTTTCAGCGTTTCGAAGTCTGCTTTATCAAAACGTTGTTATATCAGAAAAGATCTGTTAATAACAATACTCGATTTTGTAAACAAAACTATAATTCTATTTATATCGAAATACTATTTTTATCTTAATACAAATGTTAAGACTATTTTATTTCTCGATTTAGTAAAAAATTTGCAGATTAATATTTGTATCAGTATCGATATTGCTGTCAGAATAGAAAAAGAAATACTAATATCGATTAAATATATACAATCTACAGATATCTTTTTTTTTGTCGAATATTTTTTAAAATATTTTTATTTATTGCAAATTCTATTTGCTTCGACTCTGTTTTAACGTAATCTATTGTTTTTGTTTTTTAATATTTTTTTCAGCAATTCGAATTCGAAGCTGATAGTATACTATTAATATTTTAGAATAGAAGACTGACAATATTTGAAATCGAATATAATTACTGTAAAATCTGCAACAACAATACAAAAAGATTTTGTTTTAAAATATTATACAGAATCGATATTAGATACAGATACTGAAAAATATTCTGTACTTAATATTATATCTAAAAAACAAATCTGAAATTTTGTAACAGTATAGATTCGAAAGTTTGAAGAAAAGATATATAGAAATTACAAAAAGTGTTGATTAAAAATTATAGAAAAAATAATATTCTTTGAAGTTTATCGATATAAACGTTATAAATCTTGTTTTGTTAAATATTGTGCAAAATATATAGTATTCGATTTCGATTATATATTGTCTCAGTAATTACAAACTTATATTTAATTAATTATAGTCAGTTAGAATTCTGCTCTGTTGCTGTTCAATTTCTATTCTGATATTGAAGAAATTTAGCATATATTAAAATATTTTTTTTGTTCTAACGTCAGCTGCAAAGATCGAGAAAGCAAATTGTTAAATCAAATCAGAAAATATAATCTGTATAGATATATTTCGATGCTCGATTATACTAGAGTTTGACTGCTATTAAAATACAGAGAGTACAAGATTGATATTATTATTTGTATCGATCAAGTTTAACATATAGTTAACAAAATATTTTTAAAATTTTGCAGTCTCTCTTTCAATATACATCAATACTTTTATTAATTTAATCAAAAAAATATATATATCAATTTATTTGCAAGACAATATTCTGCTTATACAGTAAACTGAAAGCAAAATTATTTAATCAAATTATACAAGATAAGATAATAGTCTCTCTTCTCTTAAACAAGAAATATATATTTACTATCGAAAAAAAAAAAAAATTTAACAAGATTTTTACGAGAGCATCTTAATTGTTTTATTTTCAGTTAAGTTTAGCAAATTCAGATTTCGAGATTTTTAAAAAGAAGTATTATCTGAATTTCTTGTCAACAATATTATTTTTGATCGAATTGTATTTTAATACAATATTTGAAAAGCTGCTGAAAAAATATATTGAAATATAACAATTAATATCTAGCAGCTTTTGTATCTATTAATATATTAAATATAATAATATTCTAGTCAAGCTTTATATTGCTGTAAAACAAATTAACAAAAACAATAATACTATTAAACTGACAAAACAAATCTTGTGCGTTGTATTAACAGACTTGCACAAAAAGAATATTTGTATAAACAATATAATATTTCGAGTTTGCAGCAGTAAAAATTTGTATAATTGCAAACAAAATAATATTCGAAAAAAGTTCTATAATATTTTCAAAACTAAAACAAAATAGAAGCAGATTATAAAAATCTGCGCAAAAACTAAAATTCAGAATCAAAATAAAAATATTTCTGATTAAAATTTCTCAGATATTTTCTGACTACTTAATAAGAGATATCTGTAAGTAAGTACAAAAAAAGTTTTATATTATTAACTTATTAAAGTTCAGTTAAGAACAGACAAACGCAGATTTTTGCACAAAAACTATAGCAAATCTCGATAAATAAATCGACTTGTTTGCTTAAAACAGAAAATTCAGTTCTGCAATAAATACTGTTCTGAATTATCTAAAAACTGATAAGTATATCAGATCTGCGTACTCTCTAAAATACTAAATATTCTAAAATGTCAGTCTCAGTTATTTCTCTATTTTCAGAAACAAATTACAATCTGTAAAGATTGTTGTCAGTAATAAGATTCGAGTATTTTTTTAATCGAATTATTTACTGAATGTTTTTATATATTAAAGTACTAGTATATTACAGAGTTTGTTACTGTCAATATAATGTTAAAACTGATACAATTATTCAGAATCAAGAATTACAAGACAGATTACAATAAACAAAATATTGTATTCTACAATTACTAAAAATATATGTCAAATTTCTGTATTGTCTGATATTATATTTTTAAATTAAAAAATCCAATCTGAAGCAACAGTTTTACAAACAGTACTATATCTGCAAAAATACAGTTTATCGAAAATTTCTCTGCTTTTAATACTTTTATGTTTTTTTGAAAATTTTTAAATAACAACAAAGATTCTCTGACAAGACAATACAATTCAAAAATATTGAAGTCAGCTGAAAAAGATAATTGAAATAAAAGTTTTTAAAAATAATTTTTATTGCGATCTCGATACAATACTCTCAGATTGTTTAGATTTAAATTAATTGTTTCAGAAACTAAAAGCAGTTTATATTATTTAAACAATTTTCTCTACTAAAATAACAGTATTAGATTAATAGATTGTAACGCGCGTAATTGATAGTTTGTTTTATACTATCAGAATCTTCTGAATATATCAGACTTTTTTGATTACAAGTTACAATTTTTTTCGAAAATATCTAGAGTTTAAGTAAAAGTTTTAATCTCGATTATCGATTTTTGTACTGCTTGTATTATATATTTATTTACTGATTTTAGATATTGCGAGATTGCAAAAATGCAACTCTTTTATTTATAGTATATTTTGAAAGAGTTTAAAAATTAAAATAATTTTAAAATTCTCTCTCAAACTGTCGAAATCGATCTTATTTTTAGTTTTGTAAAAATTTCGCGATTTTCGAATATAGAATAGAAATATTGCGCAATAATTTTAGCAAAAAAAAGTCTACAACAGATTGATAATTCTTATTTTTGTATATATATAACGCAAAGAGACTTTACAATCTGCCGAATACTTAATAATAAAGATTACTCGATTTTTGTATTAAGTAGTTTTGCATTCGACAACTATTAATACAAATTTAGTTTAAAAATAAATATCGAACTCGAAGAGTTAGCTCTGCAGTCTGCAATAAATTATATATACAATAAAAAATTAATCAAAACTATTAAGAAGCTTCGAATTTAACAGTTTTTAAGTACAGTATTTCTGTCGAAAGCTGAACAAATCGTATTGTACTATATAAATATATAGCAGAGAAAAGCATTTTGTTATTAAAATTAATTTTTCGAGTTGCTGATATATCTGCAAAAAACAGATTTCGAATTCAAATATAAAAAGTTGCTTAAAAATATTCGATCTGATTTTATTTGCAATCTAGAAAATATCTATTGCGAGTCGAAAAATTCTTTGTATACAAAAAATCTCTTGAGTAAGAAAATTAAATATCTAGACAATCAAGAAGCAAAAAACTCTAAAAATTAATATTTGTTGCAGTTGTTTTGTGCGAAATTATTTATAAAACAAGATTGTTTTAAAAAAACTGAAATTCTTTGTTTAGAAATACAAGTATACTTTTGTCTGTTCAAGTTTGACAGTTTACGTCTTTTTATTTTTTTTGAACAAATATATTATCAACAAAGCAACTGATTTAATACACGTTATTATTAAATCAAAATATTATCAAATATTTCTCAATTCTTTTTAATTAACAGTTATACAATCAAAGCAATTTTTTATTCTATAAAGAAAGTACTGCTGCAGAAAGACAATTTTGAGTAAAGTAGCAAATATAACAATTAGATTAACAAAATGCAGATAATTAAATCTGAAAACTGCAAATATTAAATTTCTGAACTGAGACAATAATACTATTCTCTGAATAAATCGAGCGAGAGACTTTAATTTTTACTTTGCTACTATTAGAAATTGTTATTAATGTACGGAAGTTACAAGATTTAATAATATCGAATATACAAATTCAATTACTTAATGCTGCTGATTTTACAAAGTCCGTTTTCGATAATATTAGATCTCTTAATTAGACAGTACAAAGAGAGTGCAAAAGCAGTCGAGCTTCGACTGTATTTTATTTGTTTTTGCAATCTATCTATAAATGCAATTGTTAGTAATTTTTAGTACAAAAATCAGAATTATAAACAGCAATTCTAGAGATTTGTGCTACTAGCAATTGTATTAATATATAAATTGCATTAATAACTATTTTACTATAACAGTTGTTGCAGACTTCTACTCTCGATTTCTTTACTAAAGATAGCAAGTTTATTCCGAACAAGTCTGATATTACAAAAAAGAACAGCAGTACTATCGAGTTTAACAATAATACTGTTGTCAAAAAAAATCTTAACAATAATACAAAAAATAAAGCTGTAGCTAAAAAGTCTAACTCTAAAATAACAAGTTCTTTTTATTTTATATATAATGCAGTCTACTTTTTACTGTTTTGTTTAAATAGAATATACTCAGTCTAATACAATCGACAATTGCAGTTCTTTGATTATCGATTAGAGCAAATATTATAGCAGAGAAAAAACTACAAAAAGCAAATATTTTCAGTTTAGTATTTACTGTTTTTTTTTTAAAATTAATAGACAATATAAATCGAGTCTACTATTGCAAACAAATTTTGTGCACGCGCTCGATATAATTTTTAAAAACTATTATACTGAGTAAAATCAGCTCTGCTGCTCTGTATTGTAAATACAAATATAAAATCTGATTTTCTGAAACAAATTTTTTCAGATACTTTTCAGTCTTGTTTATTATTTTGTTCGACTTAAAAAACAAGTAAGTTCGATAATAATAGAATAGACTTTTATTACTCAAGCAGAACAGATATTGAGTAAACAGATATTTTAGTTCGAATAAGAATTTGTTGTTTTTATTTTTTTTCGACTTATCTATTGTCTTCTTCGATTTCTGTTGTTTGACAGTAATTTTAAATCGATTGCAATACTGAATTTTCTGTCAATTATATAAAGTTGCTCTAACTTCGATAATCTGAAATCTCTATCAAAGTTTTTCTCGATTGCTTAGATTATCGACAAAATTGCAAATAAATTAAATTATTTTAGTTTGTTCGAGAATATTGTATTCGATCGATATTGTAAAATAAATATCTGATTTAATTGTCAAAAAAATTTTGATTACAGAAAACTGAGTGTCAAAAATTTAAGTATCAGTCTTTCGAAAGTATTGTTTATAGAATTGTACAATAAAATAGTTTTGCAATTTAATTTTCAAACAATTTAATTAAATTTCGATCTTTTTCTTTTTCTGATAAAGAGTTGTTTTTTTGACATTGTTTATAATCTTGTATTTTATGTTGTAAATTTTCGATATAAATATTTTATTTTGTTGACTGAGTTTAATTATTCGAGAGTGTTGTTTTAACTTAGTTGTTTGCTCGAACAACAGTTTTGTTAATATATTTGTATCAATTGTTAAATTGACAAGTCTGACTATTTTTTGAACTATTTTATTAAATAATTTTTCGAAATAGTAGAATTTGATATTAAATCGAATTTTTTGATTTAAATAGTAATTAACTGCTTTTTGCTAATAATCAAAAAATTAATTTTGTATCGAAGCAAAAGCGTTGTCTATTAAAAATATATATAATTAGCTATTAAAAAATTCTCGAGAAACAAATCGAAAACAAGAATTTATAAATAGATATATTGTTAACAATATTCAGAAATTTATATTGAAATCTATACTAAATAAAAAACTGTTTGAAGTCAATCTTTTGATCGAGATATTTAAAATAACAAATTTACGTGCTAGTTTATAGCAATACTGTCGACAATATATCTACTTTATTTGTATTGCGCAATAACTTTCAAAAGACTAAAAAATTTAGAACTCGATTTTTCTATTTTAATATCAGATTTCTTCTGTCGAACAGTATTTGTATTCGAAATATATTTTTTATATTTTTTGCATACGTAGTTTCGAAAGCGTTATTATATATTGCAAAAGATATAAAATAGTTAAAAAAAGAGAACAGCAGATTGTTTTTTTCTCTATTAATAATTAATGTTTTTCTGTAAAAATATATAGATAAGCGACAGATTAATATAAGATTTAAAAAAAAAAAAAAACAATATATAGATTGATTTATATTTGTAAATTATTATTTTTTTCTTTAATATAAAGAAGAGTTGTTTTTATAAAGATCAGATTAGATTTCTCAGTATTTAAATTAACAACAATACTGATAGTAAAATAACAATATAGAAACAATCGAGTTTTTTCGAGTTCTGTATAACAATTGTTATTAGTTTTGTAATTCTTACTGTAGTTACAAGACAAATTGAGATTGCTATTACTGTTATTATTTTAATATTTGTTAATATTGTTGTCAATTTTGTTAGACAGTCTAGTATTATTGTTATAATTGTTTTTCGAATTGCTGATTCTATCTATATAAATATTGTTTGAAACTTTTCTGATTTTGAAGAAATTAATAATTACAATTTTGTCGACAAGTATATTCGAGTTATCAGAATTATTAAATTTGACTTATATATCGAATAAAAAATACAATCGACAATCGAAAAAAACAGTTGTAAATAAGTCGATAACAATTTGAACTCGCTGTTGCTTATTTTTGAATATCGAGTTATCAAGTATTCAGTATATATAGAGAAGAAAATAGAGATTGTCAAGATTAATAACAGATTTTTTTTTTTAAAAAACGCAAAAACTGTACTCGCAAATAAACAAATCGATATATTGATATATTTGCAATATTAGTATAGAAATTTCGAAGCTTGCAAAAACTAATATCTTATATTGTGTATATTTTGTTTTTTACAAAAATCGAAATCTCGATTAGCAACGTCAAAAATATATATTTTCAAGATTTGTCAGTAGATTTGTAAACTTGAGATTGCTTCGATTTTGTTGTAATAATCTATTGTCTATTTTCAGAATATTTTGAAGTCTGATATCTGTGCGTCTTTGAGAAAGATTCGAGAATTGTATTTAAGTTTGTTGCAAAATCTAGATAGTAATTTGTTAGTAACAGTATTGTATAGTTTAATAGAAAACAAATTATTGCTTTTATTTTCTCAATATCGATTCGAGATTTTTTGTTGTATTGTTGATATTTTTTTGTTTAATTTTTTCTTTTGCAACAAATTGTACTCTTTTTTAAATATAGAAGCTCGAAGATAGCTTGATTTTTCTGCAATATATTAATTCTATACTATTAGTTGTAAGCAGACAGTTGCAATCGGATAGCTAGAAAAATAATAACAATATATACAAACAATACAAGTGTAGTATTGTTGAAAAACAGAAATAAGAGAACAGAAAAATATAAAGAAGAAAAGTAATAGATTTCAGATCTAATTTATATTTGTTGTTTCAAAAATAATGCAAATACTTTGTCTCAAAGAAGTATCAGATATCGACAAGAGTTATAATCTATTTGATAGAAATTAATTGTTAGTGCAACAGAATTAATAGTCTAAAAGTTTCTGTTTGTACTAACAATTAGCTCGCACAGTACTTGAGCTACTTAAAGTAGCTATCAAACTATCTCTTTTTGGTCTTCCTAGCACTAGAAAGTAGATATTGTTTGTTAAAAAACTTGTTTAAAAGAAACAAAGTTTGTTAAGATTTAATATAGTTATTTAATTAAAATTGCTAGATTAAAATCGACAATATAGAATATTTGTCAAAACAATAAAAAGTTATAAATCTCGCTTTATATATAATTGCTAATTAAGAACAATTTTGTGCTATTATAAATAGTTATTATAAATACTACAAAAGTCTTTCGCAGAGAGACGTATCTATTGAACGTGTTATAATAGTAATATTATTCCAATATATATAGCAGTCTTCTATAGTAGTAATATATATTATCTTTCTTTTATTTCTTGCTCTTTGCAATTTGATAGCTTCAACTATTGTATTACTACTATTAATTAGACTGATCGTTCGGGTCGGTTTTTCCCCAAAATCTATAACCCGACCCGAAAGTTATATCTAATTAGGTCAAGTTTTAACCTAATATAGTTAGTATTTTCATAATTTATGCAATTCGATTCCAACTGTTGGAACCGAACGATCAGTCTACAGTATTAATTAATAATACTATTAGAAAATCTTGTAGTTCTTTATTACAATTTCTTGTACAAGTATTTTAGCTCTTTAAGCTATCTTTATTGCTTTAATTCACTGATAGACTGACCGTTCGGTTCCAACAGTTGGAACCGAATTGCATAAATTATGAAAATACTAACTATATTAGGTTAAAACTTGACCTAATTAGATATAACTTTCGGGTCGGGTTATAGATTTTAGGGAAAAACCGATCCGAACGGTCAGTCTAAATTCAGTTATCTATTTAATTTAATTATTAACTTTACAATATAGTCTTATCTTTACAATCTTGCATTTGTTTGTTTGCTTTTTACTCTTTAATTGCGAAAGTCTTCTATAATACTAATTACATATCCACTTCGTACGAAGTACATAGCCAGTGTTGTCCGTTACCTCTCCCACATACTACTACATGCCCTT
>JAABUW010004026.1_pt1 | contig 20310 bp, 20 predicted proteins | sample 5560081 | NCBI WGS metagenome assembly JAABUW01 (sample SAMN10711882, study PRJNA513363) | rock metagenome | isolation source: Antarctica rocks | place: Antarctica: Victoria Land, Knobhead sud
GTACCCTTGCACGTGTCGAAGTGAATCTCGGCGGCTTTGCCTCCGTTCCGGCCTCTACAACTTCATCAAGCACGACTCTTCCATCATTAACCAGACGTGTAGGTATACTAATGGTTTTGTGAGCATAAATTGTATGTCGTCTCGAACTTCTTTCTATTCATCAGGAACATAAGCCCAATCCATACTAGCAATACCGTTCTGCTCGTTCGCCTCGTCCAGCCTGGCTCTCTGATCGCCCGCTTCCTCCAGCTTACTCTTCTTTCTGTTATCCCTTCCAGCACGCTTTGCGTGAGCGACCGCCACCTTCTGCGACTGGACGGTCCACTTATACCCATCATCCGCAGCATCTGCCGCACCCGTGGACTCAGCGCACTCCACCTCCCCACTCCCTCCGTCCTTCGCACCGGTGCACTCAACAACAGTTTCCTTGACCTCAGCATCAGTCTCCTTGGCCTCAACAACAGTCTCCTTAGCCTCAACAACAGTCTCCTTAGCCTCAACAACAGCCTCCTCCCTCCCTCCATCCGCCTTCTCAATCGACTCGACAACATCCCCCTCCCCCCTCTTCCTCTTCTCCCCCACAACCGGTTCCGGCCAACTCCAACAACGCGTCCAATTCATCACCTCAAACGGCACCTGCCCAGTCGCATCGAGCTAATTCCAACACGTCAGTCACATCCACCTCTAACTTACAAACCAAATGATTACAAACAAGATAACTTATCACTTACCCTGTCAAGCTCACCCTGCGACAACTCCGTCGACGGCAGCTCCACCTGCCCACCTTCCCACCGAATCACAATGAACGGGCCCCGGATCGCGATCAGCATGCCGTAGTATTTCGAGACGAAACCGTTGCTGGGGTTCCGGTACGTCCATTCGCGCTCGATGCTGTGGCGCGGGTCGATCTCGATTCTACCGTCCACGAATGGGACGCCGTTGGCGCAGTAGGGCATTGTTGCGTTGGGGTGGGTGGCGATGGGGTGAGTGCAGTGGTTGGGAGCTGCTTGTGGATGCTTGACGAGGCAGAAAGCAGCGGGAGTAGAGTGTGAGTGCGACGAGATGGTACCTACTAAGCAGCGTGCCGCTGCTTCTTATATATGCCCATCCCATCCCATGAGAAGGTGTCAGCAGGAACCTACAAGCACTGTGAGCATGAGAGTTCATGAAATCTGGGGAAGATTTGACAACTCTGCGAGAGAAGCTTTGGCTGACCACCATGACCAACAGCGCCGATATGAGTGGTCCATACCACGGGGAAAAAAAAGGCAAATTGCTTGACCTCAATTTTCAAACTTCTGCGCATCCAGCCCGCTGAAATCGTCCTTCGCCCTCCAATCTTCCAAGATCTTCAAGAAAGCTGGTGAGCCACCGCCGTACGCAGCATTCTGTGCTGCAGACGCCGAGGGCGTTCCTTCGTTGTTGTCTGTAAAGGTCAGCTTGGTCAGTTGTGCTCCAACACCCTCACTCGATTGATGCACTTACAATACCCAGGCGTACACTCCTTCAAAAACGCCGCCCTCAACCCCACCAACTCCACAATCGTCTTCACCCACCCCGCCTCCGCCTCCTCCGTCGGCTCCACCGTCCTAATCCCCCTCTCCATAGCCGTGCTAATCACATACGCCAAATGCTTCGACTGCTCGCTCGTCACATGGATGAAATTCGGCGTCAACGCCGCCTGCACGATGCTGATCCAGAAGCAATTCGGGAAGCCGCGGGTGGTCCAGCCGTGTAGGGTGCGCGCCCCATTCTTCCAGGTCTCGGTGATGGTTTTGCCGTCGCGGCCGTAGACTTCCATGTTGGAGCGGTGGGAGAAGTCGGTGGCGAGCTCGAAGCCGGTGGCGTAGATTATGCAGTCGAGTTCGATTTCTTGGCCGTTGGCGACGATGCCTTTTGAGGTGATGCGGTCGATGCCGACGCCTGGGCGGATGTCAGGGGGGCTGTCAAAGGGTGCTACAGTGAGCTGGCTTACCCTTGGTGTCTATGAGATGAACGTTCTCCTTGTTGAACGCCTGGAGATACTCGTCGTGGAAGCAAGGCCGCTTGCAGAGCTGGTTGTAGTAAGGCTTCAAGCTCTCCGCCGTCTTCTTGTCTTTCACAATCTCATCAGCGCGCGCGCGGACTTGGTTCATCTTTTCAAAATCCGCCATCTGGCGTTCTGCTGCTGCCTTCTCGGGATCGCTCTGGTCGCCTGAGCCTCTGGCGAGAAGTTTGTGCAGGATGTCGGTCCAACCGTCCTGGACCATGTCGTTTTCGAGGATGCCACCGTTGACGATGACGTTGAAGTTCTCCATGCGCTCCAGTTGCCAGCCGGACTTCAAGCCCTGCGCCCACTTCGGGTCTGTGGGCCTGTTGCCGCGGACATCGATACTCGAGGGCGTGCGTTGGTAGACATAAAATTCCTTTGCGTACTTCGCCACATTGGGCACGATCTGGACTGCCGTAGCACCAGTGCCAATGATCCCAACCCTCTTGTCCTTCAACCCAGTCAGCTCGCCCGAGTTCACGCCCTTCGACTTCACATCACCGCCTGTGTAGTTGTAGTCCCAGCGGGAGGAGTGAAAGCTATGACCCTCGAACTTATCAACACCTGGAACACCTGGCAGTTTCGGTCGATGCAAAGGGCCGGCACACGGGACGATAAATCTGGCCTTGATGTCGTCGTTTCGGCTGGTCTGTACACTCCACATACCGGCCGCCTCATCCCATCGCAGGCCGTGGACTTCCGTTTGAAAGAGCGCTTTCTTGTACAAGCCCCATTTCTTCCCGATCAGCTCGGAGTGCTTTAGCAGCTCCTTCGCGCGAGCATACTTCTCCGTGGGCATGAACCCGAGTTCCTCGATCAGGGGCATGTAGATGTAGCTCTCGATATCGCACTGCGCGCCGGGGTAGCGGTTCCAGTACCAAGTGCCTCCACTACCCTTGCCGTCAGTCGCAATCATCAATACATAGCTCGGAACGCACTCACAAGTCCCCAGCCTTCTCAATAATCCTCAAACTCGTAATCCCCGCCTCAATCAACCTCACCGCAACCAGCTGCGCGCCATACCCACCCCCCACAATCACAACATCGACTTCCTCCTTCACCGGCTCCCTCGTGAACCCCGGATCGACCCACGGATCGACAAGATAATGAGCGAAAGGCCCCTCTGACTCAACCAGCTTGTACTGGTTGATGCCGCCGCCGTGCTTGAGACGTTGGTCCCGCTCGGCAATGTATCGCTCCTTCAGGGCTACGGGGTCGAAATCAACTTTGCTTGCCCATGGGTTTTCGGATTTCGAGAACTCGGCTCCGAGGTTGACTTGGTTCTGTTGGGGGCCGAGGAGATCGACGCTTGGGAGGACGTCTGCTGTAGCCATGCTTTCGAGTATATGTCTAATATTTCTTATGTGTACTGGTGAGGAAAGGCAACCTACTTCTCAAATACCGGCCTACATATCGAGCACCCAAAGCACTCTTAAATCCAGACCTACCTCTCAAGGCCGAGGCACAAATGGACTTCGGTCCATCGCGTTCGGATCCAGCAACAGCTTCTCCGCCCATCTCGACGCGTCCGTAGCGCTTGGAACGCCGTTTAGCATGCTGAGAGCTGTTTGTTGCCAAGTGGGAGGTCTAGAGATTGGTGCCGCGGCAGCTTGCCGAATGGCTGGCTTGCTGGAGCATCGTATACTCTTACTGTGCTTGTGTCTGGAGGCAACAGTCGGAGAGCTACACGCCGGCGCAGTGGTGCCCTGGTTTTGGAGAACGGTTGCGTGATACTTCTTCATCTGACGCGTAGAGGCACGCGTATTGTTCCGAGGTTCGCTCACAGTATGCTGGGGAGGTAGACCTAGAACTCCATAACGACATGCTGACTGTTTCCGGAATATCACCACGCGGGAGACATTGAATTGCGAAGAGAAGTTGTTGTTGTCGCGGAAAATGTACAAGGCAGAAAAGATGCCGTGAAGTGGAAGGAACGAACGTGCCACCACAGGAGGTCAATGCTGGATCAGACATTACAGGTAAAACGAAAACGAAAACGAACGACCTTCGCAGACGGGATGATCGAACTCATGTGCATCACCCTGAATCGTCACACGAACACGCAGTCCTTACGAGTGAGCTGGGACGAATTCATCCGCACGTGCAACGATATGTCACTCCCAATCACTCCTCATTGAAAAAGTATCTAGGTGTCAAGCTCTAACGCGAAGCAAAGCCACACACCAATAATGATCATCATATCGTGGCAACCATCACGCTCCGTTCCCGTCCTGCGCTCCACCATTAGCATCCCCGCCGCTGGCCAGCCGAGCCATCATCTGCTCCCGCAGAACTTCGTAGAGGAAGAAGAATTGTGACTCGCCCTGCACCATCATCATCCGCTGTTGCCGTAATGAGTCCACCGTATCGGCGATCGGATCCTGGTCTGGCGGCACGTTGTCCAGTTGGTTCGAATGTAGTAGCGAAAGTAGGTAGTCCAACGCGATGAACGTGCCTGACCTGCCCACGCCGGCGCTACAGTGGATGATTCGTGGGTTATCTTGGTCAGTGGCGGCGAATGACGCAGCGTGCGAGCTGTACGAGCCATTCGTCTCCGTCGATGTTGATGTTGAGCTAGGCCGGTTTAGCGATGCAGAGAGCCGGATCAGCTCGATAAGAGCGATACGATCTTCGCCTTCCGGAATAAGGAAGTCAGGCCACCCGGAGAAGAGAAGATGTCGAATCTCCATCTCGCTGTTCGGGTTCTCGGGAGTCCCTGTCCGCAGTCGCATTTTCCGTAATTGGCTTCGACTGTTCTCGTCATCCATAGCGGAGTCGAGGTGGACTTCGCCACTGAAACCATCCGAATTGTCGGCCTCTTCGTTAATGATCAACGGCGACTCCTCCTCCGTGAGCGGATAATATTGAAAACATTTCTCTTTCCCTGCCTCATGCGTCTGGGTCAACATGACTACCACAGCTGGACTTTCGACTTCAGCTGCTAGCATGCGGTAGAAGTGATTCACGCTGGTGTCCTTCGGGCCTTGCGTGGCAATGTATTTTCGATTTCCTAACTGTATGGGCGAGGCATTGATGTAGTCGTTGACGCCGTCTGCGACTTTTAACTTGACTCGGTTATTTGCGAACGGCTCTACGTTGACATATCGGTTTCGGCCGGCGATATCTTTGCCCGTGAGGCGAGACCATTGCTTCGATCGCGCTGCTTGGTGAGGATTGGCGGATGGCAGTGGCTGGGTGCCTTGCAGGAGGCGATTGCGTTGCTGCCATTCTAAATCGATGAATTTGGCGTGGATGTCTACTAGAGTGATTAGTGTATACACTTCGAGTTGTGTGGACAGTAGGGTGACCAACCTGCTTTACTTTGGGTCAAGAAAGCTGGGAGTAAGTGAGAAGTGGAGGACGTAGAGGAAGTGGCCATGGCCTGGGAGCGCGATAGGTCTTTGGTTCGTCTGCTATGTGCGCATCCGGCAATTAAAGCTCTGCGTGTGGTTGTGATCGAGTATGTTCCTGCTGATAGACGTGCGAAGGTCCATCGATAGATGTATGGGTTCGTCGTGGCGATATGGCTAATTTTTATGGTTTCTGTTGTAGCGGGCGCCGTACACACTCCGCCTTGGTGAAACGGTACTCAGGCAGGGCTGCTGGCGGCCGTCGAGTGTCGAGTCCTGAGGTGTGGAGTGGGGTGGATGAGTAGCGTTGATGGTATGAAGTGGTGGAGGAAGGGAATGCGGGTGTGAGATTCGAGGAAGAGTGCAATGATTGCAAGGCCTACAGTACCGTCGTCTGTCGTGATACCACAAGCGCCGCTCAATATGCGGTTGGTTGGTTCCAGCGACTGGATGATGATGTCGTTGGTTCGCGGTTGCAGGGATGGTCGAGAAGGATGATCCGAGGCGCTAGTTTATCTCCCGTATCGCCGCCGCCATCGTAATCGAGGGAAGCAGCATCATGACTTAAACCTCACGACGGCGTTATTGAATGTGACCGACGAGAGCATATCACAGACATGTGTTCTCTCTGCGTATGCCCCACACCGTAGCGACAAGTAGCGACCACGAACAACCGACACCATGGCACCCTGGCTTCGCTTGCTCGAGGCCTATATGGTACAGGCCCTCCTCCGGACTCCCTCATTCCATCGTGGAGTCGAGAAGGTAGCCAAAGGCGTACATCGCATCAGACACGGCATTCCTCCCGAGGAGATGGGTGGCACCAAGATCGATTCGCCGACCAACGAGGGCGGCTTCCTTCGCCACTTCACCGAGGAGGTGCAGACGCAGCTTGGAAGGGCGGAAGCGAAGACTGGAGAGACTGCAGTAAAGACGACGACGAGTGAAGGGGTACCCAAGGCTACTGGAGGCAGAGGAGCGGAGTGGGCGAAAGAGACGGAGGAGGAGACGGCTGAGGCGGCGTGGCAGACGGCGCAGAAGCAGGCAGCTCAGGCACCGAAGCAAGGCTTCCTCGACGAGTATATGGGTGCTTTGAGGGAGCAGCTGAAGAAGTGAATGTCGTGCATCGGCAGGATTTCAATGACGTTGACGGGCAGCACTCATGGCTCAGTCTTATCCTTAGCACCAGACCACTCAGGAGGGCTTGTCAGCTGCACTTCGCCAGACCCAAGGATCGACCGAGAAGTCGAATCAGGCATGTCAGTATATCTATACGATGCTACCCACACTACGAGTACGGCGGCCGCTATCGAGGCCCTTCGAGCCCGATGCTCCGCCTCTCGAGCCCCGTTCGAAGTCATTAGTTGAGACTCTGGCTTCGTATGGCTTCGTAAAACCTCTCGGACACTGTCTCCAGATCTCCATACGCTGTCGATAGCCAGCTGCAATGCTATAAGCATGATCTAACCGTTCTCATACCTGCGGAGCCGGAGCCGGAGCCGGAGCCGGGGTAAAAGAGCGAAAGCGTGCATGATTGGCGGGGTGCATTCGTGATGCGGCTCTTACGCATGTGGTGCATATGGTTAGGCTATTTCACCATGGCTCCAAGCTACACCGTAAGATAGCTCTCGAAGAACATCTTCTCCGCTCTCGACATCCAAAACCATCTCAATATTCCAACATGCCGTCAGCTCTTGTAACAGGCGCAACAGGAATCCTTGGTCGGGAGATCGTGGCGGCACTGGGCCAGGACAAGCAGACATGGCCGACCGTCTACGCCCTCTCGCGATCCCAGAAGCTCGAATGGCCCGAGAATGTCAAACAGCAGCAGCTCGACCTCACAGCGTCAGCGCAAGAGATGGCCAAAGAGCTGGGTAACGTCCAACCAGAGTATATCTTCTTCGCGGCCTATCTCGCGGAAGACAGCGAAGAAGAGGCCACGAAAGTCAACGGCGCTATGCTGGAGAACTTCCTCGAAGCTCTCAAGATCACAGGCGCAAGCAAGCACGTCAAACGCGTCATCCTCACCACCGGGGCGAAGCAATACGGCGTCCATCTCGGTGTCCCCAAGATGCCCATGGAAGAGTCCGACCGCTGGCTCACCGATTCCGACCGTCCACCAAATTTTTACTACAAGCAACAGCACATCCTCGCAGAGCAGGGTAGACAGCAAGGCTGGGACTGGGTCGTCACATACCCCAACGACGTCATCGGTGTCGCGAAGGGCAACTTCATGAACCTAGCCACCTCACTCGGCATCTACTGCGCCATCACCAAAGAGCTTGGTCAGGAGTTGATGTGGCCCGGCAGCCCAGCCTTCTATACCAAGTTCGACTGCTTCACTTACTCCCGTCTCCATGCCAAATTTAATCTCTGGGCCGCGCTGGAGCAGAGCCCGAGGGTGAGCAATCAAGCTTTCAACGTCGTCAATGGAGACGTCGAGAGCTGGCAAAATATGTGGCCGAAAACCGCCGCGAAATTCGGCCTCAAGATCCCAGAGCGGATGTTCACCCCCGACGAAGAATCAGGCACCATGTCCGACGCCGGCTCTGTCACTAAACTCATGGCGCATCCACCGCTCACCGAGTTCGCCGCCGAGCGCGGCCTTAAGGATACCAAATATACTGCCCAAAGCCGTGTGGAGCAGAAGATCGATCTGGTCAAATGGTCGCAACGTTCTGATGTCAAGGCTGCGTGGCACAGACTGGCGAAGCGCGAGGGGCTGGAGCAGGATGCTTTTGAGAAGGCTACGTGGGGTTTCTTGGGGTTTGTGTTTGGGAGGGCGTATGATATTGTTATTAGTATGAATAAGGCGCGGAAGGCGGGGTGGACGGGGCATCAGGATACGTGGGAGAGTTTGAGCGAGGCGTTTGATGAGTTGGTTGGGGAGGGGGTGTTGCCTGCTTTCCCGTGAGTATCGTCTCGTACTTGGTGATGGGGCGAGATTGGGTGGGTGGCTGCACGTGAGAGCCGATTGCTTGTGCCGTGGTTGAATTGGCGTGGAGATGCTGTCACTTGGTGACCATGAGCCTAACGAGACATCCACATAGGTCACGACGGAAAAGATCAAGCGTTATGCTCACGCAGGCCGAGAATTCTGTCAACATTTTGCGAGGGCGAGATCGATAGGCTGTGTATGCAGAGACAGCATAGGCGGCAGAGCTGATTGAGTGCTGCGCTCAGCGAGTGAGGCGTTGGGAGGCTTTGCATCAGACGAGACGAGAGCAGGTTGTATCTATGCGTAGTACACAGTCTCGATGTTCAAGCAGTGTTGTTCTACAGCCCGAGCCTTATCACATACGATGAAGCGGCGTTAGGGAACGACATGCTTGCTATGCGGTACTGACCAAGGATACAGGACCAGAAAGGCAAGACGCTGGTAAGGCGGGACACAAAGCTGACACTCGCAGGCAGAAACCCCCTGCACACTCTAGCAGCCCGACCATGGAATACGGGATGAATTTAGAAAAAAAAAGGAGTCTCTGCAGCTTCAACTCTGCTAATCAGGACGCTTCTCACAGCCGTCCGTTTGTATGATCATCGCCCTTACGAGCGGATTCGAACTCGTCACCTTCCGCTAGCTGCGGGACCGTGACCACTGAGCTTTCTGCACCGTGTGCGCTCCGAGCTTTCTGCACTCACTGTGCGCTCGTGGGATACTGGAAGGCTGGGAATGGAATATATTCGTGCACCTTGGGGTGGCAAAGCTTTTGGACTTGGTGAGTACACTGGTGCTTTTGGAGTCGTACTACTGCTTGGCAAGGGCTGCATCGCTTTGACTTTCTCCTCACTCACCTACTTTGAATCAAAAGGTAATGCCTGGCGAAACAGTCACCCCGTACCCGACACCTCCTTGGAAAGTACATGGAGTACCGCGGTGGCAACACTCCTGGCGGTTCCAACGCCTGGCAGCTACAAAACGATATTGGGGCACGTCACTGTGGCTTGGAACTCATTGGAAGAAAGCTACATACCTACGGTCCTACATACATGTCCAGACTGCCACCTGGCATCTGGAAGGCAGAACACTATGGACATCTACTCAGCTACATCGGCTGCTGCTCTGGCTCCCTCTTGGGTCCAAGAGCGAACTCATATCTCCTTTCCATATCATCTTCAGCGAATGTCGTTCGTTGGGAACCGGAGGTAGGGTGAATGGATCCAGGAGATGTACTTTACTCCTTTGCCCCATCCTCGGCTGCCATCCTCATCGACTTTGACCTTGGCCGCCCCTGGTGCGGACTCCCAGTCCCGTTGGAGATACTTCTGGAATCTGGCCTCGGCATCAACCGCCGCGTCATGAAGATCTCGGCGTGCCATAGTCATCGCGTCGTATTTTGGGTTGACCTCGAACCGCCAAGGTTCCACGAGGAACTCACATCGCCAGTTGAGCGGCCACAAGACTGCTGCCACACGCTCTATGTCATTCCAATAAGTTTTCAATTCCTCGACAAGGTTGTCCGGATTTTGCACGATTACGACAATTTGAATTCGCATGCGTACGACATTGGGAATGTTCTGCTCGAGGTATGCCAGCAAGTCTCTTGTCTTTTTGAGCTCTATCTCACCCTCTGGACCCATTTTGTTCGACGCTCTGGCGTACACTAGTTTGGTCCCGTACCCGGGCCAGCCGCGCGAGCCGTCCTTGCGTCCCAGCGTTGCTGGAATATTGAACCACGCTGTCACCTCGTGAGGTTGATCAGATTCGTGGTCTAGCCATTCTGGTCCCTGCCAGTTTTCTGGTCTCTTGTGAAGAATGTTAAAACGTTTGGAGGCTTCGGAAAGCTCGATGGTCATGAACGAGCCGGAGTCACGAGGAAGGGGCGGAGGAGGCGGGTTTGGGGTGAAAGGGATTGCCATCGGGTTCATGTTGTAGGTGTGGGTAGGGCAAGGTAAGGTTGTTAGCCTTTGATCTGTTGTTGAAGGATGCTTACTCTGTTGTGGTCGTTACAGGATGTCGTGAGCTTCAGTACTGAGTGCTGGGATGTGTGAAAGATGTGGAGGAAGGAAGAGCATTGCAACAGCATTGTGAGTGTGTTATAAGGAAATCCTCCTATGGGTTTGCTGCATGCTAGTCATTGAAGACTAACAGCTTTGTAGAGTACAACACCGCGATTGACAAGCAATCATCTCCAATTCGCCAGCATATTCTCTTGTCAGAACTTCGACATGCATGAGATTTCTGACTTGATGGCATGTCAGTCCAAATACGCCTGGCCGACGACGCCGGAAAACCAGTTGTAAGGAAGCGAGAGAGATGGCTTGATATAAAGAAAGGTAGAAACTACACCTACACCTGTCTTTCTACTTCCAAGCACACGCCGGCGACCTACAAGCATCTCGCAAACAATACATTGCAGCCCACCCTCCCCGTCTACACCCGCAAACCGCTCTCAGCGTCTACGTTCGGTGAGTTCAATCCCACCCCTGGCATCCATGTGAAATACTCGACGAACTCAAGTCCGAAGCGGCCGGTGTAGTCGTCCCTAGCTGTACCGCCGAGCATCGCCTCCGTCGTACTATTGAGAAAGAGGTTCCTGACAACCATATACAACTCACCATCGCGATGTCCATTCACCATGAATGTAAACTCGCAATTACTGCGCACAGGCCAGAGTACAGACAAAGTACACGAGAGGTCGTTACCAAGTTCGCCGTCTCGAAGGCACTCTCCTATATCGGGGCCGTCTAGGAATCCGACTTTGATTCCGAGCACGACCTCTATGTGCGAAACAGCCGGGTAATTTGCTATCAGATACAGTGCGAGGCTGTTGTCGTCAACCAGCTCGACAATGTGCTCGGTGCCTAGGTAACGGGGTTTGCCTACGGTCGGTGGGCCTATGTAGCCGCGACTGTCGCCGTCTGCCTTCTGGACTGTATCGAGCGGAAGGGTAAGAGGAACGATACCTTCTCGAGACTTGCATTGGATGATCGCAGCAATACAGTGGTCGCTGATGACTCAGCACGTAGGGTGTCTCGACTGCTTGACCGTGGAGTCGGCGGTGCTGACCTCTCCATGGGCTTTCGTGAGCTGCTCATGTTCAAGGAACCGTACACCGAGCGTTCGGCCCAGGATGTCGTGGTCAATGGTACGCTCACTTTTTGGTGGCTATTGCCGAGATGTGCTTGCCTAGTGTATCTTTGTGGAACAGGTGTGAGTTTTCGTCGACAGGGCACTAACTCGTCAGCATACGCAGCCTTCCAAGGCTCACACCCGGGTTTGCTATATCATTTGGCACCTAGCAAACATATCTAGTTATCAATGGCACATCTTTCTTCGAATGTCTCGTGATGTGGCCAATATCCTTGCGGGCCAGCAGGGTCACTTCACGATGGACTCGAAAGCCTGACGATTCGCCAGCAACGCACATGCATCTGGACGGATGAATGAGAGAGCATTGAAACGACAGGATCACCGTGCAAGTACCCGACACCGTCGAGATGCTCAAAGGAGATACAAAAGACCTACATACAAACTAATTACACTCAGTACCAAGCGAACACATGATCTCAGCTTACCTGACTCCATCGAAAGCACATTACAGTACCGTATGCATGCCCGTTGGTCCCGATCCCCTCGATTGACCAGCAGCTCTCGTTCTCGCCGGGTAATATGATGACGGATCGGCGTCCATGGAAATAAGGTTGGGCAGGTTCTGACCGATGCCTGGCAACCAGCTGATGTACTCAGCAGCGTTGGCGGCGCCGAAGTGTCCCTCGATGTCGTCTTTCACTGTGCCGTGGACTGACTCCTCCTCTGCGCCATTCACAAACTCATCGCGGACAATATCGTACGGGACCCCTTCTTGAAGGCCATTGACCGTAAGCTTGAAGTCACAGTTCGTCCGGAGCGGCCAAAGCACAGTCAGCGCTCTTCTGACGTCGTTTCCAATTTCGCCGCTGTGGAGACATTCCTCAAGGTCGTATGCAGGGTGGCTGTCGGTGGTCCTAGGGTGCAAGAAGAACACAATTTCGATATGTGAGACGGTAGGGTAGTTCGACAGCAAGAGAAGAGATAGACTGTCGTCCTCAGGTAGCTCGAGAAGCTTCTCGATGCCTAGTTGATGGGACTCATCCGGGGCTATTGTCCTCTTAACTACCGATACCTTAGCCTTGCGCTTACTATCGCTATTGATCGAGCTTTGCCGGGACGGAATTGAAAATGTGACTTCGGTGAGCTCGGAGTAACGCTGCTCTCTTGGTGTGTCTTGTTGACCATGGGACTCTGCGCTCACGGTGGCCTGGTTGCTTGAGTGTGATGCCGATGATGCGGGCCTCGCGTGAGACTGCCCGGAGCTGCTCATATTCGTGTTTAGTATTGGTCAATGTTGCTGTGTAACGGAAGGAGGGTTCGAAAAGCAAGAATGGTCCTCTAAGTATTGAGATCCTAGTGTTGATTAAATGTAGACTTAGTGGAGGAGGGCTCGAGAGGTGATTTATATAGCACCTTCAGCGGCCTAGTTTGCTGGATGAAGTTGGATGCAGCAAACCAACCCGCTCACGACTCACCAGTGGGACATCACAGGCCACCTATCAATCCAGCCTCCTCGATCAGGGACGTTCCGACGACCTTGCTGGATCCTGTTGTGGCGCATCTGGGCTGCTACTCGTTAGTGTCGCTTGTGGCTGTGGTTCAGCTGCAAGTGTAGTTCCCGGCGGTGACTCCAGGGGAGTGTCTAACGAGGGACGCTCGTTATCCTCACCACACTGGAGGTGGCCTTTCGGCGGCTGACCACGCTCGAGCATGGTCCTGACAGTGCCAAAGAACGCTCCAGTTTTTTGCCCGTTCACAGTGCATGTGAGTCTATCAAATCGACGTTGCAGCGGCCAGAGGACTAACAACGCCCTTTCGACATCATCCTTAACTTCTCCGGAAGCAACGCATTTATCGAGTTGTTGCATGCCGCAGATTTTGTCTTGATTGTTCGGGAAACCGGGAAAAAGTAAGAAGTCGACTTCAGTCTTCCGAACGTCTGGACAACAGTCTTGCAGGAAGTGTCTTAGATCATTGTCGTTCGCGAGGTCGAGGCGTACTAGGGACTTTAGGCGACGAGTTTGACCAACATCGTAGATCGCTACGTTCGCCTTCCGGGCGCCGGGTATGTTCTGCTTCTCGCTTTCGAGGCGGAAAGGTATGGTGAACGTTACCTTCGCCAGCGTGATCTCCAGAAGGTTGTTCTCCGACGAGCCAGTCTTCTCGGCGGCCTTAGCAGGTCGATGGAAAACAGGCGGCGGCAGTGGTGGTGGCCCCATTGAAGACTTTGTTGCGGCGCTCATGGTTCAAATGGCTGTTGGTTGTACGGGACGGTGTTGTGTATGATAGAGTATCGATGGCAAGTGTGGAACTAAGTGGATCGTGTTGCTCGCATGTCGGTGCACGAAGGCTCGTTATATCTTCAAGAACAGTCGAGTTTGCTGTGGGACATGGCACAGCGCAGATCAGTCGACTCACTGCTGGTACGCCCGTGCCCGGGTACCTCCTGGCGCATACTCGATGCTCGACTAGCCTGCTGAGCGTCAATATGGTGATCCAGCAAACAGATTGCCACGTCCAAGAATAGGTATGAGTACTAGTAGTGGCCTTGACAACTACTCAGGTCACGCTCACCACTGCTGAGAGATTGGAACAGAAACAGATTACCTACATATCATGCTACCTACATAGGAAGCTACCTATACATGATGCTAGCTACACAGACAAAAGATATGGTGTCCGCTTACCTGACTCCGACAGTGGCCCAACTGCCTATGAAAGTATCACTAATCAGCTCGCCGCCCTTTACCTTTGCTGGTCAACGCTTGAGCGCTAGCCTCAGCAGCAGAGGTGAAACTCGCCTCATCCCACACAGCTTCTGGCTTCGAAGCGAGAGGCGCTTTCCGACCTTTGCTAGTCATCGCTTGAGCGCTAGCCGTAGCAGCAGAGGCAAAATATGCCTCATCCCACGCATCTTCTTCTTGCCAAGTGAGATACTCTTTCTGACCTTCGAAACCAAAAAGCTTCCCACCGACATCCGGCTTCACCAAACCGCGACCCATGTCCTCCGTCTCGACATTCACCAACATGTCCCTGAACCTCTCATACAGGGCACCGGAATTGAGGGTGTTGACCATGAGCATGATCTCACAGGTATCACGGATCTCCACGAGTATCTGCAAGACACTCATGAAATCCAATAGGGTGTCTTCGTGATCAAGACCTTCGGCGACCGACGGCCGTGCGCCGGGGTCAACGTGCAACCATACTATCATTCGTGAGACTTGGGGATACTTCGCGCGTAGGTATAGTGCCAGGGTATCTCTCCGAGGAAGCTCGATAACCTTCGGATCCTCGATGTGAGTGTATGATGTCGGCTTTGGTGGGCCTTTGTGGAGATGAATGGTGGCAATAGGTGTCCCATGCTCGTTGAACGGTATATAGAAGTAGACACTTGCCAGTTTGGCAGAAAGGTTTTGTTCCAATGTCTGTTGAGCCGATGCATCGTCGGGTGTTTCGTCATTTTGCTTACGGGCGCCCTGTTGAGCTTTCTTCTGAAGCTCACCCTGAGCCTTCTTGGGGGCTTTTGTCATGGCGGGCAGCATGACGACTGTGATGCAACTGAAGTAGTCGGAAAGGTTATGAAGGCTTCAATCGTGTTTGATGGTTTCAGGGAGGGAAGGTGTGGTAGAGTTGATGGAGTGCCAGGTCCTGCGGGCAGGTATTTGTATCAGCAATGCCAGCCAAGTTTGCTGCGTAGCTTCCCACAGTCACGCAGCGACTCAACTGGACAACCATTCAGATCACGCTCACCACTGCCGAGAAGCTGAAATTGACGTAGAAGACCTACACATCAAGCTAGCTATATAAACAGACATCTCATGGCGGACTTACATGATTCCGTTGACATTTTGAAAGCATATGACAGTATCATATGGCTCGCCGCTCTTCACCAGCCATTGATCGAAGGCCAGCATCAGCGATGGACTCAAGACTAGCGTCCGCCTCGGGCTTCCAGGACAAGTACACATACCCCTTATAACCGAAATGCTCCCCTTCAGTATCTGTTTTGAGCAGACCGGGAGGCAATTCCGCTATCCCGTGATTCATTAGCTTATCTCTCACTGTCTCGCAAAGGCTCCCGTCGTTGAGGCCATTGACCATGAGCATAATTTCGCGGCCTTCAACGACCGGCAGGAGTGCCTTCAGCACACGATCGACGTCGTTTGCGAGTTCTTCGCCGCCAGGGCCTTCGTCAACGGAGTGCCTGGCACGGCCCTCTACTAAGGCAGGTTTGAGGTATAAACACACTGCAATGCGTGTGACAATCGGATGCGTCGCTTGTAGGTACAGACCTAGAGTGTTGCTCTGAGGAAGATCAAGAATTTTTGGAAAACCAAGGGAAGTGGTTGCGTTAGAGAACGGTGGTCCACTGTAGAGTTCGATGGTGGCGCTTCGCATGGCGCCTGAGCCAGGTTGCGGAGCGCGGAACGGTAGAATGAAGGCGAGCTTTGCCAGCTTGGCGGATCGCTGCTGCGTCCATAGAGCTTGGCTTTGTGTGCTCTCCTGGGAGTTCCTCCGAGTACCCTTCGGGGGCATGTTCTTCGCAGGCGTTTGCTTCGGAGGAGCGTTCTCGCGAGTCGTGTTCTTCGGCGGCATCATCGCGAGGTCTCTCCGAAGATAATTCTGAGCTGTGTACTGTGATTTGAACAGATGGGGTCTTGACAAAGCTTTGGTTTTGTGTCGGTACTTTGCGAGTCGATAGTGTGCTAAAGCTGATATCAATTGCAGATACAAAGTTTGGGTATCCCAGTCGGTCGCGCAGCACTCTTATAACAGGAACGCCAGCCAAGTTTGCTGCGTAACTTCCCTCAGTCACGCAGCGACTCATGCTGGTGTCGGAGGGTTGGAAGCAAACTCAGGCGTGGCTCCTGGTCATCAGACGCATCTGATCTTGTGAACTCATCATCGTGGATCATGTTCTGACACCATGTCTTTGCTATCGCTTCGCAGTGATATCCTTCGGGTCTGGTATAATCCTCGCCGCAATGAACTCCTTCGCCACGGAGAAAATCGATTCGTACGAGTCCACGAAGCCGAACCAGCCGTTCTTCTTCGCTTTCGTAGTACTAACAGCGAGTATCAGTCAGTTGCAGTTCATCAGAGAGCATCGTCATCCGCCACGTCGCGTGAGATAGGACCCATACACTCACCTCAGTACGGACGGGTGAGGCCTGTGCAGCGCGAAATCCGCCCTCCCAAACACGGATCCGACATCCGACCAATCTTCATCCCTCAAACCATGATTCTTGACCAACTCTCTCCACGCACCAACAACCTCGGGCTCCTTGGCCCACTCCACAAAGCTAAACGTAAACTTCATCACACTTCTCACACCCTTCCCATGTGGCGGCGGCTCAGCCAACATTCCCTTCTCCCGCATCGTCGTCTTCTCAGCATCCACTGGACCAGTCCACTCCATCTCAAACCACTCCGCCAGTCTCGGCCACATCTTCCCCCAAGTAAATGCGCAAGCATCAGACGCATTGAACGCCTGATCCGCGGTATCAGGCGCGAGAACAGCCCACTCATACATATAACTATTCAGCACAGCGTTAGAGAGACTCTGCGGAGCATACCACGCCGCAATATCACTTGGATACTCCAGCGGTTGGCCGAGGTACTTCTGCACGCAGGCGTAGATGAAGAGAGGGTACACGAGCGTCTGTGTGGAGTCAGGGGTGCAGCCGATCACGAAGGAGGGGAAGGAGCTGTTCCAGCTGATGCCGTGGCTTGAGCAGAAGGCGGAGAGGATGTCGTGTTGAGTGTAGTAGAGATTTGGTGAGTCGATGCGGGGGTCGGATTCTTCGTCTGGGATGTCGGTGGCGCCGAGGTGGACGCCGTGCCATTTTTGGCCGAATTGGATGAAGATACGCTTGGGCAGAGCATTGGCTTTTGGTAGCGCCTCGAGGAAGTTGCTGAGCAGCAGGTCTGCGTGATCGTCAGCGCTGCATGATCCTGTCGAGACGCTGCTTGCTCACTATTCTTCCCAATCAACTTGTCATCATCCCACCGCAACGCTCCACTCTCATCAGTAACCAGGACATACGAGAAGAAGAACACATAATCAGGCTTGATGTCCTTCTCTCGGAGAGCTTCCGCAATAGCTTCCGGCGGCTGCAAGAAGTCTACTGGAACATGCTCGACGTTCTCAGGCCAGGTTCCGGAAGGCGGGCGACGAGACATAGCGTAAATCATGCTCCATCGTTTTGGGTTTGAGGCTAGGACTCTGTCCTGGGCGGTTGTCAGTCGCTCCAAGACCGAGATGAAGAGGTACAAAGGGGAGGCGGACCATGTGAGCGCCCGAGATGCCGTTGGCGCCTTGACGGGACGTGTCGTTAGCCGTTGTCGGGTGAGTGCAGTGAACAAGCAGACACACCGGTCACAATCGCGGTCAAGCCATCGGGAGCGTAAGAGAGATCTGGTAGGCCCTGGTAGATGTCCTGTGAGTAGATCATCTGGCGTTCAAGTGGTGTGATTGAGCTCATGTTGGCGATTTGTTTCAATGCTGAAGTGAGACTGGCCGCAAGAAGTCGATGCTTGAGGTATATGCTATGCAAAGGCAAAGCGAGAGGCCATGCTTCCCACTCAGGTATGAGGTGAGGTCGAGGTGGGGAAGGCGCGATCGGCAGATGCTTGCCCGGCTATGCATAATATCTTCACGTCGACCTCTTGCTAACGTCTGCGCTGTTTGCTGACAATCGCAGTATTTGATTCGAATATTGCACAGAGTGTGCATTGACGAAACATAGGGACCTATCGATGTGGAGAGGTGCAGCAGAACTGTTCAATATTTCGTATTTCATGCAATCCATCATTTTTGACTCACGTAGGCTCATCGACCATAACTTCATCCCCATCCGTCTTCTCATCGCCCTCATCGCTCTCATCCAGCAGACTACTGCTGCTGCTCTCTGTCTGCTCTAACTCGAAGCCTTCGGTCCTATCCACAAGACTTCGGTAGTACTCCTCCAGCACTTCCGGCTTCGGCACGATCTTCCAGTCCACCTTATGCAAAAACTCCAATTCCAAGGTTGCTAGTTCCGTTACTGGTATACCGCCGATTTTGGCGTAGGTCGGATTAGTCCAAAAGGAATCGCTAAGCCCTTTCGCCGCCACTGTCGCTGCCGTGATAAGGAAGCGATGGACGGTCAATGAGTTAATGGTGAAGTTCGAATATTTCTGGCACAACAAGTCGATGTAGTAGACTATGCTGAGCAATATCGGCGGCGATAGTGTCGCATGATGGATGAGGCGCTGTAAGTAATCGGACACGCTGATGCCTGGTGGTGCCCGTGAATGGAACCGGGTTAGCCGGCCATCGCGGAGTGGTATCTGATCGTTCAGCCGTATGAGCTCCAGCAGCATGCTTGAGATGAGCACACCGAGGTGTTTGGGATCGCAGTTCTGATATAAGACTGGCATTATCTTCGCCTCGGGCGCATCTGGGCGAGAGCGCTTGGGTGTGCTAGAGTGGCCGTGTGTAGAGCGCGCTTCTCGTGAATCGGCATCTTGCTCTGCTTGAGGTTGTGGAGGTGCTGATGACGATGTTGCTGAGGAGCTCGAGGGTTGCCTGAGCGCTGATGTAGGGTCTCGGCGAGGCTCAGGTTCGGATGGTGGAGGAATAGTGCTGGACGCGGATGATGCCGCGGATGTGCTCATGGGTCCGGCCGGAACTGGGGAGGCTGGCTCCTTCCGTTTCTTCGTGTTTGGAGAAGTGACGTCTCCTCTGCTCGTCGCTTGGCCTGGTATACTACCAGCAGTGGGCGGGTAGCCGTCCGGGCTATACTGCGTGCCTTCGTGCACGTATCTGTGCGCCCTCTCGATTGCCGGGCTTTCGGTGTAGTGCGCGCGCGCTGCTTTCGAACCTGAGCTGGATCCTGATGCGTGTGGAGCTGGCGATGCATTGAAGCCACGCTGCTTCGGCGAGGACGAGCTGAGGGGGTAGCTGGAGTAGCTGTTTCGCTGGGCGTGGAAGGACGATCGCGGAGAAGCGGCTGGTGATGGTGAGGAGGTCACCGCGGTGGACATTTAGCAGGTGGTGATGGTTGTGAGTGTCCGAGGTGTTGTGAGTATATCAGCTGCCGACCCCAGTCCTGCTTTGGAGAGCGGCGCATTTCTCGTGCCTGGTTTGCTTCAAGCAGGCTGGTTGGGCAGGGGCGGCTTTACAGACACAACCCCAGTGGAAATTTCTGCTTCGCGTCGACCCGACGTCAACTGAGGAGTTGAAAGTTTGACGAGGGTTGACGTTTGAGAGCGTGCGAGAGCGGTCACGTTTGCTACATGCAAAGTAAGAGCAGACATCAGCGAAGAGTCTAGGCACGTGGGCGATGTGGGCCGTTGATAGTTCTTTCCTTCCGAAGCCGGAACTCCAACGGGCCGACTGTTTCTCCGATGCGACGTCTGGGTAAGCACGCGACCTGCCAGCACCTACTTGTACTTCTCAGACATCTTCGGAGGCATGTGAATCTGACGCAAGCAAGTCAGTGATACCGTGACTATGGTACAAGGTCCATCTGAGGAGGCTATTCGAAACATCGCCAATGCGCCGTCCCTCGAGCGACAGATCACCACTCTTCGACAGCTCAAGAACGACATCGTAGGACACGACCAGAGGAAGGAGCTTGTTGTGAAGCACGGGGTGATAAAAGCACTAATCGACGTCATCGCAGCAACTCAGAAGGTGTCGGGCAAGAGACGTACCGGAGACAGCAATGGCACTTCGAGGTCGTACGAGCAGCTGGAGTGGTCATCAGAAGACGAAGGTCGACTACAGGCAATCCAGATACTAGGCAGTCTAGCCAATGGAGGCCGAGCCTTCGTCCCGCCATTACTCGCTGCGCATGCACATACAGTACTACTCGAGTGTCTGGCCGCAGCAGTCCCACCCAGGATCA
>JAABUW010004027.1_pt1 | contig 20309 bp, 37 predicted proteins | sample 5560081 | NCBI WGS metagenome assembly JAABUW01 (sample SAMN10711882, study PRJNA513363) | rock metagenome | isolation source: Antarctica rocks | place: Antarctica: Victoria Land, Knobhead sud
CTGATGGTTGTATACAGCAAGCTAGCCACAGCTGAAAATGCTTAGCCGGTTAAAGCCAAGGTCTCATAATCTGTTGTAGTTTATGATGAATGCATAAAAAAGGACGAGCGAAGTGAAAACTTTCACACTATGAACGAACGCGTCGCGCGCGAGCTTATCCGAGCCATCCAACATGTTTGCCTGAAAAAGAACTAGAAACCGGTGGAAAGACGACGCGCGCAGAGTTGATGGTTGATGTACGGCTCAGGCCGCTGTCAACTTTGGCCCGCAGCTTGGAGCGATGCCATGCCTCGATATCCGCAAGAAGGTTTGGAGGACGTGGTGGCCCGGTCGCAGGCGACGGATGGGCTGGGTAGGTTGAAGGGGAAGGTGGGCGTCATCACTGGAGTAGGGCCGGAAATGGGCATCGGGGTATGCGTGTTTATCTTATCGTCACGACAACAAAACTGACCAGGCATTATCCAGACTGCGACAGCTAGAATAAGCTAGAATTTTCGCTCGTGAAGGTACGAGGTCAATACCTGGAGCTGCATAGACTGACCTATCGAAGGCGCCGCACACCTTTACCTCCTCGACTTTGTCGACAAACAGCTCCTTCCTCTCGCCGAAACCCTTCGGAATCCTTCCCATCCACCAAAGTTAGTCCATTCCCAATTTTACCAGGTGGAGACTGATGAGCCAGATCACCACAATAAAAGCCGACGCCGCATCGCCCGCCGCTATCTCATCTCTGGTCGACAGAGCCATGAACGAGGAGGGCCATCTAGACTTCTTCTTCGCGAACGCCGGGATCGCGCAGATCCAGGTCCCCATCCTGAAGCCAGACGCTTGGGAAGAGGAGAGGACGGCGTACGTCATGAAAGGCGTGTATCGCCCATCTGCCGAGATTGAGGCAGAAGAATTCGTCGAGGTCATGCGGATCAATGTGCTGAAGTAGGCTCTCACCGTGACTTTATCACGTCGAGCTTACAGGCTTGTCAGTGTTTTTCTGGCAATCAAATATGCGTCTCCTGCAATGGCCCAAACTCTGCGTCGAGAAAGGCAAGACGATCCCCGGCGGTTCGATCATCCTACCGCATCAGGTACGCCGAGTTTCATCCCGAAAGCCCGCCCTCTAACGACTGGTAGTCGCCGGCCTCAAGGCTGATGGAGGACCGATTGCGTATTCCGCCTCCAAGGCGGCGGTAATCTCCATGGCTCAGACGGCGTCATACGAGCTGTCGGGGCAAAACCTGCTGGTCAACGCTATTTGCCCCGGATTCATCGAAGTGGGTCACCATTCTGTAACTTCAATCTGACATTTCTACAGACGGACATGACCAGGGCAACTGTACACTTGGCTAGAATGGCGGGGAAGGATAACAAAATTGGAGTGTTGAACCCGCTGATCCGGCAGGCTATGGCTGCTGGTATGTCGGCTCCACGTTTCTTTAACAGTTCTAATAGCTCTCGTAGAGGTCGCTCATGTGGCATTGTTCGTTGCGTCAAGTGAGTTTGACGGAGCTGATGAGAGCGAGGCTGATGATGTGGAGATGATTCGTCTTATGTGAACGGACAGGCCATCCCGGTTGATGGGGGGTTGACGGCGAGCATGCCATACATAGGGCCAAGGTTGTGATGAGATTGTTGTGTCTCGTTGATCGTTGCACTGCTCGTTGCAGAGATTGCGAGGGATGTCAACTTCATCATGAGCGCCGCCCTAGCCGTCAGCCACGCAAATCGCTCTCCCAAGATCAGCCCATGAGTAACTATAAGAAGCAGAAACGCGAATACAGGCGCGGTCGATTGTGACATCACGGGGTATACTGCCCAAGTTATTTCATCCCTCCACATTTGATGACGATCTTCGGCTCGGTCAGCGAGAAATACCCATCGAATTGGCCATATACTCACCCTCTACCAACGCAATATCGAATTTCAGAATCATTCAGCCTTGAAGACGATAGGTGGACGTCTCTCCCGCAAAGCTGGGTACGCGCGACCGCTTTGGCGGGGAATTTGGTTGCATACCTCCAAGTCCGACTCCGAACGAACGTGAAGCTTCCATGTAAGGAAGGAGCTTCAGCGGCCTCTACCACCAAATTCTTCAACGCGCTTGCCAGTGATTCAGATCAAGCTCGCTTCACCTTCAGCCCGCTACTCCTTGATCACCTTTCCCGATCAAGAATCGGATTCGTGAACTTTCGCACGTCTTCCTAATCTTCGACACAGGCATCTGCTCGGGTTGTCACTCACCATGAGCAACGGTACATCCAAGTCCGACGGCATTCATATCTCCACCAGCAAAGCTCCGACCACATCATCATCGCCTGAATCCCCACCGACCCCGTAGCTCAACACCGCTCGTCCCTCCAACACCACAGTCCCCGTCCCGTCCACCAGCCGAACTCGAAACGTCCCCCTTCACCTCTATCGCGCATTCAACCATCCGTAACTGTGGACCTAGAACCGATACCTGCTCCTCATGCCGTAAGATCCGCTACCCTGCCCGCGACCAACCAAACCACAGAAAACTCGCCATGCATCATTCACTCCCATCTTGATCGGCACGGCTCGCTCCAGGATTGGCTGGTCAAGAACATATCAAATCATCCTCAGCACTCCCATGGTCATTCACAGCCTCGCCAGCTCCAGAACGTAGGGACTTCATCTCGACAGCACACTCATCATACCTCGCACGCGCATCATCCGTGCCTCCCTCCTCAGAATCATCGGCGTCATTCTCTCCAACCATCGCATTCGCCTTCCCAGCCCCCTGGTTCTTCTCGAGTCACTTCACCGACGAAAGAAGGCTCCACGAATGGCTACGACACTGACCAATCCAGCATCAATGGTATGGGTAGTGCGATCCTGGACGGCGATTTGATAGACGAGCGCGAAGAGGGGGGGAGTTTGACAAGACAACTCGCAGAGACCGTACAGGGCGTGCGGGAGGTGAGCAAGCAGCTGGGTGCGTCCAGTCCTCATCATGCCCGGTGGCTGCTGATCTGTTCAGGCCGCACGACGGTCCGCTCACGCATTCAACATGTGCTCATCGTTACGAAAGCCCGAGATAACCGACTCATCCAGCTCACCCGCGAACTCGCCCTCTGCCTCATGCAGAAGTAACCTGCCTCCTCGCCAGACTGTGCCAACAGGCCTGTTCGTTGACGAGAAGAACGGCGATAGGGGAATGGTGGTCTTCGTCGACGCTCAATTGCGTATGTCCAAGCGCTTCGATGCCGCCGGGCTTGCAGAGGGATCATCCCAATCTATTCAAGCCGGTATTCCGAAGGCGAAGCTCGTCCTCGGCTTCCGTGAATGCCCTTCGACGTACCCCTCGGAGAGGAATTTTGGCGACCTGCCGAGGCGGCTTCAGAAGGATGGGCCAGTTACGGTATTGGACGAGCGAGTTGTGTTCGAACTCGCCACACTTGTTCGATTTCGTGGTAACGGTGAGTTCCGTCAAGTGATGGCAAGTGTCCGTTGATATCGCTCTTAGCTTGGTGGAGATGGGACGATACTCTTTACATCTTGGCTCTTGTTAGTATCCGATATTGAAGGTCCGCGTAGCTAACAGCCCGCAGCCAACGGATCGTTCCGCCTGTTCTTCCCTTTGCCCTTGGATCCCTCGGCTTCCTCACGAACTTCGATTTCGCCACATACAAAGTGACCATGGACAAGGTCGTCGACGACGGCATCCGCGTCAACCTCCGCATGCGATTCACCTGCACAGTCTACCGGGCGATAGCCCCGGAAGAAACGACACTGGTTCTTGGCGACGGTGGTAGACAGCGCAAGGCGATTAAGCGGCCTGGCGGCGAAATCTTGATGAGCCAAGTGGACCGCGGTGGATGGGAAGCGCTGGAGGGGCCAACAGGGCCGATGCTAAATCCCGCAGCCGAGGGGAAGGACAAGGACATCATGTTTTTCAAGCAGGCCGGTTGAGCAATTCGAAGTGCTCAACGATCTCGTGGTCGATCGAGGACCGGTCCACACGTCAGCCTGCTCGAGCTGTTCGGTGAGCTGCGCATCCTTCGTTCGGACTTGGCTGACAAGAAGTTAGGCGATGAGCGTCATTTGACCACCGTACAAGCGGATGGCTTGACAGTTTCCGCTCTGACTGGTTCCACTGCCTACTCCCTTTTCAGCGGGGGGATCCTTGGCGCACCCACCGATTCCCGCACTTCTCATCACACCGATCTGTCCGCACGACGCGAGATTTTAATGTGACATTCGCCTAACTACTATTACTAGCTAATTTATGTCGTTTCGCTCCAGCCATATACCCACCATACTCTTTATGATCCTGATCGTAAAGTCCTTGCCCCTCCCCAGATCCTCCTCCGTCGGACAAACGGGAATATGGAGGAACAACACGGGTTTCCTCCCAACCTTGTCCGCGTGCTCATACTTCGCCAGAGTGGTATAGAAAGTGAAGGCACAAAGTTCGGTCCCAACTTCATCACTGGCTTTCAACTTGACCTCTACAACCTCACACCGCCTCTTCACCTCCTCCACGTACAGGGTACTGGGGCAACTTGTCTGGGAATCCTGCGCTTGGCCAGATATCCTCGCTGAGCTCGTCAGACCATTGATTGCCATCGACGTCAAAAGACGTGAAGCCGCGGCGAGGCGAGGCGAGGTGCGCTCTGCTCGATGTTATAAGAACCGAGAGCATCGTCCGTGCCAAGGTGTAGGACGAGATGGGGCTTGTGGGTCGCGGTGAGTCGTAAGATAACTGCTGCAGCAGAGGCGCAGGCGACACGTATTCACGTGTGGTTGATCAGTCGGATGCGAGTGGGGTGGTCACCACTGCTCTCGGAGAGGGAGATTGTCGACGGGAGGGAGGAGACGATTTGGATCGGAGGTTTCTCGGTACGGCCTCCCCATAGCTGGTAAGACGTGGTCAGTATAGAGGGCTTTCCATTCGATTCAGCTGGAGTCCAAGTCTTCGCTGCCGAGAGGACACGGGTGGCTCGATGACAGACAGGCTCAAACTCACACCGCCGCCCGTTACGAGCACCTTGACCTCCTCACTTTTCGCCTTTTGCCCGATATCAGATTCAGACTGCACCACTGAACTCTTATTGCAGTATTTCGTCTGATTCGAAGTGCTTCTGTCGAGTGATAGGATCGGATCACCACAAAGGCTGTCCTCAGCCTTTGTCGACCACAAACGTCGTGATCGTGACCCCTTAATCCCCCCACCCCTGACCAGCGACTAGCGATCAGGGATCAGGTCCAGTCTCAGCTCTAGGTAATCTCGTCATGGGATGTCCCGTGATCTGCGACGGGACTCCCATCGTCTGTCCCAATAATTACAAGGCCCTCACGAGCGATAAATAGCTTCTCTTAGCGCCAAAATCTCTTTTCGTCCTCCGCCGTCCAGCCCCTTCAATTGTCTGTAATGATCTCGATGGTGGTTAGACTTGTATTATTACAAAATGACGCATGAAGCGCTCCGCAGTGGCCAATCATTCGCATCCCGCTAGCTCAACCTAGGTAGTCGCCGCCTTGGCCTTCTTCACCGCCGCGGTCCCCTCCCTGAAACCGTTCTTGAAGCGGCGGTTGACGGACTTGAGATGCGCCATCCGGCCGGTTCCGCTATCGGTCGAGCATAGCGAGGGAGACGTCGGGGATGCAGAGAGTCAGGGAGCGGGAGAGTGAGAGAGAAGGAGAAGGGAGAGGCGAAGAAGGGAAGGTGAAGCGAGGCCAGGAGGGCAGTGGAGAGGAAGGAGATAATGAGCTGGAGTCGGAGGGGAAAGGAGCTGAACCCACGTCGTCTTTCTCCTCTTCGCCTTAAGACCCCAGTTGTAGCTCCTCATCTTGGCGAGTGGGTATCCGCATTGTGCGCACTCTGTTCAACATCCCCATACACCGACAGTAGAGCAGCGATATGGGAGTGGGAGAAGAGGGACGTCGCGAAGAAGGGATGATGAGACTTGGTCAGTTGTGTCATCGCTAGTCGATTGAAGCGGCTCACGGTGCTTCTGCTTATGGAACGAGCGATCACCGCATCGCTTGCACAGCGTGTGCGATTTCGAGTGACGTTTACCGCTGGGAGGGGATGGAAGTCAGCTAATGTCCGAGGTGTGACCACCGGCTCTGCAGCGGGGAGTTGACCGAAGACGGAGTAACTCACAAGGAGGGTGTACCCTACGGTACGGAAAGAAGAATCAGGTCAGCTTGGTCCTGGTATCATCCGTTTGGACGATAGAGGGGGGTTGTCGAAGGAGGTGGGGTAGGAGGGATGAAGGACGGCGAACGTACTTTCGTCTGTGAAGGGTCTCGTCAGCGCATCATAATTACTGATCCACAGCTCAAGAGCTGAGAGCGGACACGCAGACGTACCATTTTGCCTCCTCTTCGATGGTTGTTAGAAACCTCTAATGGAAGGGAACGGTTATAGAGCGGAAACCAAAACGCCGAGCAGAGAGTTTCGCCGGACCCCGAGGCGGATTCGGCGAAGTTCCCCCTCGGTATGCCACGTCATGAAACAAGAAGACGACACGTGGCTAATTTCACGTCGAATCGCTCCTTTCTCTACGTACCGTAAAGTATATGCGCGTTGGCCCAGCACTTCGGTACCTTCGTCATGGGCGCCCTCGACCCAGCCTCCTCCCTCCCCTCTCTCAAATCCTTCGCCCTCACTCATATCCTCTACGACCCCCAACACCCCCTCTCCATCCCACTCTCCCTCCTCTCCCTCTCCCCAATCTTCCTCTTCGTATCCTACCTCACCCTCCTTATCTTCACTCGTCGCCTCACGATCCTCTTCCTCTCTTCCGGCCAAATTGTTGACGAGGTATTCAACCTGGTGCTTAAGAGGGTGTGGAAGGCGGAGAGACCGTATTTGGGATATGGCGAGGTGGGGGAGGGGTATGGTATGCCCAGTAGTCATGCTCAGGCTGCGGGTTTCCTGGTGGCTTGGGGGCTCGGGTACTGGGGGACGGTTGGGAGACGGTATCACGACGCTGGGGGACGGGTAGGGATGGTGAGGAGGTGGAGAGCGAGGGTATGGGTTGGAGGGTTGGGACTGTGGTCGGTACTGGTATCGTATTCTAGGTGAGACATTTGGGTTGGAAAATACCGCCGTGAACTGAAGCTGATACGTTTCAGATGGCATCTACTGTACCACTCGCCCTTCCAAGTAGCAGCAGGGTATATCGTTGGCCTTCTCGCTGGAACAATACACTTCATGGTTACGGAGTATCTCCCTCTATACCACCCGAAAACTATTCCTGGACGATTACGAAGCGCAATCGAGGAGCTTTGGGTCGGTATCGGTGGAATTGGAGGTTGGGATCTCGGCGGTGCTCCTGGAGGATGGGGAGAGGGTCCCCTGATCTCACAGCCAGATAGACCGAAGACATCATGACATCATGACTTTTCATACGACATTGTCTGAGCTCAATCATCTAGTCGGCGTCGCCTCTACTCATCCCAATCAATCTTATCCACCCCCTCCTCAACCCTCCTAATCCTCCTCGCCGGATTCCCAAACCACATCTCCCCCTCCCCGGTACTCTTCGTGACAACACTCCCAGCCCCGATGATACATTTATCCGCGATACTCACCCCAGGTGTGATAGTGACGTTCGCCCCGATCCAGACGTCGTCGCCGATGCTGATTGGTCGGTTGGTCTCGAGGCCGAGGGTGCCGAGGCGGATGGAGGGGTCGTGTGGGTGGATCACGGTTGCTGTGTGTAGTGAGGGTCCAATGAGGGTGCGGTCTCCAATCGTGACTACTCTCCTGTCAGTCCGTTAGAGACGTCTCTTGGGGATTGATGTACCCAATCCGGTATCGAGGATGGTAGCGTTCGGCCCGAGATACGCCTCTTTCCCTATACTCGTATGATTCCCCTACCACAAGAATCACCTCATCACTATCCAAACAAATCAATCCAGGAGAGTGAGCGACTCACCCATTCGACCCAGATAGGCAGCGCCAACACACACCCCTCCCCAAAAGCCTTGAATAGCGCCTTCGCCGCCTTTTCTCGACTCTCCAAATCGGTCGTAGCGTTCAGTGCCCGGACAAGGGCGTACCGCTCCTCATGGAGAGCGAGGATTTGCGGGTCGAAGAAGTTGTAAGGCCGGGAGGAGTGGAAGCGGGCGAGGTTGTCGGGTTTGAGCGTGGTCATGGCAGGTCAATCCTGGCAAGTGGAGCTGACAATAAGCTCAATCTGAGGTCATACGTGGATGCCATGAGTTTCTTACGTCTGTCAATGTCGCTCATCTCATTCCGGTGAAGTTTCGAGCCTGTCTGTCGTCAGCGAGATCGTTTCGGAGCGGATCCACAATCAATCAGGCACGATTTTTGGTCAAGCATCCGAAACGAGGTGACGTTTCCTTAACCTGGCCAAGAGACCCTTTGTCCAGCTTGATTCAGGTGAAGGGGAAGAATGAAGACCCTGCCTGTGCGACAAAGACGTCAGGTGTCCCCCCCGTTGAATTGATCCGCTGATTTGATGACGTATTGATGTGACAGGAACCATAGGGTCCAGGATTCTATTCCTGGTCCAGGGGTATCCTTTCGCCTCGAGGCCCTGATGGAGCGGTTTGATATAAGACTGCGCATTCCACTCGCAGCTTCCTCTTTCTTTCTCTTGATCCAGTGAACTTTACGACCCGACGAAAACACTTTTACGAATCTACCAAGACAAGACAGCATGGGTGAGTGTCACAACCAACTTAGCACCCAGCTCGACGTCCTCTTCATCTTCCTTGAGCTCGGACCGCCCCAAATAAACCCTTGTCTTCCACCCGCTGATGCCGCTCAGGTCTCTTCGACTTTTTCAACAACGACTCGTCCGGCCGCGACCAGGTCTAGTGAGCCATCCTTTCCTCACCCCTCTCACCACCGCATCATTCCGTCGAGCACGTTCTCCGATCCTACATGACTCCGTTTAATCCACGACCCTTCTACGTCACACTTGACTGAGCGACCACTGATATCCTCCGCAGCGGCGTCGACCCGAACAACCAAAACCACAAGGCGGCCCTCTCCCACGAGCTCATCGGGTACGTTTCAAGTCGCTACTGCCAGTGAGGCACTACGCTGATACACGTACGTAGCGGTGCCGCCGGGTACGAGGCGATGAAGGCTTATGAGAAACACTGCGCGCAGAACGGGAAGCCGCCTAGCGTGAGTTTAGGCACGCCTGTCAAGCCTGTAGCTGACGCGACGATTTCACCTCTCCTCTTCACCTCACCGACTCCCATACTTCTGTTCATCGTCCTACCTCGTCCCTTCCTCCCTCGCCAACGTCTCCTCCGCCCCCGAACAGCACGCCAGGGCCAAGGAGATCATTGCCGGTCTCGCCGCCGTCGAGGTCGACAGGCTCTTTGAGACCAAGGGTGGGTCCCCTCACTCCACTCGTTCGAATTGAAATCTCGCTGACTCGGGCAGGCCTCGACATGTACGACAAAGAGAGGGCCGAAAGGGACGCTCAGAACCAGGCTGAGCAGGCGCTCAACCAGTCTGGCCAGTACTAGGCGGGTCAAGCAAATCCGTCCAAAATGTCAGGCGGACTCAAGACTTCCTTACGAGATCGAGGAGAGATGAGAAGAGATGTAACGAGTGATTCTACGAGACCCTCATCACCCTTTCGTCCTTAGCATGATCCCAATATTTTGCTTAAGCTTGAGAGTTATTCAGCCCGTCCACGAAGTTAAGAAAATCAAACTTAACGAAATGAAAGACTAAGCTAAATTTGAATTAGATATTCTTCAACTTAGCATAATGAGTGAATAAGATGCTTCTAGTTCTGTCCAAATACCGTGCCAGCAGTCGCACAGCCTTGAGTCCGACACTGGCTAGGAAGTATGCCAGTACGCTTAGGAGCGTACAGCAGTGGAGGATCTTGGTCAATGCGCAAAAGCGTGAACCAGCGACCTGGAGTCGAATGAAGGCATAGCCTAATTCGAAAGCTCGGCCACACACGTACACGTCCCCTTCGTCCAAGGATACTCTCCACCTGCTCAGCGCTGACGAAAATACTCCACCCCTTCCCTCCGTGGCGCTTTTCCCACACTGGATACCCTATCCAAGTTTTGGGATTGGGTCTCAGTGCGGCCGCGAGAACATGTAGGTGGATATGATCTATCGTCGTGAATGGGGAAATGTGGAAACCCATCTTGAAGGATTTTGGCGCGAGCTCGGTGCCAAGGGCGATCATCTTGCTCACTTCAGAGCCGCATCAGTGCCTGGTGATGTCAATGGATAGGACAAACGGAGAGGCCTGTCTGAGTCAGTGAGGTAGCTTACGCCCACGACTCGAGATCTATCAGCTTCGAGCGAGAAGAGAAGGGAACAGCTCGCTATGCTTTCGCGGGATGATCGATATGAATCTCAGCTTGCGGCTTCCTATTTCTCACACGTCAACCTCCACACGATATCAAGGCGGGACAGCAAAACGCACCACTGGTAGAAAGCGATCAGCTCGTCGTCCTGATCTTCGTCAGTCCGACATTCGCACGGTTCAAGGAGCAGGACGGACCTCATATATGACGTCGAAGCCGTTTATCCCTCGGTGAGGGTGCAGAACTTGCAGGGTTTCTCCTCGTTACGAGAGCGGCAGAGACGGCTGCTATAAGCGTAGTATCCGGATTAGGGACATACCCAAGCACACACTGTTTCGTGGCACGTCGGACGGCGGGCAATGGCGCGGTGCGCTCGATAATGGGCGCTGTGAGCTGTTCCGTCTTGTTCTCGTCAGTATGAGGGTGATAAGATGGGTCGTTGAGTATGTCAGTGCTGGAATTGGGATTCGGGTCAACCTGAACCTGAAGAAATGGCTCCGCGGGAGTGGACATCGTGCGGTCCATGGGTTGTAGATGTGCTGGCTGGTCTGAGGGACAGGGCTTTGAAGAACCAGATTTGCTTACTCAAATGACTTGATTGTCAGCAACTGAAGGGCGCAGTCCAACAAAACTTGGAGGTGCGCCTGCGTTGTGCATGAAGGCGAACTTCTTGAAGGGATATCATGAGGTCGCGGTAGCTCGAAACATGATCTCCTCCATTCACCCAACGGTTTCCATCTGAAAGGAAGGTCAACTCGATGGCTCTTCAGTCTTCAATCAGGTGCCGACGAATGTCTACTCAGAATCTGATGAGCTTGCGGCATCGCGATGACCGCTGGCGTAGTGGAAGAGGCCAAAGTGTAGGCGGGTCGGTCGAAGCCGCAGTCTTCCCGTAGTCGGACACGAGTGGACTGAAGCCGATGACGGATTCGTGTTATCGGTTTTCTGACAGACTGATGATAGCGTCCCTCCGCTTCAATGGATCTGCGAGGCCTGCATCGGAAGTCTTCGATCAGGGACATTCCCATGCCCGAGTGATGCATGCAAGCACCTACCTCGAATGCTTTCCGCCCGTGAACCCATCCCACGACTCGGCCAAAACGCAATCCACCCACCCGACCCTAGGATAGTCTTGGCCTGATCGCCACTGACGAACCAAACTGCTACTCTTCTCACCGTCCCACACCGCCTCGAGATCGGATATCCGTACCGAGCCCTCCACGTGTCTTTCGTCTCGCCGCCGAAGACGTGCATACGGAGATGGTCTTTGGACGTGAATGGTGGGACGTGGAAGCCAATCTTGGTTGCGTCTGGAAAGAGCTCGTTTGCGAGGGACGTCATTTTGCTCAGTGGCATCCATCAGTCACTGGGAATGGAGACGAGGGACAAGTTCATACGAAGTGGTAGATCCGGGGAGTGGACTTCGCCCACCGACTTTACTCTATACTCGTCAGCTTCCTTAGTTACAGGGCGAAGTGTGGCAGGACAAACTATGTTGTCGTGGTATGATCACGATATGCGTTTCGGCTCGCGGTTTACTGGCCATCCTCAATATCACAGATGGAGAAAGGGAGGACGTGCTAATCGAGAAGAGCGATCAGAAGGAAAGGAAATGGGGCATCTCGTTTCATGCTGGTCACAACAGGACGAATGGTATCGCTTCATCGAAGACGTCACGGATGAGAAAGGGAATCGCCGATGCATGGGTAGCCGAATTCAAGCCGGGAGAGGAGTAAACCAAGAACGTTCTGGCCGGTCGTGAGACCCTTGGATGAGTATTTGTTGTGGAGAATGCCAAGAATGCGAATTCTAGTCGTATGTCCGAGGGTCTAACAGCGCTTTCTCTCTCATAACCGCGTCTCGGATTCCCAGTCCTTTGAGTGTACCCACCTCCCGGTTTGCGCCGCCAACAAACAGGGAGACAATGCATGCTCCTCCACGGCCCCAAGACCATGTTAGACCCCTTCACCCCTCACAGACCCTCCTTCAACCTCAACCTCTTCCCCGGTTCCGGTACCGTAACCGCCCCTACCCAATGCAAGAACAATTTCTGATTATCCTCCTTCCTAGCGCCCGCGTCCACGATCCGCTGTTTGAACTCCGATATCGTCACGCTCATGGGTACACTCACCCCGCCTTGCCGCTTGAACCAAGCGAGCACATCGGATTGGGTGATCATTCCCGGGAATGGGGCTATATCAGGTCCGGCTGGGGTGGGCGTCGTCCATGCGGATTTCTTCTTCTTTCGATCTCGATTACCGCCTGGAGCGGACGGGCTGGGGGATGGTTTGCGTTTTTGCGCGAAAGAGGAGGGGTCGTCTTTGAATGGCGACTCCGATGTGGTCTTGCGTTTCCCTTGCTTGGGTTCGGCGGGAGCAGTGGAAGTGGGCGTGGTAGCTCGACCAGAAGCAGGCGGACTGGTACCTCCTGCGGAGGTTGCTGGACTCACAGTTCGTCCGTTTCCGGTCTCGGGGCTGGTGGCTCTGCGGTTGAGGGGACTCGGCTGTCGACTTCGGTGTGGACTTGCTCCGCGGCTGGCAGCGCGTTGAGCGAGCAGGGCGGACCCAGAGCCAGGAGGAGCGGTGCTCGCCTTCCCAGAGGTCGGAAGAGGGTTGCTGCGGCGTCCGGTCGGTGACGAGGTACCGCGACCTGTTGTAGGACCTCGCGAAGGCGGTCTTGAAGGTCGTTCAGCCGATGGCGGGACGGATTTCTGCCCTTCCTTGTCTTTCTCCTTGTCCTTGTCTTTGTCGGCCTTGACGGTCTCGGCATCCGGTGATTCCTCGTCCTGCCCTTGATCAGCTCTGACGCACTGTCGAAAGGCTATACCCACCGAATCTGATTCGCTGAAGAGATCATCCGCTTGCCCATTCAAGCGCTTCCTCATCATCCTCTTCAGCTTCTTGCCCTCCTGGTTCAGGTTGTCGCCGAACAGGTCACCCTCGCCGTCCTCGTCCTCATCGATCTGCGGCTTATCTCCCACATTCGCATTGGCGAGGCGGAATTCCTTCTTCAGCCGTTCCTACAAAGTAAGCTCGGCCTGGCTCAACCGCCTCACATCCTGGAGTTTGGCCTCTTCTTCCTCATCCTCGTTCCGGTAGAACGTGTTATTCTCCTCGTCATCCTGGAAATCATCGTTGACATCGTAGTCAAGCTCTTCGTCCACTCCTCCTTCCAGTCCCTGATCGTCAGCTCAGTCAAGCGAGCTGCACCTACTCGTTCAGTCTGCCGCCCTTCCCGCCTGGAATCGTCGTCAAACCTCTCCGTCTTGATCCGAGGCTGATTGGGAGCCCTCGCAGCTCGCATCCTATGCTCCATTCTCATTGCCCGTTCCTCTTGCTTGACTTGCATCTCCCCTTCAACCTCCATCCGCGGCTCGCTCGGGCCCGCTACGATTGATGGTCCTCCCTCGCGTTGAGCCCATCGGTCGTGGATCTTGTATTTCGCCTGATGCTCAAACTGTGCATATCAGCGTATGGCCCATATTCAAGCTTGGTAAGATCTTGGCGACATACAAGCTTGTGAGCGGCATCCGGATCTAGCACCTTGAACGGTCTCTCCGGCTCGAACCGATACGTCCTCCCTAGCGTGACCACCGAGAACCCCTTGTTCCTCCCATCATTAATAAGCAACACCGTCGGCATCGCGGAAGGTTCCATCATCCTCCCCACCCAATGTTCAGGTATCCCAGCCCCATCCCTCGGTTGACCCGATTCCAATACCCACGGGGTATTTTCCTCCCTCCTCAACCGAATCACGTCTATATCCTGATGAAATACCTCTTTAACCCCCTTCTTCACTTTCCGTCGTTCCCCTTCTCCAGGTGCGGTCCCGACTAACGACATGTCCATCTCGCTCTTCATCTCCACTGTCGGCTTCCCGTCGGGGCCAATGATGGGTTTCCCAGACTCGTCGTACATGTATCGACCGGTGATCTTGCCTTCGTCATCGAACGCGAACGTCGGAGGGGCACGGGGACCAGGTAGTTTCCGGTTCATGAGGATAGGTCGGGAGATCTGGGTGGGGTCGATATCGCGCCCGGAATTGAGCTTCATGATGTTGTACCGTGAACTCTCGGAGATACCGGAGGAGAAGAGCTTGAACTCGGTGGTATTGCCTTGGGGCTTGACGGAGGGGGAAGGTCGGGAGGTGGGACCGGAATCGTGAGGTGAGGACGCTGCGGGGGTGGGAGATGGGGAGGGTCGGGAGTGGGCGGGGAGTCGTTCTCGGTGCTTGTTCTTCCTCCGAGGGAGGAAGGCACTCATGGCGATAAAACTATATGCGTAGAATGAAGAGTTGCTGGTGGTGCTCAACGCTGAATGCATTCTAAGTCGCCACGCGACAATTACCGGAAGAATGGCGGAAGCAAAACGAGTCTTGCTGAGGTAAAGCTTCTTGTGGTCCAGCCACTCACAAACTCTCCTTTGCCGCTTCCCTCCCTTTTTCGACGCTGCTTCGACGATGAGACATCTTCCAGCAGCGTCATAAACAGAAAAATAACAAAAAAGACTGACCCCGCACTTTTCTGTCGTACCAAGTCCACCTCAACCTGTCAAGACCGCTCATTTCAATTCACCACTGACCAGGAGCGGGACCATGTCCAGCCCAGCTCAGCTTCCCGCCAACAGCATCAACTCAGCGTCAAAGTCAATCCGGAAGCTCGATTTCACCTTCCTACCAATCCCCAAGAACCGCCGCCTCGATCCCCTCCAACAGCCAGAAGAGCAATTCGCGTTCACCTGGCGAATGAATCTCGTCTTCGCGACAGCCGCCACTGTCTCAATCATGAACCTCTACTCCATCCAGCCCATGCTCGCCCGTATCAGCTCTGACCTCTCTGTCTCGGACGAGGTCGTATCTCGTGTCCCTACGCTGATACAGGGTGGGTATGGCTGCGGGACTCTTTTCATCACCCCGCTTGGGGACCTCGTTAGGCGTCGGCAGCTCGTGCTTCTTCTTGTCTTTCTCAGCACTACCCTCAGTATTGGCTCGGCTCTTGCAAGGAATGTCAGGATGTTGGAGGGATTCAGCTTTTTGGTCGGTCCACTCACGGTGACCCCACAGATCGTTATACTATGGACGGCGGACGGCGGATCTGGCGCCTTCCACAAGGAGAGCAAGAGCAATGTCGATCACAATGTCAGGTATGCTATTCGGACTGGTGCTCGGTCGTGTCCTAGCAGGAATCATCTCGACCTTCGCCTCATGGCGGGATACTTTCTGGCTGGCGGTCGGACTCCAAACGGGAATGACGGGTCTACTCTGGCTGACTCTCCCTGACATGCCAGACAAAGACATCGGTCTCTCATACTTTGGCGTACTGGTATCAATGGGGAAATTCATGGTGACCAACCCAACCCTCGTCCAGGCGTGTGTCATAGCGTTCCTGAACAGCCTCGTCTTTGCTGGATTCTGGACGACACTCACTTTCCTCCTCTCCGATCCACCATACCACTATTCTTCCCTGGATATTGGTTTGATCGGTCTCCTCGCCATCATCGGAGCCCTGTTCGCACCTCAATGCGGGCGACTGATAGACCGTGTCGTACCCTGGCTCGGTCAATTCCTCGGCTTGGCGGTATCACTGATCGCAATGATAATCGCCCTACTCGCCGCGCAACTCAACATCAGTGCCATCATCATCTCCATAGTCCTGTTCGATATGGGCCAACAGCTCTGGGCGGTATCAGCAGCGTATCGGATCGCCGGGATAGATCCAAAAGCACGAGCGAGGTTGAACGGATGTTATCTGGTGAGTATCTTTGCGGGTCAGACTTCGGGGACGGCGATTATGGCGAGATTGTATACGGGGTACCGGTGGAGATCGACTGGCGGAGGAATGGTCACGTTTGCTGGGGTGGCGCTGGGGGTGCTGTTGATAAGGGGCCGGCATGAGGGGAATTGGGTAGGGTGGAGAGGGGACCGAGAAGCAGGCCAATGATGATGACAAGATAGTGGGACGCCCGGACGGCGATGAGGCGGAGAATGAGCAGGTGAGGCAAAGTGTCAGGGTCAGGGACGAGGTCAGAAGATGGCACAGAAAGCAAAGTGTGAGTCGGACTAGAGCGCCTTCTGAGAGATGTAGTACAAAACGACGGTTGTCATCCCGATCCGGCGGAAGCAGCGATTTGGCCGTGGAGATTAGAATCACTTGAAAACTCTGTAGCTGTGTCATCTTCCTTTGAAGCATCTCGGATCCTTCTCTTCGGCTCGTTGAGATCATTAGACTCGATCCTCCATTCGAGAGAAGGACTTTGTCTTCCTGACTTCACCATCGACGGCGCTCCTAGACATCTCACCTAACCTCGATCTCCCTCGACATGTTCACCGGTCTGGTCTGTCCCTCCCTCTTCCCCATCACATCAAGCTAATCTCCATCGCCTACGATCCTCATCTCTCTCGATCTTCTTCCCTGCCTCACCTCTCCGTCTCGCCCTCGCCCTCTCGCACATCACCTCGCCAGATCGAGCACCTCTGCCAAGTCGCCTCCATAACCCCCACCACCTCCTCCTCAGGTTTCACATTCACCTTCACCCACGCCTCCCCCATCCTATCCGACTGCCACGTCGGGGACTCGATCTGTATCAACGGAGCGTGCCTCACGGTCACAGAGTTTGATGGGGATAGCTTCAAGGTGGGGTTGGCGAATGAGACGCTGTCACGTACGAATCTCGGTGGGTCCCTCTCACCCTGACTCACCTCTTGGCACCTTTTCAAAGCTGAGGATGAGGTCTAGGTCAGTTGAAGGAGGGGAATTACGTGAATTGTGAGCGGGCTATGGCGGGACATGCGCGATTCGGGGGACATATGGTCCAGGTGAGCCCTCTCCATCCCCGTTGAGAAGGATAAGAAGGCTGAGGATGGGTAGGGCCACGTCGACTCCACAGCGACAATACTCTCCATAAAACCCGACGGCAATTCCATCCGATACACCTTCCAACTCCCCTCAACCACCACCCTGATGCCCTACCTCATCGAGAAAGGTTACGTCACCATCGATGGTGCGTCCCTCACTCTCACAGCCGTGGACGACGCGGCCCAGACATTCGGGATCATGTTGATCTCGCACTCGCAGGAGAAGTTGACGTTGACGGGTAAGAGGGTTGGGGAGAGCGTCAATATAGAGGTGGATTGCGTGGGCAAGTATGTGCTCGGGTCGAGTGAGAGGATAGAGGAGATGGTGGAGAGGATAGTGGAGAGGAGATTGAGGGAGAAGGGTTTGGCTTGATGCGACGCCTTGCCTTGTTCTCTCTTCTTGGTAAAAGACCAGGAACGTATTGCTTTCTTTGCGGAAGAGGAAGACCGGCAGCGCAGTCTTCTCTGGTGAGTCTCTTGAGCTCAGTGACGAATCAAGAGGCTACATTGCCATCGTCCAGTATATACTGCCCGATCTCAGCCCTCATATCCTCCCTATCCACCATCTCTCGCCGCTGCGAAACACCTTCGGCGATGAAAGGCGGGAGCATGACGGGATCTCCAGATATGCACCGCGGCAGCGCTGGAGTGAGCGTCGTAAGGCAGGCATAACACAAGAGCGGTGCCAATGTCGATCTCCTGGGTCTCGGCTCGTCTCCGTTGCTCGACGGCGTTTTCAATAGTGACGTGAGCGCTGTGCGGGACTTCCAGGCCAATGCAGAGGGGTCGACCGGCCTAGTCAATATCAGCTGCGCAAACGGTGACATAGCGCCGCGGCTCACATATGGCACATCGGACAGAGCTCGGTGGCGCTGGGCGAGCCGGCAAAAACCAGCTTGGCTCCCGTCCGGGTGATCGTCGAGACCGTAGCGGAATGGGATACATTCAGTCTCGCAATAAAGCCTACGGTCTCGCTTCAGCAACTCCTAAGTCCTTGGCGTATGTCGTCGATAGACTCACCCTCAGTCAGCATCTCAATGCTCGAAGCCCCGCCTTTCCTTCCATCCCGCTCCCCACCCCATCCTCTCCAATTCATCGTCTCCAGCCCCTTCAAATGGCACAAAATCGCTGCCTCCTTCATAGACACCTCTTTCATCGGCTTCATTCTGACAACATTGCGTCCGTTCGCAACCGACGGGAGAGTGATCGACGAAGCCAGCTCGAGCGGGAGTGCCCAGCCTCGTCCAAGCGCTGTTCCTGAGATGACCCGCTGGGCCTGGCGGGTTGACGTCTCGCCAAGGAGAAGATGTGAAGTGTTCGGCAGTGATTGAGCGGTCAGATTTAGGAGGTAGGAGAGGATCGAGGAGAGAAGTGCGGGTCGGGAAGCCGGAGGCAGGGAGGAGAGGAGGGTCTGGAGGGAGGTCAAGGGAGTCGTTCTGGATGATGACGAGGTAGGCAAAAATGGTAGGTCTGGTGCGCATTAGGCTCTTCAGTCATGAACGTGAAACACCTACTTGGTCGCCTCAAATCCACTGAGATCCCTTCCGATCCATGCTCAGGCTCGCCATGTCCACCCAATCGTCCCGTCAAACCCGGGACAAATACATCTTCCGCCCTCAACCCCGCGAACCCCAAACCCCTCTCCTCCGCCAATCCCCTCATCATCTCCATCCTATCCTTCCCCGGCACTACTCCACAGAACTCCACATATACCACCACCCCTTTATCCCAGACCACCTCCTTCTCCCCTTTAGTCTTATCCGCCACCGCCCCGTCACCTTTCCCCACATAACCCCCGGAGCACAGGAGGTCGAACATCGCCATACTCCCGGCTCCACTGGATAGCGCGATGAGGAGGTCTCGGCGCTGTCGAGGTGGGCGGTAGAGGCTTCGTTGAGAGGGCTTGAGCTTGGCTGGGTTGGTTTGGAGGGGTGGGAGGAGCTGTCGAGTGAAGCGAGCTTGGACTGTGCTTTCGAAGCATGGCCTGAGGAGTCTCGGCTTAGCTTGAAATAAAGGTGGGTGGAATGGACAGGCGTACGAGCAGTAGGTGACGGATCGGATGACGAACATGCTCTTGGCTGTCCGACATCGCTGGCAGGTGCCCTTGTCCACTCGATGGACATTCCGCCGCCCTAGCGGACAGTCAGCTTTGATGGGAGAGGAAGGTCCAATGGACTGACGAGGCATGAGCACTGACTCCTCCTCGGCGGTCCCTTGGCCATCCGGGACATTACCGCACGACATGGTAGATTCGCCTGAAAAATGTTGAAAGGGGCTAATCGCTTTCCGGCGAAACAGATTGAAACCGCACGTGGGAGGAGCTTCACCAAAATCTCTATACTCGGTACGCTGAGGTTTTCTCCATTGCTAAGTTCACCGGGTCGACGATCGACTCCGAACTGACATACTCTGATCCGATCTTGGGCGCGAACAAAAAAATGTAAACTCTACGAGCCCGTGCAAGATGTATACCTCAGAGGCGTCTCTCCGCCTGACGGGATCACCTGGTGGCCCTTGTACTCATCAGGAACCCGTAGGATTGATCTCTGGACTGAAGGGGGAACAGAGGAATATGTCTTCAACGGGTAACTTGACATTCGACTAACGTCTTCGAAAATTGATGCACGATCAGTAATTCACTTGAGCCAATCTGGCAATTAATTTGAGCTCGGGGAATTCGAAGATCATGAAGCATTTGCATACGGCGACGAGTCCTCCCGAGAGCTACTACTAGATATATAAGGACCTGATACACGCGTGCGGGTTCGTAGAGGACTTGCACCTGTGGAGCAGACATAAATTCGATTCGATTCGATGATGGGATTTCGTTGAGCAGGCGGTATGACGTCGAGATCATGAAGAAGCGGGAAAAAAGAATGAGATTTCATGGCGGGAAGGTCCATCTTTAGCTGTCCAGCAGCGTCGGCATCAAACTACCACGGGGGAGGAGTGCCATCTATCATAACGGTCAATCAAGGGTCATAGCAGTCAAATGAGCACGCACTGGACCCGCTACCGAAGCCGTCGGTCGTGGGAGGTTTCGCCTCGGGCTCGCGCTTCCACGGGGGAGGAGTGCCATCTGTCATAACGGTCAATCAAGGGTCATAGCAGTCAAATGAACACGCACTGGACCCGCTGCCGAAGCCGTCGGTCGTGAGAGGTTTCGCCTC
>JAABUW010004030.1_pt1 | contig 20301 bp, 16 predicted proteins | sample 5560081 | NCBI WGS metagenome assembly JAABUW01 (sample SAMN10711882, study PRJNA513363) | rock metagenome | isolation source: Antarctica rocks | place: Antarctica: Victoria Land, Knobhead sud
GTAGTCGGTCGCTCCGGCGAGGCCATCCGGGAGGTACTGCTGGGCGACCACGCCGTCCTCGCCGTCGTGCGCGTAGCGGTAGCCCTCCCCGTGCCCCAGGCGTGCCGCCCCGGCATACCCGCTGCCCCGCAGGTGGACCGGCACCAGCCCACCCTTGCCGGCCCGCACATCGGCGACGGCCTCGTTGATGGCGAGGTAGGCCGCGTTCGACTTGGGCGCCAAGGCGCTGTGGACGACGGCCTGGCCGAGGATGATCCGCGCCTCCGGCATGCCGATCTGGGCGACCGCGTGCATGGCGGCAACGGCCGTCTGCAGCGCGGTCGGGTCGGCCATGCCGACGTCCTCGCTCGCGGCGATAACGATGCGGCGCGCGATGAACCTCGGGTCCTCCCCCGCCTCGAGCATCCGCGCGAGGTAGTGCAGCGAGGCGTCGACGTCGCTGCCTCGCATCGACTTGATGAGCGCACTGGCCACGTCGTAGTGCTGGTCGCCGGCCCGGTCGTAGCGCACCGCGGCCTGGGCCACGGCCTGCTCGACGTGCGCCAGGGTGATCGCTACCGGTTGCTCCTCGGTATGCCGGGCGAGCGGCTCTGCGTCGAGCGCCACCCCCGCGGCGGCCTCGAGGGCGGTCAGGGCGCGACGGGCGTCGCCGCCTGCCACCCGGACGATGTGCGCGCGCCCGTCGTCGCTCAGGGTGTGCTCCCCGTCCAGGCCGCGGGAGTCGACGAGCGCCGCGTCGACGACGTCGGCGACCTCCTCGTCCGACAAGGGGCCCAGAGTGACGAGGACCGACCGGGACAGCAGCGGCGAGATGATGCTGAAGGAGGGGTTCTCCGTGGTGGCTGCGACCAGGATGACGAGGCGGTTCTCGACGCCGGGCAGTAGGGCGTCCTGCTGGGCCTTGGAGAAGCGGTGGATCTCGTCGAGGAAGAGGACCGTCTGCCGGCCGTAGAGGTCACGGTCGCGGACCGCGCCGTCCATGACGGCCCGCACGTCCTTGACCCCGGCGGTGACCGCCGACAGCTCGACGAACCGCCGCTCGGCCGCTGTGGCGACGAGGTGGGCGAGGGTGGTCTTGCCCGTACCGGGAGGTCCCCAGATGATCGCCGACAGGGGCCCCGCCGTGCCGGCGCTGCCCTCGATGAGCCGGCGCAGCGGGCTGCCGGGCCGCAGGGCAGCGGTCTGGCCGCGCACCTCCTCGAGCGTGCGGGGCCGCATCCGGACGGCGAGCGGCGGCACACCCGCGCCCGACGGGTCGGTGACGCCGTCGGTGCGCGCTGCCGCGAAGAGGTCGGAGCCGGAGTCGCTCATCCGGGGCAGCGTAACCGGCACAGTCGGGACGGGCAGGACCGGCGGGACTGGCAGGACCGGCGGGCAGCACTGGTCCCGTCCGGCGGGCGGGGCGGGTCTCGGCTCGGAGCTCCGGCGTGCCGGGTGGCTCAGCCCGGCGCGGCCGGCACCTCTGCGTCGTCCGCGGACGCCTTCTCGGGCCGGGCGTCGACTCCGGCCTCCTTGCGCTGCGCCGGGGTGATCGGCGCCGGGGCCCCGGTCAGCGGGTCGAAGCCGCCGCCGGACTTGGGGAAGGCGATGACCTCGCGGATCGAGTCGGTCCCCGAGAGCAGCGCGCAGATCCGGTCCCAGCCGAAGGCGATGCCGCCGTGCGGCGGGGCCCCGAACGCGAAGGCGTCGAGGAGGAACCCGAACTTCTCCTGGGCGTCCTCCTGCGACAGGCCCATGACGCGAAAGACCCGCTCCTGCATGTCGCGCCGGTGGATCCGGATCGACCCGCCGCCGATCTCGTTGCCGTTGCACACCATGTCGTAGGCGTAGGCGAGCGCCTCGCCTGGCGCGGTGTCGAAGGTGTCCTCGAACTCCTTCTTCGGCGAGGTGAAGGCGTGGTGCACCGCGGTCCATGCGCCCGCCCCGACCGCGACGTCGCCGGCCGCGACGGCCTCGGCCGCCGCCTCGAAGAGCGGGGCGTCGAGGACCCAGAGGAAGCCCCAGGTGCTCTCGTCGATGAGACCGCAGCGCCTGCCGATCTCGAGCCGGGCGGCACCGAGCAGCGCCCGCATCGGCTTCCTCCCCCCCGCACCGAAGAAGATGCAGTCGCCGTTGCTCGCGCCGACGTGGGCGGCCAGCCCGGCGCGCTCGCGGTCGGTGAGGTTCTTGGCCACCGGGCCTGCCAGCTCGCCGTCGTCACCCACGAGGACGTAGGCCAGGCCCCTGGCTCCGCGCTGCTTGGCCCACTCCTGCCAGGCGTCGAGCTGCTTGCGCGGCTGCGAGGCGCCGCCCGGCATGACGACGGCGCCGACGTACTCCTGCTGGAAGACCCGAAAGGTGGTGTCGGAGAAGAAGTCCGTGCAGTCGGTCAGCTCCTGACCGAAACGGGTGTCCGGCTTGTCGCTGCCGTAGCGCGCCATGGAGTCGGCATAGGTGAGCTGCGGGAAGGGGGTCGGCAGCTCGACGCCGATGAGCCTCCACAACGCCGTCGCGACCTCCTCGCCGAGGGCGATGACGTCAGCCTGCTCGACGAAGCTCATCTCGATGTCGAGCTGGGTGAACTCGGGCTGCCGGTCGGCCCGGAAGTCCTCGTCCCGGTAGCAGCGGGCGATCTGGTAGTACCGCTCCATCCCGGCCACCATGAGCAGCTGCTTGAAGAGCTGTGGGCTCTGCGGCAGGGCGTACCAGGAGCCGGGCTGAAGGCGCGCGGGGATGATGAAGTCGCGGGCGCCCTCCGGGGTCGACCGGGTCATCGTCGGGGTCTCGATCTCGACGAAGTCGTGCGCTGCCAGGACCGCTCGCGCTGCCGCGTTGACCTTGGACCGCAGCCTCAGGGCGGCGCCCTGGGCTGGCCGGCGCAGGTCGAGGTAGCGGTACCTCAGCCGGGCCTCCTCGCCGACGGTGACGCGCTCGTCGATCTGGAACGGCAGCGCAGCGCTCGGGTTGAGCACCTCGAGCCGCGCCGCGACGACCTCGACCGCTCCAGTCGGCAGCTCGGCGTTCGCGTTGCCCTCGGGTCGCTCCCGCACCTCACCGGTGACCCGCACGCAGAACTCGTTACGCAGGTCGTGCGCCCCGCCCTCGGCGAGCACCTCGTCACGCACGACCACCTGCGCCACGCCCGAGGCGTCGCGCAGGTCGAGGAATGCCACCCCGCCGTGGTCACGCCGACGGGCGACCCAGCCAGCGAGCCTGACGGTCTGGCCGGAGTGGTCGGCGCGCAGCGTGCCGGCCTCGTGGGAGCGAAGCACAGAAGGTTCCCCTCGGGTGGATGGCGGGACAGGATGCCGGAGGCCCACCCTCGTGGGCACGGCGGGCCCATCCTACGGAGCGGGACCAGCGACCCTCGAACCCGTCTCCTCCGGAGGGACCGGCCGCCAGCGCCGTGAGCGCCGAAAGGCCTCGACGAGGCATCGGGCCAGCATCCACCGGGCCCGCAGGATCGTCGGGAGGCTGCGCCAGACGAGAGGCGTCTGGTTGCGGCCGTGCAGACGCCGGGCGACCGAGGGGCGCTCCAGGTGGGCCATCTGCCCGTGGGTGTTGCCCACGAGCCCGAGCCACAGGTCGTGTGACTCGGTGACCCACGAGGGGATGGGCAGGACCGAGGGCACGATGTCGCGGCGCAGGCCCATGGCGCAGCCGACGTACCACCGGACACCGACCATCGTCGCGGCGATGTTGGCGCGGTGGCGACGCGAGTCCCGGGCGAGCAGGGGCCACCGTGGCGGCTCGAGCGGCTCGCCCAGGACCGCGACGCTGGTCGCGACCACGGCGGTCGTCGCGAGCGCATCGAGCATGGCGTCGAGCCGACCGGGGACCCAGACGTCGTCCTGGTCCGAAAGGAGGATGAAGGTGCCCCGGCTCAGCGCGATGGCGTGCTCGAAGGCCCGCACGTAGCCGAGGTTGATCTCGTTGCGGTGCAGTCGGAGTCGCCGGTCCCCTATCGCCTCCACGACCCCGACCGTGTCGTCGTGGCTGGCGTCGTCAATGACGACCACCTCGTCCTCGGGACCGAGCTCGGTGAGGATCGAGGCGAGCTGCTCCCCGATGTAGTCGGCGCCGTCGTACGCGGCGAGGCAGACGCTCGCCCGCACCGGCGCAGCGTCAGGCATCCTCGGCCGGACCCGGCTGCGGACCGGAGCCCGGCTGCGGATCAGAGTCCGGCTGCGGGTCCGGCAGATGGTCCGCGGTCCGGTATGCCGGGTGCCAGGGCCACGGCTCGTCCTGCGGTCGCAGCGTGGTCCAGTCGGCCTGCCTCGCGCCCCACGCGGCCAGGATCCCGACCACCGCGCCGGGGTTGTGCAGCTCCCCGGCCAGCACCGCGGCATACGCGTCGTCCAGAGGCACCCAGAGCCCGACGATCTCAGCCTCCTCGCCCTCTCTGGAGAAGGTGTGTGACGCGCCGGCGTCCTTGACGTCGCGCGCGACGAAGACGCGCAGCACCTCCGAGAGGCCACCGGGAGAGGAGTAGAAGTCGAGGAGGACGTCCCAGCGGGCGGCGACGAGGTCGACCTCCTCGAGCAGCTCTCGGGCAGCCGTCTCCCATGGCGGCTCGCCCGGGGCGTCGAGCAGCCCCGCCGGCAGCTCCCACTCCGTCGTCCGGACCGGGTGGCGGTACTGCCTGATCAGGACGACGTGCTCGACGCCGCCAACGTCCTTGAGTGCCACGACGACGACGGCGCCGGGGTGCTCGACGTACTCCCGCGTGACGGAGCCCGCGTCACCCAGCTCGACGGTGTCGCGCCGGACGTCCCAGACAAGACCGTGGTAGACGACGTCGGACGCGCTGACCACGCGCTCGACCACCTCGTCGCCGAGGTCGGACCGGGAGCCGATGGGCAGCTGCACGTCAGCGCGACACGGCCGGGACCGGTGTCCCGTCGCGCAGCTCCGCGCCGGAGTCCTCGTCGGGCCTGACCCGGGGGCGTTCGACCTCGACGAGTCGCTCGCCGCGCTGCCGGTCCAGCGCGGCCTCGACAAGCCCGGCGAAGAGGGGGTGCGCGCGGTTCGGACGGGAGAGGAACTCCGGGTGTGCCTGCGTCGAGACGTAGTAGGGGTGCACGTCTGCGGGCAGCTCGACGAACTCGACCAGCTCACGGTCTGGAGAGAGCCCGGAGAAGGCGAGGCCGGCCTCCTCGAGCCGGCCGCGGTAGCCGTTGTTGACCTCGTAGCGGTGGCGGTGACGTTCCTGTACCTCGTCCGTGCCGTAGGTCTTGGCGATGACGCTGCCCTCGGTGAGACGCGCAGGGTAGAGGCCGAGCCGCATCGTCCCACCGAGGTCGCCGGCTCCCTCGACGAAGGCCTTCTGCTCCTCCATCGTGGCGATGACCGGGTCCTTCGTGCCGGGGTCGAACTCTGACGAGGACGCCCCGCTGATTCCCGCGACGTTGCGGGCGTACTCGATGACCATGCACTGGAGCCCGAGGCAGATTCCGAGGGTCGGGATCTTCCGTTCCCGGGCCCACCGGAGCGCCCCGACCTTGCCCTCGATGCCGCGTACCCCGAACCCGCCGGGGACGAGGACGGCGTCGACCCCGCCGAGGGCCCGCTGCGCCCCGGCCTCGGTCTGGCACTCGTCGCTGGCGACCCAGCGGATGTTCACCTTGGCGTTGTGCTGGAAGCCCGCCGCCCGCAGCGCCTCGGTCACCGAGAGATAGGCGTCCGGGAGGTCGATGTACTTGCCCACCAGGGCGATCTCGACGTCGTGCTCCGGGTCGTGGACCCGCTGGAGCATCAGGTCCCAGTCGTGCCAGTCGACGTCCCGGAAGTTCAGGCCGAGCCGACGGATGACGTAGGCGTCGAGGCCCTCGCGGTGGAGCACCTTCGGGATGTCGTAGATGCTCGGGGCGTCGACGGCCGCGGCGACGGCCTCGACGTCCACGTCGCACATGAGGGAGATCTTGCGCTTGATCCCCTCGGGGATCTCGCGGTCGGCCCGCAGGACGAGCCCGTCCGGCTGGATGCCCAGCTGGCGCAGCGCCGCCACCGAGTGCTGGGTCGGCTTGGTCTTCAGCTCGCCGCTCGGCGCGAGGTAGGGCACGAGCGAGACGTGCAGGAAGAAGACGTTGTCGCGGCCGATCTCGTGGCGCACCTGCCGGGCCGCCTCGAGGAACGGCAGCGACTCGATGTCCCCGACCGTCCCCCCCACCTCGGTGATGATCACGTCGGGAGCGTCCTTGCGACCCGACGCCATCTCGCGCATCCGGGCCTTGATCTCGTTGGTGATGTGCGGGATGACCTGCACGGTGTCGCCGAGGTACTCGCCGCGGCGCTCCTTGGCGATGACCTCGCTGTAGATCTGTCCGGTCGTCACGTTGGCCGACCCGACGAGGTTGACGTCGAGAAAGCGTTCGTAGTGGCCGATGTCGAGATCGGTCTCCGCGCCGTCCCCCGTGACGAAGACCTCGCCGTGCTGGAACGGGTTCATGGTGCCCGGGTCCACGTTGAGATAGGGATCCAGCTTCTGCATGGTCACCCGCAGGCCGCGGGCCCGGAGCAGGTGCCCGAGGCTTGAGGCGGTGAGCCCCTTGCCGAGCGAGGAGGCCACGCCTCCGGTCACAAAGATGTGCTTCGTCTGCTCCGCCACGGGATTGCAGTCTAGGTCACGCCCGGCAGTGGGTGTACCAGGACACCCACCGCCGGGCGGTGGCTTCCCCGTCAGCCCAGGAGCGCGCCTCGCTGCGTCCCCGTCGGGAGAGCTCGGCCCGCCGGTCGGCGTCGGCCAGGAGCTCGTCCACGGCGCAAGCAAGCGCAGCGGCGCTTCCCGCGGGTACGAGCCACCCCGCGTCCTGCAGGAGGTCGGGCAGGCCCCCGACGTCCGTGGCAACGACCGGCGTCCCGGCGGCCATGGCCTCCTGGACGACCAGCGCCCGCGCCTCCCAGGCACTGGGCAGCACGAGGACGGTGGCAGCGCGCAGCCAGGAGTCGACGTCGGACCGGGCCCCGATGAACCGCACCCCGGTGCCGGCTGCCGCCCGTTCCAGCTCGGCGAGCAGGTCCGGGTCGCCGGCGCCCACCACGGCCCAGACCACCGGGGTCGAGAGCCGGCCAGCGGCCGAGACGAGCACATGAAGCGACTTCTGGGGAGCGATCCGCGAGATCGTCAGGACGAGCGGGAAGGGTGGGAGCTGCCCGGGCAGGAGGGTCGAGACCAGGCCCGAGCGCTCCTGCGGGGACGGCACGTCCTGACGCAGGAGACGCGCCACCCTCGGTGACGGGACGGGAGCCAGCTCGGCGGCGCGGGCGCCGAGACCCGTGGCACCGGCGACCAGATCGCTGCTGGCGCCGGTGACGAGGTCAGCCGCACCCACGACGAGCCGCTCGACCGCGACGGCGACCCTCGCCCGGGCGCCGTCTGCCAGCACGGCGTTGTGCAGGGAGACGACGAAACGCGGTCTCCGTCGGACCACCGCCAGGGACGCGGACACCAGGGCCCCAGCCTGGAGGCCGTGCGCGTGCACCACGTCCGCACCGGCGAACAGACGGCGCGTCCGCGGCAGCCACCGCAGGCCGCCCGCACCCACCGGCCACCAGCGCAGCGCGTCGGACCAGCCGAAGCGGTCGGCGGTGACCGGGTCGGTGACGATCGCGACCTCGTGACCGAGGTGGCGCAGCTCCTCGGTGAGCTGGCCGACGTGCACGCCGATTCCGCCGGTGCTGCGTCCGACGACCATGACGATCCTCACGGTCGTCTCCGGACCCGGGCAAGCGTCGAGCGGGCCGTCTCCCGGTCCCCGAGCGCCACGAGAACCGCCGTCACGGTCACCGAGACGAGGCCGACGACGACTCCCTGGAGCACCGCCGGGAGGAGCTCGTCGACGGTCCAGACCCTGGCCAGCGCGGTCCCTAAGGCCGCCGCGACGAGTGCCGAACCGACCGCGACGACGGTGGTCCGCCGCAGGCCGCTGAGCGCCTCGGTGCCCCACGACCGGGCCGTCGCGGCGAGGAGGTCGAGCGCCGCGACGGTCATCCCGACCGAGCTCGCGACGCCCAGGACGATGAGCGCCTTCGCCGGCTCGGCGCCGGGCGGCACGAGCGCGAGCGGCACCGAGCCGGCGATGAGCCAGCCGGCGGCCACGGCTGAGCCCGCGAGCAGGGGCCTGCCCCTGACGTAGAGGGCGCGGGTGAGCAGGGCTGCGACACAGAAGGCCGGCAGTCCCGGCGCGAAGGCCAGGATGGCGTCAGGCATGGCCTCGAGCACCTCGCGCCCGGCACTGGACGTCCGGGCGGCGTCAAGGTCGGCGAAGAACGTCCCCAGCGGCTGGGCGACCGCCGCGAGCACCCCCGCACCGGTCGCGCCGAGGATGACGACGGCCCGCACGCTGCGCGCGAGCACCGGACGTGCCGCGTCGCTCGTCCGGTCGCCTGCTGCCTTGCCGCGGTGCGCGCCGGACGAGAGCCCCTCCATCGTGGCGAGCGCCGGGAAGGTGGAGATCGCGAGGGGGACGGCAAGCACGGCATACGGCAGGAGGTAGACCGTCTGGACGTAGGTGTGGACGTTGAGTACCCCGGTGCCCGACCGGTTGGCGACGACGATGGTCGCGACGAGGGCGTACTGCTGGGCGACCAGCGCAAGGATCCCGGCCCCCGCGAGCGACCGGACCCGCGAGCCGGCGCCCTCAGGGAAGTGCAGGGTGGGGGACAGCCGGACACCCGAGCGCCACAGCGGGACGACGAGCGGCAGGCTGAGCATGACCACCCCCAGCGTCGTGCCGCCGGCGAGCGCGAGGGTCGCGGTGGGCGGCACCTCGTCGATCGAGCGGGCGCCCCTGGCAAGGTGCCCGTACGCCGCGTAGCCGAGGATGACGACGAGGCTGGAGAGCAGCGGAGCCAGTGCCGCGGCGAGGAACCGCCGGTGGGCTTGGAGCACACCGCCCAGGACGATACCGATGCCGTAGAGGACCACCTGCGGGGCGAAGAGGCGGAGCATGTATGCCGCGAGCTCACCTCCCCCGGGACACGCCGTCTCGTCGACGAGCCGGCGGCCGATCGGCCCGGCCAGCGCGACGAGCAGGACCGTGGCGGGCAGGAGGAGGGCGACCGTCCAGGTCAGCAGGGCCGAGCCGATCCGGTCCGCGTCGACCGGCCTCCCGCGCCCGATGGCTCCAGCGATGAGGGGAACTGCGACGGCTGCCAGGGCGCCTCCGGCGGCCACCTCGAAGAGGACGTTGGGGAGGCTGTTCGCGCCCTGGTAGACGGTGCCGACACACGTCGCCCCCACGGATCGGGAGAACTCCAGCCACCGGGCGAAACCGACCACCCGGGCCGCGAGGGTGACCAGGGCGATGAGCCCTGCCGCAGCCGCGATGCCCCGTCCGGCGCCGATGCGTTGGCTCACGCGGAGACCTCACCGGCCGTCTCCGGGGCTGGGCGGCCCCACCCGTCCAGTCTGCGCAGGACCGGCGTCGACTCGATCAGCGCGGTGAAGCTGACCTTCTCGGAGGCGAGGGTCAGTGCGGTGAGCGCACCCAGCGCGGCGAGCCGGCCTGGCCGGTCCAGTCGGTCGATGAGGGCGACGCCGAGCAGGGCGCCGGCCGCGTTGGCGCCGGTGTCGCCGAGCATCGAGGCACCGGCGAGGTCGTCGGGCAGCGCTGCGGTAGCGGCACCGACGGCGGCCGCGGCTGTCCGCGACCCGGCGAGGGCCAGGACTGTCCCGAGGACGATCGTCGCCTTGAGGGCTCGTCCCGGGCGCAGGTCGAGAAGGTTGACGAGGTTTGCAGTGCCGGCGACGACCGCACCTCCCACGAGGACGTCGAGAACTCCAGTGCTGCGGCGCCCGGCCGGCGCGAGGTGGTGGTCCGCCGCGAGGTGGTGGTCCGCCGCGAGGTGGTGGTCCGCTGCGAGGTAGTGGTCCGCCGCGTGGGCCGCCGCCGCGACGACGCCCGTGATGAAGAGGCCGACGACCTTGACCGCGCCGGTGGTCACCTGCCCGCGACGCAGCGCCATGAGGTGCCCACGCAGCCCCTTGCTCGAGGCGTCGCCGGCCAGGTCGTCGAGGGCGCCGAGGGCGCCCGCTGCGGCCGTGGCCAGCAGGCCTGCTCGTGAACGGGCAAGGGACGAGCCGGCCACGGCTCCGAGGACGTACTCCGGGCCCTCGAGGAGGGTCACAGCCTGCCCGGCATGGTTCGTGCGGGTCCATCGGTCGAGACCACCCGGGGAGGCGGCACGCCACCTGGCCGCCGCACTGGTGACGGTTGCCGCGGCCGCAGCGACACAGGCGCTCGCGCCCGCACCGGTGGCCGCACAGGCGAGCCGACGCGCCATCGGGGTGCTCACCTGGCCGGGGGCACCGCGGACTGGGCGTCCGAGGAGATCCCGAAGTGCCCCGCGGTCCCGAGCCGCTGACGAGCCAGGGATAGCACGATGACCCCGGCCCCCATGACCGTGTCCGCGTGGTCCACGGTCGAGATGGCCTTGACGGTGTTGTTGTCCTTGCGGACCGCCGTGACGAGGCTCGTGGTCACCTCCTGCCCGACGGCCGTCGTCGGTTGGTTCGTGGCCACGACTACCCCTGCCGAGTGGGTGTCGAGGGCGCTGGCCAGGTCGAGGAGCGTCGCGGTCTGCGCACTCACGGAGGCGGCCGTCCCGGAGATCGGCCCGTTGAGCATCACGGCGAGGTCGGCTCGTTGGAGTGTGCTCTGGGTGAAGTCGAGAAGTCCGGCCTGCTTGAGCGTTCCGAGCGCCTCGGCACCCGAGCTCGCCGGCCCCTTGTCTTCCGCAGGCGTGCGAACCAGGACCGTTGAGAGGATCTCGCCGAGGAGCGGGTCGCCGTCGTTGGCGACCGTGAGCCCCAGCATCGCGGCAGCCTTGCCAGCCGCGGTGGCCCGCGACGCGGCCGCAGACGGGTCGCGGTAGTCGTCCTTGAGGGTGACGACGGTCGTCACCCTGGCCCCCGACTGGGCGAGCGCCTGCTGCACGTCCTGGGAGAGCTTGCCAGCCACGTCGGGGCTCACGAGCAGCACTACCGACTGGTCCCTGAGCTGATTGGCCAGCGCGGCGGGTGCGACCAGGGACGCGTACTGCTCCTGGGCCGTGACCGTTTTGTTCGCGTCATCGAGCTGAGAGCGCTGTGTGTCCTTCTCCTGACGCAGCTGGCTGACCTGGTCGGTCAGCTGCGTGCCGATGCTGCCCTGCAGCGGCCCAGCGCCGAGGACGATGCCCACGGCCAGGGCCAGGAAGATCGACACGATGGAGACGAGGTGGAACCGGAAGTCGATCATGTGACGACCCCCACGAGCGTGGACCAGACGTCGTCCCAGCGGGCACCGAGGACCTGCAGGAGTGCCCGGCCCACTGGCGTCGCGCCCAGTGCGACGAACAGGGCAAAGAGTCCCACGACGAGCATCCCGATCAGGGAACGGGTCGAGATCCGCGCGCGGTAGAGCTGGCTGACCCCTTTGGCGTCGACGAGCTTGCCGCCGACCCGGAGCCGGGTGAGGAAGGTGCTCGCCATCCCCGAACGGCCCTTGTCGAGGAACTCGATGAGGGTGGCGTGGGTCCCGACGGCGACGATGAGCTGGGCACCACTGTCGTCGGCCAGCAGCATGGCGACGTCCTCGCTGGTTCCGGTGGCCGGGAAGACCACCGGGTCGATGCCGAGGGCCAGGACCCGTTGCAGGCCGGGGGCACGACCATCCCGGTAGGCGTGCACGACGATCTCCGCCCCGCAGTGCAGGGTCGAGTCGGTGACCGAGTCCATGTCACCGACGATGAGGTGCGGCGTGTGGCCCGCTTCGACGAGCGCGTCCGCTCCCCCGTCCACGCCGATGAGGACGGGGCGGTACTCGCGGATGTAGGACCGCAAGGTCTGCAGGTCCTGCCGGTAGTGGTAGCCACGGACGACGATGAGCGCGTGACGGCCCTCGATCTTCGTCCTGATGTCCGGGATGCCCACCCCGTCGAAGAGCAGCTCCCGCTCCTTGCGGAGGTACTCCATGGTGTTGCCGGCGAACGCCTCCAGCTGCACTGCGAGGCCGGCCCGCGCCGCGTCCATCGCCTCGCGCACCGACTCTGCCGTCAGCATCTGGCCTTGCGCGACCACAGCGTCCCCGATCCAGAACGCGTGCTCCTCGATGTGAGCGCGGTCCCCCTCCTTGACCTTCATGACGTCGGGCCCCACGTCGTCGAGGATGGGGATCCCGGCGCTGAGCAGGATGCCCGGGCCCACGTTGGGATAACGACCGGACGTGGACCTGGCGGCGTTGACCACGGCGACCGGCCTGCATGCCACAAGAGCCTCGGCGCTGACCCGGTCGAGGTCCAGGTGGTCGATGACCGCGACGTCGCCCGGCCGCAGCCGTCTCGTGAGGTCCTTCGTCCGGGCGTCGACACGCACCGACCCGCCCAGCTCATGGGGGTCCGGTTCGTGGGCTCGACGAAAGCGCAGCGAGAGGGACATCGTCGACCATCGTGCCACGACGGGCGGTCATGGGTTCGCGCAGGCAAAATGCCATGGACCCCGTGGGCCGGCTGCCGCGCCGGTCCGGTGTCCAGCTCCACGGGGCACCGTGGGCGGGCCGGGGCGGGTCAGGGTGACGGCGTGGCCGTGACGCGCTTCGAGACGGGCCGCGGGTGTGGCTTCCTTTCGGGAGCCGGGTGCAGTGGCCGCATCGTCCTGGCCTGGTCGAGCAGCTCCCGCGCGTGCTCCAGCCCCGCAGTGGAACCGGCGTCGCCGCCCATCATGCGGGAAAGCTCACGCAGCCGTTCCTCATCCCTCACCTCCCGGACGCTGCTGGAGGTGACCCTGCCGTCGTCGTCCTTGTGGACGACGAGGTGCCGGTCGGCGAACGCCGCCACCTGCGCCAGGTGGGTGACGACGATGACCTGTGAGGTGCGGGCCAGCGCAGCCAGGCGGGCTCCGACGTCGACGGCCGCGCGTCCGCCGACGCCGGCGTCGACCTCGTCGAAGACGAACGTCGGGATGCTTCCACCCCCCGAGGCGCCAGTGACCACCTCGATCGCCAACATGACCCGTGACAGCTCACCACCGGAGGCGGCCCTGGCCACGCTTCGCGCCGGAGTGCCGGCGTTGGCGGCCAGGAGGATCTCCACGTCGTCTGCCCCCTGCCTCCCGAACCTGACCGCCTCACCGCCCACCCGCAGGCCCTGAGCGTCGGGGCGCGACGTCACCGCGACGCTGACCCGCGCGGCGCCCATCGCCAGGTGGGTTAGCTCACGGCTGACCCGGTCCCCGAAGTCGGCCCCAGCGCGCTCGCGGGCCCTCCTGAGCGCTCTCGCCTGCTCGGTGAGCGCTTCGCGCAGCCGGACCGTCTCGCGCTCGAGCTCCCCGACCCGGTCGTCGGCGCCGAGCAGCTCGGTCAGTGTGGCCGCCGCGTCCCTGGCCCAGACGAGCACGTCGTCGACGCTCTCGCCGTACTTGCGCGTCAGCGTGCTGAGGTCGGCCCGTCGTTGCTGCACGACAGCCAGCCGCCCGGGTTCGACGTCGATGTCGGACAGGTAGGACGCCATGTCTCCGGCCAGGTCGGCGACGAGGTAGCTGATCTCTGCCGCACGCTCGTCGAGGTCTCGAAGCGCCCCGTCGTGCTCGATCATGGGTCCCAGGGCCGACCGCACCCCCGTCAGGGCGTCGCTGACGCTCGCCGTCAGCTCGACACCAGCGGTGTCGTCACCGGCCAGCGCGGCGTGGGCCTGCTCGGCGGCGAGCCGCAGGCCGTCGGCGTGGGCCAGTCGCTCGTCCTCTGCCCGCAGGTCGGCATCCTCGCCGGGTTGGGGGTCGACGGCCTCGACCTGCTTGAGACCCGCCCGGAGGAGGTCGACGCCGCGCAGGCGCTCGCGGCCCAGCTCTCGAAGGCGGTCCCGCTCGCGCGTCGCCGCGCCGAGCTCGTCGAACGTCTGCTGGTAGCCCGCCAGCGGGCGGGCCACCTGCTCGCCGCCGAAGCTGTCGAGCACCTCGCGGTGCTGGTCACCCTGGCGCAGCCGCCACTGGTCAGCCTGCCCGTGGACGGCCACGAGCATCTCGCCCAGCTCGGACAGCAGTCCCACAGGAGCGCTCCGTCCACCCACGTGCGCCCGGGAGCGTCCCTCCCGGGAGACGGTCCGGGCCAGGACGAGGTCGCCCCGCACGTCAGCGCCTGCCTCGGCGGCCCGCGCTCGCGCCGGGTGGTCCTCGGGGAGCGCGACGATCCCCTCCACGACGGCGGCGCCCACCCCGGACCGCACGAGCCCGGAGTCGGCCCGGACGCCGAGCAGGAGTCCCAGCCCGGAGACGACCATGGTCTTGCCCGTGCCGGTCTCACCGGTCAGGACGTTCAGTCCGGGACTCAGCTCCAGCACTGCGTCGTCGATGACGCCGACCCCCTGGATCCGGATCTCCTGGAACACGGGTCACACCCTACGGGCCGTTGGTGTCACGCGTCCCTGACGTGGCCGCGCCACCCGACGACCGAGAGGTCGAACTTCGCCACGAGCCGGTCGGTGAAGGGCGAGGAGCTGAGCCGGGCAAGGCGGACCGGAGTGGCGCTACGGCATACCGCGACCCGGGCGCCTGGCGGCAGGTCCACCTGTCGACGCCCGTCGCACCACATGACCCCCGTGCCCTCTGTGGAGGGGACGACCTCGATCGCCAGCCGGGACCGGGGACCAACCACCACCGGCCGGGCGAAGAGTGCGTGGGCGGAGTTGGGCACGAGGAGGATCGCCTCCACGTCGGGCCAGATGACGGGCCCACCGGCCGAGAACGCGTATGCCGTGGAGCCGGTTGGCGTCGCGACGACGACGCCGTCACATCCCCACGTCGAGAGCGGTCGCTCGTCGATCTCGACCGTCACCTGAAGCATCCGCTCACGGGCGGCCTTCTCGACGCTGACCTCGTTCAGCGCCCACGACGTCGCGATCTCCTGGCCCTCATGGTGCACGCTGACGTCGAGGGTCATCCGCTCCTCGACCGTATAGCTCTTCTCGACGATGTGGTCCACCGTCGAGCCGACGTTCTCGCGCTCCGCTTCCGCGAGGAAGCCGACGTGTCCGAGGTTGACCCCGAGAAGCGGGGCATCCGTCCCCCGGGAGTGCTCCGCACCACGCAGGATCGTGCCGTCGCCGCCGAGCACGCAGACCAGCTCGCAGCCCCGGGCGGGTTCGGCCGGGTCGGCGTCGAGGACGGGGCCGATGTCGATCGCCCCGAAGGCGATCGCCTCGTCCCTGGCGAGGGCCACCTCGATCCCCGCCTCGGCGAGCCGGGCGACGACCCCTCGCGCGATCTCGACCACCTCGCGGCGTCTGGGGTGGGCCACAAGGAGGATGCGGCGCGTCACGGTCGTCCCTTCGCCTGCTCGATGAGCGCCTCGACGGCGCCTGGGTCCAGACCCTCGCCGGGGCGGGGTGTCATCCAGAGTAGGTACTCCCGGTTTCCGTCGGCGCCCCGGATCGGGCTCGGGACCAGGTCGAGGACCCCGAGGTCCAGCGCCAGAGCCTGCCGCGTCAGGTCTCGAAGGATCCTCGCGTGCTCCACCCGGGAGGTCACGACGCCGCTCCTGCCCACCCGGTCGCGACCGACCTCGAACTGGGGCTTGACCAGGGCGACGAGGTCCCCGTCCGGGCGCAGCCGGTCTGCCATCGACGGCAGGGTGAGCCGCAACGAGATGAAGCTGAGGTCGGCAACCACGAGATCGAACTCCGCGGGCAAACCCCCGGCCGAGGTCTCCCGGATGTCCGTGCCCGACCTCTCCTCGACCCGAGGGTCCTGCGCGATGCTCGCGACGAGCTGCCCGTGGCCGACGTCGAGCGCGGTGACGTGGGCGGCTCCGGCCCCGAGGAGCACCTGGGTGAAGCCCCCGGTGCTGGCGCCCACGTCGAGGCACCGTCGCCCGGCCACCGTGAGCCCCTGTGGTCCGAACGCCTCGAGCGCTCCCAGCAGCTTGTAAGCTGCCCGCCCCACCCAGGGCTCCGGCTCGAGCGTGAGCTCGATGTCGGTGTCGGCGCCCACGCTCTGGCTCGCCTTGGTCTGGACCCGGCCGCCGACCAGGACCGTGCCCGACACGACGAGCTCGTGCGCCTGGCCCCGCGAGCGCGCCAGACCCCGGCGGACCAGCTCGACGTCCAGCCGTGTAGCGGCGCCGTCACTAGGCTGCCTTGCCACGTCGCTCACGGCTCCTCCGCGGCTCATTCACCGCCCAGATCGGCCAGTCGGATCTGCAGCGTTCGGTGGACCTTCTCGCCCGCCTCGACCTGCTCGTCAAGGGACCCGGAGGCGGTGCTCCGTTCGAGATCGACGAGCGCGGAGTCGATGACGTCGTCACCGGTCTGCGGTGCTGGAGCCGACGGAGTCGGGAAAAGCGCGTCCTGCTCGACATCGGCGGGGTTTGAGAGCCACGGATCGGCGTCGGCGCGGTTGTCACCATGGCCCAACTGGTCCGTCATAGTCGCTACCCCTGGCCGGCGGTGTGCTGAGCCGCGGACGCCTTCGGGGCGGCGGGGGCGTTCTTCGCCGCAGCGGTCCTCTGTGCGGCCGACGCCTTCTTCGCCGGGGAAGCCTTCTTCGCGGCCGAGGCCCGCGTCCCGGCCGAGGAGGCCCTCTTCACCGGGGAAGCCTTCTTCGCGGCCGACGCCCGCGTCCCGGCCGAGGAGGCCCTCTTCACCGGGGAAGCCTTCTTCGCGGCCGACGCCCGCGTCCCGGCCGAGGAGGCCCTCTTCACCGGGGGAGCCTTCTTCGCGGCCGACGCCCGCGTCCCAACCGAGGAGGCCCTCTTCACCGGGGAAGCCTTCTTCGCGGCCAGCCTCGCTCGCGCGGCGGCCCTCGTTGTCCTGGCCAGCTCCTCGTCTCCGCTGAGCAGCGACGACCCCAGCGCAGCCGACGTCGAGTCGGTTCCCGCTGTTCCGAGGCCATCCGGGCCTGGGTCGTGCGAGCCGTCGCCGCCACGGTGGCCCGTCATCGCGGCGATCGCCGCAACACCCGACTCGGTCATGGAGCGCATGGCGGGCGACCCGAGCATCTGTTCACGCAGCTCCTCGAGATCAGCCGACAGCCGAAGGAGTGAGGCCCGCGCACGATCCAGGTCAGCCGCCGGGACGAGTGCCGCATGTCCGACCGCCTTTTCCACCTCGGCGCGGACGAGCGCCAGAAGGCTGGCCCGGTTCGTTGTTGCGGCGGCGAGCAGCTCGTCCGCCAAGACGGACACCTGAGCCGCCATGGGGCCGGAGGCCATGCTCGTGGGGAGGTTAAGCACCGCATTGGCGGCTTCCACCGCCTTAGCCCGTGACAGCTCGGTCAAACCGGAAGCGAGCTGCAGGTAGCCGCGGATTGCATCGAACACCATCGTGCCTCCCATGTCGTGTCGGCACACAGGCTAGCGCCATGCCGCTGAGGTGACGTCCTCTAAGCGAGTTGAGATGTCAGGTCGACCGCGGCGTCGGTCAACCGGCCCCGGTCCACACCCGGCGTCGCTCGCAGGCGGGCAAGAGCGGTGAATCCCGCTGCCAGCAAGGCGTCTCGCAACAGCTCTCGCTCTTCGGACTCCGTGACGGCGGTCCGGACGAGCTCGTGACCACCCGTGAGGTTGATACTGACCCGGGCGTCGCCGCACACCCACCAGCCTCGCGCCATCTGGACCTGGGGCGCCGGACCCAGCAGGGCACGCAGGTCGAAGCCTACGTAGGTCGGCGTCGCCGTGACACTGGATGTCACGAATGAAGGCAGGTCATCCACACCGGTGAGCACCCACAACGAGTCCATCCCGGCGTTGACGGCGCCCAGGATGTCGGTGTCGAGGCGGTCCCCCACGGCGAGGACGTCGCAGGGGTCGGCGCCGAGCCGACTGGCGGACAACGAGTACAGCGGGGCTTCGGGCTTGCCCACGACGAGGGGGTGTCGGCCCGTGGCGACCTCGACCGCGTCCACCAGCGTCCCGTTTCCCGGTGCCATGCCGCGATCGGTCGGCAGGGTCGCGTCGAGGTTGGTGGCGATCCATGTCGCCCCCGCCGCAATGGCGTATGCCGCCTCGGCAAGATCGCGAGCACGAACGTCCCGCCCGTAGCCTTGGAGGACAGCCCGCACTCCGGCGCTTGTTCGCTCCGGTCGCAGACCGACTGCGGTGAGTGCCTCCCCCACGCCGGGCCCGCCCACAGCCAGCACGCGGTCACCCGGCTTGAGGACGGAGGCCAGGTGGGCGGCGCCCGCTTGGGCGCTGGTCACCACCTGGTCGGAGGTCACATCGAGACCGAGCGCGCTCAGCTGCCTGGCGACCTCAGCTGTGGGGCGCGATGCATTGTTGGTGGCCAGGACCAGCCCGACGGTGTCCCCCCGTGCCAAGAGCGACTCCACCGCATGTGGCACGGCGACGTGCCCGCGATAAACCACCCCGTCGAGGTCGCAGACCAGGCCTTGATAGCGGTCCATCAGCCGAGGGACGGCGGGCGTCGCGCGCTCGTCGCCCGCGTGGTCGTCGACGGACCTGCTCAGTGCGAAGCCCTCGAGGGCCCGTCGTGACGAGCGTCGTCGCCCCCACCGTCGACGTCGAGGAGGTCAACCTGGGTCACCCCGTCCAGCTCCTGCAGACGCTCTGCCGCATCCGTCTCCACATTGTCGTCGGCGTCCACCGCGTGCGAGAACCACTCTCGTGCGCCGTCGGTCTCGCCCAGCGCGAACAAGGCCTCCGCATAGGCATAGAAGAGCCGAGCGCTCCATGGCTTCCTCCCGGTGGACTTCAGCTCCGGGATGTCGAGACCGGCTGCAGCCGCATCCCGCTGGCCGAGATCGCGCCGGATCCCCGACACGACGATGGCCAGCTCCACCCGCTCATCGCGGGCCAGCGTCTGGGCCTCCGGCGAGGACGCCAGGTCCAGGGCGCGGTCGAGTCGGCCGAGTCCGCGCTCACAGTCCACCATGAGGGGTAAGAGATGCGACGATCCGGACAGCCGCCGCACCGTCCGGAACTCCGCCAGCGCGCGGGACCACTCCCCCTTGCGGTACGCCACGAGACCCAGGGCCTCCCGGGCGGCGGGCACCCGCCCGGCACGGCGCACGGCGGTCTCGGCATGAGCCTCAGCAGCGTCCAGGTCGTCGTCGAGCAGCATCGCCACCATGACGAGGTGCTGGGCGACTCCCTGGGCGTTCTCCTTGCTCAAGGTCCTCAGCTCGGTCCACACCGACCGGTCAAGCTCCTTGCCAGTGACGCCGTCCGCGATCGCGGGTTCCGGCAGTCGCGGGCTTCTGGGGGTCAGGCGCGTTCCACCGCGCTCATCGCGTCCGTCGCCGCCTCGTGCGCCGCGCGGCGTCCGGTCCGGCCCAGTCGCGCTGCGCCGTTCGTCGCCGTCGCCACTCGCCGGCCGGGGGCGTCCCGACCGGTTCTCGTCCGGGCGACGAGATCCGGCGCTTGAGTTGCGACGCGCCCCCAAGGGAGCCCCACCTCGGCCACCCGCGGGCTCCGTGCGCCCACCTCCCACAGAACCAGCAGGACGCGCACCGGAACGGCCTCCGTGGCCCGGACCGTCCGGACGCCTGCGGTCCCCGCGGTCACCAGTGGACGAGTCATCTCGCGGCGTCATGGAAAACACTCCATCTCCAGTTGGTTCGAACGATTCTAGGTTACCGACCTGCCGCAGAACGAACGTCTGTGGCGGTTGACCCGGCGCGCCACCGGGCACGCCGAAGCGCCCCGCCTGGATGTCTCCAGGCAGGGCGCTTCAAAGTATGTCCGGCTGCGTCCTACTCTCCCACACCGTAACCAGTGCAGTACCATCGGCGCTGAAGGGCTTAGCTTCCGGGTTCGGAATGGAGCCGGGCGTTTCCCCTCCGCTATGACAGCCGAAACTCTATGGAGATCTCAGTCGATTCCGACCGTATCTCGGGAACTGCACAGTGGACGCGAAGCATCTTCTCTCTAAAATATGATGTAATCAAGTTATCGGCTTATTAGTACCGGTCAGCTTCATGCATTACTGCACTTCCACATCCGGCCTATCAACCCAGTAGTCTAGCTGGGAGCCTCTCGGGGTAAACCCCATGGAAACCTCATCTTGAAACGTGCTTCCCGCTTAGATGCTTTCAGCGGTTATCACTTCCGAACGTAGCTAATCAGCGGTGCCCTTGGCAGGACAACTGACACACCAGAGGTTCGTCCATCCCGGTCCTCTCGTACTAGGGACAGCCTTTCTCAAGTTTCCTACGCGCACAGCGGATAGGGACCGAACTGTCTCACGACGTTCTAAACCCAGCTCGCGTACCGCTTTAATGGGCGAACAGCCCAACCCTTGGGACCTACTCCAGCCCCAGGATGCGACGAGCCGACATCGAGGTGCCAAACCATGCCGTCGATATGGACTCTTGGGCAAGATCAGCCTGTTATCCCC
>JAABUW010004032.1_pt1 | contig 20297 bp, 21 predicted proteins | sample 5560081 | NCBI WGS metagenome assembly JAABUW01 (sample SAMN10711882, study PRJNA513363) | rock metagenome | isolation source: Antarctica rocks | place: Antarctica: Victoria Land, Knobhead sud
CTCAACCTCACGGTCCATGACGTCTGCCCCTCCTGGAACTACACCATCCAACCCCGTTTAGGCACCCCGTGTGTCCCCGCCACGCCTGTCCCAAACCGGGAAGTTATTGTTTAACGAGTCCTTAGACTTGGTTCAAACGGACGTGACAGTGTCGCGCCTGTCAGAGGCGCAAACTGTCAAGCTACGCCACGCGTACGCTGAACCATGTCTTAGGTATGATCACGTCGGTGGCCTGACGCGCACGGTATTGGCAGTGGTAGCAGTAGGGGTACGGCGTGGTATAGACGCCCGGCATGTACGGACCCATGTGAGCCTTGTATTTGGCCTTGGAGGAGGTGAGCGAGAGCGCCCCGATGGTACGCCCATGGAAGCCGCCCTCGAAGACGATGATGGCCGAACGTCCCGACGCGTAGCGGGCCAGCTTGACCGCGGCCTCGATGGCCTCGGCGCCGCTGTTGCTGAAGAAAAAACGGTCCAGCCCGGCTGGGGTCACGGCGGCGAGTTTCTCGGCCAGACGCAACATCGGCTTGTGGTAGACGATGTTGGCTTGCCCGTGTATGAGTGTCGCCACCTGCTCCTGCGCGGCGGCGACCACGCGCGGGTGACAATGGCCGGTGCTGGTCACGCCGATGCCAGATGAGAAGTCTAGGTAGCGCCTGCCGTCTTCACCGTAGATGTAGCAACCCTCGGCGCGTTCGGCCACGATCGACGTGTAGCGCGCCCACACGGACGACAGCAGCTCCTTATCCTGTTCCAAAGTCTGCGGTTCTGGCGTATGTACGAGCATAAGTTCCTCCATTAACGAGTGGCGAGTGGCGAGTGGCAGGAGCCCGCTTGCTAACGACTTCCGACTTCCGACCATCGACTTACCCCAGCGCGCCCTCACCGCTCAAGGCCACTCCCGCTTGCTCAGCCGCGGCGGGATTAAGCCGCGCGACGGTCAGCCCATAGATGACACTGATGACGAGGATCGCGAGGATCAGAGCCACGACGCGATCGAACGGCGGCGGCGCTGGTTGCGTGAAGGTCCACGCCGGGGCCAGCAGCAGCACGGCGCCGATGGCTGGGAGGACGTAGTGCGTCAGGGGGTTGGCGCCGGGCGCGCCGCCGCGCGCTGTGTAGACGATCAGCGCGATGTTGGTCAACCCATAGATCAAAATGAGCGGCAGCGTGCCGAACGTGGCGAGGGCGCTGAAGATGCTGAACGCGTCATTGGGCAGCTTGGCGGCGCCGAGCCATGCCTGCGCCAGGAAAACGATGATTGTTCCAATGACCATATAGGTCACGATAGCGACGGCCGGCGTCTGGTAGCGCGCGTTGACGCGCCCCAGGATCGAGGGGAAGATGCGCGCGCGGCCGCCATGGAAGAAGATGCGGCCCTGTGTGTTAGAGAGCGCCAGCGTGCTGGCGAGGATGCTAGTGATCCCCGCGATATCGATGAGCCCGCGCAGGGGACCGAGGTAGGTCGCGGCGAGCGTCGAGAACGCCGTCTGGTCGGCGGCTAACTTGGCGATGTGGTTCACGCCGAAGCCGATGACAACGGTATAGGTGACGAAGACGTAGACGGCGGCAAGGATCACCACGCCGGTTATGAGCGCGATGGGCACGTTGCGGCGCGGGTTATCCGTCTCTTCGGCCAACGGCGCCGACGCCTCCCATCCCACGAATGCGAAGATGGCGAGGGCGAACGCCGTGGCGATGCCGCTCAAGCCGCCGCTGCCCGCCGGCGGAGCGAACGGCGTCGCGGAAAGGTGGCCGGCTTGGCGGATGACAATGACGATGCCAAGCAGCAGCAAGACCGCCGTTTCGAACAGGAACAGCACGAGAGCCGCGCGGGTTGACACCTCGACCCCCACCACCAATAGGGCGGCCATCAACACCATGCCGACGATCATCAGCGCCTGCCAGGGCACGGTCACGCCCAGGTCGCGGCGCAGCACGTCGGCTGTCCACCCTCCGATCACGGCGTAGACGGAGCCGGCCGCCATAGTGTAGCCAGCGATGAGGAACGTGCCCCCAACGGCGCCGACGGCCGGATTGAATGCGCGCGTGATGAAAGTGACGAAGGAGCCGGCGCTGGGATAGAGGCGCGTGAATTGGGAGAGTGTGTTGGCCGTGGCAAGGATACCCAGCATAGCCAGGATAAAGACGAACGGAACCGCGGCGCCGATCGTTCCCGCGATGACGTTGACGCTGAAGAAGAGACTCATCGCCGGGGCCATGTTGGACAGGCCCGTCACGGTCGCCTCGCCGAGATTGAGCGCGCCCGCCTTTAATTGTGGCTCCGCCGTCGCTTTAGATACCCCGGCCGTCCCGGCTGTTCCGACCCGCACTACTCGACTCATCACCGCGCCTCCCGCTACTTGTCATGACGCGATACGCGTCATGTGGTAGCGATTGTAACAGTAGCGCGACCGTTCGTCAACAAGGGGGCGCATCCCCAACAGACAGGCGCTCCTGACGAACGCGGGCGTGGCCGTTTCGCCATTGTCGTTGCGCCGTAGAGAGTAGGGGCTAGTCGAAGAGGTCCGCGACGGGATGGCTGAAGCCGGACACGACGTCTAGACCGTCGAGCGTATCGCCGGGCGTCAGGGTGGCGACAGGGGCGCGTTCGCCGTGGCGCCACACATCCACCCGCCGCCCTTCAGGCCAGAGCACCCACACCAGGATCGTCCCCGCCGCGAGATACCGTCGCGCCTTGGCGTCCATAGCCGGCTGCTTCTGTGAGGACCCCGCGACCTCGACAGCAAGGTCGGGGGCGAACGGGAGAGCTTTGCGCGGCTCTACCAACTCGTCGCGCGCGTGCGGGTAGAAGCCAAGGTCGGGGAGTAACCCCGTGTTGCGCTGTCCCGTGTGCTCGAAGTCGTAGACTTCATCGGGCAGTGTCACAGTGCCCAAGTCGTGGGCCTGGACATAGAGCGCGAGCGGGAGTTGAAGGCGGCGTGTGACGCGCCCAGCCCCCGGCCAGGTCCCTGCCATGCGAACTAGCACCCCCTCCACGACTTCATAAAGGTATCCATCATCATCCGGCCAGTCTAGCAGGTCCGCGACGGTCATGGGGTACGGCGCGTCGGGCACGATCTCGGCCCACGGCGCGATAAGGTCTGATGGGATGGCGCGGAGTGCGGTCATGGGTATCGTGTCCTCTGTTCATCGGGCGCGATTAAACACCTTTTTCCACTAGTATACATCGTTAAAGGGGGGCTCTCGCGCTGGTACTGTACCACCGAAGCGACTACTATTCAGGCAAGCTACCAAGCATGTGAACCAACGGGAACCGAAGGATGCTCATGATCGAACGCTATACGGCGGCGGCGCTGCAGTTTGAGCCGCGATTGGGCGCGAAGCGGGAGAACCTGGCGCGGCTGTGCGCGCTGGCGGATGAAGCGGCTAGCGCCGGCGCGCGCGTGATCGTCATGCCGGAGATGGCCGTCACCGGCTACTGCTGGCGCGACCGCGTCGAGGTAGCGCCGCTGGTCGAGACCGTGCCGGGACCCACGACCGATCTGTTCGTAGAGATAGCGCGGCGGCACGGCTGCTACATCGTCGTGGGTTTAGCCGAGCGCGACCCGATGACAGACCTCTACTACAATACGGCGGCGCTGGTAGGTCCTGACGGAGTTGTGTGCGTCTACCGTAAATCGCACGCCTTCATCGCCGAGCCGCGTTGGGCGGCGGAGAGCGTCAACACTCCGCCCGTCGTCGCCACGCCCTACGGCCGCTTGGGACTGTTCATCTGTATGGACGCCGACTATATGGAACCGGCGCGCCTGCTTGGTGTGGCTGGCTGTGATGTAGCCCTGTTTCCTACTTGCTGGCTCGACGAGAAGGCTCCCTCGGCGGCCTGGATGGCGCGCGCTTATGAAAACGGCATGTACCTTGTCGCCGCCGATCGTTTTGGATGCGAACGCGGCGTGCAGTTCAGCGGCGGGAGTTGCGTGCTCGATCCGGACGGCGCCGTGGTAGCAATGCGCGATACGGGCGAGGGCATCGTTTACGGTGAGGTGGACCTATCGCGCACACGTACGCGTCCCTTCAGCCCCGGCGAACCCGACGACAAGCTGGCCGGACGCCGGCCTGCCGCCTACGCGGCGCTGGCCCAGCACGCCTATTTGTGGAACCCGCTGCAATCCCATAGCCTCTACGGTGAGCGCGGTCTCGACGCGGGGTCGCTGCTGCGCGTAGGCGTGGCGCAAACCAGCGCTCCCAATGGAGACGACCGTCGACTCACGCTCGACGCGGAGGGCCGTGACGCGTTGCGCCGCTTGGTCGTGACAGGGATGGGGGATGGCGTCGACCTACTCGTGCTGCCGGCCCTACCCCTCCTGTCACGATCCCCACGCGACGCCGCCGAGGCCGCGGGGGTCGCGGAGGGTATGGACGGTCCCACGGCGCATTGGTTATGCGCCCTGGCCTCGGACCTGCGCGCCCACGTCGTGGGTTCGCTCGTCGAGCGCGACGGCGCCAGCTACTACCTGACCGTGGCGCTGGTCGACGGCGCCGGTGTCGTGGGCCGCTACCGCGCCCTGCATCCCAGCCGGGCGGCCAACGGCTGGGCCACGCCGGGCGACCTGGGGCTGCCCGTCTTCGACCTGCCGGGCGTGCGGGTCGGGTTGCTGTACGGGCGCGACATGCTCTTGCCCGAGCCGGCGCGCGTCCTAGCCCTGGCTGGGGCCGACGTCATCTGCGCGCCCGCGGCGCTCACGGGGCCACTCCCGCGCGGCTTGCCCGCCTCAGCCGTCCCGTTCGCCACCGCACAAGCGCGCGCCGCCGATCCGCGCCACTTCCACCTGTGGCGTCAGCGCGCGCACGAGAACAATACGGTCGTCGCGTTCGCCAACCGCGGCGCGCCACACGGCATGGGTGAGAGCGGCGTGTTCGGCCCCGAGTTGGGGAGTGTGGACGCGTTGGTCCCCGGCTCCGCGCCTGGTGTGGCCGTGCTCGATGTCGACACGCGCTCCCAGTCGGAGCGGTTCCCGACCGCGCCGGTACGCGTGAAAGAGTTGCTGCGACAGCGTGTTCCCGCCATGTACGCGCCGCTCGTCGCCTGTCATGAAGGGACGCCCACGTAACGGTTCTACGTCCCACGTAGGGACGTTGGCTGCCGGCCATCAATGTCGGTGAACCCGTATTCCACCGCGAGCTCGGCCGCGAAGAGGACCTGCCCGGACTTGCGCATGATATGCGGGTCCGCTGCCAGCGCCGCGACCGCACGCCCGACGAACTGGGGCGACTCCGCATTGGACAGGTCGAAGTGCGCGGCCGCGCGCAGGACAGCCTCAGTGCACACCAGCCCTGGGTAGAGCGCGACGGCCGCGACATCGTGCGCGCGCAGGTCGTGCGCCATGCAGGCGGCCATGCGGTCGTCGGCGGCCTTGGCTGTCCCGTAGCACACGCCGCTGTCGTCTTTCCCCGCCGCGATGAAGGAGATGTTCACGATCAGCCCCGATCGACGCGCGACCATGAGCGGGGCGGCCAGGACGCTGGAGACGTAGTGCGCGCGGACGCCGGCCTGGAACATGGCGTCCCAGCGCGACAGCGGCATCGTCCAGAAGCCCTGCTCCGTCCAGAACTCGGTCCCATCCCAGAAGAACTCGTAGCCGCCCCAGACATTGTTGACAAGGATGTCGAGGCGTCCGTGCTCGGCCTCGATCCGGGTGAACACGGCCTTAACCTGTTCATCATCGCGATGGTCGCAGGCCATGGCGACGCCATGACCGCCGAGGCGGTTCACCTCGGTGACAGTCTGATGGATCGTCCCAGGGAGGTTCCCGACGCCCTGGCCTTCCTCGACGGTCCGGCCTGTGACGTATACGGTGGCTCCCGCTTCACCCAGGCCGAGGGCGACGCCCTTGCCCACACCACGGCTCGCGCCCGTGACCAGGGCCACTTTCCCGTTTAATGTTGTCATGAATCGTCCTCCACATCGGCGGTAAGTTCTTCGGCCGGCAGGGTAAACTGCGCGGCGTCGCGCACGGCCACATTCTTGTTCTCGCGCCGCGCCAGCCGGATCAACTGCGTTGGAGGCACGGCCTGCAAACCGGACAGTTGCGTGATCCCGCGCAGGATCGCCGGCGTGTCTTGCATTGTCGGGTTGCGGCTCGTAACCTCGCGCAGCGTGGCGGCGAAGACCGCCTGTTGAGCCGGCGTCCAGCGGTGGAAGCCGCCAGCGAACGGCAGGGCGATGCGCGTGGCGCCCGTGGCGAAGCGGCCACGATAGGCGCGCTGCCCCAGGTACGGCGTGAGCAGGTCCTGCCGGCGGCGGCTCAGGTAGGACCATACGCTGCTGAGTGCGGCCACGCTCTCGTCTTTGCTCAACAGAGCGGGGACCAGCGCACGGAAGCGCTCCGGTTGCCAGCGCGACAGCAGGCGCAAGGCGTGGTCGGCGGTATAGGAGGAGAGCGCGGTCGCGGCGATGCGTCCCAGGATCTCGGCTAGCCCATCGAAGAGGCGCAGCCGGCGGCCCAGGCTAGTGGCTACACCCAGCACGTAGGACTCGCGCTCGCGGGTCTCCCATGAGCGCAGCACGGGGAGGAGGATGGGCGCGACGCGGGCGATGTCGGCGTCGGTGAGGCGTCCCTCCAGGTTGTCGACCGGCAAGTCGCCGCGCTCGTGCGCCAGGGTTGCCATCCACTCGACGGCCCAGGCAGGGTGAAACGGGAAAAGCGACGCGACCAGGCGCCCGGTCTGGGCCGCCGTGCCGCCTGAAAGGTCGGCGGCGTCGAGGGCGTCATATGTCAGCGGATCGAGCCACGTCAGGATCGTGTCGGTGGTCGTCATCGGTTGTCATCCCTAGTCTAGTGCGTGGCCTGTCAGGAGAAGTTTTTGAGATGCGGCCAGACGGAGGCCCACGGCATCTTCAGGCCCTGGCAAATCCACACGGGGCGGCCAACCTCCTCGTTCTGAATGCCGTCCTGGGCGGGGACAGTTGCCGCTTGACGCACTGAGGCAAAGTAGGGCGTCAACTCCGCGCGCTGAAAGTCGGTTGCGATCACCACAGAGCCTGGCGCCACACCCTGTCCCCAGAAGTAGTAGGTGTTATGCGGGCTGATCGCCGCCGGTAGATGGTAGGCAGGACCAAGTAGGTCGAATGCGCCGGCCTCGCCGTAGTTGCCGGCCAGGATCGTCGTCTCCGCCTGCTGACGCGCAGGCAGACGCCGGTACACGGCGGCCACGGTCCCCACGAATTGTGGCCAGCCAAAGCGATCGGCGACCGGCTGGATGGGGCTCGGCATGACGGTGGCCAGCGTCCGTGGCGGCAGGATCGGCGCGACGACGGGCGCCAGCACGACCCCTCCCAGCACCAAGGCGACGACGGTGAGCGGTACGAGTAGGGCGGAGCGTCGTCGCCGTCGCGGTAATCGCGCGCGCCGCTCAAGCGCGACGGCCCCGGCCGCCAGCAGCGGCGGGAAGGCCGGCACGAGGAAGTAGGACTTGGCGTGGCCGAGCAGGAACAGAGCGAACAGGATCAGGAAGGCCCAGCCCAGGGTGCGATAGGGTGCGCCGGCCGGATCGCGCAGCAGATACCAGAGGCCGGCCGCCCACAGCGGGAGCGCCAGCGGCTGCATTAGCAGGACGACCTGGATCAGGAAGGTCGCCGTGTCCTGCCCGTGGGGGTAGTTGCGCCAGAAGGCGAGGGTGGCCCAATCGTGCCCGACCTGCCAGGCGATGTAGGGCAAGAGGAACGCACAGGCTACTAGGGCCGCCAGGTAGGGCCAGCGGGTGCGCAACTCGACGCGCGCCGGGGTCAGGAGGAGACCGAGCGCCACCGCGAACCCAAAGGCGAGGATGGTCAGTTTGGTGAGCAGTCCCAGGCCACACACGGGGCCGAACACCAGCCAGAGGCCACCGCGCTCCCGGCGCACGCCGCGTGGCCCGGTCGTTCGTTGAGGATCGTGCGTGGCCAAGAGGCGTAACAAAAGGAGGGTGGCGAGGGCCCACCAGAGTTCATCGAAGGCGTCCATCGTGAAGAGGGCGTCGGCGCCGACGAACGCGGGGGCGGCCAGCGTCGCCAGGGCCGCGATACCTTGCGCTAGGCGTCCGCCGCCGAGTTCGCGCGCCATCAGGCCGGTCGCGCCAACGATCAGAGCGCCGGTCACCGCGGGCAGCACATGCAGCGCGGCGAGGGACGGGCCGAACAGGGCGCGTTGAAGATCGGCGAGCAGCGCGACCATCGGCGGGAACTCGACGTAGCCACCGGCCAGACGCTTGCCGGCGTCGATGTAGTACAATTCGTCGCGCATCCAGCCGTAGCGCCTCGCGATGGCCAGGTGCCCGACCAGCGTGATGAGAGCGAGTAGCAGGAGGGGCCAACCGGCGATCGGGGGGCGTGTGCTAGGTGGGGATGGGTCACGCGCGGCCTCGTTACGACCGGCGGCATCCTCTACCTGTACCTGAGGCATCATTGCTCCGCTCCCGCGCGACGCGCTCACCACCGACGAGATCCTTCCCCACACGTCATTCGTGCGTATCATGGTCATGGGTCGTCGTCTCCACTCGTGCGTGCCCGGCCGCGCAGCGCGGCACGGTGCGACAACGTAGATAGCATGGCACGATGCCGGCGTGCTGTCAAACCGTACGATAATTGACATAACAGCGGCTGTCGCGCCTCTGGGAGCGCCGGGTGGAGGCGCGACGCGCTACACTATGGACATAGCGAAGGTGATGGAGGTGGATGCTATGGTAGCGCAACGCAAGCGAATGACCGTTGAAGAATTTATGGCGCTGCCGGACGACGGCAACAAGCACGAATTGGTGAGAGGAGAGGTGCGCGTCATGCCGCCGTCGAAGGGGGAACACGGTTTTGATGAGATAGCTTTGCTCGCGGCTATAGATCGCTACCTGTACGATAGGGCGATCGCGTTGGGCTGGGAGCCGCGCCAAGGCATTGGCGCACGCAACAGATTGGTTGGGCGCGTCGGCGGCGGCGAGTTGGGGCTGCGCTTCGCGGTCCCCGACGACCCGAGCATGGTCCGAGGAGCCGACGGCGTCTACGTCCCGCCCGCGCAGCTCGCCGACGTCGCCTGGGACGGGCGGGAGTATTTCCCCGCGGTCCCGGCCCTCGTCATCGAGGTCATCAGCGCGTCGGATCGCGCCGACCAGGTCAATGAGAAGATACAGGACTACCTCGTGGGCGGCGCGCGCCGCGTGTGGTGCGTCTACCCGGAGCAACGCCGCGTGCACGTCCACGACGCGCAGGCCCCCGTGCGGGTCGTGAGCGGCGCGGACAGCCTCACGGACGACGACCTGCTGCCCGGCTTCGCCCTCCCGCTCAACCTCGTGTTCGCGGAGCCATAGGTATCCGTGGCGCTAGAAGCCGTCAGCCATCCAGGGCGACGGGCCGCCAAAGACGAGCGTGGCGAGCGCGAGATTGTCCGCCGTCCCCTCGACGAGCCCTGTGCTGCGTAGTTCCTCCGCCGATAGATACCCGCTGTACAGCGGCGCCAAGCCCCGTATGTCCAACGTGACGCCGCCCGTCCCGTCAAGGCGTACCTCGCCGCGCCCGCCGGCCACCGCAAGCGTCCAGTGGCCCGCGTTCCAGCCCAGTACGTCGTCGCGTACGTCCATATGCAACTCGGCCTGTAGCGCCGGCGGGTAGCCCCTGGCCTCGAGCGCGCCGCGCACATCCACGACGCGCAGCATCCACTGTTCATACCAGGTGACCTTGTAGCCTTGGTTCGGCAGATGGAAGAGCAACGGGTCCGCCGGCGCGCCCATCCACTGTATGTTGTCTACGGTTGAACGGTGGTCGGCCAGGAACGCCAGTACGGTGCGCGCGGCCTCAGGTGTGAGCGCCACGAGGTCACGTATTGCAAGATTCCTGTCGCGCTCGTCGGGGGACTGTCGCTGCTCGTAGACGATGTACCCCTCCGGCGCGCCGTCACGCTCGACGATGTATGTATTCAGCACGGTATCGCGCGCGCTTATCTTGCGCCGCCACATGTAGTCGTTGCGGTCGAGGTTGCCGGACGTACGCCGAGCGCGCTCGGCGTAGAGCGCACGGATCGTCCCTTCGTCGCCATCACCGTCGTCCACCCGGCGCATCTCCAAGCTACGGCCGCGTGGGTCGAGCGCGTGCGCGGGCAGCGTGTAGTCCATGGCGACGCCCGCGTGCTCGTACCCCGCGCGGCGATAGACCACCTGGGTGGCGGGGTAGAGCGTGGAGAGGGGGATATCGCGCGCATGGAGTTCCTCGAACATGCCGCGCAGCAGGCGGGACCCGATGCCGCGCGAGCGGTGCTCCGGCGCGATGGCGACGGCGTTGACGCCGACCATCGGCACGCTGCGTCCGCCGAACCACTGACCCATGACCAGCATGCCGAGTCCGCCCGCGACGTGCCCGCCGACCCGCGCCAGCCGGAAGTTTTCGGGTCCCTGCTGGCCTATGTTCTTGATGTCGGGGACAAGCGGCGGCGCGGGGTCGAACGCATAGTCGGCGATCGCCCTGAACGCGCGCTGCTCGGCCTCATCGACTGGCGCGCCAATCTCAAGCTCATCCATGTGTCGCCGCGTCGTCATGTGTGCTCCTCTCGGTCGCCAGGAGCGAGTGCATGATGAGATCAAGCCGCCGCCCGTGGAACTCCTCGTATGAACGCAGCAGCCCTTCTCGTTGGAAGCCCGCGTGCTCGGCTACGCGCTGAGACGCCACGTTGTGTGGTTTCACCAGTATTTCCAGGCGCGCGATGCTAAGCGCCGAGAAGGCCCAGGCGCCAAGCAACCGTACGGCCTCTGTCGCGGTGCCACGCCCGCGCGCCTCCGGAATAACCCAATAGCCGAAGCTCGCGCGGCCGTGCGCTTTGTTCTCCAGCCACAAGGCGATCAATCCCAGGGGTTGGTCGGTCGCCGCGTCCGTGATACACAGGACAACACCGGGACGCGCCGCCGCGTGCCGCTCCTGGCGCGCGATCCAGGCGCGCCCGGCCTCGTCGCTGTAGACGGCGGGCACGCTCGTCGTAGCGAGGATATAGGGGTCGTGACTGGCCTGCTCTACGGCAGACAGATCGCGTATGGTCCAGGGCCGCAGGGTGATTGTACTGTTTGACAGCGGAGGATCGAGATAGGCCGGCTGGTCTGTCATGGCTGCCTCGTCGGATGTAAAGGTTTCTTACAGGGGCCGCTTCGCGGGTGTTCCCGCCGCGCGCGGGAACTGAGGCGGCGTGGGGCGCGTCTTGTGCAGGGGGATCAGCACGCGGTCGTCGCCGAGGTCGGTGAGCGGCGGCACGCGGATGGGCTCCCCGAGTTGGCCACCGAGCTGTCCCGCCGCGCGACGTCCCTCGGCAAGCTCACCCACGATGTCGCCCTTCTTCAAGGCGATCGCCAGGCCACCGACGCGGCAGAATGGCAGCGTGTACTCGGCCAGCACGCGCAACGGGGCCAGCGCGCGCGCCAGGACGATGTCGTAGCGTTCACGGTCGGCCGGCCGGCGCGCCATATCCTCGGCCCGCCCCGTCAGCACGGTAGCGCCTTGTAGCCCCAGGACGTCGACGACGTGCGCTACGAAGACTGTCTTCTTGCCCACCGAGTCGAGTTCGGTCACATCCCAGTGCGGCAACGCGATCTTGAGGGCCAGCCCCGGTAGGCCCGCCCCCGCGCCCACGTCGAGGACGCGCGCTGGACGCGCCCACTCTTCGGGCGCGAGCGCCAGCACGACCGTGAGCGCGTCCAGGAAGTGCCGCGTCAGCACCTGCGCAGGATCGGTGATGGCCGTCAGGTTCACGCGCGTGCTCCAGTCGAGCAGTTCGTCGCGGTAGCGCGCGAAAAGCGCGAGTTGCGCGTCGTTCAAGGGCAGGCCGAGGGCGCGGGCGCCGTCCCGCAGGGGCGCCAGCGCGTCGGCATCGGGTAATGGTCCGGAGGTCAAATGCTAAATTTACCTTGCAGGCCCAGGTTGACGATGTGCTCCTGCACCACATGGCGTGGCGCCGCCTTGATGAAGAAGTCGAGAATATTGACGGTGACCAGGATGTCCCCGGCCTGACCGATCACGGGTATCCACGCGGGGACATCCAGCGGCGAGAGCACGAACAAGATCGCGGCGATCGCCAGAACTTTCGGCAATAGCGGCACGCGCGCGTCCAGCATCAGCCGGTAGGAGAGGCGCAGGATGCTGGGTAGACGCAGTACGAGTTGCACACGATTGATCGGTGAGAGGTTGCCCAGGTTAAGGCGACGGCCCACAAGGTTTCCGATAAAGGACATGTTGTTTCTCCAGTAGTACGAGTAGTGCGAACGGATTAGCCCGTCCCCCTATATCCTATCCGCTGAAGGCGGTATCCTGCTGCTGATAGGATGATGGTTCATCAGCTGACAGAAGGTGCTCTTATGACCAGGCTTTTAGGTGTCCTAATTCTCGCCGTCGCCGGTTGGGCGGTGTGGTCGTACGTGCTGCGCCCGGTGGTGCAGCCGCCGACGAACCCCTCGGCCGCCGTGGTCCCGCGCGCGACCGCGACGCCGCGTCCCACCGTACTTGCTGGCGGCGACGGGCCGGCCGCCGCGGTCGCGCGGAGCTATTTTTCGGCGTGGGCAGGCGGCCACTACGCTCAGATGTATGGCGACCTCTCGCCGCACGCACAGCAGACGATCTCGCGCACCGCCTTCGTCAATCGCTACACGGCCATCGCTAACGTGGCGACCATCACCGCCGTGCGCCCCGCCATCATGGACGTCGCCGCGCGGGGCGGCAGCGCCACGGTGACCTACACCATCGCCATGTCCACGACCGCCGTCGGCGCCATCTCCGACACGGGGCCGATGACGCTCCACGTCGCGGGCGGCCGCTGGGGCATTGACTGGACGCCCGACCTGATCTTCCAGGGCCTGGGTCCCTCGAACCTCGTGCATTTGCTTACGGGGCAGAACGATGTCTCCGAGGCGGCGCAGCGCGGCTCGATCCTGGACCGCCAGGGACAGCCGTTGGTGGTCCAGGGTCTGGTCAAAGAAGTCGACGTCGTGCCCGCTATCATTGATGAGGCTCACAACGAGAAGAGTCTGCTCACGTTCCTGGGCGGCTGGCTGCACATGCCAGCCGCCCAGATACAGGCGATGTACCGCACCCCCTGGTATCAGGCCCACCCCACCGAGCGCGTACCCATCACGACCGTGACCTCGCTGCAATGGGCCAGCGTGCCGCCGGGGGTGCAGGAGGCGCAGCAGAACAACGGCCTCGCCATCTACGATGGTGTGTCGCGCCGCTTCTATCCTCAGCAGACGCTGGCCGCCCCGCTTCTGGGTTACGTCACCTCGACCGACGGCCACGGCCAGGCCGGGATCGAGCACTGGGCTGACCGGAATCTCACAGGGCAGGACGGCGCCAAGTTGGTCATCGCCACCGCGCCGGACTACGCCTACACGGTGCGCGTCATCAAGGAGCGTCCTAAGCAAGACGGCGACACGGTGCATCTGACGCTTGACACCACGCTGCAGCGAGCCGCCGAGCAGGCGCTGGCGGGCAAGGTCGGCGCGGTGGTCGCGCTGCGGCCGTTCGACGGCGCGGTACTGGCGATGGCCAGCACGCCCGGCTACGACCCCGGCCTCTTCGCCAGCGGGATCAGCGCCGCGCAGTACAAGGCGCTCATCGACGACCCCAATGGTCCCCTGCTCAACCGCGCCGCCATCGGCGCCTACCCGCTCGGCTCGGTCTTCAAGATGGTGACCCTGGGCGCGGCGCTGGAGAAGCTGCACGACACGATCGACACGCAGATTGACGGCCCCGGTACCTGGTACGGGCTGCCCGGCTATCCCAAGCACGACTGGTTGGCGACGGGACACGGCGTCATCTCGCTGCACGAGGCGCTGGTGCAGTCGTGCGACACCTGCTTCTACCAGATCGGGCAGCAGCTCGACAACGTCGACCACAACCTGTTGCCCGACTACGCCCGCGCCTGGGGCTTCGGCGCTCCCACGGGCATCGTCGGCGTGCGCGAGGCCGCCGGCCTGATCCCCGACCCGCACTACACACTGACGCAACTCGGCAAGCCGTGGGTGCCGGGCAACGCCGTTGACATGGCGATCGGGCAGGGCTACGTGCAGGTGACGCCGCTACAGGTGGCGCAGATGCTGGCCGCCCTCGCCAACAATGGTGTCATGTATCGCCCACGCGTCGTGAGCAAGATCACGGCGCCGTCCGGCGCGGTGGTCCAGGACTATCCGCCCACGGTCGCACGTACACTGCCCCTGAGCGCGGCGCATCTGGCGCAGATCCTCGACGCGATACACGGCGTCACAAGCGAGCCGACCGGCACGGCCTCGAACATCTTCGCCGGTTTCCCATGGTCCGTGGACGGCAAAACCGGCACGGCGCAAACGGGCGACGGGCGTCAGGCTGACGCCTGGTTCGCGGCGATGGCTCCGTCCGACCATCCCAAGATCGCGCTCATCGTGATGGTCGAGCACGGTGGCGAGGGCTCAACGGTCGCGGCCCCGCTGGCGCGCCAAATCCTGCAAACCTTCTTTACCAAGGACCAGGACCTCGCCGGGACCGCGCCAGCGAAGGGGCCGGCCGCGCTGCCAGTTCCTTAGTCGTGAGTCGGAAGTCGTGAGTCGTGAGTTAAGAGGTGCGACAAGAGTTATGTATGAGCCTACCGTGCCGTGGATGGGCGCACGATGCGTTTAACCCCTCCGTATTTTCTGACGACTCACGACTCACGACTCACGACTTCCAGAGGCAGCGACGCCGACACAACCCAGTTGGGCGCGTCCACGATCTCGCTGATGGATAGGTCGACCGCGACGCTGCACAGGATGTAGGCGTCGGCCGCGCTCAAGCCGTGCTCTGCTTGTAGGTAGGCGATCATGCCGCGCACGGCGTCTTGCGACGCCGCCATCAGGTCGGGCGCGACGCCTGTCGTGGCGTAGCGCGGACCCGGCGCGGGCTGGGCCGGCGTGCGGTATTCCGGCGCCGCCAGACGCCGGCCACGCTGTACGCCGAAGCGCAGCGTGACGTCGCCGCCGCACTCGATGCCCGTGCCGCAGACCTCGCCGTCGCCCTGCGCGGCGTGTACGTCACCGATTGAGAAGAGCGCGCCATCGACCTCGACCGGCAGGTAGAGGATACTGCCGGGGACGAGCCCGCGCACGTCGAGGTTGCCGCCCACGGCGCGCGGAGGTGTGGTGCCGTGTTCGCCCACCTCGGCCGGTGCCACGCCCATCACGCCGCAGAACGGCTGCATTGGCACGCGCACGGGCATGAGCGGCCGCGCCTCGTCCGATGACCAGGGGACGGCCCGCCCATCGCCCCCGGCGCCGCGCAGGTCCCAGTAGGTGAAGCCGGATTCGGCGACCTCCGCGCCGAGCAGGCCGCCGCCGGCGCGGAACGCCGTCCAGCCCCACTCGTACGGCGCGATGGAGATAACCTCCACCACGAGTGTATTGCCGGGACGCGCGCCTCGTATCGCAATCGGGCCGCACATAGGGTGTCCGCGTCCACCGCCAGGTCGTTGCTGTCCGCGCGCCGCGCCTGCGGGACGCTGTGGCGCCCACGGCGGCGGGGACGTCGCGCCATCGCTGGCGTCGACCGTCGCGAAGGTCACAGTGTCGCCGGGGTCGACCGTCAGAGCGGGCGCGAGGCTATTGTCCCAGGCGCGGTGCAAAGCGTCGTGAGGGCACTCGAACGTCGGCATGGACCAACCCTTCCATCAAACAAAGAGGATTGCCAGACATCGAACGCTCGCCGCAGCGGGTTGTAGGGGCGTATCGCGATACGCTCCTACAACCCTATCCACGCGCCATATTGTAATCGGGCAGGACTGTATCGCCATACACCCCTACCCCTACTCGACACAATATGCCGCTAGCGGTGGAGGAGGCGCACGGAAAGGATGCTGGCCTCGTAGAGCAAGTAGACCACGGCAGCGGTGACGAAAGGCGTGATGGGGTCGGCTCCCGGCGTGATGACCATAGCCCCGATGAGGCCGATCATAGCAGCATATTTGCGCTTGCTGCGCAGCCACCGCGAGGATGTCAAGCCAATCATGGCGAGGAATGTTAGGACGACCGGCAACTCGAAGACGGCACCAAAGACCAGCATGACTAAAGCGAGTTGTGCGATGTAATCACTTAGTGTGAGCAGGAATTGCAATGTCGTCCCATTACTTGCCTGTTGGAGACCACCTTGCTGGGCTACAAGGAAGCCTACAACCCGTGGGAACACTCCATATCCAACACTTATACCTATCAAGAAAAGAACGATGCCTATGAGGACGAAAGGCACGGCGTAGCGCCGTGCATGGACAGAAACGGCGGGTGCTATAAACATCCATATTTGGTACAACAGCACAGGCAGACCGAGTAAGATACCCACAGCTACTGCTATTTTGATTTCTATCGTAAAGGCATCGGTAACTTTTGCTAGTACGAACTCGGCTCCGTGTGGGTTTTTAGGAGTAGCGCTGTAAGGCCGGATCGGCGCCGATAATAGTTCAAAAACCCAACCCTTTACAAACCATCCAGCAACGGAACCGATCATAACGGTGATGATGCATACGATGAGGCGATGGCGCAACTCGTCGAGGTGATCGACGACCGACATCTCTTTCGGGTCGGGGTCGTTGAGGGCCAAAAAATTGCTTGCTCTCGCCATCGTCTCCACTTACCTTCGTTGTGCTTGTTGCCCTGCTACATCGCGGCGTGCGACAGATGACAGGTGTGTGATACGTCACGCCGCGCGAAAGGCGCCGCCTCGTGACGAGTAGACGCCTTTTACGTTGCTATGGCTTGTGAACGGATAGTTGAGCCATCGCGCGACGGTTAGACGCGGGGGGCCTCGTGCTCACGAAGCGGCGCCTGAGTCGTCTGGGTCGTCGCCGTATACTCGGCGTTGGTGTGCTGCGGGGTTGTGTAGCTCTCGCGCGTGAACGTCTGCTGCTCAGGCGGCAGGTTGGCCGCCGTATCAACTCTGACGCTGTCCTGTAACTCGGTCGTTGCCTTGCGGAACTCGCGGATGCCCTTGCCGAGTGACGAGCCGAGTTCGGGCAGCCGCTTCGGCCCGAAGACGACGAGTGCGATAACCAACACGATGACCAGTTCGTAAATGTGCCCACCTAACATGCCACTGCCTCCTAATCTACCGGCGTCCCCGCCGTCTGTCCTAACCCCATCATACTCCGTGGGGCGTGACCTGTCTAATGTTTACGCGTACATAGAGTATACGCGCTATCGCTGCTCTTGGATCAAGTATACCGCAGGCCCATAGGTTGTGGGCGTTTAGGCTCCCTCACCCCCAACCCCTCTTCCGTGCGCGGGAGAGGGGAGCCGTCCTAACTGTGTGATGCCTTACTCGTCCGGTCGCTTGGCGCCCTTGCGCCAGGGATTTATAGAGCGCGGTGTAGCACATATGCCCGATAGCGAGCGCGGTGTAGCACATATGCCCGATAGCGGGCGTCGCGGGGCAGGGTGATAGACGGAGGACGGCTCCCCCTCTCCCGCGCACGGGAGAGGGGTTGGGGGTGAGGGCATCCCCGCGTCAGGCGGCGATGACGGTGCGCAGCCGCTTGAGCGCCTGGGTGTGGATCTGGCACACACGGGACTCCGACACCTCCAGCACCCGGCTGATCTCGTGTAACGTGCGCTCCTCGAAGTAGTACAGGTGTAGAAGGCGCTGCTCGCGTTCCGTGAGCGTCTGTAGCGCGGAGGAGACCGTGTCGCGTAGGTCGTGCGCCTCCAGCGACGCGTCGGGGCTTGGGATCGACTCATCGTGGACCAGGTGGAGTAGCGCGGCGGGGGTATCGTCCTCATCGGGGCGCGTCAGGGCGTCGAGCGAGAGCGTGACGCGCGAGGCGTCGTGCAGGGCCTGCTCGTACTTGGCGCGGTCGAGTCCGGCGTGCTGAGCCACCTCTTCGGGGGTCGGGACGCGGCCCAACGCGCGCTCCGCCTCGTCACGGGCGCGCTCGACCTGCCGCATGCGCTGGCGCGCGCTGCGGGGCATCCAATCGAGCGCGCGGAGTTGGTCGATGATATAGCCGCGGATACGCGTGACCGCGTACGTTTCGAACTTGACCCCGTGCGCCGTGTCGAAGCGGTCGATGGCGTTCAGTAGGCCCATCATACCGTAGCTGACGAGGTCCTCGCTGTCGAGCATCGGCGGCAGGCTGAAGGAGAGGCTGCGCACGACATAGTGCACCAATGGCATGTACGTGACGACGAGTTCGTCGCGCGTCCTAACCGGGGCGGATATATTATCGTTGGCCTTGCGTTCTTTGTACTCGTGCAGATGGATCATGGCTGTGTTGTCTCTCCACTACTGGTATGCTGTTAAACCGTGTAGCTATCATAGAGCGACGACACCCAGGTGGAGTAGCCTCGAACGGGCCATTTTTGCGACTACTCCGTTGGAGTAGTCAGTAGTCAGAAGTCAGTAGTCAGTAATCAGTAATCAGTAATCAGTAATCAATAGCCAGAGTGCGGGCAGCTACGCTTTACACTGAGGGAGAGTTTCTGATTACTGATTACTGACTACTGACTACTGACTATTCGTAGGAGGAGCCATGGCGTTCGACGAGCACCGCGCGGCATTGACGGCCGAGCTCGCGCGGCTGGAAGATTTGGTGCGGCAGGCCCGCGATGTGTCCAATAGTCTGGATGCGCGCGCGGAGGCGGCGACGGGGGAGACGGAAACATTCGCCGATGATACGGCGCTGGCGCGAGTCCATGCCTCGGCTAAACGCGCGCGCCAGGACCTTGGGGCGCTGGCGCGCGCGTTGCGTGAGACGCGGGACGTCGTGTCAGGTAATTAGTGTTCGCGGCACATCCTGGTCGAGGGCTGCGTCGTGGCGTCCCGCGTCAACGCCGAGTAGCCACTCGCGCCTTCTGAGAGGAGTAGCGTGGGCTACTATTGATCGAAGATGTCGTGGGTACCGATGCGCAACCAAATAATGTGCGGATCACCGGAGCGTATCTCGTCGCCATACCGAAAGAAAGCCCGTCCGTCGGGGGCCCATGTCATCTCAAAAGTGTCCTCGGCGCCCTGCACGCGCTTGACGCGCAATCCAGCCCGAAAGCCTTTCCCCGCGCGTAGGTCCGCGACGAACTTGCGACGCGCGACGGCAAAGGCATCGCGCTCAGCATCGGTGAGCTTGTCGTACTCGCGCAGGAAGCGCACGAGCGCATCAAACGTCGGCATGGTCGGCGGCGCGAGCATGAGCGCGCAACGCGGCTTCAAATTCCTCATCGCTGTCATAGATGGTCCCGGCGGGGGACTCGTCCGCATCGAGGCCGAGGCGGCGCGCCTCGTCTGGCGACAGCCGGCGTACACTGTAGCCGTCGCCATCGTAACGGTCGCCGTCCTCCCTGCTGACGAATCGCGCCGTGAGCCGGTCGAGTTCGTCTAGGTAGTCCGCGACGATACGCCGGACAGCGTGGTCGCGGGCCTCGTCGGTCTCATCGAGCACGCGCGCTAGGTCGGGGTTAGCCGCGAGGCGCGCCGCGACCGCCTGATCTATCTCGTGCGCGGCGCGCTCCCCGATCGTGGCCTTGATATCGTTATCCTGATCCTGCGAGATACGTTCAGTGTTCATCAGCGTTACCCTCTTCGTATATAGATAGAGGGTAGCACACGTTCGAGAGGTGGGCAACGATGGCGCGTTGAGCGCCGAAAGGTAGCTTGACATGACATGTAAAATTATGACTATGTATCGTGTATCACCTCGTTAACAGTCGTACATGTAGGAGTGAGTCATGAAGCGGCGTATCGCGCTAGTGCTGGCCGCTCTCACGCTTGCCGTAACTATCATCATAGCTACGGAACGCCGGCTCACTTCAGCGGGCGCGGTCTACACGGTCGCGCGGGTGCGCGCGGGACTGGCGCGCACCCCGCAGGCATGGATCGGGCGGACGATCCTCGTGCGCGGGCTGGTCATCCGCTGTCGTCTCGTCGAAGGCTGCGTCGCGCTCCCACCCGGCATCCCGCGCGTTGGACTAGTCGACGGTATCCCCATCATCGAGATGCCACGGGCGGCGGTCCTCAGCCAAGCGCTGCCGTTGCAGGTTGGGGAAGACCCGCTACGGTCATTCCTGCGCCTAATACCGCTGCTCCGTGGGGTCGTGCCGGCGCCGCGACAACCCTCGCCGGCCCAGCCCACAACCTACCGCGTGCGGCTGATCGTGGAAACGCCCTGTGCGGTCGCGAACAGTCACACGTCCTGCGTCGTCGCGTCCCTTATCGACACCAACTAGTGGGTCATGGTAACTAGCTAGGTCCGCACGGCTAGGTCGTGACCGGCAAGGGCGGGGTGCCGGCGATAGCCTGACCGAGTGCGGAGAGGATGGGCATCTCCTGCTTGCGGAGCGTGGAGATGTAGCCGCGAATC
>JAABUW010004035.1_pt1 | contig 20287 bp, 18 predicted proteins | sample 5560081 | NCBI WGS metagenome assembly JAABUW01 (sample SAMN10711882, study PRJNA513363) | rock metagenome | isolation source: Antarctica rocks | place: Antarctica: Victoria Land, Knobhead sud
GGCCACTTCGATCTGCCGCAACAGGTTCACCACCTGCTCAGGCTGGTACTTCTTCCCTCGTCCCATACGCTCTCCTTGTCCAGTGTGTCTCTTCTACACTGGTACAAATCAAGCCAGGCACTCCAGGATATTCGGGATGATTTCTTGGTGCTCAAAGCGGACCGAATGAACGGCGATTCGAAAGATTCTCCAAGAGGAAATAGCTACGTGGAACGACGGTGATGCGGATGGCTATTCGCGGCACTTCGCATCAGATGGCACGTTCGCGAATATCTTAGGGCTGTTTCTCACAGGCCACGAAGCGTTTCGAGACAGGCACCAAGAACTTTTCAAGGGAATGTTTCACGGGACCATTCTGCAACAACAAGTCGTCTCGCTTAAATTCGTCCGCCCCGATGTCGCAGTTGTAGAGACATTTACCTGGGTATAGGGATTTTCAAAATCGGTCCACCTCCAGGCATGTATGTCGACATGAAGGGGCGCCTGCGAACACGGCTCCTGCAGGTACTGGTCAAGGACAACGACGAATGGAAGATTGCACGTATCACAATGTGGATGCCAAGGCCGCCGCCTCCGTGCCGGAACCGCAAAAACAGACCTCTCCGTCATCGGCGCCAGCCGCCACAACAGCGCCAACACCCGCAGCAGCACCGGCCCCAGCACAGAATACCTCCCCAGCGCAGGCGAGCGCACCCCAGAGCTCCACGCCGGCAGCGTCGCGGGCGCAGGCTCCTGGTGGAGTCCGGGAATAGTCTGGGTGAACACAACCAGCAAGGTCTACCACTGCTCCGGAACAAAATCTTACGGCACCACGAAGAACGGGAAGTACCTCTCCGAGGCGGAGGCAAAGGCTGAAGGCGATCGGCCGGACCACGGCAAGCCCTGTCCACAGTCATAGAAGTGACAGGCCTTGCTGGGCAGGCATCGTCGACCTGTTAGTCTGATTGAGTAATCCATTGCGCGGCCCTCTTCGGAGGGCCATTCTTTTGTGTCCGGTACGCTAGGCTCCAGAGGGAGAAACGCCTTGCCACTATCCGAAACCGACAACAGCGGAACCGGTATTGCGAAGCCTGTAAAAGGATGGACGGTAAGTGACGCGGCAGGAGTAGCAGTCGCTGCAATTGAGTATGCAGAGACCCCGGAGGAATTCGAAAGGGAAGACAGCAAGTCAATCCATCTTGTCCTCACAGCCCCACAGTGCCTGGATCTCGCCGACGCACTGACCAGGGCGGCGCGTGACGTTCTGAGATCTCATTCGCCCAGAACTCCCTTGAAGTAATGATTGCAGCTGGCTCGACTTCTACCGTTCATTTGCCCACCTGAGCCAGAAGCGCAGAAGCGACTGTGGGGAGAGGCAGAAAGGTCTCGGACAGGCAAGCCCACGCAGCCACAACCACGAAGAAGTGTGCTGGCAGCGACGCTGGCCAAGTTGTTAGTCGTCCGCCTTTAAGTACCACAAAAGGATCAGAGGCTAAAGCATCAACCTCCTGCATACTGACCCTGTTCCATAGAGCGGGAATTGCTACTTCCTCGGTTCTGGCTTCCCTTATCCGCACTACCAACCCTGCAGTCAAGGAAGGCTCCCGGACGATCGGGAGCCTTCGCTTCATCGCAGGACAATTGTGTTGGGTTTGGTTGCTTCTGAGGGCCGGAGTCCTGTCCGGCCCTCGTTCATCTCCCAGGACGACCGGGGTGTCTGACGGAAACACGGTTTCCCTACTTGCCGGGTAACAACAGGGGCTTAGTTTGCGGCTAGGGACTCGGCCTCGATGCGATTGAGGCTGTTCTGGATCTCCTGTACGGCACGCTGAGCTGCTGGCCGCCAATCCTGATCCTGAATCTCCGTTGCGAAGAGAACTACCTGGAGCTTGTTCCGCACAAGATCATCAAAGGTGTGGCGAATGCTGCTGACGGCAGCTCTTCGCGCCCTGCGCTGCGCTGATCGAACGATAAAGAAGATGATTCCGTGCAGCACACCCACAGATAGCGCGCTGATTGCCGCGGCCTTCCAAGGCGCTACGTTTCGAAACAGTGCGAATACCACGATAACGACGAGAACTCCTAAAGCCGTCAGAATCAGTTCCAAATATTCGAGGAGAAGTCTCTTCATGTCAGTGCGAGTATAGCGGCCCCAAGGTCATACGGCTCGGCAAGGGAATCGGGGTAACCTGTCAGTTGTTTCTCAACCTGCTCCGCGTAGCTTTGCTTCTCCTGGTCTCCCGGGCGCTCCCCGGTAAGACGGCTCGTTGGGGACTACCACGGGTCGGTGCCAAGGGAGCGAGTTGTCACACTCCCAGGGGTCGGTGCCAAGGGAGCAAGTTGTCACACTCCCACGCACCCATTTCGAACCGTGAGGAAGGGGCAATCTGAAAGCAAAAGCCGCCTCGGGAGGCGGCTCTTGCTGCTATTCGTTCTGACCTGGAGTGCATGCGCAGCAGACTACCGAAAGGAGCTCTACCCGCGGTTGGTGAGCCTGCCCATCGTTCGGCGAAGGAGACCCGCGCCGCTCACAATGCCTGTCCCGAGAAGCAGTAAGGAAGACGGTTCGGGAACGGGTGAGGGAGGTGGGGGCGGAGGGGTGTTCGGCGTCCCCAGGAGGAACGTATCAGGACCCGTTCCAAAGGAAAAGGTAGCACTCGTGATTGTGGTGTTCGCTGTGACGCCCGAGAGCGCCAGGCTAAAGGTAGCTGGACCGATTGTGTACGGGTTGAACTGCTGAAATCCGTTGTTCACACTGGAGAAGGTCCCGCCGTTGGCAAGAGAGGGCGTGATCATCTCAGTAGGTTTGCCGCCACCGATCGCCTCTAGGGTAACCGTGTTCCCGACTATCCCGAAGCTGCCCTGCCCTCCGGCTCCGAGGAATCTGGTTGGAGAACCCGCGACATAGGTCACGACACCGGTACCGCTGACATTGCCCTGCTGCCCTGAGGCGCTCGTCGCCCCGAGGGTGCCGGGAGCGTTGCTCAGAGTGAAGGAGATGTCGCTCAGCGCCTGACCGGCGCTGATGATGGAGCTTGCACTGAGGAGATTGGTCAACGTGACCTGGAGCAAACCTGCACTGGTGGTGAAGGCCGCGCTGGCTGCCAGCGCCCCGTCACTCCCGGTGCCGCTTGCGTTGAAGGTGATTGTTGTTGCGTTCGCGGGTGTTGCCAAAGCCAGGGCGAGCGGCACCATGGCGAGGGCAGAAGACCAAGACCGTATTTTCACTGTATTTCCTCTTAGAGCCGGGCAGGTCGTCAAACCAGAAGCGGGCCGCTGCCCGGTCTATTACATTGCTCCTGGAGGTTGATAGCCCCTACACCGGTGCGTGCGAAAAGCTCCTGAGCACCTGCACCGAACTTGGGAAGTAAAGTCTCCGAAAGATTGGAGACCAAAAACAGATACTCTACTGGCGGTGTAAGTGCTGCTGCACTTCTATAGCCAATGTGGTCAAATTGATCCGGCTTAGCTTAAGCCTTACCTTTGTGACACTTCAAATGGGAGGGACTGCAGTCGGACGGAACCCACATAGGGGCAACATGCAACCTCGTTCACAGGAAAAGAAAGCTGCGTTCTGCCCTGCGTAATAAGAAGACCCGTTAAGAACTTGTTGAATAGGTACTGATCCACAGGCGCAGGGGGCGTTGAGTTCGTCTTAAGGTATGCGTGGCGATGAGCTGTTGCTGCAGGCGTTTTACTCGGTGCGTTCGGAGCGGCAGCTAATAGAGCAGCTGAACTACAACCTGCTGTGTCGCAGGTTCGTTGGTCTGAGCATGGATGACGCGGTTTGGAATAACGCCGTGTTTTCCAAGAACCGCGACCGGCTGCTGAACAGCGAAGTGGCGCAGCGGTTCTTCACGGAGGTGAACCGGCTGGCAAAGCGCTTCATGAGCGATGAGCACTTCACGGTAGATGGAACGCTGATCCAGGCGTGGGCCTCGCAGAAGAGCTTCCGTCCCAAGGACGCCTCCGATGATGATGGCGACGGCACGAACTTCCGCGGGCAGAAGCGCTCTAACGACACGCACCAGTCCACCACCGATCCGGACGCGCGGCTGTAGACGCTTTGGGCAACAGTACCGGCCCGGGGTCTATCCGCGACTTCTTTGGCAGCCTCGACCGCCATAAAGCAGCGAAAGGACTGTCCGTCACCACATCGAATTCTTCATAATGCACTCCAATTTCCGACCGCATTCAGCGTACGCCTGTCTTGACATGCCAGGACATATCTAGCACGCTATATCTCAAGAGGTGGCGCAGTGGCACAGCTCGAAAAGGCCAAGGTGTTCATGAGTGGAAGGAGCCAGGCGGTGCGCATTCCAGCACAGTATCGTTTCACGAGCAACGAGGTCTACATCCGGCGCGACCAGAAGAACGGCGATGTCATTCTGTCGCAGAGCCCGGGAAGCCTCTAAGAGATCTTAGCCGCGCTCGACCAGCTGGGTGTTCCTGAGGACTTTCTGGCACCTTCCGAACGGGATCAGCGTCCCCCGCAGAAGCGGCCGGAGCTGTGACGCTTACTTACCTGCTGGACACCAACATGGTCAGCTACATCGCCAAGGGCCGGTCGTCTGCTGCTCGCGTTCGGCTGCTCGGTCTCAAGGACGATGAGGTCGCCTGTGTCTCTGCCGTCACCGAGGCTGAGATCCGCTACGGTCTAGCCAAGAGGCCGGAAGCCACGGCTCTGAAAGGCCTGATGGACGGATTTCTCGCCAGCATTCATGTTCTGCCGTGGGGTCGCGACGAAGCCGAGGCCTACGGTGTACTCCGAGCCAAGCTGGAGAGGGCAGGGCTGACGCTCGGTAATATGGACATGATGATCGCCGCCCACGCGGTCGCCACGGGAGCAGTTCTGGTGACCAACGACAAGGCCTTTGCGCGAATGGAAGACATCAGTGCTTCCGTGAATTGGGCGACCGACCTGTAGCCACGTGCCTCGCCTCCAAAGGCCTCGCAGCGGGGCTCCAATGACAACAACGCGCTGCTCTGCAGCGGAAGAAGGGTTCTGACACGTCATCCCCAAAGGGTTTACCGTTGTATACGGAATGTTCCCAAGTGGGAACGTGTTCAGGTTCAGCTACTTATCCAGCTTTCGGTTCCGCCCGGAACCAAATGTAAACACGTGTAAACACTTCCGTTTACATTCGTAAACGCAACGGGGAACGCAGAACCAGCAACTTGGCGACATCTGTTTACGCGTGTAAACAGATGTTCGGCTTGACTCAGAGGAGGGTCTGGCCTATTTTCAAGATCTGAAACGGGCCCCTGATGAGCATCTCCCGCATACCTCCCCCCCTCTCTCAAACGACCTCTGACCCCGAACTGCAGCCCAATAGCCGCGCCAAAACCATAGCCACTCGCCTTCCGCCTGAGGAGATGAAGGCGGTCGAAGCGGCAGCTCTCGCTGCTGGCAAGACCTGCTCGGAGTGGCTTCGGGAGGCGGCGATCACGCACCTGAACCGGCCCGTCCGGACCCGGAAAGCGGCGCCGGACCCAACCCTTCTAGCTGAACTTGTGGGGGTTCGCACCCTGTTTATCAACCTGCTTTCGGCTGCCGCCCCGGAGCTTTCGAAAGACGCCGTGCAGCGAATTGTGACCCTGGCCGACGCGACCAAGCAGGGTAAAGCCGAGGAGATTCTGCGTCGTCTCCACGATCAGAACGAGGCCAAATAGTGCCCCGCCCTCTGCAGTTTCGGAGGAGCTTTCCGTGGCTCATTGCGATGCTCGCCCTGCTGCTTCCGGTAGCGGTTGCGGTCCCGTATGCGGTCTGGTTTTCGTTCGTTCTCACTCCCTTGCAGAAGCAATATCTGGGCACGTACATGTCCTCTTCCATGCTCAGCGGGATGGCCAAGGATGCGACGCTGCGGTCCATTCTTCTGACCGGACCGAAGCGTAAGCCAGCCCTGGCCCACGATGCCGATGTGGTCGAACTTTCCCCAGCTCCGGATCCAAATCTACCCCTGGCGCTGTCTCCGGGAGCGCGGTTGGCGGGATGGACGGCGCTTACGTGGGGAGATCAACATCTCTACCGCTCGGAAGACCTCGTACCCTTTCTCCAGGCGCAGTATTTTGGCGGGAAAAGCCTTGCGGAAATGCTGATCACACCGGCGCTTGGAATGGTCCTTTTCCTGGTTCTGGTAAGGGGAGCATGGAGCTGGTTTGGGTCCAGATCAAAGCACGAAGACCGGCACGGCCGACGCACCAAAGGCCCCGAACTGATGTCGGCTTTCGAATGGAACAGGCTTTCCAGAAGCGGCGGACTCAGGCTACGGCTGGAGCCGAATCTAGGTTCACTCTCGCCGACTTTCCGCATTCCAAAGAAGCTCGAACCGAGTCACATCCTGCTCATGGGTGACACCGGAAGCGGCAAATCGAATGCGATCCGGCAGATTCTCCGCCAGCTCGAAGAGCGGGGTGAAGCGGGCATCGTCTACGATCCGGCAGGTGAGTTCGTGCAGGAGTTCTACCGTCCGGAGCGAGGGGATCTGATTCTCAATCCGCTCGATGAGCGGTGCCCGTACTGGGATCTCTCAGGGGAGCTCTCGTATTCCGGAACTGCGGATGCCATCGCAGCCGCGATGCTTCCGGAGAAGGAGTTTGAAAAAGCATTCTTTACCGATGCACCGCGACGGGTTCTGGCTCGTCTGCTGAGCTCCCGGCCATCGGCTCAGCAGCTGCTTTCCTGGATGTCCGATCCGTCTGAGATCGAAAAGCGGTTGGAGGGAACGCCACAGGCGGCGTACCTCGATAAGGCCGCCGGACCGCAGCGCGCGGGTGTTCTATCGAGCCTCAATATGATCGCCGATAGCCTGGCGCTGCTTCCCGCAGAGGACGAAAAGCGGGAACACTTCGCGACGGAACAGTGGGGGTTCTTTCGCACGCGATGGGTCTTTCTAACTTCGAAACCTTCCGTGCGGGAGCGGGTACTGCCGCTCCATTCGGTGTGGCTGGATCTGCTGATCCTGCGCATGATGGAGCCCTGCGCGAACCCCGCGAAGCCGGTCTGGTTCGTCCTGGACGAGCTTGCCAGCCTCAACAAACTGCCGCAACTCCATACCGCCGTGACCGAGAATCGCAAGTACGGCAACCCGGTGGTGCTCGGCTTCCAGGGTCGCAGCCAACTCGAAAAACGCTACGGTCAGGATGCCGAAGCCATGCTCTCGCAACCGGCGACCAAGATCTTCTTCAAGACCTCCGAGCCGCGAGCGGCGAAATGGATCTCAGAGACCCTGGGCGAGGTAGAAGTCGAGCACCTGAAGGAGTCCCGGACGCCTGGTCTGCTCCGTTCGAAGAAGCATTTCGCCATGGAGATTGCGACGAAACCTCTGGTCATGGCGTCCGAGATCGCCGGCCTCGAGCCGCTCAGTGGCTACATCAAGCAGGAGAACCGGGTGATGCCGGTGAGGTTTCAGCTGGTGCCGAAGAAGGCGAAGCAGCCGGAGTTTGTCGAACGCAAGATGGTGATTCCGGAGCCCAGGCCGGTGCCTCCGCCGATTGAACCGGAGCAGCTGAAGCCTGAAGTTCCAAGTTCAAAGCCAGCCCCTACCAAGAAGACGTTGCAGTCGGTGAAACCAAGATCTGCGTTCGGGCAGAAGCAGGGAACTACCACGCAGAAGTCGCGTGAGTGGGACGAGAGTCAGTGGATTGATTGAAGGGAAGAGCCGACCTGTTTCACCAGACAACGCCGTCAGCCAAGTCGGGCTGATTTGTTAGAGATGAGCGGAATACTGCAGCATCCAGATACTTTGCCCGCAAGCGATCTCCGGGACCGGAGCTCGGAGGCAGGGCCGCTCTTGGACCAACCCCGAAAAGGTCTGACTTGGCTGCGGCTTTGCCGGGGGGCGCTTGTTCTAACCAGCAAAGATCGTGAGACTAAGGGTGAGGAGATCCTAAGTTGATCGTCTTCTACCTGCGTTTGTTGAGACTCGCGAGCGATACCTTAGCATCTGGTTCAATTGTTCCGGCGTCGGTTTGAATCTTTACCAGGAAAGTCCGAGAAGTTCCTGAAAGCTTCAAGATGGCGGGCATTTCGAACTCGGCTACAACTTGATTTGTGTCCAAGACCTCATGTGCGGGCTTCAGGCATTCAGACCCCTTCTCGCTACAGAGCACGACATGGCGAGAATTGCGCTGGCTTGGACCGGTGTTTGGATAAGGCAAGCCCGTTACACGCAGGCGATTCAGGTGGATTTCTCCGACGAGTGGGTCTTTGACCCCTGACCCGTGGGTTTTCGAGGTCAGATCAGCCACCGCATAAGCAACGCGTTGCTCCGGGGTTGTCACAAAGGCTTGGAAACCATTTCCCTTCCGAGCTTGGATGAGAGTGCCCAGTTCAAGAGGAATATCCGTCTTTTTGCCGAGTGCCTCAGCTTGGGCGACCTGCTGTGGAGTAAGGACGGCCTGGGCGTGCAGCTCAAGGGGCCTAAGACTAACCAGCAGCAAACAGGTTCCTAGAACGGACATGGTCGTCACTTGCTTGCATTGTCTTCTCATTCGTCTCCGACATCAGGATGCGTCAAATTGTAGCCGGCTTTTCTTGTGACTGGTCCTTATGGCTCATGTTGATGACTTCCTGCAAAGCCCCGTTTTCGGCAACAACACCAAAGTTGCCAAGCATAAAGTGAGTAGACAGCAGTTTAGGCTGGTGTCACGGTACTAAGATGCTGACGATCTCCAAATCCCTTTCCGGCGGCCAGGCGCGCACGTACCACGCCCGGGAGTTCGCGTCCGAGAAGGCGAACTACTGGAGCCGGGACCAGCAAGGCCACAGCGAATGGCAGGGCAAGCTGGCGCACGAGTGGGGTCTCGAGGGGTCCGTCGGCTCCGAGCACTTCGCCCGGCTGACCGAGGGCCAGCATCCCGAGGCCCAGGCGCAGATGGTCCGGCACCAGCCGGCGAAGACCTACGAGAACGAGTACGGCAAAGAGATCACCTCGGTCGAGCACCGGGCGGGATGGGATGCAACCTTCTCCGCGCCAAAGTCGGTCTCCTTGACGGCCCTGGTCGGGGGAGACGAGCGGGTGCGAGAGGCGCATCGGGAGAGTGTCCATGTGGCCCTGGGCGAGCTCGAGCGGTACACCCAGGCGCGGATCGGCAACATCAAGGCGCCAGAAGTGACGGGCAAGTTCGCCGCTGCGACCTTTGAGCACGACACCGCACGGCCCGTAAACGGCTATGCCGCGCCGCAGCTCCACACCCATGCCGTCATCTTCAACGTGACCGAGCGGGAGAACGGAGAGACGCGAGCTCTGCAGGAACGCGGCCTCTTCCAATCGCAGCAGTTCGCCACCGGCGTCTACCGGACGGAGCTTGCCTCACGGTTGCAGGAGCTCGGCTACGAGATAGAACGAGGCAAGCACGGCCAGCCGGAGATCAAGGGCTATACCCGGGAGTACCTCGAGGCCTCGAGCCCGTGACCTACGCTCGCGATCACGTCTTCGAGCGATCGGCCGTGCAGGATGAGCGAGCGATCCTCCAGGCAGCGATGGACCGGAGTATGGGCCAAGCCAGTTCCAGCCAGGTGCGGCAGGAGTTCGAGAAACGAACGGCGCAGGGAGAGTTCCGCACCGTCCAGCATGGACCGCATGCCTCGGCCCAGCAGTTTACGACGGCAGCCATGATCCGGATGGAGCGCGAGATTGTCGGTAGGATGCAGCACGGGAACCGGCAGGATACTTTCTCGCTTGCTTCCGGAGCGATCCGTACTGAGATGAAGCAGGCCCATCTGCAGCTCAACCAAGCGCAGCGGGGAGCGATCGATCAGGTCCTCGAGAGCCGGGAGAAGATCGTCGGTCTTGATGGTGTCGCCGGGGCAGGGAAGACGACCACCCTTGCCGTCATCCGTGAGGGTGTCGAACGGGAAGGATATAAGGTTGAGGGTTTCGCCCCGACCAGCCGGGCGGCACAGCAGCTGAGTGGAGCGGGCATTGAGACCTCAACTTTGCAGGCCCATCTCGCCCGTGGCCAAAAGGCTGATACCGGAGACAAACGGTTCTATGTGCTCGACGAGAGCTCGCTCGCTTCGACCAAGCAGATGCATGACTTTGTGGGGCGGCTTCATCCGAACGACCGGGTTCTCCTGGTCGGCGACACGCGGCAGCATGAGGCAGTCGAAGCAGGGCGCCCGTTCGCGCAGCTGCAGGAAGCTGGTATGCGGACGGTGAAGCTGGACGAGATCGTTCGCCAGAAAGATCCGGAGCTGAAGCAGGTGGTCGAGCAGCTCGCCCGTGGGCAGGTCGGAGAGGCCCTGCAGGGGCTCGAGCAGCAGGGCAGGGTGCATGAGATCGTAGGTCCAGAAGCGCGCATTGCGGCGATCGCAAAGGAGTATGCGAAGTCGCCTGAGAACACGCTGGTTGTCTCGCCCGACAATCGCTCCCGCGCCGAGATCAATGGCCGCATCCACTCCGAGTTGCAGGAGCGAGGCGTCGTCGGCAGGGAAGAGCACCGTTTCCAGGCATTAGTGCCACGGCAGGACCTCACCGGAGCCGATCGGACCTGGGCCGAGCGGTACCAGTTCAACGATGTGCTGCTCTACTCGCGCACCTCCAAGGAGACCGGCATCGAAAAGGGCGAGTACGCCCGGGTGAAGAGCGTCGACGCTCCCAACAATCTCCTCACCGTGGTGCGGGCCGATGGCTCGGAGCAGACCTACGATCCACGCCGGCAGCAGGGCGTCTCGGTCTACCGGACCGAAGAGAAGGCATTCTCGGTCGGCGATCGGATCCAGTTCACCGCTCCGGCAAACGAGCTTAAGGTGGCGAACCGGGAGCTTGGGACAGTTCAGAGCATCACGGAGGATGGCCGGATCGGCTTGAAGATGGATGGCGGCCGGAGTGTCAGCATCGATCCGCGCGAGTATCCGCATCTCGATCACGGGTACGCCGTGACCAGCCACTCCAGTCAGGGGCAAACTGCTGATCGTGTGCTCATCAATATAGATACAGCTCTCGGAGCCAAGGACCTGCTCAACAACCGCATGGCGTATGTCGCGGTCTCACGCGGGGCGCAGGATGCGCAGATCTTTACCAATGACCGCCAGCAGCTCCCGCAGGCGCTTGGCCGCGATGTCTCGCACACCAGTGCACATATGCCGGAGGTGAAGCAGGAACAGGCTGCCAAGGTTCCGGAGCGGCAGGTCGCGGCCATGCAGGACACGGTCGCAGAATCTAAGCGGAGCGCAGAGTCTTCCGAGAAGATCTACACCTGGGCTGAGCATGAGCGGCATTGGACTCCGTTGAACGACGCGCTCACTCCGAGTGAAGCCAAGCAGTTCGCCTGGCGAGCGGAGAGCGGAACCATCCAGAGCTACCGGCATATTGAGACGGGCCGGCACCTCCACATCGAGGGGAGAACGGGTCAGTTCTACAATCAGGACCGCGATGAGATCAGCGCGAAAGAAGCGTTAAACCATGCCATGCCGGCAGGACAGGAGCACTCGCATTCGTTGGATGTAAAGCACGAGCACAGCATTGGGTATGGGCTCGGCTTGGGCCTTTGACTATGGAGTGGCGGCCTCAGGAATGCCGTTCACAACCGCACTGTTTGGGCGGACCCACCGAGGACAAGATTCGAGCCTGTTTTCAAACTGCGCAGGCGGAGCGTTGCCGAAAGCGCGGTAGGCACAGGAAGAGTTTAGAGGAATGAGATCACTTCTGGACATGCTTGATCGCACCCGAGCAGTACGCCCGTAGCAACCGGGGGTTCGACACTCGCATTACGCGAAACTCTGTGCCCCACCCGGTTACCACCTGGAACCCACGTCAGCTAGAACCGAAACTGTTCGCGAAGTGTCACAAAGCCAATCACTACAAACGCTGCCAATGGAGGGGACGAAGAGAAAGTACATAGGAACTCCTTTTGGTGTGTGAAGGTGGTGGAACTCGAGGTCTTAAGAGATTAGCCAAGGTCGACATATGTCAGCTATGTGCATTACTTTCCAATCGATCGACCAACCTAAGCACATAGTCCAAAGGCGAAAAGGCCCCGTATTCCCAAAAGGGGTCTCTCAATTGTGGCAAGCTCTTCCCTCTACCTCACCCAACTTGCAAAGGTTTACCTCTTCAGCTGCCCAACGTGCCGTCAATACTGCTCTTGAGAGCTGTCACGCTTCTGCTAACACGACGCTTAAGGAATTGAATCCGGCCAGGCGCGTACCTTTCTCCAATAACCGGAGTTGTCGTGGGTAGCACATGGCGGCGTGCACTCACACCCAAGTGACGAGAACGCGTTTAGCAGGACTTATCTGATCTGGCCGCTTATAGGGCCTGATCAGCTGGCCTTCCTTATACCGGTAGACGCTAGTCTCCAGAGTGAGCCTCGGAACGCACCGGAATCCGCTGTTTGACCAAAGCCGGCGTTGCGGTGGCGATAGCCTTAAGTAGGGACGCTGCGATCAGGATTTCGGTAATGACCGGTCCATAGAAGAAGTGTGTGTAAGAGTGCGCGGCAAAGGCGAGGTAGGCCGTCAGAAACACCCAAAGGATTGACCGCAGCCGCTTGGCATCTTTCTTCGCCAGCGAGCTGAGCTGCCAGAAAACGATGCCTTCGGCGGTTAGGAAGATCGTGGTGCCCAGCCCCAAGCCTTGATAGAAGTCCCAGTAGCTGCGCGTACGCCAAAGGCCAAAAACCGGTTTGCCTGCATCACGATGCTGAGATCTCTCGCTTGACCGAACTTCGTACCCTGCTGGATGAAATCGGCGAAAGCTCACCCAGCAACTCCCATCCGAAGGTCTCCTCTGTTCAGAAAGCTTCTACCCCGGGGAGGTCGGCTGAACCAAAGCGGCGGGGCCGGCCCAAAGGCTCCAAGAACAAGACAGCCAGCCTCAACCCTGAGGAGTCCGCTGCGAAGCGACGGGTCATGAGCCCCGCGGCGAAGGAGCGGATCGCTGCCGCGCAACGGGCGCGATAAGCTAAGCAGAAGGGAAGTGCTGCTGCTAAGAAGAGCAAATCCTCTCCGGCGAAGACGGCAGCCGTGAAAGCAGCAGGGAAGACCGCTTCCGCCTCAGTCAATGCCGTCTTGGCTGAGCGGGGGAGGACGGAGTCGGCCTATAGTCTACAAAGCCGGTCGGCTCAGCTGCCAAGTCAGGTTCATAGTCCCCATCGACACAGCTTATTGAGGCAGGAACAAGGTGAACACCGTCCCCTTCCCACCAGGGCGCTGACTACTTCGAAGACGCAGCCTGCCTTGATTCCGCTCCACCAGTTGACAGCGGATCCAAAGGCCCAGGCCGGCTCCACCAAGCCCTTGCAGTGGACCCCGATCAACAATGCACTGACTGCTCCCGAAGTCAATCAGTTCGCATGGAGAGCCGAGAGCGGCACCATGCAGAGCTACCGTCACACCAACACGGGCCGTCACATCCATATCGACGGGTCAACCGGTAAGTTCTACAACCAGGACCGTGTGCCCATAACCAAAGATGAGGCTCTGGCTCATGCAATGCCGGAACGCCACTCCCAGGGGAAAACCCCTCAGTCACTCAATCAGCCCAGCGTGTCTCAGAGCCAACCTGCCAGCGACAACAGCCATGGCATGTCCATATAGCAACGCCAGGGACGCATTATCTATGGGACCGTTTATCTCGTGGGCCAGTTCCCCCTCTGCAGAGGGATGGATAGCCTAGGAGCTTGTCGGGATAGCTCTCGTCTAGCTGGGGCGTTTCTCGATCCGATGGTTTACGGCTGGATTCGTCTGGATCCGAGACGTTGTGCGGGTGCTTGGGGTGATTCTGCAACACTTACCATGTTTCAGGCGCCCTGCGGCTGAGGATCTTGCTGGATTTGGGTTGCAAGCAGCCGTGGCAGGCGCAGCAGGTTGTGCGCGGCGCAGCTGAAGACGAAGATCCAGTCGACCTTGCCACGTTGCACGGCAGGAACAGGGAAGTGTGGCGAGGGGATCAGGATAGGGCGCTTCTCGAACGCGAATGGAGCTTTCCGACTTTTGTTTATGGCTTGGAGGTATCCGGCATCGAAGGAGGCAGGAGAGTCACCATGCCGCAAGAGCCGGATGCAACGATGCAGGAGACCACGAGCAGGCAGGATGCCGCGAGAGTTGCGCTTGGGCTGATGCTCGTGACGGTGGGGACTTCCCACCTTACGTTTGCGCGGGAGCCGTTCAAGGCGCAGGTTCCTCCTTGGGTGCCGCTTGATCCGGATACGATGGTGCTGCAGTCGGGCGTGGTGGAGATCGCGCTTGGGGCTGCGCTGGTGTGCCTGCCTCGGCAGAAGGCTGTGCTAGGTCGGATCGCGGGTGCGTTCTTTACGTGCATTTTTCCGGGGAACATCTCGCAGTACACGCATCACCGGAGCGCGTTCGGGCTGGACACAGATGGGAAACGCTTTGCACGGCTGTTCTTTCAGCCGGTGCTGGTGGCGTGGGCGCTTTGGTCTTCGGGAGCGTTGCGGGGCAGGGAGCGTGGAGGAGAGCTTTCTTAAGAGGGTGTGTCCTGATTCAAAACGCTCGACCTAAAGGCAATTGTTGCAGCGACTACTGCATCTGACAAGCCGTTGGCTTGCGGCTCTTCCCTGCCCAGGCAGGAGGACGGAAGACGTCCGAGGGAAGAACTTGTGTGGTTAGGGAACAGGAGAACGATCGTGCAGGAACGAAGCGTGCCGATCAGAATTGGGGCCTGGGTGCTTGGCGCTTTGGGCGCTCTCCTGTTGTGCGTGGGCGTGGCGATGAACGCTACGGGGCAACGGATGACCGTGTCTCCGACGCATCCGAATCTCGAAAACGGCAAGGCGGTATGGGACGGGGGATGCATCGCCTGCCATGGTGCGGATGGCAAGGGGGCGCCGGAGAGTTCCACGGTGTTTACGCGTCCGGATACATGGCCGGACATGACGCGTTGCGACCAGACGACGCCGGAGCCGGACTCCGCGTATAGGGCAGTGATTGTGCATGGGGGCAGGGGGCTGGGGTTTTCGCAGATCATGCCGGCGTTTGGAGACCTTCTGAGCGAGGAGCAGATCCACGACGTGATTGCGTATCTGCGGACCTTTTGCAAGAACGACCATCACTACCCGCTTGGCGTGCTGAACCTGCCGCGGGCGCTGGCGACGGAGAAGGCTTTTCCGGAGAATGAGCTGGTGATCTCGAGCACCGCGAGCGTGAGCGGCCCGGGCTCGTGGACGACGGATGTGATCCATGAGCAGACGTTTGGCGGGAAGAATCAGCTTGAGGTGGACGTTCCGGTGAACTATGCGCGGCTGAACGACGCGTGGACGAGTGGGGTTGGCGACATTACGGTGGGCATGAAGCGGGTGATGTTTTCGAGCGAGCGGGCGGGCTCGATCCTGAGCCTGCAAGGCGGTGTGCTGCTGCCCACTGGGGACAGCAATCGGGGTTTCGGCGCGGGGACGACGCAGTTCGAGCCGTTCGCGGCGTATGACCAGCTGGTGACGAACAGGACGTTTCTGCAGTTTGAGTTGGGCGCGGATCTGCCGGTGAATACGAAGGTAGCTCCGGAGAGCCTCTTCTTTCGCTCGGCTGTGGGAGGGTCGGTTGCTCCGGATCATGGGCTTGGGAGGTTGTACTCGCCGATGGTGGAGTTTGTGGCGAAGAGAGACTTTATGACCGGCGCGACTACGCAGTGGGACGTCCTGCCGGAGATGCAGGTGACCGTGAGCCGGCGGCAGCACATTCGTGCCGCGGTGGGTTACCGCAAGCCGTTTACGGATGTGAGTGGGAGAGCGCCGCAGCTTGAATTTTATGTGCTATGGGATCGAGCGGAAGGTCACTTCTGGGAAGGCTGGCGATGAAGATCCTGGCGACCCTATCGATGTTTGCGGGCTTCGCGATGGCGGGCGGGCCGGCTCTTGTGCAGCAGCAAGGGGCCACGCCGTCAGTGACGTCGCAGGTGGCGGCGGACAAGGAGACGCCAACGCAGGAGAAGCCACGCATTGCGTACAAGAAAGGCGTGGCAACGGCGTTTCGCTCTTCGGACCGATGCATCGCGTGCCATGTGGGCATGAAGACGGGCGCGGGAGAGGATTACTCGATTGGGTTTGACTGGAGAGCGAGCCTGATGGCGAACTCGTCGCGGGATCCTTACTGGCAGGGGAGCATACGGCGCGAGACGATGGACCATCCGGAGGCGTCGCAGCACATCCAGAACGAGTGCACGTTCTGCCACATGGCGCCGATCCGGCTGGAAGATAGAGATGCGGGGCGTGATACGCAGGTGTTTTCGCGCTTTCCGTTCCAGAAGGTGAGTGGGAAGAGCTCGGCTTCGCAGCGGCTGGCGCAGGATGGCGTGACCTGCTCGGTGTGCCACCAGATTGAGAAGGAGGGACTGGGGACGGACGCGACCTTCAATGGCAACGTGATGGTGTCGAAGGCAGTAATTGAAGATGAGCGGCCGGAGTATGGGCCTTTTGATCCGGATCACGGACACCAGACGCTGATGCACTCGTCAACCGCAGGGTATCTGCCGGTGCATAGCGACCACATCCGCGACTCGGCTCTGTGTGGAAGCTGCCATACGCTGTATACCGATCCGATTGTGGTGGGCGGGGCGAAGCTGCCGCGCTTTCCGGAGCAGATGCCGTACGAGGAGTGGCAGCACAGTGACTTCGAGAAGAACCAGACCTGCCAACAGTGCCATATGCCGGAGGTGAAGGGTGCGACGCCGGTGACCGCGCTGTATGGGCCGATGCGCGAAGGGGCGAGGCGGCATGTGTTCGTGGGAGCAAACTTCGTGATCGCAGGGATGCTGAACGATCATCACGACGATCTCGCGGTCGAGGCGCTGCCGGAGGAACTGAAGGAAGCGAGCGCGCGGACGAGAGAGTTTCTGCAGACGCAGGCAGCCCGGGTGACGATCGAACGGGTCGAAGAGATGCCGGGGAAGGTTGCGATCGAGGTGGTTGCGCAGAATCTCTCCGGGCACAAGCTGCCGACGGCGTTTCCTTCGCGGCGGGCGTGGCTGCATTTGATGGTGAAGGACGGCAGCGGGAACGTGGTGTTTGAGTCGGGCAAGCTTCATGCGGATGGTTCGATCGAGGGCAACGCGAACGATGAAGATGCGACGAAGTTTGAGCCGCATTACCGGGAGATTACGAAGCCGGATGAGGTCGAGATCTTTGAACCGATCCTGGCGGATGCGCAAGGGAAGGTGACGACGGGCATCCTCAGTGCGGCGCGATATGCCAAGGACAATCGGCTGCTTCCCGCGGGGTTCGACAAGGCTACCGCGAACGGAGACATCCAGGTTGTCGGAGATGCGGCGCAGGATCCGAACTTCACCGATCGTGGGAGCCAGGTTCGGTACGTGGTGCCGAGGGGGAACGCGACGGGCAAGCTCACGATTGTGGCGGAGTTGTGGTACCAGCCGATCGGGTATCGCTGGGCACATAACCTGGCGCCTTACAAGGCCAGCGAGCCGCAGCGCATGGTCAAGTATTTTGAGCAGTCCGCTTCTGACAGCGCCATCGTGCTGGCAAAGGCTGAGACGATTCGTTGATTCGGGTATGAGCAGATGGAGATACTCTTCCGACGGGCACCCGACAGGTTGGGTGTATGAGGGAGCACGAAGGCAATAACGGGAAATGGGATGAGCAGATCTTCCGGAGAGAGACTGTTTCCCATGAAGAAACGAGCGCAGCGCCTCATCGCGGATGTTTCCCGCAGGCAGTCCGGGGTTGAGATGACGATCGGTATCGACCTTGGAGATGTCTGGAGCCATTACTGCACCCCTCAGCGAAGATGGAGAAGTGGTAGATCGAGGCCGTTTCAGGACCACACCGAAGGCCATCGAGAAGTGGTTCACCGACGTGCCTCCAGCGCGCGTAGCGATGGAAGCTGCAACCCACTCGATCTGGATCAGTGCACAGCTGCAGGAGATGGGCCACGAAGTCATCGTGGCGAACGTCCGCGAGCTGCGGGCGATCTCCCACAGTGCCCGCAGGAGCGATCAGGTCGATGCCGAGAAGCTCGCTCGCTACGCACGGCTTGACTCGGAGATCCTGCTGCCGATCTCACACCGGACCCATCAAGCAGCAGGAAGCTCTGACCCTAATCCGTGCGCAGCAAGGAGCGCTTCGAGCAGAGCCGTGACGTCGGGTGTTATCTCGGTCTGCGACCTCGACGCAGTCAGTCTGGAGGTCGCGATCCTCAGCTCGGCATCACCAAGGCCGGGAACGTCTATCTGCGACGTCTGCTGGTCGAGTGTGCCGGCAACATCCTTCGACCACAGGGCAAGGACTCATCGGTCGACAGCGGGCCTTCATCTAGCCGCCCGAGGTGGCAAGCAGGCGAGGAACGAGGCCGTCGTTGCGAGGACCTCAGGCTGACAAGGTAGAGATGCTGCACGGGAACATGTCACCTACCGAGGGCTCATCCGAGGCCGCCGATGAACCGGCTCCGACTTCTTCGGTCGCTCTGTAGTCCGCGCCAAGTGTTCCTCAAACTGGCCGTGTTTCGCCTGTGCATAGACGTGGGTGAACTCTGCTCCAAAGAAGAAGATCTGAGCCGAGTAATAGACCCACACCACTAACTACCAACAATCCTGCCGCTCCGTAAGCTGATCCTGCGCTTTTCCAAGATAAAGCCGAGCAGTGACTTGCCGAATTGTGAAGAGAAGCGCCGTTCCAACAGCACCTACCCTGACATCTGCCCACCCGATCCTCACCTTCATCATCCGAGATCCGTTCTTTCCGAAGGGCCCAGATCGGGTTGAGGAGCGCTTCGCGAGATCGCCGAGCTGCTGCTCGAACTACCCACGTGTCCCAGGGTCGGCAAGCCCACCAAAGCTGTGGGTGAGTAAAGGATGACACAAATAGGATTGCCATTACCCGCACAGAATGCCTACGGAAGTTCCCAAGGCCTCATTCGCTCTCGGCCGCAATGAAGTCGAATGTGACTTCAGCTCCTGCCGCATCCGTTAGGGAGTCAAAGGAGAGCAGCTCGCTTCGATGGTGACTTAAGCTGAGAGCACGACCGCGAGTCTAATGGGCAAAACCGGGTCCAATCTGCTCTATCCTCCAGATTGGCCCACCCTCGTACATCTGCCCTTCCTCTTGAACGAAGGCAGGAGGAACCCCAGCCATAATCCAGATGTGAGAGTCCGCCGGCTGTTTGCCAATCAGCGGTGCGACCACGCCAGTAACCCCACCCAACTCGACATGGACCGTGAAGTCGGCGGCCGTGCGCCGCATGCCGCCGACCCTAAACGGTAGAGTTCCGGTTGGCTTGATCGAGAGGTGGATCAGCCGAAGTTTGGTACCTGGGGCAACATACGAGATCTTCGTCTCGGGGGTGGACGGAAGTATGTTGAGCAGAAGATTCGGCGACAGTCCGTTGGAGACGTCTGGAGGAAGGTCGAGATGCTCAACGGTCCCCTTCCCATCTTCGGCCTTGGAGGTAATCTGGCCGGTGGTCGCGTCGATCAGGATGTCGATTGGCTTTGGAAACGAGGGACCATGCTGAATATGATGGTCCCTAAGCAGCCGAAAGGTGCCACGTTGCGTGAACACTGTATTGTCCTGGTCCACGGAGCCGTCCCGAAAGCGAAAGACAAGCTTGGAGGTGACCACATCCCCGCGAACAGTCTGTGTAACCTCGCCCGTGGCGATCGATGTGCCGTCCACGGTCTGAAGAGCGAGAAAGCCGTGTGTAGAGCCCTGTCGATAGCGGACGTGAATAGGATCCGCATGAGCCAGGACGGTACCGGCGAACGACAAAGCAAAGAGAGCGCTCAGGAAGCGAAGGAGCAAAGTAGGCATAAGGGAGCTTCTAATTTGAAGTGAGATGTGCCGCGAAGAGAGAAGGTGAACGTTTCGCACGAACTCAGTATGCTACATGCACGATCCTCCCACTCCGTCGCGAGATTCCTTTGTCGAGCAATCCGATTCGTATGATCTGTACTGCTACTCGCGCCTCTCGTTAGCCAGACCATTGTTCTCAAAAGCCGACGTCGCGGTACTTCGGCAAGACTGCCGCACCAGCGCACCTCTACTGCTCTGACGAGGTGGACAAGCAGAAGAGCTCGTCCAAAGTACGCGCGAATCGCGAGCCGATTTAGACCCGGCCGTCACAGGAGAGCTTTTCGCGCGAAAGCTGAGCGCATACTAGGAAGGCGCACGCGACTCCCTTCAAAACCGTTCTCAGACGGTTACATCATCGGTGGCGCCATGAGTGACCCAACACATGACAAAATACCTCCTCGTGGAGACGTTCCAAAGGACTTTTCGCCATGAGGGGACTCGGGCCGCCGTCGATGTGTGCATGCTGCCCCGTTTTTCGCAATAATGGAAGATGCTATGTCTCAACAACAATTCCAGACCGAAGTCTCTCAGCTTCTCCAGCTGA
>JAABUW010004036.1_pt1 | contig 20286 bp, 21 predicted proteins | sample 5560081 | NCBI WGS metagenome assembly JAABUW01 (sample SAMN10711882, study PRJNA513363) | rock metagenome | isolation source: Antarctica rocks | place: Antarctica: Victoria Land, Knobhead sud
ATGGCCTTCGTGGGCTTCGGAAATAAGGCTCGCTGACTGCGTGGAATTCGCGCGAGCATATGATCGCCGAATAACGAGGTCTGATCACGACATAGCTGTGAGCAACCGAAGATGCAACCTGCAGATCGCAGACATGTGGCCTGAAGCACGTAACCAGGCGGCTCCACTTACTCGTACCAACAGAAGCCGAAGAACGAGTACGAACAGTATCGCGGTACCTTTGGTTGGTCGTCAAATTACATCAAACAATGTTATGGCCATCTCGTTGACCAGTGCTACATGGTCAATGTAGGACTCTCGCTACCTCCGCCCTACGGATGACTTTCCTTAATAGCGACCACCGTCTTCAAGCCTTCGAGATATTCACCTCAACCGCTTCCGCCTCAGATTGCGAAGAACTGTCTTCTAGATATCCCGCATTGTCTTGCTTCCTACAAGATGTTAGTGTTGTTCGTTCTTGAGTTGCAGACAATGTCGCGTACCACTTGATCTCCCGATTGTGGAGGGTCCGCGTAGTCATAGCCGTCGCCATCAAGAGCACCGATATGCAGGCAACGCTGATGAAGCCCTTTCTGTACTCCGGAGCGTCCACTTGCTGCCAGATGATTAGCGGTAACCATGCCTGGCACACGTAGGCTATCTCGTTCATAGCAGCTCCAACGAATGCGCGCTCTTCGTTGTCGTCTCCGCAAATCTCATGGCACCACGCAAACCACAGGCCAGATAAGCCGCCACCAAAGCCTATCATGATATAGCAAGCCCACCGCCACCCGTCGGGAATGTTCCAGATGGCCAAGCTGACGTACACCATCACATTGACGCAGCCGCCGATGATCATTGGAGGCCACCGAGCCCCCCGAAAGATTGAATCAGATGACCAGGCGTAGGCTAGAGTTGTGACTACCTGAACAGCGTTCGTAGCTGTTGGATAGACGTTGATTTGCCATATTTTGTAAGTCGGGTCTTTGTGATACTGCAACCATTGACCGAACACTGGGACGGGGGAAGCATTCCCGTTGTTGAACGTGACATATCCGAGAACGAGCTAGAATGAACGGTGCCGGTGGTAAGCTTCTGGAAGACTTCAAGACCTGCTCTCCTGATTTGCAATAAGCAATAAGGAGTTGACGTACCAGATAAAGGTGCCACGACGAAAAGATCTTCTTGAACTTTGCGCGAGTAAAGGGACCTTTTCCTTTGCGACCTTCAAGTTCCATTCGCTTCTGTCCAAATGCGCGCTCCTTAGGAGTAAGGTAAAATGCTCTGCAATTATGGGGTAAGTCCGGGAGTATGATGAACCCGAGCAGAGCTATTGGCATGGAGATGGCACCATCGACGATAAAGAGCCTGCTTCAGTCAGTAGTGTCCGATTTGCTGTGGTATTCGGTCAACTCGCCATTGCCACCCGTGCAGCCCTCCTGTGCCCTCGAGGTTGTAGACCGCCGCCATTAGATAGCCTGAGAACTGTTTCTGTTAGCAGCTGAAGAACGAGGTAGACGTATAGCATTGTCTAACCATAGTGGCGATAGCACTACTCGTGTGGAATATGCAGGATCGTTTGCCTAGCTCGTCCTTTCGATACCATGACCTAAGAACCAAAGGGCGGAGGAGTCAGCAGTGCCTTAGACAATAGCCACGCAGACATATGTCAACGGTCACCCTTGCACCCACTAGATGCTCACCCGATCAGATACTGCATCCCAGGGTAGAAGCCACTCTCTGCAAGACCGACGAGGAATCGGACACCATAGATCTGCTCGGCGGTGTTACATCGTGAGAGGCAGAACGTGAGTAGTGACCAGGCGACCTCGAGCGAAGGTATCCAGATTGACGGTCGGACCCGAGTAAGGATGAGATTGCTAGGAATCTGTCCGATCACATATCCAATGGTCCAGCAAGTCTGCATATAGTTGAGCTCATTGCCGTAGAGTTTTAGATCATGCTGCCTATACCAGTGTTAGCATACTGGTTGTTGCCTTCTCTCGCAGGTCGAGGCCACTCACATGCCGGACACAAATGCATTACTGATGTTGGACTGGCTTTTGGTCGTGAGGAGGACCCGTCAGCAGATGTCTCAGACGGTATCTTAAAGGAGGGATTCTGCTCAACAGCGTACTCGAGATACTTAATGAAATAGCCCAACGATGCGAACGTCAACACCGCTGCATCGAGTTTGAACAAGAACTTCCGCTCCTCGGGCGACTTGTCGAGCGTGTCCCAGATGTAGCTCTGCCATTTGCGTTGCGGCTTGACCTGAATGAGGTCTTGAGCGTGCTGCTGGGCATCCGGATGATCGTTAGCCATCGCTGTCCACGGAAATGTGAAGAGTGGACGGTGACGGTCTGTTGTCCGATGAGTATCAACAGCAGTAGACTATATGAACGCTTAGCCTTGCTTGCGCAGATTGCTGGCAGCGCTCTAGGCAAGGTTTGATGGACACTCCATGCGCACGACATACGCAGGGAAGCGCACATCACCGGCGATCTCGACTACCGCGAAGTTCGAGCGATGCGTGAAGCATGGCCTAAGTCCGCAAGAGGTGATGGTTCTATGGAGAATGAAGCTCACTATCTTGCGTCCACCTGCACGAGGGCGGCATATGGCGGAGTTCTTTATGGCGTGCTTCCTGTCGATACTGAGTCTACAGTCGTCGGTCCCGACTGAGCACATGAGCCGCATGCAGTTCTCCAAGTCGTCTGCGGGTCGAAGATTTGGATCTTGGCCAACTTCTCAAGATGCTGAACGCACGCCATCACGGTACGCCGCGTGTCATCAAGCTCATGAAGCTTGCCATGCATTTCATGCACTCTCCCCCACGAACATCGTGGAGACGCCGGTAGTACAGCTTTTGATCAATGAGGAGTCAATGGGATGTCGTGATGATGGTGTGCTTGGACGCGGAGCGGAAAAGCTCCAAGGATTCACTCTCCACAAACATACTTTGCATATCCGCACATATCGGTACTTATTCCCTCCAATAAACCCGTAAAGATCACACTTGATTCGAAATCAAATCCAGCGAAGTCGTGTACGGAGGTACTTTGATGTCGAACAGGTTGCTGCTCGAGGTGGGGATGACTGAACTCGAGACCCTAGAGGGAGATATCAGGAGTACGACGGTATTGTACCTAACATCCGTCCTTACCATCATCTCATCCATCTCGTCTACTTCTCGAACAAATTCACCATGGCTCCAATCGCAATCAGCGACCTCAGCGATGTCCAAGACGTAGCACAACCTAAAAAAGACACCCTCGGACTACCAGGCCCAACACGCGAGCGTCTGCTGAAGGCTGGTATCGACCTTTCCAACGGCTACCCCTACCGCCCAGCCCGTCCTCTCTACCTTCAAGATGCCTTCTCCATCCGAAACGAACCATGGAAGCACGACGACGCAGGTGCCCGAGCAGACAAGTCCAAGAGCGCTCTATTCTCCGCTGCAACTAAGGTCACCAACTTGACCGGCCATATCGGAACAGAGATCGAAGGGCTGCAGCTCAAGGACCTCACTAACCAGCAGCGAGACGAGCTTGCTTTGCTCATTGCCGAGAGGACGGTGGTCTTCTTCCGGGACCAAGACATTAGCCCTCAGCAGCAGAAGGAACTTGGGGAGTACTATGGCAAGGTTGAGGTTCATCCTCAAGTGCCTCATGTTCCTGGAGTAGAGGGAGTGACTGTAAGACCTCCATCATGTTAAAGGCGAGCTTTAGCTAATGTCACATTGCAGGTCATCTGGCCAGCTTTGCAAGCCACCGAGCGCGCAGCAAGCTTTAGACAACCAGGAGGTGCAAGCCGCTGGCATACCGATCTCGTACACGAGCGTCAGCCAGCTGGCATAACTCATCTACACAACGATACCATCCCGACTATCGGCGGTGACACACTCTGGGCCAGTGGGTATTCTGCCTACGAAAAGCTATCCCCTGCTTTCCGGAAGATCATCGACGGCCGCTACGGCATCTTCAAGTCTGCACATACCTACCTGGACAAGAACGACCCCAATGCCGGACCAAAGCATATTGAGCGATTCCATCCTATCGTCCGAGTGCACCCAGCAACCGGCTGGAAGAGCCTATTTGTGAACCGAGCCTTCACCAAGAAAATTGTTGGCCTTGATAAGGCGGAGAGCGACCTACTGTTGGGCTATCTGTTCGATGTGTATGAGCAGGTCAGTTGATCGAAAATCCTTACCATTTCTTGGCGTGCGTACTGACCATCTATATAGAACGTCGACATCCAGTGCCGTTTCCGCTGGACGCCGAAGACGAGTGCCCTCTGGGACAACAGAATAGCCATTCATAACGCGAGCTGGGACTACGAGGGTGGTGAGCCACGACACGGTACTCGAGTCACAGCTCTGGCGGAAGAGCCGTACTTCGAGGCAGACGCCCCGTCGAGAAGGCAAGCACTCGGTCTTGAGGATCTCGAAAGCGAGGACTAGGTGCGTGGGAAATCTTGTCTATTTCTATCGTATAGTTCAATGCATCGATCTCGTTGCCTAAGTGGCGTTCATCATGATTGACTCCCCTTCCTCTTTACCGTCGCCACGCCGTCCAGTGACGAGCCGCCGCTTCGCCTGTATCTCTCCGTAAACGATAATGCCCAGGAACAACGCTCCCACAACGCCAGCAACAACGCTATAAGCAATCTTGTATCCTCTGCTCACATTCCCAGCAAGCTGTATCCCCAAGCCACCATTGATAATACCCAACAAGACCGCAAGCCTGCCAAGCCAGACATGAAGGTACGAGACCGCAGTGCGACTCTGCTCGACTTTGTAGGCACGATGGTGGAGCATCCCGCCCAGTGGCTGGAAGAACAACACCCCAAGCAGCACCATGCCAATAGTTGGATGTGCTTCCGTGAGCGAGTTATCCGACTGAGCGAACCAGATGCCCAGCCCGGCGGCGGCGATGAAGCAGCAGTAAGCGAGGATCTGAACTCCAGCGTGTGCCCATACGCTCACGCCGGGAATTCGGACGAGGGCGGCGCCGAGCGGGAAGAGGACGAGGAAGGTGATGGCGGCGAGTGCTCCGTGTGCGGTGATGATCATGTCGGACTTCGATGCTGCGGATGTGCTGGAACTTGCACTGTCTCCTCCACTGTTGCTATTGCCTGACGAAGAAGTTGGTGCAGGAGAAACAGGAGCAACGCCAGTGCTCCCGGAAGTGCCCTGGCGTGCCACAAATGGGTTGCTGCTGCTACCTCCTTGCGCTGAAGAGTAGTCCCAGCTGAAGGATCCATAGTCCGAATGCTGGCTGATCTTCTCCGTCGCTGAGGCGGAGTTGAGAGCAGACCCAGACAGAGATGCGCGGATCCAGTCGCCGCTGCTTGCAGTGAAGTCTGTGCTCCCTCCTTGCCATTGGCCACAGTTCGTGCAAAGAACATTGGCAACCATGCGGCCGTTACTGACACCAGATCCTTCCAGCAAGGTCACGTTCGCACTTCGATCGTGCTCCGGCTCGAAGTGCCCGACACCATGGCGAGGGGACAGTGTTACATTTCCCTGGCCGTCGGCATAGATGACGAAGATGTTTGAGCCTGCCATTTGTGACCCCTGACCCAGGCCGATCCATGAGTAGCTGGTCGGGCCAGAGATCTGGAAGAAGATGTCTCCAGAGCCTGAGCTAGCCGTTTCGGCGGGGATGTTGAGTTGATAGCAGACGTTGGAGAAGCATTGTTTCGAAAGACGTTGTGCTTGCGCGCTGGCGGCTATTGGACTGTCAGCATGTGCTGAAGAAATGGCTAAGTCGTTGATATCGTACCAAGCGCCGCAAGTGTTGTGACAACACCTCCGACCCGCATCCTTCTTGAGCTTGTTGCGTTTGTTGGCCTTGAAGTGTGGAGAGAGGAAGGAGGTCGAGGTGAGGTTGAATCTTGGCAAGTGCGCGGAATGCTAGTGATAATCCAGCTGTTGGGTAGACGACCGTGTAACCACAAGAGCAATTTTCACAGCTAGAGCGTACGGTCAAGATGGGCAAACAGGTGTTTTTATGAACTATGTGGGTAAAGATGAAACAGAAGCTACTCCAATCCCGATCGATGAATTTGCGGTCGAGCTATATATAACCGTGCCCTTGGTGAAACTGGACGAATGCACGAATCACGATCGTGGTATATAGCCTATGAGGGTTTGGTGTTTCAAAACGACGCGCGTTGTAGAACGTGGGATGGTCTTGGAATACGTAGTGGTCAGTAACACTTCGTGCACAAGGCGAAGGTTTGTACTACCAACATCACGGCAGCTCTTGACGAGTGCCACGCGCTGATGTTGATGATGTAGGGATCCCAGAGTAACCTTCCGAATCGGATCACTTCCTAATCGTCAGCATCATAGGCTTTGCATCGGTCGACTGGAGATAGCAGCAGCCAACTCGTCGTCGATGTGGTATGTGGTCTCAATAAGCTTACTTGGCGTCGGCAAGGCTTTTTGGTGGCTTGTGCTGCGCCTCAACATGCGTACGAACCGTGGAGAGCCATCAGCACGAAGTTCTGCCGACAAGTCGATTTCAGTCGGACACGTCACCGCGCCGCTCGAAGGTGACTGGCTGTGATTGAAGTCAATGGCTCATGCTCGAGCACCGGGCGGGCGCAGCCGGGTGATACAACCTCGCAAGCCGGCCCAAATAGGCAGGTACCAGTTTGTGTGTATGGCACGACAATGCTCGAGCATCTGGACCGTGACAGATCTAATACAGACGCTCATCGGAAGTTTGTCCATCCGATGAACGAGGTAGACCGAGATGCCCTAGGATGGGCTGAAGAAAAACAGCACCTCATCAGGGACGGACTGATTATGTAAGCCCCCTCAACTCGAGATAACCTCACTGCACAGCTCCTCACTCCAACAACGATCGCACAATCACAAAACAGTGACAGTATGCCTTCCACAGGTACCGGCCCAGTAATCGATCTCACAACCATCCTCTCCCTCATCTCCACCCTCGCCATCCTCGGCACCGCCTACCTCGCCTCCACCCACTTCCTCCCCGCCTCCGCCTCCACCAAAACCCGCGTCCTCTTCATCTGGCACGCCTTCGACTCCCTGATCCACGCGATCCTCGAAGGCAGCTTCCTCTACAACTGCTTCTTCAGCTACACCACAAACTCCGCGCTCTGGGGCGGCAAGAACAGCGTCTCCGCCTACCTACCCCCAAACGTCTACTTCCTCGGTCACAAAGACAGGTTGTACGGTTCAGAGTACGGCACGAACCCGTTTGCTGCACTCTGGCGCGTGTATGCGCTAGCGGACGCACGATGGGGTGGTAGTGATCTCACGGTCATCAGTCTGGAGCTGTTGACGGTGTTCATTGGCGCTCCGCTGTCGGCGTGGATATGCTACTGTCTCGTTAAGGGCAGGAAGGACTCGTGGTTCTGGATGATTGTGCTGGCGACGGGGGAGCTGTACGGAGGTTTCATGACGTTTGCGCCGGAGTGGCTGAGTGGGAATCCGAATCTGGATACGAGCAATTGGATGTACTTGTGGTTGTACCTGTTTTTCTTCAATACGCTGTGGGTCTGGATACCGCTGTGGATATTGTATGAGGGGTATGGGGTTCTTACTGGGGCCAGTGGATCCAAGGGGCAAGCCATGGGCGGCAAGAAGCGGAGGTAGGAAAGTTATGTACTGGGTGTGAATACATAACGACTAATGTTGGTTACTCTTGGTCGTTACCTTTTGGAAGACACGGGGGCATGAGTCGAGAAAGGGGTGACGGCGGAGTTGTGCGCCTCCACCCACGGCGACTGAATGAGGCGCGATCAAGGTCAAAGGACAGAGTGTGATTAGGTCGCTATCGGTGCCTCCTCCAACGTTCATACGCACTATGCATAACATCCCACCGTGCACAAGCTAACAAATTTCTCCTCTCTCGCATGCACATCTTCATCGCCACATCAACCATGCAGGCATCACCCACGCCAGCAGCAGGAAAGCTGCTGAGCGCCGCATGCAGTATTTCTACAGATGCATTGCAGCAAGCCCAGCAGCCATGACCAACAGGCCGACAGCAATCGCACTACAGACCAACGTCAGTCTCCCGGGTCTCGATTTTCATCACGGTATGGTGGAGACTTACAGCGCAATACCCTCTCCTCCAACCATATCCGCAAGGCGGTTAGCCAGATTCTTCGGCCTCTCCATTCCTTCGATGATCATGGCCTTAACAACGAGCAAGTCCGGATTGTTGATCTTAGGCTCAAAGTCATCGTCCTCGGGCTCCTCGTCAGTCAATGGCGGCGTAATGGGAGCATCACCCTCCATCAGTGGATCCATCTCCTCCCCATCGTCCTCTTCGTGCTCGTATTGGTCTTCACCGACTTCGCGGATCCGCTCCAACTCTTCTTCAGCTTCTTCATCGACACTCTCTAGAGAATTAGTTGACGAACCGCTAACCGCTTGCGACAGAGGTGAGCTGAGGCTGTGGTCAGATGAATCGTCAGGTGGTAAAGATGTCACGGTGCGGCGGATCTTGTCGAGCACGCCGGCGAGATCGGTTGGGAATGGTTCGGGAGCGGGAGCGTGTGGCGTTGGTCCTTGCGGAATCTGCGGTCCACCGACGGCTCGCTGTGTAAAATTTGCAGGAGCCTTGGTGATGGATTCTAGGTCGTGGCGGTTATTGCCCATCGATATGGATTCGTGGCGGAACAGCGGTGCGTGGACTTGCTCTGCAGAGCTAGGGCGTAGGGACTCGTGGCGGAGGAGCGGTGGTGTGTGGACATCGTCGTCCTCGTCATCGCTGTGTTGGAAGAGAGGATCGCTGGGCTCATGTCCCGGAGTCTGCTGAGATTGGGCGCCCACTGGTGCAGAGATGTTTTCGTGCTTCGTGGGTAGAGACGCTTGGTGTGGTTCGGGCGTAGAGATAGTGGGAGTTGCTTTCGGCTCATCTGGCTTGAGCTTGGCAATAACGGGAGCAATATAGCTCTCAACATTCTGCTTCAATGGCGTAAGTGCAGATGTCACGTGGCTCTGGGCCGTTCCAATAGTGGGCGGCTGCGGGTTAGGTAATGGGAGTGGCGTCGGCGGTGGCTGCGAGGCGACTGGAGTCAAGCCTTTGTTGTCTTGCTTTGGCTGCTCGGGCATAGGGGTCTGTGGTTTCACGGGCTCCGGTTTGACGGCAACCAGATTGTTCTTGTTGCCCGAGCCATCGTCCACCATGGCTTTGCTCTCGTCGCAGGCCCACCAGTCTCCCGGACCCAGTCGAAACTTGTACTGGTACTCGCCTTCCTCCACCTCGAATGACTTGGTGAACTTGCTCCCGCCATCGGCCTTCTTCTCCAGCTGCATCTCGACAGGCTCCCATTGCGGCTCACTCAGATTGGTGAAGACGTACACTGGCGGCTGCAGACCGGGCGAGGAGTACTCGACGGAGACATGTTGCTTCATAGCTCCCAGGCCCGGTGACTTTGGTCTGACAGGTCCGATCCAGGAAGGGCGGAGCTTGGCTGATGGGCGTACCAAAGGTGTTGCGGGAGCTGTATCAAGTACAGCGTCGATAGTCTTTGCGATTGCTGGCACGTTCTTGCGGATCTCGGTGGCCATGTTAGCTGTGCCTTCGGAGAGTGCTTGGGTTAAGGGAGTTCGTGATGGTGATGCTGGTGTAGAGGTGCTGCGGGCGTCGTAAGGAGATTTCAAGTTGCTGCTTTTGATTGATGGGAACATGGTGTCTTCGGCGCAGGTGGAGTCTTGTCGATGTGGCGACGATAGGTGGTAGAGTAGTATGAGCGGTCATGCGAAGGAAATATGTGTTTGCTCACCTTGTCAAGTTCCCGTGTGCGTGAGGTCGGTCGGTGTTTGGGCTGCTTTCGAGTGGCAAGTGCGGTGATGGCAAGGGCGCTTCTTTACCGATCAAGGCTATGACGAAGCAAGTGCACCACAAGTGAGAGAAGCAAGAAAGAAAGCACGATGCGGAGACAACCAATGTGTAACATTCACTCAAGTACGGGTAGATGTTGTGATTGCATGAGCACGGCTGCCAGCATCAAAGTCTTACCGTGCATCCATGGCTTTCACCGCCCGCCGAATGCGCTGCTTCTGATCATGAGTGGAAGGCATTGCCATTACAAGTCCCCGCTGATGCCAGATGCATCGGTTGGGACCACATCTCACCCAACCAGTGCCCTGCATCTCATCTCTCGCGTCGAGAGTTGAACGCGGCGTGCTACTCAGCAGCGGGTACAGATTGAGCAGTGCAACGATGACCGAGTGCCATAGCACCATATTCATGTCCGAGAGCGTGGGAGAGATGTCGTTGAAATAAAGCGGCTGTCGATCTTTAGGTTCTCTGGTCTGAAGGTATCCATTGTCAGTGAACATCTCGTGCTCGAATATGATTGGCTGATCGGCAGTGTGAGCTTTTGCTTAGGAATATCACATATCCAAATCTCTTTTCAACATCGAGGATTGTCTGGACCATCCTCAAACCTGACTTTGCGCCGTCAAGTATGAGTGCTCCGAGGGCTGTGGGTTCGCTTGCTCGCAGCATGCTGAAGGCGCCCAGAAAGACGAATCCACGAACGAGATGTGTACCCTTGCAACAGCACCCAAGGTGTTTGCATAGCGGGATAAGACGATCAGCACAAGCAGCTCCGGAACCGAGAGAGGAACCAGTGTACTCCGGCTCGTCAAATCCGCAACTATCATTCCCATGTCTCGACAACGCCGAAGATAGGACACGCCAGCTTACAGGACGACGGTCCTTAGCCGGACCTGAGCCTGCGTATACCACTGGCGAGCATCAAACATTTCACTCAGCAGAGCCGTTATTACTAGACTGGGGAGGCGTACTGCCATCTTATGATCTGGCTTGGGAAGCATGGGGTACCCTGAATGCAGACAAGAGCAATGCGATTCTTTTACACACTGGACTGTCGGCAAGCAGTCACGCACACAGCACTGAAGCGAACAAGAAGCCGGGGTGGTGGGAGAAATTTATAGGGCCAGGAGCACCTCTAGATACCAACAAATACTTTGTCATCTGCACAAACGTCTTGGGCGGGTGCTACGGCTCGACGGGACCGAGTAGTAGGGACCCAGTCAGTGGGAAAAGGTACGCTACGAGCTTCCCGATCTTGACCATGGCGGATATGGTACGGGCACAATATAGGCTGCTGGACTTCATGGGGATCCAGAAGCTGTACGCGAGCGTGGGCTGCAGTATGGGAGGGATGCAATCTCTTGCGCTGGGCATACTGGACACGGAACGGGTTGGACGCATCGTATCTGTCTCTGGGTGTGCCAGAAGCCACCCCTACAGTATCGCTATGCGCCATACCCAACGCCAAGTGCTCATGAACGATCCGGCCTGGGCACAAACGCGCGGAAACTTCTACGACACAATGCCACCACATCAAGGCATGAAGCTCGCTCGACAGATCGCCACGATCACTTATCGGTCAGGTCCAGAATGGGAGAAGAGATTTGGCAGGTCACGAGCAGATCCCAGCAAGCCACCAGCGTTATGTCCGGACTTCTTGATCGAGACTTACCTCGACCATGCTGGCGAGAAGTGGTGTCTCGAATATGATGCGAATAGTCTGCTCTACATCAGCAAAGCTATGGATCTTTTCGACCTCGGCCGCACACTACAAGACTCAACAGCGCAACGAAGACGAGATAATGCCGGTAGGCTCGGGGACGAATTGCAACGCCAGACGCTGGATGAGGCGTGCTCGCTTGCCCTGCCAGACCAGCCATATGAAGAACAAGAGTCAAGCGCAGAGATCACGGCTTCTGCCAGCAAAGCTGACATTGAACCGATGTCAAGTGGTGCACCTCCGGAAGATCTGGTCAAAGGGCTTGCGCCGCTTCGTGATATCCCGACACTTGTGCTCGGTGTTGCTTCGGATATCCTGTTCCCGGCGTGGCAGCAGCGAGAGATTGCTGAGACGTTGCGGAAAGCTGGGAACAGGAGTGTGACGCATGTTGAGCTAGGCGAGGACAGATCGCTGTTCGGGCACGACACATTTCTGCTGGATCTTGAAGGCGTTGGTGGAGAGATACAGCGCTTTCTCGGCTGAGCAGGTGGTGTGAAGTCGGCTTTGAGCCCATGCCAAGCTTTTAATCTCAAAATCAACGTCACTTGGGCTGAGTGCAGATGGGTTCATAGCTCGTCACAGAGCGACAGCGTGCACTGAGAGGCCCCCGGCTAGCTGAAGGTGGTCTATCGATCCGGCAAAGTGAGTGTCGCGCTAAGCATTGGAGTTGCCTGCGCTAATGCAGGTAGCTGACAAGCTGTCGCCCAGCCTTGGGCTGCAACGAACTGCTCGGCTATCTTCGTCAACAAGGCTGTGTACAACTCCTACCGCGCATGGAAACCGAGGCGACGCTTTGGGTGCGGTTATCTCGCTTGGAGGCCGGCCTTTTGGTCGCTCTACTGAGCCGAAAGTGAGGCGAGTGTGCATGCACGATCTACGGTCACTCGCCAACACATTTGGGAGTCCAGTCAACCCAGTATCTTCACCCAAGTACGACACGACGATTGACTCTTCGCGACTGTTCAGCACAAGCACACCACCTCCAAAGCTTAAAGGTGTATTCACCAAGTTGCGTCTTCAGATTGTACCGACTTCAACCAACATCGCGATGCGTGAACAGTCAAGATTGTATGCCGAACGAGTTTTGCGGCAATCGAGCAGAACCTCGTCAGACCCACTATACTGTGGCGAACATCTAAGGGACGTTGCTGAATACCTGAACCGACCGCCGAGCTACCGACCGCGGTCGAAACAGTACGAATTGACTTCGGCAAGACCCTTCGCACACCTGTTGCGATTCGATAACAATATCACGAAGGCCGAATCGTACTCCAGCGCAACCACATTCGAAGACGAGTGTGAGGGTCGACAGCAGCAAGCTTGGCACAGTGCAGGTCTGCTGTTTCTGACAGGTCATGGCACCCCGGAATGGCTGAACGCTGTCGGCGGTGAATTCGACATCAGCCCGCTGCACCTGCTCGAGCATCTAAGCTTCAGGCCCACCATCAGATCGAGCACCTTTGCCTACCCAACACTGCCATCAGCATCGACCAGCACTCTGACAATAACGATTCCGACCCTGGGCAATGTTGAGTGTCCACGGTCCAGATTCAGTTCATCGGGAATGCAGGACATTCGTGGACGATGTGACTCAGCGCTTTACCAAGACTGCAGAGAACTGGACACTGCAACAAGTAGTGCTGCTGGATCACCAGTCGTAAGGCGGTTCTATCTCCATAATTCAAACACTTTCACGTTAGAGCAGGACATCACCATATCTCTGGTAGAGAAAGGCAATCGCTGGACCTTGGTGCTCATGTGTGACTCCGCCGGAGACGGGAGTGCTCCGGAAATCTCGCTGAGAAACTTGACTGAGTATGCGAAAGCTCAATTCCATCTGGTGCCAATCATTCAAATGAATCGTACTCGACATGCCCACGACGACGGCAGATCTGCAGCTTCTGGCAACTGGAGCACACAACATTCGCTTGCGCTGCTCCCTAGTCATTATGGGCAGATGTTAAACGGTCAGCTTGCAACGCAGGACCCATTTTACGCACTCTCCGAGCTCTTCGACTTCTTTGTATCCGCCGAACTGCAATTCGTCAACATGATGCACTTCCACGTCAACGAAGAGGTCGACCTCGCAGGCCAAGATGGCGTCAACGCGAACGCGCCTTCTCTGACAGACTTTCAGTACATGTCTGCGATCTTGGATAGTCATGTTAGAAGAGTCAAGCGACTGCTGGCGACTATTCGTAACCGGGGTACCCTGGACTGGCCGCAGCCCGAAGAGCCGGACCTTCTGGAGGACAGCAATGATGCAGCGACAAGGCTGATGGCTGACATGGAATATCTAATCGAGCGCCTCGGCCAGATAGTCTCAAGAACAGAACGAGGGAAGGATGTTGTGCTCGGTAATGCCAATCTGCTAATCGCGCAACGCTCGTTTCTGCACAACATTGAGCTCGGACGTCTCACCACGATCGGCACCCTGGTGGCAATACTTTACGTGCCACTGTCATTCGTGACTACAGTGTTTGGGATCAATGTGGTCGAATTTGGTCAAGGAACATTGAGCATCTGGGTATGGGCAGTCGCATCGGCTGTCGTGTTGTCGCTGTCCTTGCTCACCTTTGTGGGTTGGAGACAGGAATGGCTTCTTGGACGTATCAGGCACTGATTGTGTCCGGCACAATTTCACCAAGATGCATTACATGGCGGTGTCTACCTAGAACGATAGACAGAAGGGTCAGCAAGTGTCTCGGACCTATGGGCGAGTAGTTGGTGGTCTCAGAGCGTCACGCGTTGCTTGATGCTGTCTCGGACAACGCTACCACCCAAGAGTTCGACGTATGGACTCAAGCCATAAGTAGCCCTAGCTCCACAAGTTATCAAACGTGACCTCGAAGATTTCTGAAGAGAAGAAGGCAAATGGTAGAAAGGTTACATTGCTCCGCCTCGCCCTTTCCAACCTAGTTTCATCCAACCACAGAGGTTACTAGCCGCCTCCGCTTTGGCCCAACTTCACTTCGCTTTACCGCCTTTTACACCAAAGGTGCAAGAAGTGACTTGAACCAGACAAAGTGAAGTGAGAGTGTAGTCCCATCTTAGTTTCAATCGAGACGGAACCTTTTCATCCACGGAAAGAATGCGCAAGACAGCAGAAGAAGACCATGGCCTCGCCACCAGCCTTACCACCGTCGATTCCAATACCGTGATCACGTCGATGTACTTTCTCCAGCCTCAACAGCTTTACAGAGCCGAAAAGCCGTACTCCCTCCGCTTCGTCCCGCCTGAAGGCTTCCCAAGGTCGAACATCGCCCTCGAAAAACACAATGATGTAGAGATCAGGGACATCAGACCACGAGTCGGCGAACTCTCCTTCTCGAAGCATGGGTTCAAGATAATGCCAGTCCATTCCAAGATGACCTACGACGACTTTGATGACGAGGAGAAGATCGTCGATACCTATCTACGTGAGGTTGCAGACGCACTTCGTGATGAGCTTGGTGCAAAGCATGTTCACATCTTTGAGCACACAGTGGTTCCCTCCCAACTGGTACTTGATACGACGTCGAGCTAACTGTTTGCAGGTCCGAAAACGGCATGAGATCTTCCCAATATCGACAGGCAAAGCTTACAGGTACAATCAGCCGACTTCGATGGCGCACATCGGTCAGTGATGGCATGGACGCAAGCGTGGACCGACTAACGCAGCCACCAGACACAACTGTAGAGTGGGCCAGAGATATGGTCCACAAGCTCAATGGAGGCAAGGCTCAAGACATTCTCCAGCACAGGATACAATGCGTGAAGTACGTTGGGTCCATCATCACTGCTTGACCAACAGTATCTGATATCTAGAACAGTGTATGGAAGCCGATCTCGGGACCCGTGAGAGACTGGCCGCTTGCTCTTTGCGATCCTCGAACGGTCGGTTCGGACGACCTCGAGGCTGCCGACCTTGTATATCACGACTACGTTGTCGAGAACCGCCAGGTCTACCGCCAACCAGGACAGAATTGGTACTACATCAGAGATCAGCAACCCAACGAAGCTTGGATATTCAGGCAATCCGACTCGAAGCCTGGTGTTGGTATTGGTATGTTGCAAGCCTACCATGTTGACGTTGATGACTGCTCATATCTTGATCAGGCGTACCACACTCTTCGTTCCCGAATCCGCTTGCAGGTTCAGATGTGCCACCAAGGGAGAGTATTGAGGTTCGAGCACTTGTGTATTATGGTGGTGACTTCTAGTTACATTAGTTTTTCATGGTACGTTGCGCTTCCATTTAATGCTGAACACCCACAATGCAAGGGCATAGTAGTACAGTAAACGTAGCTTTGCTGACCAATTTGCAATGTCGATGCCGCCGTTTAACACAGACCTATACGATGCAGGGTAATCTCAAGAACAGTCTTCCAGCACGCCACGCGCCTTGCCATAGTCGCTTATATCAATCAAAGTCGTCTTTTTTGATCACCACACGTGTCTCGCCACTGCGAACCTTGTGTTCATGCATCCTTCTTGGAACTCTCTTGCTCGAGCTTCCACTCTCCATGCGGGAAGAAGTTGCCAGCGTTTCCATCGAAGACCATGAGTTCACCAGGCTTGAATCCGAAGCCACGGGTCTTGTCGCTTGCTTCAGCCGGAGCAGGCCATATCGTCTTCCAGGGTTGCTGCTTCGCGCTGAACGTTTCGAACGTCACGTCTTTGGTTTCCACTTTCGTCTCGTCTTTGGCGATCGGTGGCATCGTGGGATTCGCTGCGAGAGCTTTAGCGTGTGCTGGCTGCAAAGCAGCCCAACCCGTTGGGTCTGCTGGGGTAAAGACCTACTTTATGCAGGTACACACCAATGACTTTCAGTTTGCCGTTCGCTTCACCGGTCAGCAGCTGCAAGATGCTCTTTTCCCGGTGTCAGGCTGAGTGCTGCTTCAAGGCAGAGATGTATACCTTTGCGCAGTGGTGCAGAAGTTGTAGGACAAAAGCCAATGAGCGGTGACTACCTGCCGTCATCTGGCACCTGCCATCTGCGCGTTGGGCAAGGGGCGGTACATGCGCGGCTGGGATGGCACGAGGGAGTTTGTGGGGTTGGACATCGTACCACAGCGACCACACCACACGCACGCGGTCTTGGTCTCCGCAACCAGAGGAACCGTCAAAAGTTCAGCGACACCCACGAAACCTCTCATCCGACTGTCGCGATGCAAGATTCGAGTATCTCCGCAATACTCCGCTGCCTCATGCACGCCCGAGACGCCACGATCGGTAAGAGGTAGCCACCCGCCCGCCTTGCTTTTGAACGTCACGAGAGGTATGTCACGCTGCGCATCGATCACGGATCCATAATCCCCTCAGATTACTCCGTACTTGATGCCCAAAGGCGACGCGACCAGGTTGGACAGGCTGGCGTAGAGGCCTCGGCTCAAGCATGGGATTGCGAACCACGGCCGGCTCAAGGCTCCAAGGCTTGGTGACTATGTTGCATCGTGGCAGCAGCAGTCATACCTGTGACGACCGGACTGCCTCGTGGGAACGCATCGGTCAGTGTCATTACTATCTACAGCCTAAGTTCTCGAGTCTTCATTCACGCCCTGTCATTGTCCTTTCATACATGTTAATGCCTGCTTGGGAATTATGTTCGTGACATGTTGATACCAGCTTTTCGTCTGAACTCCGAGTCGCCACTCGCGGCCAGAATGATCGCTCACCGAACCAAACACAGCATAGGCCAACGACATGGCTATAGTCGGCCTTGACATCCTTTGGGAGTGCTCGGCAGGTGCACCAGAAGACCACGTTTAGTATGGTTTAACAGTCCTACCCTATGACCAAAGGCTGATCAGACCTAGTTTATTTGCCGTCGGCGGCATCGGCACTCGTGAACCTCGAGAATGGTCAGCCGAACGAGAGTGCTCCTGGCTGCGGGCCTTTGCTGAAAAGTTGGCAAAAGATGGGCGCGGATGCACAGTTGTCACAATTCGTCATGGGCTGAGTGTGTCAAAGCTAGCCAGCTGGGCTCATCTTCTAGAGGTCGGCCTACACGTGCGCGATGCCATCAACCAGTTTCGAAGATCAAAGCAGGTAGGTAGTGTGGCCCGACGTTCGCCGAGCCTTTATCGAATCTCCCAAAACGTCGAGACCGCTGAGACTGACGAGTCATAGATCACCAGGAATGCCATACTGATCGCTTCTCACAGCTTGGCTGGCTTCTTCGTCAAGCAAGCTTTGGTATCTGCTTGCCGTTCTGCAAGAAGCAGCGACGACTTGCTGTCGACATTGCGCGGGTTGCTGTTTGTCGGCTGTCCGCAGCTGCACCCAGGCGATCGTGGCCAGTGGCAGCGAGTGATAGGTATCCTGCTATCGGAGACGAGGGATGTCGATACCTCCCGCCTATCCACGGAGGACGAATTACTACTCTTGTCCGAGGTATCTAGAAATTTCGGCGACGCCTCAATCCAGATACCGACTCTCTCGTTGTACGAAACCAAACAAACGAAGCTCAAGAGGGCCATCAGTCTCAAATCGCAAAAGGTCACGAAGCTGAGCCTAGTGGACTCTCACTCAGCGAAGACTGGCTTAGAGCAAGAAGAGCTAGTCGCGATTGACGCAACGCATGGAGACTCCTGCTCGCTCGAAGACGCCAATGTGCGAGCCAAAGTCTTTGCATTCCTTCGCCAATGTCTGGAACCTCCACAGGTACCCCGGCAAACCACTCAAACAACGACTCAATCGATTCCGTTACCCTCGCCGTTATTGCAGCAGGTTCTGACGAGGGACAGCACTTTTTCCTCGCTTAGATTGTCCTGTTCACCTATCGAGTACTCGGGTAGCTTGTCAGGTTCGAGCTCGATTCCTGAGATCACCGGTGTGCCTACCGCACAAAAGCAGGGCGGACTCCCAATCTTACCTTGCGATGTGGTGGACCCGACCCTGTTTGTGGATGATTTTGTCGCCCGCGATGATGTCTTGGGCATGATAGATGATGCACTAGACGGCGGTAACGGCAGTGAGGATACTTCTAGAGTGCGATATGTGGCGTTGCATGGTATTGGTGGAATTGGGAAAACTTCGACAGCCGCCCAGTACTGGAAGACGAAAGGCGACATCTACGAGGCCAAGTTCTGGGTCCGAGCAGATCACCCCAAGAAACTTGTGGAAGACTATGGTCGCATAGCTGTTGCACTTGGCCTTCTGGAAGAAGATCAGACGCAGGATACCGCATACAATCGCAAAGTGATGATGGACTGGCTCGAGAACCCAGCGAGGACATCCGACGAACCGCAACAAAGCCTCAAGAAGCCTGTACGCTGGCTAATAGTCTTCGACAATGTGGAAGACATCGACAACCTTGCCAGCTTCTGGCCCATGAAGGGCGGTGGCTCCATCATAGTGACTAGTCGAAATCCCACCACTGCATGGAGACCTCAAGATGCCGAACGCCGCAACGAAGGTATTAAGATGAAGCCTTTGCAACCGGGAGAGGCTACGCAGTTTCTGCAACGGCTCGCGCCAGCCGCTGGAAGGCGTCGTGATCCCGGAGCTGCTGCTGAACTTGCGGACCGACTGGACTGCATCCCGTTCACGCTCCGTCAAATGGGTTCGTATGTGCACCGGAAGCAGATGACCTTTAGGAGATTTCTGGAAGTCTATCAAGATGAGGCCACTCAAGGGAAAATGGGTAGGTTCCGAAGCAAGTACGACGTAACTGTGCTGTGGATGATAGAAGGGCTCAACGAACAGACCTTGAGTCTCCTGAATCTGCTCGCGCTCCTCGATCCCGATGGCATCAACGAGACAGTCCTAATGCCGGGTGAAATACCATTGAGCGACTCGTTGTACCCAGTCAACTTGGCAGACTACGAGGACGCAAAAGCCGAGCTCTCCGTATCATCGTTAATCATCAACAAGAATGATGGTGACACAGACGACGATCAGATCAGCGTTCACAGGACTGTCCAAGACGTGGTTCGGGCGCATATGAGTCCAACTCAGTTCCACGCCGCGTTCCAGACGGCTGTCGATTTACTCTTGCATAAGTGGCCGGTGAAGGGTCGCCCATGGCACTACCCTGTCGACCGTTGGCCACATTGCGAAGAGCTGTCTTCTCACCTGATAAAACTGCATTCGCACTACTGTACCAACTGCGGTAGAAGGGAGTGTACGAGCTCAGGGTCGAGATTCGCTCAGCTGTTGATTTATGGCGGTTGGTATTGGTATCAGCGAGGTGCACCAGACCAAGCAAAGAAGTTCTTCGATACTTCAGAGCAATTGGCGAACAGACTCGACGACGGCGAGACGCTCCTCGAGGATATCTGGATGTGTCAAGGCTGCTTGGCCACGGAAACCAACAACAAAAAGGCGTGTTGGCACTATTACTCAAAGTTCAAGGAGAGCATTCTCACGCGCGTACCCGATCCACAGACGGCGGAAGACCTCGAGCCAGTGTCAAGCGCCCACAACGAGATGGGGATCAGCCACATGATGCGTGGGGAAGTGGGCGAAGCCAGAAAAGAGTTCGAGATCGCACTCTCGTATTCGAAGTCTTTGCAGAAGGTAAGCATTGGCCGGTGAACGGGGTCTCCGAGACACTATCGCACTCTATTAGTCTATGCTGTGCTGTATGAGCTTTCAAACTCTTGAAAAAAACGGAGACATTTGCTGACCCTTCGATCCTCCGATTGTTAGGATTCGGAGACGATTCTATCTGTACGAATGTTTGCAACTGCCAACCTCGGTCTTGTCTCCTGGATCGAAGGACGACACGAAGAGGCTTTGGCCGCGCTCTCTGCAGCTTACACCGAT
>JAABUW010004040.1_pt1 | contig 20278 bp, 20 predicted proteins | sample 5560081 | NCBI WGS metagenome assembly JAABUW01 (sample SAMN10711882, study PRJNA513363) | rock metagenome | isolation source: Antarctica rocks | place: Antarctica: Victoria Land, Knobhead sud
GAGGGAGATACGAGGGGTGGATGTGTGGGCTGCTGAGGTCGTGGCGAGGGTGGTTGAGGCGAGGGTGAGGGGGGAAAGGGGGAGGGGGTCCATGTTTGCGTTGGTGGGTGAGGATGTATGTTCTCAGGGGTAAGCCCAAAGATCTTGCGATGGAGAAGACGTGACAAGGGCGTTTCGGCAATAATACCAGATGTGGGATCGTGCGGCTATTTGAGAGAAGGGTGTGTGTGGGTGTGCACGGGTGGTGTTATGCCCATGAGCCTTGTGAAGATTCCATTACAATGAGACACAAAGACCTCATTGTCGATGTGCCGTCATCTGTAGATATCAAGAGGAATAGATGAGCAAGGCTTATTGTGCACAATATTAAAAGACAAAGAGCTAAGATCGATACAAACGTAAGCTGAGGATGATACCGCAAATGCCATGCTTCCATCATTTCGAAACAAATCTTGGAACTAAATATCAGAGATGAAAAGGAAGAGCAAATTATTCGATGAGAACGAAGAATATACTTTCTAAACAAGTTTTCAGAATACATTGAGAGTCATCAATCCAGCAAGGGAAGGCGTAGCCTCCACCCTTAGTTTACTAGCACTCGATGCCACGTGTAGTAGTTTTTAAACAACCCTTCTACTGGAGAGGGACCCAGCCGCTCTGCCCGTGCTCTAATGGGTATCTTTGCTTGGTATATTGATCTTATGCATGGGAAAAGTATCATGTGATTGCCCCATTTGTTCAGGTGACAATTGGGTAGGCACGAGCTGGGTTCATTTTGCGAACTCAGGATGATGGATTGGACGTACAATATAGAGAAGCTGATGTTGTGGATGCTTCAAAGAAGGAAACGATATATATTGCAGTCACGTGATACACTCCGTATGCCTGGGAACATCATGAGACTTCTCGCCACTTGAATGGTTACCTTACCTCTATAGATATTCAATCTGGTATTTACGAAGGCCTGAACTCGCAAGTCTCGCTCCCCTATGCACATACATTTCCCAATTGAACCTGTGGCGGATTCTGTGGCTGTGGTTGCTGCACAGGATTGTCCGGGGCTACCATTTCGACACCAGCTTGATTCGCATTGCCGACGACTACCACGGTGGTCTGGGCTTGGCGATGAAAGTTCTCGATCATTTCCTTGAGGAGTATAGTCGTTGTGCACAATCCCCTCCACGCCTGCTGGAAAGGGTACAGAAAGCCCTCACCGGCCGTGACGAGTAAAGTCAGGATAAATGCCTCTATAACGTTTGTGACTTCCGCCTTGTGCAGCTTCTGCAATGCAAAGAAGTACAAGGTCGACACGGTCGTACTTGCTGCTATCAAGACAGCATCCTCGGTTCCGGTGAGGTTCGCTGTGATACCTGGATGCACAGTCGGGACGTAGATCGATCCAAAAGCCACGCCGAATACGCCAACGCTGCCTGTGAGGGCCAAGACCCATTTTCCAGATACTTGCGAGGCGCTGTATCGCGTCAAAAGCCCTCTTAGCCCACCGACAGGGGGATCACAGATGGCCGCCTTGATTGCGGTGTCGAACTTGTCGAAGGCGCTTTGTAGCATGGTTACCGTGTAAGCATATAGCTCGTCGGGTGATAGTTCTGCGAGAGACGTCCAAACCGACTGCAGGGTTGCATCCTGAACAACGTATCCCTCGGGCGACAAGACATCGCCAATGACACTGAATGAGCAGAGTTGAGTAGGATAAGTGATGTTGTAACCATTGCCATTGCCGTCATCGTACGTCGTAGAATAGCTATAGCTGTTGAAGATTGGGATTCGGCTAGGTAGTCTTCGTCTCCGAGCAAAGAGCATGGGAGTTGAGGCGCAAGGCCAAGCGGAGGAGTTGAGAGTGGATACATCGACGTTATAGCTGAGAGTGGAGCAGTTTGGCGTCTGTGCAACGACTGCATCGGTGTAACTCTTCGGAGGATGGCTGAGCATGAAGCGGCCTATTGTGTCATTCGCAAGCATTGATTCGTGCGCATTAGGAAGCAAGAATCCTTTCGAGGAGAAGACGTTCGTAACGATCACAATCATTGTTGCCGCGTGTCTCTTACAAATAAGAGTGAAAAACGTAGACGCCATGGTCCAAGATTGCCAGTAGGACTTGCGAAGAAGAAACTTTCCATTTCTGAAGCAGGCTCACATAGCTTTTGTACTCCTTTCCAAGGACTGCCACAGTATCGCAGGATTTGAAATGCATAGCGGTGTGACCGAGTCGTGGGATGCATGATAGCTCCCGAATAAGCTGTGGAAACTATCCGACTGATGCGCCTCAAAAGATGTTATGTATCATTCCGAGGAACAGATTGCACAGCCCACAAAATCTCAGCCGGCCTGATTAATCCAATGGAAACGGGCCCAGGTTCCTCAGGTCGTGGTGTCGACCCACCTTTTTGGTTTCATGAAATGCTCGGAATTCGTCTTGCAATAAAATTCCCGCAGGTCGGTCCTCTCGGCCTTACAATCCTTCGCGTCAGTTTTCAGCTTGCATCTAAGCGCTCGCAATTTTGACTAGTGGATTTCAGCGAAGACTGAGACAGTGTCAGGTGATACCGCCTCATGTTACATCAAGGGATGATACCAAGATGTATCTGGGTCGCCCGTAAACCTCAGGCGTGTATGTATAAGATTGTCACCTGCAGAAAAGCATTCACCGATCAACGAAGCAACCTATCTGGCTGGATTCGCAGACCCTCGTCTGTTCACACTTGTTTGGCCTTGTTACTTCGTTCAGGTCCGTCGTTGGAGCTTTGTGAGATAACGGTGACTCAAATATCACTTGTATCATAACGAGCCCAACTTGCGCTCCGGCGTACATTGCGAACAAGCGAGAGACAGATCCTGCCCATGGCACTATTCCTCCCGTGGTGAAATTTTGAGGCGGCTTGATGTGCTCAATTGGATGAAAATCTGTCATCTTCCCAGCCTTCTAGCAGAAGCTGCGTTCGATTGGGGCCATTTCACATTCTCGGCCGTTATAACGATCCTTCCTGCACTTCCCGCAGTCGTTTGTCCACCTGTCCTCTCCCCACCCATAGCAAGCTGACATGTATCGATGATATCGAACCTCAGAGCCATCTTTATAACCAGCCACGTGCTTTGATCCGCACGTCCATATTTCAGGTCAATCTTCACCCGACACGTCCCAGATTCCTCTGTATATGGCAAAGCATAGGGATCATCATGGTTGTTACCTCTGTGGAAGGTACTTATGTCGTGAAGATTAGGCAAGAAGGCCGCAGCACGTATGCAGTCCATGGTTTTGGCGCGCCGATCTTTGAACAGATGAGGCTCGTAGCATTGATAATCGTTGTTGAGATTAGTGACACTGACGTTGACGCTGTCAAGGGATGTACGATTCTGATTGATCGTGAGAATGGGTGATGCGGGTGATGCAAGGTTACACTGGATAAATCTCGCGATCAACAGTAAGCTGCAAAGGGAAATATCTCTCATGGCGAACCAGATTGCATGTCTTTTGGTACCTCCTCAATGCGCAATAGTTGAAGGAGCAGACCGCCTGATTGCTTTCTTCAATCACTCAAATGAGTATCTTTGAAATGTAGAGCCAAGGGTCGTAGGAACGAATATGCGCCATCCTTGGATATAAAGCACCTGACAGAAGCGCATGCGGGAGTGCGCATCACACGTCGCATAAATGACTACGCATGGACCTGGCTTGTTCAGAATGCGTACACAAACATTCGTGTCGCCCAGCTCAATGGCTTCGTAACAGCCTGTCCAACAGATGAGGCTTATTCCTTCTCCAGAACGAAGACTGGGCCGTGAGGGGGAAGGAACATGGAAGAGCCCTTCTGTGCAGTATCAGCGACACGTATACATGATGCAACCAGGAGCAATGGAGCAGAAGGCGCCAACCTCTCCAATTCAAGTTCGTTGCACCAAAAACATCTTTCGACATCGCCACAGAACAGGCGCTAGGCTTGCATAAATTCACTCATGCCTTGTACAACGCCCCTCCCCCAATCCTGATCCCACTTGCTACCGAAAATTCAAACACACACGTCTGCAACCAACATTCTTGCGTCAGCCCCTTCAGCAAGTTCTTCAAATCCCCCCACCTGATCGCATAGGGTTTGATATTCTCCACTCGAAGATCCACGCCCTTTTGCACGCTGTTCCAGAACCTCTGCCCTCCGTACTTGTCCATGAGGAGTTTCCCGTCCTCGCCATGGATGCTGATTTGGTGCTCTATGACCCTTTTCGAGCTGGCTATTATGGCGGCAATTTGGGATTGGTACCACCGCGCGCCAGTGATCCTATAGTAGAGCGTCATATCCGTTTCGGAGATCTTTATGTGGTCGGGCAAGTACGTGTTCGATGGTAGGCTGAGAGATTGGGCGCCTGTTAGATCTGGACAAGGGGGTAACGGTGGGAGATGGGCTACCTGGTGGCATCCCTGGTGATGTTTGCGATCAATAGCGACCCGCCGTTGGGAAGAGACGGTGCCTGGATAATGGAGAGGTGTTTGGAGTTCAAAGCTGGGAGTGAGGCGACAAGCCCATGGAATACGAAGGGTAGCAACGTTTGGAGGAGCGTTGGAACGAGCATTGTTGGCTGATGAATTGGCGGTATGGATTGAGACCCACGGAGGTGATAGTCTTGTGGCTACAAGAACAAGTAGAATTGGTCCTACGTGTCAGCTCAATGTAACATACTTCTATGCGCCGCCATGTTGTCGGCATTGCCGCACGGTCTGAAGAATCCGGATGAGGCGCCAGTATGCGTCCGAATGGGCAGCTTGAGCCATAGTTTCAAATAACCTGCTTGCCATTTGACATGTTCACATTCACAAGGCGTTGTGTTCAAATCGATATATATCCGATCTTTGTTCCTATGTCTTGCGGCCTTGATTCTGTCCCACCTAGACAATGCCTCTTACCCATCACCACATACGCTGGCTTGCGCATATCGAGGGATCAATGCCTACCAATCTCAATATGCATACCTCTGCTCGACATGCCAGTGGTCTCCGACCTTGGGCATAGCACTCCTATGATAGGTAATCCAAGAAGCTGAAGGGCGTTTGCAGCAAATCGAGGCGGAGCTCTGGAACGTGAGTTATGTCAGTACCAGGATTCGTAAGGGGCTCTGATCAAGACCTCGCCAATGTCTGTATATATCCGCGTGCCGATAGGCCTGGGTGTACAAAGATGCTTGCCTAGAAGCTGAGATCGCCGCAGGGGTGGCCCTCTCGGCACGACCCGGGGCTACCGCTAGTGCGCCCTAAATCAGATCGCCGACGTGAAGCGCGAGGCGTGGTCTCTCAGGATACGGAGTACTTCAGGTTACTCTCACAGGGGTTATATTGGAGCAAACAAGCTATGGCCTACAATACGGCTTAGCTACATTGAGAGTGAATGGTCATGGAAGAGTATACCATTTACGCATATTGCAACAGGCACCCCCAACACGGTCCATTGAGCATAAAGAGGTCTACACTGATATACGAGCATAAAGCCGGTTTTTGAGCATGAACTAAATCTACGGGCCTCGGAATCTGAACATGTACGAAACCAGGGTGACAATTGTTCAATTATATAGAGAAACTTGGCACTGTCTCCTAAGGGGTGAATTCCTCTTTAAACTTCGACGGATGCTTTTCATGGCCCAGTATTCCTCCGCGAGCCCCAGCTCGCCTCGTCTGAAGGGATACTTCGGCCTCCGTATCCAACTTCGCGAGACGCGGTGCCTCTGGACGAGACACCGGCGGACGATCCTTTGAAGCATTTGTTGTCTGTGAGCGCGATCCTACAGCCGTTCCGGAGACAGTCATCCCGCGTGTATGAACAGCTTGATTCGGTGCAGGAATTTGTACGTTTCCTGTTATTGAACTTGCCCCGAGAAATCGTGGCTATCTGACTGCGTTCACGGACGGTGTTAGCGTCTCGGTCATTCTCAAGTTCCATCGACGCTTCTCGGAACGCAAGAATGCGGGCTCTGTCGACATCCATCGCCGAAGGCGTGTCTGCCCGAAAAGCGTTACTACGCGATAGCCCTCTCGATCGAGTGTTCGATCGAAGGGTGCTTTTTGGGACGGCAGAGAGACCGGTCTTTCTGGTTGGATCTACACTCTCACCTTCGGTGAGTGTCGGCGCTCTGTCAGTGTACGCGCGGACCCTCTCGTGAGCGAGGTCAACAACAGCAAACGCCCCCAGTTCCTTCTTGAGATTGGGCGTGGGTACACCCGTTCCTGCTCCAGACGCGGTTGCACTTGTGATGGAATTTGAAGATGCTGATGGGTACGTCCTTCATGTACATCCCCATGGTTGGAAGACACACGTCCCTCGACGGCATCTGCCCAGCGAATCGACTTCGTGGTGCTCATCTCTTCGGTAATACTTATCGAATCTGCTGTGTTTTCGGATGTATTGAGGGCGGCTAGAAAAGGTCTGGGTACAAGTGTTGAGAAAGACGAGTAGACTGGGTAGGAAGATGGGAAGGAAAGAAAACGCAATTATTTATATAAATTCAGGCTCGTGACTAAGGGACCCTAACAATGGGCCTCATCACAAAGAGATGTCTCTTATCATCAACAAAGACATTATCACTCTTTCAAAGTCTGTGTGGTGTCAGCGTCTCAAAGAAGACTATTGATATGATGGACTGACTCATGGTGAACGCCACGTAATGCAGAGGTTTGGTGAGACATGTGAGGAAAAACTCAGTCAAATTCTGGATTGGATCGCTATATATATTCGAAAAGACTAGGTAGAGTAAGCAGGACGCTCAAATTTCTGAGCGATACATGGCCAACCTCATTTTGTGTGCTTGACAAATGTTTGAGCCGCACTCTTCGAGTCTGCCCGGATGCGCCGCACCAACTGAGAGACCTTTTTACTTGTGCAGTCGATGCCAAAGTGGTGGTTGATTGCGGGTTCTGCTGTTGAGCGCGGCCACAACGCCGCAGGACTGGCAAGGTCTTTGGCACGCTCTGCGAACGTCTTACCTCTCTGGGATTGGCCTGGATCTAAGAAGGTCACTGGCGCCTTGTAATGTCTGTCTCCCGAAGCAGCCTGCATATTTTTCACGAGATTGGTATATTGCTCACTGCTCAACCCAGAAGTAGGCGATCGCTTAAGGATTTGGACTTGCCCATAATGTTGCGTTGGCTTCGGTGCCAGACTCGGAATTTGAGTAGCTTGCTTCAACGCATGGTCGTTCTTGGCCTGCTCAGGCAATAGCTGCTGTGGATTTTGCTTGGACACTTCAGGCTTGCATTCTTGAATCTGGACCCAATTGTGAGGTTCGCCAAAGTCGTTGAACGCGGGTTGTTCCTCTGGGGGCTCACCTTCATCGATGACGTCAAGCCATCGCCAAACCTGTCGTAGCTTGACCTCGTCGATGAAGATTTCGAGGTCCATTTGATGGTCATCGATCGCAACTGCAGGTGATGATAGTCCAGTATCCATGACACAGGCGAAGATGATTGCCGTATGAGTTTAATTTGGCAAGAATGTCGGAATAGAGAAGAGATCGGCAGAACTCCAAACTTCCAATGACCAAGATGAAGGAAAGAAGAAGCACATCATAATAGCAAGAAGTGCTTTTGTAGTGTAGCGATCGAATACAATAACTCTTTGTAATCAGACGATCTTGTTGTGCAAGCCAATTCCATTGACGAGTCATGATGAAAGAAATCAACCCTAACAATGGATGTTAAAATCGTGGATGATTTGGTGTCTCAGTAATTGATGATCGAAATTTAGCAGAGGAGAATGCTGGAAAGAAACGGTGGTATATACATATATGCTGCTGCCAGACGAAAGAATAGATACATATCTGCTCTTAAGCTTAGGGGCAAGAAGGGGGAAAGAAAGTTTGCTGAATTGGGGGCTGGCATTACTCTTAGACAACAAAGAACGGGGCAAACATGTGGCGCTTGCATGGAGTCGCTAGTGCATTAATTAAAATGTAAAGGTCTTCTCTAGTTGTGGTTGCTTGGGAGTTGACGATTACGTTGGATACTGGTACGAGCTAAGATACTATATACCATGACTGATGTTATTTGTAGCCGATTCAAAACGATCATGATCTGTCATTAGGTCTGTAATCGCTTAGATCTCGAGATGAGCAATCCCACATACCTGTCTCTGTCAGTGACCATGCATTTCCCTGTGGCGCTCCTGATTCGAGAGCTTTACTATGACTTGGACTACTTACCGGTGGTATCAAGAATCCCATCAGAATCGTCGAGCTTGATGAGAAGAACGACGCTTCTTGGGTCTTCGGGAGTGGTCTGTCAAGTTAGTATGACATCTCTGATACATCTCTAAATATGCAATCTTGCGTATCGTTGAGTAGAATCATATAGAGCTGAATCGTACATAATCAGTTGAGGGTACGGGTCAGATTTTATTTGCTCCATGGGCCACTGCGGATCCGTGGCCTCAGGATGAGAATTCATTCCATTCGTCCCATCGTCCACAATAGTGATAGACTGTAATTGTGACATTGTCCTGTATCCTTCGCGCGCTGAATTGAACCACATATGTATAGAAACTTGTAGACTTGGAAACTTGTAGACCATGTTTAAGATCTCGCTAGTAAGATTGAATGAAACTTTCAATGGATGTGACGACTGGATGTGATCTTGGTAAAAGTGCGAAGGCGCAGATGGCAGTAGTCCAGGGTCAAAGTCTTCGAATGAGAATAATGCATTGGTCCAAATCGTCCATGGAGTTGAGAAGTCGGGCTACTCGTAGTAGATAAGGATCGCCAAGCCTCTAGCGGATTATCGTGGTCCCTAGCAGCGAGCTAAATCACACTAGCGTTGTTTCGGCCTCCGGCTTCCATTTTTGGACTTCGATGATATGTTCATGCCGCTCTCATGGTGCGATGAAGTTCGTTGATTACAGTTTGAGTAATGAAGCAAAGGCTTCACCCTCTCGTAAATATCTCACTGAGGGGAAAGACTGTCCTCAGGAGACGCAATTTCGCCAATTTTCATGTCTTGCCACCCACTCCTCTCTTCTTTACCACAGGAACACCTCACGGCTCCAGGCGATTCTCCAAGTACCTTGGCGCAGGCGTCTATATAGCACTTGGAATTCCGGCTTTGTTTATATTCACTTCAATAATCCACGCAGAGGCACCTCCTAACGAAGACGGCGAACCGCGAGCGCGTCAAATTCGCCTCTCAGAGGTGAAACAGCATGGTCGAAATGCAGAGACCCAATGGATTACTAAAGGTACGCGTGTATACGATATCACAGAGTGGATCCCCGGCCATCCAGGCGGCGAAGTGATACTACGAGCAGTGGGCGGTGCCGTTGATTCGTACTGGAACATTTTCACGATTCACAAGAAGCAGGAAGTCTATGACATTCTCGAAAGCTACTACATCGGAGACGTCGACTCAACTGATTTAGTAGATGGCCAGGTACCTGTTGACCACATTGATGATCCCTTCGAGAATGATCCAGCGAGAGATGAACGATTGATGATACATAGTCAGCGCCCCTGCAATGCCGAAACACCCACCACAGAGCTGTTGAAATTCGTTACACCTAATGAGACGTTCTACGTGAGGAACCATATGTGGGTGCCCGAGACCTCGCTCAAAGGTCACACCATCACCATCGAGCTTCCCAATGGCGAAGAGAGAATATATACAATTCAAGACCTCAAAGACAATTTCCAAGAAGTGAGTATCACAGCAACGCTTCAATGCTCTGGCAACCGCCGCAAGCATATGACTGAAGAGTCTCGCTCAGCTGACGGTCTGCCATGGTCTGTCGGCGGCATATCCAACGCCGTCTGGACCGGGGTCCGTCTCCGGGACATTTTAAAAGATACCGGCTTCCCCATCGACGACCTCCCAGACGATGCGAAGCACGCGCAATTCGTGGGCGCCGAAGCATACGGTGCTTCCATTCCCATTGATAAAGCTGTGGATAAGCGCGGCGACGTCCTGCTCGCTTATCAAATGAATGGTCAATCTCTACCCCATGATCATGGGTTTCCGGTGAGAGTGATTGTGCCGGGTACTGTGGCTGCAAGGAGTGTGAAGTGGGTTAATCGTGTGGTGGTGAGCGAGGAGGAAAGTCCAAGTCAATGGCAGCAGAGAGATTACAAATGCTTTGGCCCCAATGTGGGCGGCAATCCGGATTGGAGTACCGCTCCTGCTATCCAAGATATGCCCGTCCAGAGCGCCATCACGTCTCTGCGCGACATCTCCAGCCAGTTTACGCAGGAACGCGACCTGCTCCAAGTCAATGAGCGAGAAGAGGATGTTGTGGCTGTGGAAGGCTACGCATTTGCAGGCGGCGGACGCAGCATTGTGCGCGTAGATCTCAGCACTGATGGAGGTCGATCCTGGCATCAAGCGGAATTGCTGAAAGACTTAGATGAAGGCGAGGGAGGACACAAAGCATGGGCATGGACGAGGTGGCGTTCTGTCGTCCCAAGACATATGGCTGGTGGGTGTTTTGTAGTCAAAGCGGTGGATGAGGCGTATAATACGCAGCCGGGCGAGTATGAACCTTGCTATAACTTTAGGGGGAATTTGACAAGCTCGTGGCATAAGGTTACGTATGAACCAAGCGCGGGCAGTGAAGCATAATTGAGCGTCGGTGAATGGAAGTCACCTGTGTACAATTAGGTTTGTGTCACCATGATCAGATGGGATCCATGGTCGTTTGGACAATGTGACACCCTGAGCTACCTTGGAGACTGGCTACATCTGAGCCTCACATCATTGACCATTGGAATCCACATTGAGGCCACCCCTCTTTGTCACAAGGCCTTTGGCCAAGCACCTTGCGCCTTATACACCAGGATCGAGTTCGAAAACATACATCAACCCATATAGCGTCGGCCCACAGTGTCATCCTCGCAACTGCCGTGCTGCAGACACCAGGGACAAATCGTCAATTGCCAGAACAGGACCAAGACAAGCACATTGCAAGCAGCTAAGCAACGTCCGGATCGTAAGGAGGGTTAAGCATTGAGACCCTTGCGCTAGGTTCACCGGAACATCGCAGCACGGATTTCTCAATGAAAATGTGTGGCCTAGACCCTGGTTACCACCCGCCTGAGCGAGCAAATTTGAGTAATATGACATGTATATCTCACACCAGGGACAAATCTCAAGTAATGCGAATGACTAAGACAGATTGATCACAGCATACGGACACGTGACGTATTTCATAACATGTTACGTATCCCATATCTTGGGCGCGTCCTCATGTCAAGAGCATGTGGAGTTTCGAATGGGCAATGCCTTAATATCACGAGCGACGTGCCTGTCATTTTTCCACACGATTTGGAGCAGCCGTTGGTAAGATCTGGAACACTCTAGCTACTGGAGACAACCATTGTTTACAATGTGACTAGCAAAGTACACGCTGTTACGGTATGTAATCACCACTTCCGGCTTGCAGCAGGACCAGTTCCGATGGAATTACGAGTTTTCCGGGCTTGGCGATGTAGCCGCATGAGCCTTTCTACGCACCTTGATGCAAGCAGACACAGAAGGAATGTTCGCATCCCCAAATACAGTGCTTGGGGGCCGATCGTCGATGGACTGTATATCTTGATTGAGGGTAATGTAAGCGATCATGAGTCTCATGTTCTGAACGGCGAACCAGCGCCCGGGACTGCATGCCATTAGTATCGCCACATGCCTTGGTCACGATCAAATCATGGTGTTCGAACAGCTGCGAGTGGCGGCGACTCACCAGGCGTAACGTCCATAACTCCAACCTAGAAACGTATCGCTGATCTCTGTCGCGTCGAGCTTCTGCTGGCCCTCTGCACTCTTGGACCGCATCCTCACGAAACGAAAGGGATCGTACTCGAACGGCTCATCATAGAACCTCTTGTCCATATGCACTGCTTCAACGGGTACGCCTACCCAGGTGCCTCGAGCGATAGAGTACAGTTTGGTAGCGTCACACCATCTTCGGCGACTACTGCTCGTAGTAGGCCGCGGACCTGTATGGAGCTGAGTCGGATGCTTTTCCGTATGACGCTGTTGGTGAGCATCTTATTCTTCAAGGCTGCAGGATCCGCCCAATGCGTTTCAGAATTGAATGCATTGGCTGCCTCGGAGCGCAACAGCGCGTACAAATCGAGCGATTCAGGTGTGCTTAAGATGTCCAGGACGAGATTTCCGCCGACTAGTGCAATCGAAGTAAGCGTTGGGAACGACTGGGGAGTATGGAGATCAGTAGAGGACTCAGGTGTCTTCATGGATCAAGATACAGAACCTACAAGAACTAGGAGCTGATCAGCAACGTATTGGGCATCGTTGCGATAGGCATTGTGCCTGTCTTTCACGATGGCTCTTATGCTCTGCATGAGGAAGTCATGCGGCACGTTCTCCAGCGCAGCCTCGTCGCCTACTTTTTCGTCCGCCACTTCTTGCATGCATCTTCTGATTACAGGTGTAAGGACTCTTGTGGCCCTTGTCCTGCAGATACGAAAAGGTAGCATGAGCAGCACACCAACAACGGGACGAATGAGTCTCAGTATCGAGAGCTTTTGACACTCAATTTATGTACAGATTATGATGTTATCCAAACAAGCTATATGCATAACTCTCAAAGGGCGACGGTGCCTTCTCTACATTCCGCCGCACCCTCCTATTTACATCAACATTGCTGAAACTGCCGCGGCTCCTGGTCGGCTCTATATCAGACTGGACTCTGTTCGGGGCTTCAACTTTGCTAAAGCTGTTGGGGGCTTCAACACTATCAAAGCTGTTGAGGCTTCTACTACGTCGTAGCTCTACCATCTTTCCCTCATCTGCTTTTGCTTGTCGCTTCCTTTCTTTTTTCTTGTAGCAGATGGGTGGAGGTGTTAATGATGTGTTGTCGAAGACGTCGAATTTGAAATCGATGGTTGTGGGTGATGAGGGTGTGATGATTATTTTTGGGATTTGACTTTTTACAGAAGGGGTTTTGGTTGTGTGAGCTTCTAGCTCAATATGGCTCAATGGGGCCACGCTATTTGCAATTATTCGGTCATGGTTCGCATGGTCAGGCATCGACTCGCGATGCCTCAACCTGTTCACATAGCTTGCAAGGACTGATGCTCGCTGGCCATGGCTATATGCATGGGTGGGCGATACCGTGGCGGAGGCTATTGCTGTTTGTGACTTTGCTGTACGTCGCTGGCGATCAATGTGTTTAGGGCGAACGGTATATTTCCTTGTGCTATGCGATCTCGAAGGGTCCATAAGGACACCTCTGTATCCTTGCTCGTCTTCTGGAACAAAATGTTCGATATCATAATGCGGTTCTAGACCTGCCGCCCCAGTCGTGAGATCATTATTCATATACTTCGTTTCGTTGGCCTGGAATGATTCCAAGCCCGGTATGAGGGGCGCAAAATGGCCAGGAATTGCCTTGGCAATGCCTTTCAGACTCTTTTTGGGCGCCTTCTTGGTAAGGGTTCGACGATTTGAAGCTTCTCGGGTGGCCATGGCTGATGCGGGTTGGCGTTTTATATCTTGCAGCTGTACAAATCTTGTGCCTCCGTTTTTCATGTCCTAGGTCAGCCTGCTGCACCTTTCGAGTCGTGGTATCTCTGCTTTGGCGCGGAGAGATGCTAAAGTTGGATTGAGAGGGGCGAGGGATCTTTACAATAGAGGGTGCTTGGTCTTGTCCAACAAAGGATGACGCAGAATTGGGCTGTGGCATTGTTGAGAGGAAACAATGTTAGTGTGGTGCGACAATGGTGAAAGGAACAAGGAGAGGTGTTCTTGAGCGGCTGAAGCTGCCTTTGTTGACGATAATGACATTTGTTCGCGGCCGTCTGAAGGGTGTAGTCAGAGCTTGTTCCTGATACTCGGCCTGTTGTCTACTCTGTTTTGCTCGATCGAGTTGATTCGTGTAGCGCATACATCGCTTCTGAGACGAGGAGACATGATTACTCAATGGTTGAGCTACTAGAACATCTGACTGGATGTACAATCAGTGGACTCTTACAATGATCATGCTTTCGCTGTTTTGACGTGCTCTTAAGTATCGTAGCGGCCTTGTTAGATTGCCTGCCTTTTCTTGGCTTTTAACGACACCTTTGAAGAGTAAAAACTTGGGGGAGCAAAGCGAATGATATCCATCCCGGAGCTAGGCAAGACACCTCCATCCCACATGATTTACATCAGTGGTCTCTATGGGCAACAGATCTTCAGTAGGTGACGTTTTGACTGTTGAGAAACCTGCCTTGTGGATCTTGTACAACGCTATCTCTACCTAGTGAGTATCATTAGGGATGCTTGAAATGGAAAATATCTAATTTGCTTTCCACACCTAATGCATGGTAGCCTGAATGAAGTTATCTGTAGCCCAGAACGCTTATGAGGGAATCTTTCACACTATTGTTTGTCATGCAACGATCTGTACCAGTTCTTGAATCAAAAAAATTGATGGATCTTGACCCTCTGATTTGAAAACAAGAGTGAGTATCCAAACTCATTTTGATGGATGTACAGATGAAGAGCTTTCGCCGAGCTATTCTCTGCCGCGCTACCCGCGCTTAGCGTCTCTTCTGATCTAGCTTTTGATTGGACCGAATTTTCTCCTTACAGGTGTAGAGGTTCTTTGCAAATCGAGAAATGGCGACGAATTCTATGTGAGTCAGGTTCATACAGACTCTCATGTCCGAGATATGGGCTAACGCAGCACAGTAAATTACTTACTGGCAACAGGTTCGTCTAGCGATACATCCGAAAAAGATGAAGCCAGAAAGGATGAAACCAAATTGACAAATAACTTGACTGCAGTCACCCAGAACTAGCCACGCTTGTTGCTCGCCAGTATGTATTCAAGCAAGCATTATATGGACATGCAATTAATCTCCATGCAGCTTAGGAATCGAATTGGTACGCTGTCGCTTGCTCGAGCTTCCGCCAGTCCTACTAATAGCGTATACTGAAGGCAAGGATCGTAGTAGATCAGTACGGATTCCATTGTTCTCATCTCTGATCTGATATTGGGAAGCTAATTGTTGGAAATCTAGGTCGAGTAATCATGAGTGAGAATATCCGACTCCGGTACCGGGTGACTGAGCTCAGCACTGCAATTTAGGATCTCCTTGACGATCGGAGAGAGTGTTCGAGATGAGGACGTTTTTGTATGCATAGCAAAAATAATGTCGTATCTGAGATCTAATAGACCCTTCAGGTATTGCAGTCGCCAGCGCCAGGCGACGTCAATGATGGTTTGATGGTCATTCGCAGTTATTGTGCTTCTTCCTCTTCCGCGTGCTGATCCGGACCAGGAGCTCCTTATAATGATAAGAGCGTGCAAAGACTCCTCGGCCCGACGAATTACCGCTGTGATGTATGTTGACCGCTTTCTCAAGAGGAGACGTGCTAACACGACAGTTGATAGGCCTCAATATCCATACGCGAGGTAAATCCTCCACTCAAGCGTCTATTACCTGTGACCTGAGAAGATTCGTCCACCGTAGACAAGACAAGAAAGATAGATCGAGAGCGCCGATTACAGGTATGTAATCTAGGATACTTGACTGCCATGATGCCTGACGGATCTTCTATGCAGCGAAACTCGTAGCTCGAATGTTGGAGACCGCTGTCAGTCCCGCCAAAATTCTCATGCTATTCTTGGACCATCTTATTGACCAATTCTGTCAAGGGCGTAAATCACGTTATCACAATGGACCTGCACAATGCTTCGATACAAGGTCCGCTTTTCCGCTTTGCGTTCAATGTTGTGCCACCGTCTAATCGAATTGTGTAGGATTCTTCTCAGTGCCTGTCGATAATTTGGTTAGTCATTACTACTCTTGCCATAGCTAGGCTTGCCCCTGGAGATGCTAAAGAAGTACAGTACGCCGAGCCCAGCACCCTAAGGTGGATCAAAGAAAATTGCACAGTCTCGAACGCCGTAATCGTCAGCCCCGATGATGGAGGCGTAAAGCGGTACTCCTGCCCACCTTCCATGCGGATGCTCCTCATACGAGACAAACTTGCTGACCACCTGCACCCATATCCAGCGTTACTTCCGTAGCAGACAGTCTCGACCTTCCCTTCGCCATCATCCAGTTCGTACTCCAACAGCCTCTTCCTCATTCCTCACTGACTTTACCCAAGCAAGGAGCGCAAACGACCCGGCGAAATCGCCCGCATGACGCTCACAGGCGAAGTTAAAGACAAGATCGCCATCCTCATCGACGACATGGCCGACACGTGCGGGACCTTGTGCACAGCTGCCGAGAAACTTGTCGCCGGTGGTGCAGCCGAGGTATTTAGCATCGTCACACATGGGATTCTGAGTGGAGACGCGATCTCGAAGCTGGAAAATTGCAAGGCGTTGAGTAAAGTTGTGGTCACGAATACGGTTCCGCTGCAAGGGAGTGCAAAAGTGTGCGAGAAGATTGAGGTTGTGGATATTAGTCCGACTTTGGCTGGTGAGTAGCCCTTTCTTTGGATGTTTGAGGCTTTGGGGAGATTGCTGATGGGGTATTGGCAGAGGCTTGTAGGAGGACTCATAATGGAGAGAGTGTGTCTTTCCTTTTTAGCCATGCTCCATAAGTAAAGGCGGAAATGCTTGGAGCGTTATAGAGATGCAGAAAATTGGGTAAGCAGTGGGGACTGTACAAGAATTGCAACGTTGGATTGAGAACACCGCGCGTCTGGAGTAATGAAGGGGACTTATCAGGTACAGTGTGGTTGGTAAATTGGTGAAAAGAGGGGGTTGAACGTCCTGTACTTTCATAATGTATGGTAGTGGCCCTGTTATGGTCGACCTCAAAGCAATCTGCCAGCTCCTGCGACGTTGATCAAGATTTGGACAGGCATGAATACTTCATCGTGCTTGCGGCTAATCTATCAAGTCGGTAGTACATGCGTGAAGCAGCAGAACCAGCTATATCAACGCACGCGTGTGCTGAGCCCTCACCATACCTTCCAGTGGGCATAGACTGCAACCATGAAGCATGTCGCCTCCAATCCGACCCTTGTTCGCTCCCTGATATGCATTCCACAGTCTACTTCCTCATCGATGACGCACGACGCTCTGCATGTGTGTTAGCCATCATCACACCAACGAAGCGCACCAGATCCAGCTTACTCCTCAGTTCGGTCTTCTTTGCCTTCTCTTCATTGACACGCTTCGCAAGGATTGACGCATATTCGTTCTGTGACAGCCCGACGTTAGCCTTTGTACCACGTCGAAGTGCAACATAGATGTAGACATACCGCAGCATCTTTGGAAGCCTCAGCTTGACGACGCTTAAGTGCCATTCGGTGACGCTTGTGCTGTAGGCGCTGAGGAGTGACCAGACGCTGAATACGAGGAGCTTTGGTATATGGTTTCTTCCCCTCGCCCTTAGGCTGCACCTCACGACGGATGACGAACTTGCGGACCTGTCACACATCCCCACTATCAGCAATACTCCCCCAAGATCCACCCAGGTTTCTGCCAGCCTCAACAGGACTCACATCATCATCCTTGGTCAACCCAAAGAACTTCCTAATCTTCGTCGCCCGTTTCGGCCCCAACCGCTTCGGGTGTACCTGATCCGTCAAACCTGGCAGCTCCTCATCTCCCTGCTTCACAATTGACAACGCAAGCACCGCCAAATCCATAGCCACAATGCACCCCCTCACACTCTTCCTCTTTCTCTCTCCTGTCCTCCTCGGGCGATAACAGCTGTGCCCCGCTGACAACAGCAAGCGAACACGAGTAGGATGCATAATTCCCTGCTTCATGGGGAAGCCTTGCTTATCGTTACCCCCGGTGATCTTGAAGACGTAGCCTTTGAATTCATTGCCCAGGGCGTCACCGGCAACTTCGGCGCCCATTCGCTTGTCCATGAAGGCGCGGAGTTTGCGCTCATCTTCGATTTCGATAAGCTTTTGCGTGCCGTTGGCAGGGTAGGATATGTTGAGCTTCATGGCGACGGTGGGGGGTGGTTTCCGTCGTGATGATGAATGTTGCGTGGGCTCGAAGTTGAAACATTTCGCCTAGACGGATTCGTGTGCGAGCTAATGGTGGAAGCGCTAACCGTATCTATTTTAGTCGTGACCGCAAGGCTGATTGGTATGCAAGAGATTAATGCTCAACGACATTGACCTATCGTCTTCCAATTTCTGACACGTGTAGCGACTATGCTTCTCCCATTAGTGAGCGATCGGATTCGGCAAGATGACTTTGTTCAAGGACTTCGTGATATTGCCCTCACCCAAACCGTTCTATCAAAATCTTGGCACTGATTCTCAGGCCTTCCAAGAACCACAGTCCTTACTACTTGAATGGTCAAATCATGTGTCATTCAAAAGATCTTAACCAAGCCGCTCTCTTATCCCCTTGCATGGTTTGATATGCTGCGGCCGCATTCCTCAGCGTTTTGTCGTACCATAAAATCATCATCTTACCAACGGCTGGAAACTATATCTCTTTTACCCAATCCTCATCTTCAAAATGAACCCATCTTCTCTTTCCATGATATCTTTCCCTCCTCTTTGCCCCTGCGATTTCCACACGTACCACAAAGATTTTCCAACCACCCGATATGGGTCCCGGCAACGACAATAACGGGGACATCATTCCCACACTCTTGCGCACTTACGTTCCTTCCATCGCTTGCACCCTCATCAATAGTATATACAGCTGCATCATGCCCCAACAACAGCGTGACGATTCACTCGGCCAACAAGAAGAAGGGAGAATACAACAGGGATGCTACCCCTGGGATGATGAATACAGCGACGACGAAGACGATGAAGGGGATTCATCTACTGGCATCAATCGCGGGCTTACAGGGGAAAGGTGCTGCGAAAAAGGATCTGGCACAATTGGGGAATGCAAGGGGTAAAAAGAAAAACCGATGCTAAACGACCTGCTGATTTCGTCGGTCTCCGGATTGATCGGCGCCCCTACAACTTCAACCACATCTGAAGATTCTTTAAAGCACCTATGATGGGTAGTAACACTGACATACAGCGAACGCCGCATATATTACGAATCTGCGGCTACAGGGTTGTTTCTTGGCAAACACATTTGGCCCGATACAGTTTGCTGAATACATCCTCAAATTGTTCACAATTCGAGCAGAAATAAAAGATGAATTTGTTACACTATGGTACCGACGCCGTTCGGAATCGAATCCAATTCAATCGCAATGCACTACCCGACTACACGAGCTTGTAATCAGAAAAGAAGGTCGAAATTTTGCTGCATTTGAAGGAGATCTCGTTCTACGTATAGACAGACCCTTGGAACTTCCGACTCAGAATCGTTTACCCGCCCCTCTGCCTATGCATCGCTACTCTATGACCGATTTCGAAAATGTTAGTGCTCTCTTCCCACCTTTAATACCAAGGCGATAACCATCATCCCCACCCCAACAAAACCGACGCCCAACCCTTGGCGTTGGTGGCGCCATACTATACAAGTGGAGTATCTCTACACTAACGGCTCAGAACTCTTCCATAATGATCTCCAACTGTCTTTCAATCCCACGCCCTCCAACCTACCCACCATCCCTACGCTCATGCACCACTTAAAAAACCATCACCACCCACCATGCCTACCCCTAACCTCCCACAATGGCACATCGATCCCAAATCTGGCAACAAAGATAGATGTACCGCCCTCCTCATCCTCATCATCCTCTTCCTCTGCGCACTCCTATTCGGTGCTTCCTTTGAGAAAATATGCCGCCGAACCGAAAGTCGCATGCGCCAATCAGATGAACGGCAGGCATTGCGTACATGGTCTGACGCTGATCCGCGGAGGAAGATGGCTTCGGATGAGGAAAAAGTGGTAGGGAGCGAATATGATGGGAGAGTGGATGAATGGGGACTCTTTCCTGAGAAAGCTGCGGAGGCTGGAGACGGGGATGGTGGAGACGGGAGGGGGGTGTGCAAGGAGTTTGGGACGAGTTATGGGACGTTTGGTTTGTGAAGAAGGGTTCGGTTTGGTGCAATTGGATTGCAAACCATCGCAGTGTGAGGCAGGACATGGTAGCAAGGCCGGGTGTAGATTGTATTGAATATGGCAATTAGGGGGGGATAAAGGGAATATTGGAACGCTACTCACTATGATAATCCTTATCGAGATTTTCTAACATACAGACATCGAGGACTCCCTCGGAGGCACTCATTCTGACCGAAGCCGGCCGGGTTTGTCAGCGAAGTGCTCAAATAAGGATAGAGTTGTGTTTACAGAAGGTGACATGTAAACTTGGTGAATGAGCGGTTTCGTGCAAGGCGAGTGTCGACACACAAGTCAGCTTGTGAACGAAATTAAGTATATCATTCTGCGCACCT
>JAABUW010004041.1_pt1 | contig 20272 bp, 20 predicted proteins | sample 5560081 | NCBI WGS metagenome assembly JAABUW01 (sample SAMN10711882, study PRJNA513363) | rock metagenome | isolation source: Antarctica rocks | place: Antarctica: Victoria Land, Knobhead sud
GCTACGGCACGTTCGGGCTGCAGCGGGCCCGCCGCCCGGTGCTGACCCCAGCCGTGCGGGACTTCGCCCACGCCAACCACGGCTGGTTCTGGCCGGCCATCGCAGTCCTCGCGGGCGTCCTCGCGCTACTCGCGCTGCGCTGGCTACTCGGCCAGCTCGGCAGCGACCGGGTCGGCGAGCTGTCCTTGGAACCCGACACCCGGACCGGGGCGACAACCCTGCAGGCCGGGGCGGTGACCTCGGCGGTGACAGAGGAGGTGGCAAGCTACCGAGGGGTCCGCCGAGCCTCGGCCCGACTCATCGGCCACCCGGCCGCCCCCGACCTGATCCTGACCGTGACCGCCGACGAACGCACCGACCTGGGCGCCCTGCGGACCCGGATCGAGCAGCAGACCATCGCCCACGCACGCCAGGCCACCGGCCAGGACCTGCCCGTCCAGCTGCAGCTGCGACTGAGCCCCGCAACGGGCCGCCAGCTCCGATAGTGGGGCCGGCAACGATCCCCGCCGGCGACCGTAGCCCCGCTGACCGGTGTCGCCCATACAGAGGGCTGATCTTGGCGTTCGGGCTGATCCATGTCCGCGATCACCAGTCAGATCGGCGGCCTGGGCAGCCAGCTCGCCGGTGGCGCGGCCGCGGCCGGCAGCCTCACCCAAGCAGAAAGCCTCTTCGCAAAACTAAAGTCCGTCGTCGGCTTCACCGACAAGCCAACCTCAACCCTCCCCGGACTGGGCTAACGGCGCGCGTACGAACTTGACGAGGCGCCGGCTTGATTCAAGTCCGAACACGCCACGCGGGCCCTTCCACCCGTGGCAACCATTCGTCGCCGGGGGATGAAGATCGATGGCGGTTGCCACCCCCGGCGTCACCACCAGCCTGACACTCCCGATGTCTTTGGTGTCGGCTTGCATACCGACGCCGAAGATCACCCGGGCACGGGCCTTGCACTTGATGTCACCGACCGGCGTGCGCGTCCTCCGCCGGTCCTCACCCGGTCAATCTGGGCCGCTGGGGTCGCCGGGCGTCGTGTCGGGCTGTACGGCGTCCCGGTCCAACGCTGGCGTGAGGGTGCCTTCGCCGGTGAAGGCACCGATGTTCGTCGGTGTTGCTCCCAAGGTCAAAGTACCCTCGCCGGTGAAGGCGGCAGTGACGGCACGGTCGAGTTCGGTGTCGGTGGGGACGGAGTCGCGGACCGCTGCGGGGAGACTGTCGTAGGTGTAGTCGGCGACGGCCATGGGGGCGGTGGCGCTGGCCAGGGCGTAGCGGACGACGTTGTCGTTGCGGCCGGCGCAGAGCAGGATGCCGACGGTGGGGGAGTGCCGGTCGGGACGCGGAGGTTGTCGTCGACCCAGGCGACGTAGAAGCCGAGCTGGCCGAGATGCTCTGGGGCGAACCGGCCGACTTTGAGCTCGACGACGACGAAGCGGGACTGCGGCCAGTGGAAGAACAGCAGGTCGATGTAGAAGTCGTCGCCGTCGACCTCGAAGTGGTACTGCCGGCCGACGAAGGCGAAGCCGTGGCCGAGCTCGAGTAGGAAGGCCTGCAGTCGGTCGACAAGGGCGGTTTCCAGGTCGCGTTCGGCTACTGGGGCGGTGAGGTCGAGGAAGTCCAGCACGTAAGGGTCGCGGGTGAGCTGCTGGGCGAGCTCGGAGTCGGCCGGGGGCAGCCGGTCGGGAAAGTTCGACGGGGCAGCACCGGCCCGGGTGTGCAGCCCGCTCATGATCTGGTGGAGCAGGACGTTGCGGGACCAGCCGTGCTCGGCCGTGGCGGCGGCGTACCAGTCCCGCTGGGCTTGGTCGTCGAGTTTGTCGAGCAGGACGGTGACGTGGCCCCAGGGTAATCGTCCAACAGGCTGTTGGACGATCGCTGTCCTTGGCCAGCTGGCCGCGAAGGAGCGCATGTAGAACAGGTTGCTGCGGGACAGTCCCCGCATCTCGGGGAACGCCGCGCGCAGGTCGGTTGCGAGCCGGTCGATGACCCGGGTGCCCCAGCCCTCGGTCCGCTGACGTTGTAGGACGGCGTCCCCGAGCTGCCAGTAGAGCAGGAGCAGTTCGGTGTTGACGACTCGCTGGGCGCGCCAGCGGGCGGCGGCCACGGTGCGTTTGAGGTCGTCGAGTAGTTCGGGGTAGCCGTCGGGCAGCGACCGGTCGACCTCGCTCATCCGCTCGTGCCGGCGGGGAGGGCGGCCAGTTCGGCGGCGGCGAGTGCCCGGTAGATGGTGGCCCGGGACACCTGGTAGCTGCCGGCCAGCTCGTTGATCGACTCCCCGCCGTCGCGCAGCGCCCGGATCTGACGGGCCTGGGCGGCGGTGAGCCGGGGTGGGCGGCCGGTGTGCCGGCCGCGGAGTTGGGCGGCGTGGCGGGCGGCGGCGGCCCGTTCGTGCATCAGGTCCCGTTCGTAGCCGGCGAGGGCGGCGAAGATACCGGCGAGCATCCGCCCGGTCGGGGTGGAGTAGTCGATGCCCTCCCGCAGGGAGCGCAGCAGCACCCCGGCCTCGGTCAGGGTCTCCACGGTCCGGATCACCCCGGACAGCGACCGACCGAGCCGGTCGAGTGCGATCACGACCACCGTGTCGCCGCCGCGGACGTAGCCCAGCAGCTCGGCCAGGCCAGGCCGGTCGTCCCGCACCCCAGACAGCCGGTCGGTGAAGATCCGCTCACAGCCGGCGGTGGTCAGCGCGTCCTGCTGTGAGTCCAGGGACTGGTGGTCGGTGCTGACCCGGGCGTAACCGACGGCGGACATTACCGAAGCGTCGCAGAAGTCGGCGCCCACGCCGTTATTGCCACGCCGAGCTTCGGACCAGCTTCTGCGACGGCCGGCTCCGTTTGGTGCGACCGCGCCGTGGTGTCTCATCCGCACTGTCTCAGTTCCAAGGAAGTGGTACGCCCCCGGTGCGGCGGAAGAACTGCACCGAACGTCGTGTCGAGCGCCGTGGGACCGCACCCTTGATCGCACTGTCGGCGCGTACGTGCTCGCCAACTCCGAAGATCCCATCAAGCTCAGCGCGCTGCTGCGCGCACCTGGAGTCACCGCCGGGATCGGACCCAACCCGATGCTCCCCACGACGGCCGCCATCAACGGCTACACCGTCCCGCTGGAAGTCGTCGGCCGGGAAACCCTGAGTACCGCCGTGGACCATCCGGTGATCACCGCCGGCACGCCCACCCTGACCGGTGCATCCATCGTGCTGGAGCAAGCACGGCGACCGCTCTGCAGGCCCGCATCGGCGACCCCGGCCATGGTGCGGAGCGGTGCCTGGTCGACGCTGGCTACCGCCCCCGCCAACGGCCCGCAGGCAACGGCCATAACGCTGTGCTTCGAGCAGCCGAACACGCCCGGCCAAGGTGCTGAAACCGTTGACGCAGGTGCCGCAAAGCCGCTGATCCGCCGATGTGCCATCGCCGGCGGGGTAGGCGGCTACTCCAGGCGGGGAGGCAGGTCGGCCGCTTCCCAGCGAGCGTCTCGGTCGGGCTGCGCCGGACTCAAGACAATTCGACCTTTGTGATGTCAACTACGGAGGGCAGTGGCACAATCACACTACGCATGCGGCCGGGGACCGGCCTGCAGCGGAACTTCACCCAGAAGCAGAAGGACTCCCTGGCACAAGCCGAGGCGGCCGGCGTATTCGTCTACAAGACCGTCGGGCAGGGCGCGGCCACCACGCTCGTCGCAGCGGTCGCCCCCGAGTTCGCGCACACCGGCGGCCACTACCTCGACGACTGCCGCGAGGCACACACCGTCCCCAACGACGCCGACCTCCTCGGCAACAGCCACGGCGTCAAGAAGTGGGCCATCGACCCCGACGACGCACAGAAGCTCTGGACAGTCTCGCTCAGGCTGATCGGTCAACCCGCCGCGTAACGGATGCGCGCTGGTAGCCGACCTGCCTCGGTAGGAAGTCAGACAGCCGCCCGGTGACTGCCCCGATGCTCAACGTCTATCAACGGGAGGGTCGGTGTTCTAGTGGACTGGTTCGAGCGGTGGGCGGAATTGAGCTTGGTCGTCCGGGATCAGGGACCGGTGGGCAGCGACGGGGTGATGATTTCGTCGGTGATCCAGCGTGCGACGTGGGCGGGGTAGGGCGCTGGCACGATCAGGACGATGTGCTGGAAGCCTGCGTCTGTGGCTTGACCTATGGCGTCGCGGGTGGTGCTGGGCTGGTCGTAGGCGACGGGCAGGGCGATGGAGCGGGTGATGGAGGCGGGGTCTCGGTTGATCTCGAGGCAGAGCCGGTCCAGCAGGGCGCTGCGGCTGATGACGTCGTCGATGTCGCCGCCGGGGATGTTCCAGCGGTCGGCGTGCTGGGCGACGATGCGCAGGGTCGCTGTGGAGCGTCCGCCGATCGTGATGGGGGGGTGGGGGTGCTGGACGGGCTTGGGGTTGCAGAACGCCTGGTCGAGGTCGAGGTAGTTGCCGTGGAAGTCCAACGGTTCGGCCTCGGTCCACAGCCGCCGGATGACCGTGCACGCCTCGTCCAGGCTGCCCACCGCGTCCGCGGTGTCGTGGTAAGCCAAGCCGTGCGCCTGATACTCGCGCCGGGCCAGCGGGTGGTCGGGTCGTGAGCCCACGCCGATGCCGAACTCGAGCCGCCCCGCGGAGACGACGTCGACGGTGGCGGCGATCTTGGCCAGCATCGCCGGGGGCCGGATGCGGTTGCTGGTCACCAGCAGGCCCAGGCGCAGTCGTTCAGTCTGGGCGGCGAGCGCTGACAGCAGCGTCCAGCCCTCAAAGATCGGTCCGTTGGGGTCCCCGCCGATCGGTAGGAGGTGATCGAACAGCCAGGCGTGCTCGATCTGCGGGATGGAGTCCGCTTCGCGCCACACCCGCAGCAGGTCGTCGTAGCCGACCTGCATCGGCGGGGTCATGATCCCGAAGCTGAGGTGGGGGGTGTCCGACACCGGGGTGGTCCTGTCGCTAGGTCGGTCGTTGTCTTCAGGCATAGCTCGGGCTGGCTAGCGGCGGCGCAGAGGCGGATCGAGCAGGGCGGGCGGGGTGTCGTTCTTCTCGTCGGGGGCGAGGTCGATGCCGGGGGCGACGACGGCGTCGATCGCGTCGAGGACGTCGGCGGGCAGGACGGTGTCTGCGGCGGCGAGCTGGGAGTGCAGGTGGTTCATCGTGCGGGGCCCGATGATGGCGCTGGTGACAGCGGGGTGTGCGGTCACGAAGCCGAGCGCGAGTTGAATCATCGTCAGGCCGGCCAGGTCGGCGACCGCAGCGAGCTGCTCCACGGCGTCGAGCTTCGCGCGGTTGGCTGGCATCGAGGTGTCGAAGCGCTGCGGCATGAACGCCGAGCGGTTGGTGGTCACCTCGCGGCCCTCGCGGATCGCCCCGGACAGCCAGCCCGAGGCCAGCGGGCTCCAGGCCAGGACCCCGAGCCCGTAGTCCTGCGCGGCAGGAAGCACGTGAGCCTCGATCCCGCGCTGCAGGATGGAGTAGCCGGGCTGCTCGGTGACGTACCGGCCCAGGTGGTGTTCGCGGGCGGCCCACTGGGCCTGCACGATGCGGTAGGCCGGGAAGCTCGAGGAACCGAAGTAGCGGACCTTGCCCGCGCGCTGCAGGTCGGTCAGCGCCGACAGCGTCTCGTCGTCGCTGGTGGTCGGGTCCCACCGGTGAACCTGATAGAGGTCGACGTGGTCGACCCCCAGGCGGTGCAGGCTGTGGTCCAGCTCAGTGACCAGCCAGCGCCGTGAGCTACCCCGGGAGTTGCGTTCCTCACCCATCGGCAGGTAGGCCTTGGTCGCCAGCACGACGTCGTCGCGGCGGCCGGCAATCGCTTCGCCGACCATCTCCTCGGACTGGCCTTGACTGTATGCGTCAGCGGTGTCGATCAGGTTGATCCCCGCTTCGAGGGCGGCATCGACGATCGCGGTGGCCTCCTCCTGGGTCGTGTTGCCGATCCTGCCGAAGTTCATCGCGCCGAGCGCCAGCGAGCTGACCTGGACACCGGTGCGACCTAGAGTGCGGTACTGCATGGGGGCGTTCCTCCTGAGGAAGCGTGCGGTCGAAGCAGCAAGGTGGCCTGACGCCTTTACTGTCCGCCAGGCCACCGGTCCTCAGACCTGGCAGCATGACAAGCGGAGCAACGCTCCAGCCACACTTTATGGAGCAGCGTTCCGCTTGGCAAGCTGACTGGAAGGCCGGGGATGATGACCAGCGCGAAGGAGCCGGAGGCGCGCCCGCCTCGGCCCAAGCGGGTAGACGCACGCCGCAACGAGCAGGCGCTGTTGGATGCTGCCGCCGCCCTTTTCGTGACTTCCGGCGTGGAAGTGCCGGTCCGCGAGATCGCCGCCGCAGCCGGGGTGGGCATGGGGACGATGTACCGCCACTTCCCGACACGAGCCGACCTCGTGGTCGCCGTCTACCGCCACCAGGTCGAAGCCTGCGCCGAGGCCGGCCCGGAGCTGCTGACAAACTGCGCCTCACCGCGCGACGCACTGAGCCGGTGGGCCGACCTGTTCGTGGACTTCCTGGTCACCAAGCACGGGCTGGCCGCGGCGCTGCAGTCCGACGACGGCTTCGACGCCCTGCACACCTATTTCATCGACCGCCTCGTACCCGTGTGCGCACAGCTGCTGACCGCCGCGGCGCACGACGCCGGGGTGAGGCCCGAAGTGGACGCCTACGAGCTGATGCGGGGCATCGGCAACCTCTGCATCGGCGCCGACAACGATCTGGGCTACGACCCACGACGCCTGGTCGCCCTTCTCATCGCCGGGCTGCTCGCACCGCGGACAACCTGAGGCACCGTGCTGTCGAGACGCGCAGAACGGCGTCGCGAGGGTCGCGAGCTCGCGGCTCGGGTGAGGACATCGCCATGTCCGCCACGGCACCGTCATCCCGACGCTCGATCCTTCACCGACCAGGATCCGTCGTCCCACGCAGCGGGTAAGCGGCCACTAGCGCTGTCAGAAGTGCCCGCTAGCGCTGCAATTCAGAAAGGTCGGAGGCTCCGAGCGGTGTCTCATAGACGATCGTCCACGGACAGTGGGATCAGGTCAGGTGCGCTCCAGCCGGAAGACGGGGTGGTCAGGGGCGATGCGCAGCAGCTCGGCGTCGGTGGACCTCCCGTTCGCGCCGTCGAAGTACCTGCCGAGCGCGCCGCCCCACCTCTCTAGGTAGGCGCGCAGCACGGGCAGCTTCGCTGCGTCGTCGAGTTCGCTGACGCGGATCTCGCGGACGCGGCGTCCCCGCAGGAGCCGGGCCGTACCAGCGGCTCGGATGTTGCGCACCCACTGCGTGTTGCCGGGCGGCGACACCAGATATTCGTCGCCGTTGAGTTGCAGCAGGTTGACCGGCGTCCGCCGGGGCTTGCCGCTCGTCCGCCCGCGCACCTCGAGCTGCCGGGCGGCGGGGGCGCCGACTCCAAGCCGCATCAGTGCGGACACGACCCGGTTGAACACGCGCTCGGTCTGACTTGGCGGCCTGTAGTACTCGCTCACGACCAATCCTTCCGGTTCATTACTGCGGAACGCTTCGGTGACGCGCTCACCCCTACGCGGTCTGACCGCAAGATCGCCCGGGCTGCTCATGCGACCGCGAGTCGCGCGGCGTGGGGGGTCAGGTTGTCGCGGCGGCGAAGTAGTGGCCCTGGTCGAGGTCGGCGATCAGTTGCGGTCCCGACGGCTCCCAGGACAGCAGCTCCCGGGTCAGTGCGTTGGAGGTCGGCATGTCGAGGGCGAGGAAGCCGGCGAGGAACCCGAAGTGGGCTTGGGCCTGCTCGGTCGTGATGGAGGTGACAGGCAGGTCGAGCCCCCGCCCGATCGCCTCGGCGATGTCGCGGATGGCGACCCCTTCCTCGCCGACCGCATGGAGCACGGACCCGGCCGGTGCGCCCTCGACAGCGAGCCGGACCAGCCTGGCAGCGTCGGAGCGGTGGACCGCGGGCCAGCGGTTGATGCCGTCGCCGATGTAGGCGGCGGCGCCGGCCGCGCGGTCAGCCGCGACGATCCCGGCGATGAAGCCGTTGTCGCCGTCGCCATGGACGGTGGGGGCGAAGCGGACGCTGATCGAGCGGACCCCGCGCTCGGCGTACGCAAGGGCCGCGCGCTCATTGCGGACCCGGCCGCCGGGACCGGGCGTCGGTTCGGGCCTGTCGCGCTCGGTGGCGACCACCCCCGGCTTCAGGCCGGCGATACCCGAGGCGATCGCCAGCGGCCGGTCGCTGCCGGCCAGCGCCTCGCCGAGCGCCTCGATCGCCGCCAGGTCTGAGTTGACGGCGGTCTGGAAGTCGCCGGTGAAGGCGACATCGTGGCGGAACGCCAGATGTACGACGCCGTCGCTTTCGCGGGCAGCGGCGCGCAGCACGTCGAGATCGCCGATGTCGCCGCGGCGGACCGTGGCGCCGGCGGCGGCGACGGCCTCAGCGGACGCGTCGGAGCGGGCGAGGCCGAGCACCTGGTGTCCCGCCGCGAGTAGCTCCGCCGCGACGGCGGAGCCGATCCAGCCGGATGCGCCGGTGAGGAAGATGCGCATGGGTTGCTCCCTGTGGAGGGCACGGCCAGCGTGGCCGCGAAGGGCGGAGGTGGGGCGCTGGGCGCGCCGGGTGTCAGTTGCTGTCATCACCGTACAGGCGATGCCAGTCGCTGTCATCGCTGTAGCGTCTGTGCATGGGTCGCTGGCAGCCGGACGCTCCCGCTCGGCTGCAGGAGGCGGCGTTCGAGCTCTACACCGAGCGGGGCTACGCCCAGACCACCGTCGCGGAGATCGCGGAGCGCGCCGGTCTCACTGAGCGCACGTTCTTCCGCCACTTCGCCGACAAGCGCGAGGTGCTGTTCGAAGGCAGCGACCGCTTCCTCGCCACCGTCGTCGGCCCCGTCGACTGCGCCCCCCCGTCAGCGACCACGCTAGAGGCGGTGACGGCGGGGATCGAGGCGGCTGGATCGGTCTTCCCGGCGCCGGAGCTCGTCGCCCGCCGCCACGCGTTGATCCTCGCCAACCCTGAACTGCGGGAACGCGAGCTGATCAAACTTGCCTCGCTCGCCACTTCACTCGCCGACGCGCTGCGTCGACGCGGGGTGCCCGACACCGCCGGCGAACTCGCCGCCGAGACCGGCATCGCCGTCCTTCGGATCGCCCTTACACGCTGGATTGAAGATCCCGCCGCGCGGCCGTGGGAGGTCCACGTCAACGAAGGAATGGACGAACTGCGCCGGTTGACCGCCGAGCGCCGCGTCGCCGCTCTGCCCTGAGGTCTCGACGCGAACGACCACAGGCGGTGACCGGCCCACACAGCGCTGGGCGACCCGCCATTCACGTATGCAGTTTATGGTTGTAGTTGATTGCGGCACCGACCCGCCGATGTTGTCGAGCTGTATCTGACTGCGAGCACCTATGTTGCTAGCTGACCGGGTTGAGCAGCTTGTGACGCGAACTACCCGGCCCGTGCCGGCCTTCGCGGACCAGAACGTCGGTCGAGCTCGCCGTCCATTGCCCCGAGCCGGTTGGTATGCGCGAGGCTTCCGAGTGCGCCGTTGAGATGCCCGGACTGACTACATCATCACCATCGTCGCCAACTACATCGGCATCGCCCCCCGGGCGGCTCGACGACTGTAACCCCCCGACGGCCAATCCTTCCTCGTGCTCGTCGAGGACCCCAGCGCGTGCGCGGCGGCCGGTCTGGACGACTACCTGTCCATGCCCGTCCGCGAGGCCGACCACAAGGGCGCTCTCGACAGGACAGCTTCGCTGACCCAGCTTTGGGCCGGCGCCCCTCACCGCCTCGCGCGGGACACCGACGGCGCTGTGCAGTCCGGCTGTGGCAAAAGCCGGGGGCGGGACCGACGTGCGGTCCCGCCCCGGGCGGTTCCCTGCTGGTGTGGTCGCGGTCAGTGCGCGGAGGCCTCCGCGACGGCGACCTTGATGTCGCTGCCGATCGGCAGGCCGCGCGGGTTGGTCTGGGTGACGACGAGCTCGATCATCCGGATCTCGATGCCATGGGAGGTGTGGATGACCCGGTGCAGGTACAGCGTGCCGAGGCCGGCGATGCGGATCTGGGTGTTCGGTGCCACGTTGGCGCCGATGGCCGGGTGGCCGTTAACCGACAGGGAGCCGAAGCGTGAGCCGGCGTCGCTGAAGGCCAGCATCCCGGCGCTGCCCTTGGCGGCGTGGGCGTCGGCCTTGATGACGGTCGCCGACACCAGCCCGGTGAGCAGGTTGGCACTGTCGACGGTGGCGGTGGTCTCCCCGGTCGCGGTGGTGGCGTTGACGGTGCCCTGAACGGTGTTGCGGACGGTGCCGCTGGCGAGCAGGCCCGGCACGGTGACGCCGGCGCCGGTGTTGTTGCGCAGGACCCCCCGGGTGCCGATGCACGGCATCGGGATGAGGAACGACGGGCCGGAGCGGACGATCTTGCCGACCTTGACGCTGGTGCCGTACGCCTTGCCGTCGAGCGTGCCGTGGACCGGCCCGGCCAGGCCGCTGGCGGCGTGGGCGACGACAGCGTTGGTGCCGACGGCCACGCCGAGGGCGTTGGTCTGGTCGACGGTCAGGTGGAGGGCGTTGACGGTCAGCGACGCCGACGCCGAGCCGATGTTGGGCAGCTGCTCGTTGACGATGACGTGGCCGAAGCCGGCCAGGTTGATCCGGGTGTTGGGCGCCACGGTGGCTGAGATCGTCCGGCCGGCGACGACGAGGTTGGTAAATGTCGTGCCCGCGGCGCTGAGGTGGAAGCCGGTCGAGTCGTGGCTGGTCGCGCTGACCGACCGGACGGCGGTGGCGGTGATCAGCCCCGCCAGCAGCCGGGCGTCCTGGACGGTGGCCGAGGTCCGAGACTTGACCGGCGACACCGAGGTGTCGGCGGTGGAGGTGACCGTGCCGCTGACCAGCACAGGGGCGAGGTCCACCCCGGCGGTCGTGTTGGTCTTGGCTAGCCCCGACATTGTCGTGCAGCCCAAGTAGACCGGGGCTGAGGGGCCGGAGCGGACCAGCCGGGCCACGTTGACCCGGCTGCCGTAGGCCTCCCCCTGGTAGGCGAAGCTGGTATGGGTGCCCGCGGCAGGGACCGCCGTAGCGGCCGAGGCCTGCGCCGTCGCTAGGCCGGCGGCCAGCACCGCCACCGCCGGCACCGCCGTCCGAAGGCGAGTGGTGGTACGTGTCATCTGAGTTCTCCCCAACTAGGCGCTGCGAGCGCGGACCCGCCACGCCGCCGGGGTTGACGGCGTTGACGACGATGCCGTCGGCGGCCCACCGGCGGGTCGTTTCGACCGCGAACAGTGAGTTGGCGGTTTTGGACTGCGCGTAGGCAGCCTGAGGGTCGTACTCGCGACGATCGAAGTCGATGTCGTCGAAGACAACTGGTGATCTCATGTGTGCCGTCGAGCTGACCGAGACAACACGCGCCTCCCCGCGATCCCGGGCACCGGCGGTCAGCGCCTCGTGGAGCCCGAGGGAGAGCCTGAAGTGGCCGAGATGGTTGGTAGCGAACTGCAGTTCGCGGTGTTCCGAAGTCCGGAACAGACCGGGTGTGACGACACCAGCGTTGTTGACCAGCAGGTGCAGCGGCCCGTCCCAGCTCTGCGCGAAGCCATCGACCGAACCGGGATCGGCGAGGTCCAGCGCGGCGACGTGCAGCCGGTGGTTGCCGGTCGAGGTGGTCAGATCGTGGGCCGCCGCCGTACCGGCGTCTGTGTTGCGGACCGCGAGGGTGACCTCCGCGCCGGCGCAGGCGAGCGCGCGGGCCGTCTCGAGGCCGATGCCAGATGATGCCCCGGTGACGATGGCACGCACGCCGCTGAGGTCGACGTCGCGGACCACGTCCTCCGATGTGCTCATGGCGTCGAACCGCGTCGTGATCAGCGGGGTGTTCGCCGGCATCGAAGTCTCCAAGGAACGCGCAAGGTGGGTGCCCGGACGATCAATTCACAGACCTGACCCGACGCTACTGCGGAGAGGATCACCCAGTACCAGTCGCCTCACTGCCGGCCGCAACCACCCCAAGCTTGCTGGTGCGACCAGAGCAGCAGCGTCCACCCACTGTGTTCCGCGCGCCTCCTGTCAGTGCCACCCGCGGCGCCTCAGACCCACCAAAACACACCGGTCGCCTCAACGTCGGCCCGGCTGTCAGGGCCCGCTCGAAGGCGCGCAGCTGGGCGTTGCTGTAGGGGCACCAGGCGCCTCGGTAGAACCACACGACGCCGACGTGGCGGCCAGGGCGTCGGGCAGCTGGAGGGCCGGGGCGCCGGGTGGGGTCACGGTGAGGTCCGGGAACGTGTCGCCGGAGTGGAGCACGGTCGTATCTGGTTCTCCTTGGGCGTTTTAGTCTGTGTGGAGGGGGTCAACAGCGAGGAGGGGGTGGAGCTCCGAGGTCGGGACTGGGGAATGCCCCTCTCACAGTGCCGCTTCCCACACCTGGCCGGTGTCGTGGCCGCTGAGGTGATCGAGGAGCGCCCTGGCCGCGATGTCAGGGGTGGTCGGCGCCTTCGGCGTCGGAGCGGGCGAAGCGCTCGTGGAGGGCGGCACCGATCTGCTCGGGATCGTGGCCTCTGATCCAGCCTTGCATGGCGGTGTCGACCGAGCCGGGCCGGAAGGCGTTGACGGTGACTCCGGTGCCATCCAGCTCAGCGGCCAGGTTGAGGGTGTGGGCCTCGAGGGCGGCGACGTTGACGAAGAAGATCCACCGCCACGACGCCAGGTCGCTCAGGATCCCGCCGAGAGCAACCCGACGGCCCCGCCACCACCGAACATGGCCGCATATACCCCGAACGCTCGGTTGAGGGCCTGCCCATCAGGGAAGTTCGCCGCGATCAGTGAAAGGGCGGCGGTGCGGCGATCGCCGCGCCGACGCCCTGCCACCCGTGTGCCACGATCAACCAAGTCTCGTCCTGGGCCAAGCCGCCGAGCATGGTCGGCATGGCCGTGTTCGCCGTCTCCTCCCTGCCGTGCCGGGCGGCCACCGCGGTGGCGCTGCAGGGGCGCCGCGGGGTCGTGGAGGCCGAGCCAGCTTCAAGCGATGTCGATGGCGGCCGGGCGGAGCGGGAAGGCGCGGTTGGGCCAGCAAGGACAGAGCGATGTCCAACGGGCCGGGCGCCCCGTAGGCGGGCGGGTCCCCGGCCGGTCGATTGCCTACGGCCAACGTCAGCGGCGCCACGGTCGGCGGCCATTACGCCCGCGTGCCGCATGTGAGGACGACGCGCTCCAACAGCGGAGACTTAAGAGACAGGGCACGATCGGCAGGCTGAGCTCCCTGCGCCCCGCGAGCACCGTGCTTCACCGGACGTGTGGACAGCGAAGCTCGGGCCGCTACCCGGCTTACGGCCCGGAGGGGTGGAGATGGCGGGCCGGGACCCATGCTTCGACCAGGACCACCCGGCTCTCGTCGACGATGGCGTAGACGACGCGGCCGAACCAGGTCCCCGCTGCCGCGTCACCGCGGCGGGACCATTCGGCGAGCAGGCCGGGGTACCGGCCGTTGGAGGGGTCTAGCCCGGTGACCCAGCATTGCTGTGGTGCTCCGGCTCGACCTTCCGCTATAGGCATGCTGGCTGGCGCTGCGGGGTTCTCTGTGGATGGGTCGGCGGAGTGGCCGGTGGCTTGAGACTGGGCGGTGCGTTCGGCAAGGGTGAGGCCGGTTCGGCTTGGTGTCATCCCGCCGGTTGCCACGCGTACGGCATGACAGGCTGATTCGAACATACGTTCGGTGCGGCGCCCGCCCAATCGCGGGGACGCGGTCAGGCAGATAAGTCGTGTCGGGCAGATCCCAATGGCCGCCCGTGGGCAGTTTCGTGGCCGTCTACGGGCAGTTTCCCGTGGCAGCGGTCACCCGGGTAGCTGAAGGTCTGCCCGGTCCTGAGAATGTCTGGGACGCCGTCTGGGCGGCGCATGCGCCCAGGGGGGTCGGGGTCGGTTGGCCGCCGCATGGACGACGCGTTGATGGCTCTGTATGGGCGGCTTCCGCAGGCCAAGTCTCTCCCGCCATGCGGCACGTTCCCGCCGGTGAAGCTGCTGCAGCTGCCGGAGGCGTTCGGCGACGCCAAGGATCTCGGCGACCGCCTGGAGGGATGCCGGTCCGCGCCGCCAGCCGGCTGGGCCGCGTTCGGCAAGCCCGTATGCGGCGAGTGTCTGTAGGGCTGTGGCGGTCGCGGCGGGGGAGAGTCGTGCGCCAGATGCCACGGCGGACCCAGGGAGTGGCGCCCGGGCTTGCTCCAGCACCTCGTAGGCGAGCGCGGCCGGCGCGCCGAGCTCGCGGAACGCCGGCCGGATGCCGTGCGCCTTCCCGGCTGGCCATGCCCGGTTGCGGGCGGTGTGCTCGGCGGCGTCGGGGATGACCAGCTCGTAGCGGTCACCGCGCAGGCCCCGCCCCCGGGTGATGCAACGGATCAGCGGGTCGTCTTCGGCGCTGAGCTGGCGTAGGTGCCTGGCCACTGTGGTTGGGTCCATCCCGGCGGCGAGGGACAGGCTGCGGCAGCCGAATTCGACCTGGCGTTGGCCGGTCAGGTGAGCGGCCATGGCGAGGGAGCGGAGCAGAATCCGTTTGCCCAGTCCGGCTCGGGATTGGCCGTACCGGTCGGCCTCGACAGCTCCGACAGCGTTGCGCCAGGCACGGACGTACCGGTGATCCTCAAGCGGCTTGGTGACCGGTCGTACCGCCGTCGGCTCCCGGTGTGAGGGTGGCCGGCTTGTGTGGCAGTTATGGGCAGGTTTCACCCGGGCGATGTAGGCGGTCGCTTTTCGCCAATCCCGTCCCAGCGCAGCCCGCCGGTTTCGTGGGTGGTAGCGGGTGTAGAAGGAGGCGAGGCCGGGCCACGCCCCGGTCTCCAGATGCCGGGCGATGTCGTGGAGCTGCCAGCCGGCGCTGGCTGCCGCGGTCAACACCGCTTGGCGGGCCTCCGAGCCGCTGCGGTAGGCGTGGATCCCGGTGCGCGCGATCTCCGTCATGCCGGCGCTGAGCCGGCGGCCGGCGTTCCTGACCGGACCGGGCTTCGGCTCGGCCGCTTCGTCAGGGGTGCCGACTTCTAGGGCCTTGAGCTGCGGGGCAAGGGCTTCGACCAGCCGCCCCCACACGGCCGGCGGGTTCGGCGCCGCGGCAGCCTCCTGCACCGCGGGCCACGGTGTCAGCAGCTCCTGCACGCCACAGGTCTTGTGTACGGCCCCGGGTGGCCGGATACAGCCGGCTGTGACGTTCAGCATCGGCGTCGCGTCCATTGACGGCAGCAGCGCGGCCAAGGCGAAAGCGACCCGGCGCATCTGTCCGAACGGCACCGGCTCGGCCAGCAGCATGTAGACGTGCCGGCCACCACTGGGGGAACGGTCAGTGATCGTGCGCCCGCCGCAGCCGGCGACCAGCTCGGCGAGTGTCGCGGCGTCAGCTTGGACCCGCTCGACGTTCCCCCTGCCTACGTCCAGATCGGCGGCCAGGCATCGGGCGGTCCCTTCCCGGCTGTAGAGGCTGACCGCCGCAGGGACCCGAGGCGGCGCCTGTGCAAGGGGAACCTCCCACCGCTGCGGGTAGGTCCGGCGGTCCCGCGATACCCGCATCCTCGGCTGCCCGGCGATCCGCGGGGCGAGCAGCGCCCACGCCTGGGTGGCTTCTGGAGTTTCCGGGTCGGGGCTGGGGCGATCGCCGGATGTCGTATGTGGTGCCGCGTTGAAGGCGCTCGTGCATGTCATTGGAGTACGACAGGGGGGAGCCGGACCCGGGCACCAACGTCGGAGTCGGTGAGCGCAGAATGCGTCCGACCGGCCGCTGGGGATGTTGCTACCGTTACCTCCGAGGGTTCAGGACGGCGTCGGAGACTTTGGCGAGTGCGGGGATGGCGCCGTCGTTGTGTGTCGAACAACTGCGTTTGACCTGTCGGCTTGGCGGAGCACCGCTACAGCGCGGTGCGACTGAAGCGACGCGCTCTGGAACGCGATGGCGGTCAGGAGCCTGCAGACGCCTCCTTGACCGAACCCTTGAAATTGATCCAAGGGTGTCCACGGAGACCAGCTCGGTCGCCGGGGGACGGTCGAATGCGCGACGGTTCAAGGGTCCTTGCAAGATCTGGCTGGTAGCAGTGTTCTCGACATCTCTACGAGGAGGGACGATCAATGGACAAGCTGCTGCTCACCCCAGCCGAGGCCGCGCAGGCCCTGGGAATTGGCCGGTCGAAGCTTTACGACCTGATGCGCGCCGGAGTCGTGCCGTCCGTGCGAATCGGCGGCTGCCGCAGGGTCGCAGCGGTCGACCTGACCGACGTCGTCAGTCGGCTGCGGGAGGAGGCAGCGGTCTGATCTTCGGCGGTCCATCGGCTGGCTAGTGCGGTGAGTTGCACGCCGTTCCTCTGAGCACATTCACTAAACTGTCTGACTCGCCGGATGCCAGAAGCAGGCAGCGCTTGGCTATGGAGGAGGTAGCGATGGTTGCATCGGCTCGCGGGCGGCGGGGACATGGTGAAGGCGCCATCTACCGTTCGAGCGGCGGGCGTTGGCGAGCTGCGGTCGACCTGGGGTGGCGGGACGGCCGTCGGGTCCGCAAGTACTTGAGCGGTCGCACCCGCATGGAGGTCGCGGCGAAACTGCGGCAGACACTGGCCACTGCCGATGCGGGTGTGGACATCGCCGCAGCCGGGCGTGTGCCCACCGTCGAACAATGGTTGTCGCACTGGCTCGACGAGATCGCCTCAAGACGGGTCCGGCCGAGCACACTGGCGACCTACCGCGGCTACGTGACGAATCGCATCATTCCAGGGCTCGGAAAGCACCGCCTGGATCGTCTGCAGCCGGAACACTTGGAGCGCTTCTACCGCCGGTTGGAGACCGAAGGCTTGGCCGCCGCGACGATCCTGCAGATCCATCGCATCGTGGGTCGCGCCCTCAACGTGGCGATGCAACGGGGCAAGCTGGCTCGCAACGTAGCAACTCTGGTGGACGCGCCATCTGTTCAGCGTCAAGAAGTGCAGCCGTTGACCGTTGAGGAAGCGCGTGCCGTCCTCGCCGCAGCGGCGTCCCTACGGAACGCCTCTCGCTGGTCAGTCGCGCTGGCGCTGGGTTTGCGACAAGGCGAGGCGCTGGGCCTCCTGTGGGACGACGTCGACCTTGACACCGGAGTTCTCAAGGTGAAAAACGCGTTGCAGCGGCAACCAGGTCGTGGACTCGTGCTCGTTCCCCCCAAGTCCAGGGCCGGTCGACGATCCATTCCCCTGCCAGCGGAGCTGGTTCAGTCACTGCGCGCGCACAAGAGCTGGCAGATGGCGGAGCGCCTGCGCGCAGGCTCCGCCTGGCGCGGGCACGGCTTCGTCTTTGCGACACCGACGGGATCACCAGTGGATCCTCGCAATGATCACGCGACCTGGAAGCGACTGCTCCAGACCGCCGGCGTTCGCACGGCCCGGCTCCACGACGCCAGGCACACCGCCGCCACGTTGCTGCTCAGCCAGGGCGTCCCGGCCCGGGTGGCAATGGAGATCCTCGGCCATTCGCAGGTCAGCCTCACTCTTGGCACCTACAGTCACGTCTCCCTCGAGCTGTCACGGGACGCGACGTCCCGGGTAGGTGACGTTCTGTGGCAGCCCGCGACCGAGATCTTGGCTGCCAGTTTGGCTGCCAAGGCCAGTGAGGTGACCGCAGGGTAGGATAAAGATGCAGGTCAGGGGGTGGGCCGCCTGGGATTCGAACCCAGAACCTACGGATTAAAAGTCCGCTGCTCTGCCGTTGAGCTAACGGCCCCTACCGGTATCGCTGTCCAAGATAGGTCCCTCCCCGTCGACGCCACACGTCCCATCCCCGCCCACCCGCCTAGCATGGGTTGATGTGACTCCTAGCCCGCTTCTGACCCGACTGACCGGCGCAGTGCCCGCCGAGAGCATCGACTCCGGCGTCGCCGACCACTACGGCGATCCATTCGGCGAGCAGCGGGCGTTGACCGACAACGTCGGTTTCGTCGACCGCAGCAACCGCGGCATCGTTGAGGTGAACGGACTAGATCGCCTGTCCTGGCTGCACAGCCTGACCACGCAACACCTCGCCGCGCTACCGGCCGGCCAAGGCGCAGAGGCGCTGATCCTGAGCCCGCACGGCCACCTCGAGCACCATCTCGTCATCGCTGACGACGGCCTCACCGCCTGGCTGGACATCGAACCGGAAACCACGGGCGCCCTGATGGCTTTCCTTGACCTGATGCGTTTCCTGCTCCGGGTCGACCTCCGGGATGCCGGCGCGGATTGGGCGCAACTCACGCTGATGGGGCCGCAAGCGACCGCCGCCGCAGAAATTCTGGGCGTTGAGCTGAGCGGTTCGCCGTACGCCGTCGCGCAGCTACCAGGCGGTGGCTTCGCCAGGCGTATGCCCAGCGGCAACATGGTGGACCTGATCGTGCCGCGCCCGGCGCTGCAAGACACCGCCGAGCGCCTCCAGTCAGCCGGGGTCCGCCCGGTCGGCCTGTGGGCGTATGAAGCATTACGCGTCGCGGCGCGGCGCCCTCGACTGAATGCCGAAACCGACCATCGCACCATCGTTCAGGAAGGCGACTGGGTCACCCCGGCCGTGCATTTTGACAAGGGTTGTTATCGGGGGCAGGAGACGGTGGCCCGGGTGCAGAATTTAGGCCGCCCCCCGCGCCGGCTTGTCTTGCTGCACCTCGACGGGTCGGCCGAGACAATGCCCGCTCACGGCACGGCGGTGTCACTCGACGGGCGGCCGGTCGGCTTCGTCGGCACCGCGGCCCGGCATTACGAACTCGGCCCGATCGCGCTCGCCATGGTCAAGCGGAATGTTCCCGACGCCGCGCAGCTGCGGATTGACCAGCTAGACGCTTCCGTTGATGCCGCATAGCGCTCAACGACCCAGCCCTTAGCGACCGAAGAATCCCTTGCGCTTGCGCGGCGGCGCAACATGCCGCTGCGGCGGCTTTAGCGGCGCGACGGCCGCCGGTGGCTCGTCCACCCCGAGGTAGGACAGCTCGCGCATCAGGGATGCCGTATCGGTATCGCTCCGCGGCGCGGGCACTGCGACGTCCGGTAAAGCCGTCCGTTCCGCGGCGGCCGCAAGTGGTGGTCCGACCGGCGCTGACCCCAACCACTGCGTCGGTGCCGAGGCCCCTGACGTTGAGGTCGCCGCCTGGTGACCGGCGGCTGGGCCGTGGGACAGCTCCGACAGCAGCGCGCCGGCCGAGGCCGATCCGGTCGGGTCTTGCCAAGATGCAACACCATCATGACCGGCCGGCTGGTCACGCATCTCGATCAGCCCGCCATGCACGAGTTTTGCCACCACGTACGTCGCCTCGTACATCGTGAAGCCGCAGTCTGCCGCTAGAAGAGCGACTGATCGCTCGCCGTCGGCCCGGCACAGCACCGCCCAGGCATCACCGGAGACTTGGGTGAAGCCGCTACGCCCAGCCGCGGTGACACCTGCCGTGGCCAGCGCCGGCATCGCCGCCGCACTCGAGACCAGCCCGACCAGCCGGTCCCAGGCCCGGTCCCGCTCGGCCGTGAGCCGAAGCAGGCGCTCCACCGACAGTCCGTTGGCGAGCCCGGTGGACGGCACGTCGTCGCCGATGACCTCCCACTGCCCGTCGGTGACCTGCAACAGCGTCAAGCAGCCGTCCACGATCTGCTCAGTCACGAAGGCATCCACCCGCAGCTGGTCGACGTAGCCTAAGCGGACCAGCAGCTGACCTATGCCAGCCTCGCCGCCCGCTGGTTGCGCGCTGACAACCTCGGCCAATGCTTCGGGCCCAAGTACGCCGGCAGACACCAGGCGGTCGCCGAGCTCCCTTCGGCTGCCGGGCATATCCACCGCGCAGATGTCGCCGGCGCGCAGGTAGATCCCGACGCCGTCGAGGCGCAGGCACCCGCTGATCGCGGCCGCGGCGAGATCGGAAAGCACCTCGCGCAACGGGTGGTCGGCGACGTTTCCGGACAGCATGCAACCCCCTCCACGACGCCGACCGAGGCGCCGGCGCGGCCCTCCACAGATACCTGTCGGCAGGAAGGCCCACCGCGTTGAGCATCAACAGATCTGCGGGCGGTGTTCCGCCGCCGCGAGTTCCGTGCCACGATTCGAAGGTGACCGGCACCTTGCTCACCGTCGCGCCGACCGGCGCCGAGACCCAGAAGGCCGACGCGCCCAACTTGCCCGTGACGCTGTCGGAGCTCGTGTCGACGGCCAAGGACTGTGCGGCGGTCGGTGCCGCGGTCATCCACGTTCACATCCGCGACGAGTCCGCCCAGCCATCGCTGGATTCCGGTCGGCTGCGGGAGACGGTGGAGGCCCTGCGCGAGGGCACGGACCTCATCGTGCAGATGTCGACCGGCGGCTCGGTGCACGACTCCGAGGCCGACCGGCTGCGGGTCCTCGACGC
>JAABUW010004045.1_pt1 | contig 20265 bp, 26 predicted proteins | sample 5560081 | NCBI WGS metagenome assembly JAABUW01 (sample SAMN10711882, study PRJNA513363) | rock metagenome | isolation source: Antarctica rocks | place: Antarctica: Victoria Land, Knobhead sud
TCTATAGCAAACTCATGTTTAGGGCAAATCATATATTAAAGCTTACGCCCGTTCATCTGAATGAGAACGACACAGAGTGCAAGATGAGCTAGTAGTTTAGCAAGTACGCTAGTAACTTATTATTGCTTAACAAGCATGAGTAGGTCCTCGTAGAGCATGTAACTAACACTAGTTACCTCCGTAATCTCTATATAGAGGAAAGACTTGACAATTATAGTCGCCTACTGCTATTCTAGCGTCGCAGTGGTATTCGGCTTTATTAGTAGATAGTGTAGGAATTCCTGCGAGAACTACCCGTGCTTATTTACTTCGGTGCTAGCTCTCTAGTTTGCGCGCCCGAGCTGCTTAGTCCAATGTAGTACAACACAGAGCAGTTACAGCACATCCAACTATAGTACGGCAAAGTCCTAATTCATTTGGTAGAACACAAGATGATAATGACAACTAGGAAGAACGTTAACAACATTCGCTTTCTCCTAGACTAGCTTAGAGAGTTGCTAGTCAATTACCTAGCTTATCCTATTAAGGTGCTGTAGTCTATAGCCTAGCAGGAAGATATTAAGTACACTATATCCCTATATCTATAGGTCGATGTAGATAGAATGAGATAGCAACCAAAGCGGTTTGCTAGTATCCTCAAATTAGCGTGCAAGCGAGCAGGCGTACCCTAGATCGGAACAGCTGTCTAGCGCTAGATGAGCTCCGCTATTATCAACACCTATTTCGACTAGGTAGATCGAGAATGCTTTACTATCGCATAGGACGCTAACGTGTCAAATAATGATATCGATAAAGACAGCGCAGACTTGCTAGTAGCAACGCTTATTTCAATGTCAAATCACTCTCTGCGCACACATTGGCAGGCCTATACGAACGTTAGCCCTTTCGCTAACGTCTAGGATAGCAAGCTTGTGAAGAGCCATCGAGCCTCGAAAGTCTAGGCTACTTTCTTTAGAATGAGTAGAAGCGAGAAGGGCGTGCTAGGCACACAGGTGTAGGTCTGTAGGCGAAAGCGAGGCTTATCTAATGTAGCTATAGAACTAGGGGTAGCCAGGAAGGTTCTAAACATTAGACGAGACCGACTACGGCGCTAATAAGGTGCCCTAGCTCTGCTTGAGGAGGCACGGAAGCTATACAAGAATGGTAAACTAAAGTAGAGATGTCTAGAGCAGGAACGGGCAATGCGGCTCGTTGCGAATCACGCACCTAAAGTGCTACTAGTTCTCGCTACTGGATCTGGCAAGAGCCTCTCGTTCATGCTTAGGAGCAGTCTCCCTAGAGCGAGAACTACTATCGTTGTTGTCCCACTCGTTCTGCTTTAGATCAACTTAGCTAAGGTGGTGTCGCGAGTTCGGTCTCAACCTAGTCGTGTAGAGCAGCGCACATGCTGTGGCAAGGATAGACGGATTATCGATGTTATTGTTTGTGAGTGTCGAGGTTGCAGCAAAGCATCCGTTCCATTAGTACGCCTGTCGACTATACAACATAGGCAATCTCGATCGATTTATGATTGATGAGTGTCATCTCGTCTAGACGTCCGCTCATTACCGCAGGCATATGACTCAGCTCAGCGAGCTACGGCAATTCCGGGTGCCGTTTATATACATGACCGCGACACTGCTACTGCAGTTGGAAAAGATTCTGTTCTAGCGACATTGTATCGGAGATGCAAGTATCGTTCGGGGAAAGCATGCCACAGCTTTCCTCACGCTGCGGACGACCAATTCGACACCCGTTCAGACACCGGCCTAAAGAAGGCTATCTGTAAGAGGGTAGAGGTTACAAGCTTTGCCGCGAGGACAAATAAGGTAGTCATATCATGTTAATGCCAATCAGTCACCTTGGGTAGCAAATTTAAACATTCGAGCGCGTTCTTTCACTTCCTCCTAAAATCCTGAAGTCTTAACTCGTAGGCGTCATCATCTTTGGCATGATACCCCCAGCGCTAATCCATACATTGAAATCCGACATATATCGACAAATGCCACGAGCAAACTTTTCACGATGAATTCCCCCTTCCTCGCTGTCGCTTCACGGACGATTTGTAGTCAAGCGCCAGCTCATCTGCAGAAGTCTCTGAGTTAGGAGATTCTTCCTCTGTGTCAGATGAGACATTGGTGTCCTCGTCTCTGCCGAGAGATCTTGTTTCGGTAGAAGGTCGCTGCGCTGCGGCGTTCGCGCTGGCAATGAAGCGATCACGCTGCTCTCTTGCCCATTCTCGGCCGTTGCGATATGCTGTGGCACCGCTCCGAAAGCCATTCATGTTGCCCGTCATAGCGTACGAGTCCAATTGCGTCGTATAATATTGGGTCTCACCACCGCGGCTTGCAGGCGGAGCTGGATGAGTTGCGTACATCTGCAGCGTACCCGTGCCAGGGTGGTAGGTCGAGGAGATTGTGTAGGTATTGTTGTCATATACCGGTGTGGCGGTACCATAGTTCTGCAACGTGTGCATGCCGCGCGCTCCAACTGCCCCATCGTACATGGCCTGCATCTGCGCCACGTCTGCTCTTCCCGACGCACTCTTGTCCGCCCGAAAGTAGTTTGGCGCAGCCGGCACGCTCGTGCGGCGAGACGGTATGATATATTCACCAATATCATTGCGGACACGAGGATCGATCTGCGAAGAATTTGCTCCATAGAAAAAATCAGGTGTCGGTGCGGTGATGTTTGGATCGAATTTTCTCATGTTGTTGAATGGAATAGTCCTTGCGGTCTGAAACTGGCTGTCTTTGGAGCCTGCGATGTACGGGATAATGGTTGTCACAGCGTGGGACTCCGATTTTGCCAAACGATTCTGCATTTTGAACCATGTGAACTCACTCTCCGAAAATCGAGAAGGAGAGAGAGAGCTGCGAGGCTCGGCGAGGGCATGCCGAATTGTCGCCGGGTTCTCTGGCTCCAGTGGATCACCGTTTGTTCCCTCGTACCCATCCGGGTATATCCCTCGGTCAATCAACTTCTGCTCGAAATCGCCATCATATGGAGACGTATTCTTGGTCTTGCCTGTGGTACTGCTTCGTCTCGTCAGTAATGTTAATCTGTGTACTGTACTAAAAAAGGGCTTGTACTGTACTGTACTAAAACAAATCTAGTACAGTAAAGGTTTGTACTGTACTGTTAGTACAAAGTGAATGAAAATTGAGGAAGTGAACATATCAATTTTGAAGCTCTATATCACTGTCAGCTGCTTCAAGGAACTCCTCGTTGACAAGGCCGCTTCGTTGCCAGTGTTTTAAGCACTCTAAAGCCTCAATCACTGGAGCAGATAGCTTTGCTCGTGTCCATGGAATCGTGCGCCGCGCACCACTAAAAACTCGCTCTGATTCAGCGCTCATAGCTGGAGCAGAGAGTACGTCTATTGCAAGGCGTGAGAGCTCCGGATACGATCGTCTTTGTAGTGGCAGTAGCCACCACTCTAGCGGAGTGATATCCAAGTGATCCGGAGGAGCCGCAATAAAGCGACTAAAGTCATCACTTTCACCTCCTCTACTGCATCGCTGCTTAGCTGCAACACCAGCTAAAAACTGCTCGAAAGAAGGGCGTTCTTCAGCTTCAGTCTCAAGGACTGGCTTGTCAGCTTTGTACTGTAACCACAGCTTAGTTGAACGAGTGATGTCCTCTGCAATCCAGTTCTTCTTCCAAGTAGCTGTTAAGTACGATTTGCGGCAGTTGGGGTGCAGTAATACTGCAGTTGTATAGGCAGCAGTCTTGTCGATTATACTATAGTACTTGTCGAAGGCGTACCAGCTCGTAACGATGCTCTCTAGCATCACCCTGTCGCCATCGTGTTGCGAACGCTGTGTAATGTAGTGCTGCCGGACGTAGTCCATAGATAGCTGCACTTGATCAAGCGTCACTTTGTCGCCTTCGCACTGCTTTGTAGCCTCTCGGAACGGCTGCAAAAAGGCAACAGTTTGTTCAACTAAATGCCAGTCAGCTGTAACAAGCTCCTATTCGACAAAGGCTGCATCACTTATAACAAAAGTCGTATAAGCTGCTCGCAGATCTAAGGCGTCTTCAAAGGTGTTTAGGTAGCTGTTCCACCTTGTATCGTTCGGGGCTCGTATTGCTTTGCCAGCGATCTTTTTGAAGGCATTGAACTGTCGATCGCTACGGCGTAAGAAAGTCTGCAGTGCTAGTATTTTTTGCAGTGCTGGTGACTTGATCCAGCCTTCAATATCTCCACTTTCAATAGCCTCTTGGACAAGCTGCGTAGCAGCAAAATCACGTGCAGCTAAGTGAACTGCTTCTTGCACCTTTGCCCAAAGGAAGGACTGCACCGCAAGATTGATAATATGGCCAATGCAGCGGAGGCGACGCTCTTCGGGGTGCCAGTCGTTAAGCTCCGCAGATAATAGGTCGCAATGGCGATCGTTAGCCCCGTGAATGTCAGTAGTTATATAACCAAGGCGCTCCTTGATCTCACAAAGATCCAGTGTCCGTAGCACCTCCTTTGCAACTTTAGCTTCTCCATGACCGTCTAACATCTCCGGCAAAGCTAACAGCGCTTTTGATAGGTCATTGTTGCTGTCTACCCAGTGCGCAGTGATCGCTTGAAGCTCCTTATTGTTAGGTGAATGCCAGGTGTCAGTTGCGAGACGGACAAGGCTCTTCGATTGTTGTAACAACTGCTTTACTTGAAGTTGTCGTAACTCGAACGACTTTTTAGCACGAACTGCAGTGGTTTGATGGGACCTCCAAAGGCAGTTGCTAGCTTAGTAATTGAGGGCATTGACAAAGGTATGGAGCTCTGGCCATTCAACCATTGACAGTGGTAGATCGTGTTGTGTAATAAGGCGTAGCAAGGCTTGTCCGACTGTCGATTTATTTGCTGCAGTCCGTAGTATCTCTTTTGTAGCTTCATCATGTTGTCTACGCTGTTCCATCTCCTGCTTGTTTACAACCTTAGTGATATCTTGCTGTACCAGCTTACTAAGGGCAGACGCTTCCTTCGTGTTCTCCAGGTTGATTCCATGCTTAGCAAGAAGGTGTTGTCGCGCTCCAGTTGTACTAATCGAGGAATACGTCGGACAGGCGGAGAAGCAACAGTACCATAGCTTACGCTTGAACTGGCCGCTTGTTCCATGGACAGGCTCGATGCCTTTCTAAGCCTTTCGAGCGTGCTGCCATATTGGATCGCGTTTACATCGTTGCTTACGCTTAGTTACGCGTGAAGTCGCCTGTGTTACGTGTGTTGTATGTGAGGGGACAGTCGATGCAGGAGGGGTGGTCCTAGCAGCGGATTCGCTATCAGTAAAGCTGCAGGTTACCGAGATCGAGTCATTAGGTGCTATAGATGATTTCGTGTCGTTGTTAGGCATAATGGACGCGCAGTGGTAGTGTAGTAGTGCGGTGTTAGCAATGTTTTATCCCATTACTAAGATAGAAAGTTGAGATGGAAGTACGCGTTTGCCGCGGAGGTGCCAAGACGGGCCTATCCAGCTAATCAGATATCTGTGGGCTTCCGCGGGGTCTCGGCAGCGGGTCTACCCAGCCAATCAAGTAGCTTAATTCCAACTACACCATCTACTTTCGCCTTCAATTACATACACCAGGTAACCAGCCGATATTCGGACACATTGTACTGTGCATTGTACTTGTTCAGCATAGCCTTGTACTGTACTATACTGCAACAAAAGGCCGCTGAACAGTACAAGTACATTACATTGTGTACTGTGTTTAGCCATCACTGACGAACAAGAACGCCACACGAGAGCGGGACCGCAAACGTCGCGAGGCAGCCGAGGAAGCCTGCGACGAAAGTCGTGCCAGCACCAAGAGGTTTAGAAGCGCCGAGCACTCCGCCATCCCTGATAGGCACGACGATGACCCGTCCCTCCAGCATGATGACGGCGATGGTCTCGACGCCGCGACAGAAGCACTAACCATACAGTCGCCCGAAACCTGTCTCCCTTTGTCATCACCACCACCGTCGCCACCGCCATCAACACTACTACATCATACTCCTGCCGTACCGTCACCTCCTCCCCACGCGGCATCTGCCTCGCCCTCAGCGCCGCCCATGTCCGCTCCGGCGGAGGAGATCGGCACCGGCACTGTACGGTCCGAGTGGGCGGATGCGGAATCTCTGTTGAGACTCGGCCTGGGCAAAGGCGAACCCACAGATGCGACGGTGACGAAGATGCTGGATGCTACCTTCGCCGTCGCCGGCCCCGCCGCCATGCAAGACATCTTGAGCTTTTGCCAGCGTTGGCGTGAGGGCTTGGTCCAACAGAGTCGACAGGAAGTGAAACGCAAGACGGGCGATCTCAGGACCGAGTGTAACGATCGACTCCCCGACAGCGAGCAGAAATCCGCCATCGTCACCCTTCACGTGGCGGCGTACTGGGCTCTCCGCGATGACACTGATGACTTCGTCCGTAGTATCGTCCATCGAAGACGACTTGCCGACTTCTGGGACGCGTTCGAGGAGCTCCTACGTCCGAATATCAAGCCTCTCTGCGGCTGGAAGAAAAAATGGGCGGAGGTGGTGAACCGCCGCATGGCCGAGGCGTACCCGACCCTCGAGCCGCAACGAGACGAGTACCGACGAGCGTTGAGGAGTTTTGAACGCCAGCTGCGATACGGAGAGCGTTGGTCGCGCCTGCGTCGCGAGTTCGGCGCCGGCATTCTCGCCCTCCTGCCCCGTGCCGTGATATCTAACCGCTGGGTAGAGCAGACACTTAAAACTGCGCAGTTCGACGCCTGGCTGAACGTCCTCAGGCGTCATAACTGCCCTGGCTCGCTGATTGTAGTTCGAGCGGGAGAATTGATCGAGAGGGCCTTGACCGGCGAGGAGCCACCGACGCAGCTGCGGCAGGAGAGCTCCTCATTCGCGGACATCGCTCGAGACTGCCGCGACCCTGCACTGCTACTTCCGTCAAGTGGCCCTAGAGACGGCGAGGAAGATGCTTACGGTTCGGATGGTGCCTTCGACGACCCAGACATCATGTGTGGTCTGGGCTGATGAGAGAATTCCGAACGAGGGTCGGGGAAAATTCTCGTGGCCGATCGATCGTCCGATCTCAAAGTGGGTCTAAACAAATAACGCGTTCACTTTGCACGCGTATTATACCACTACCACTGCACCTTTGGACACGATTTTGACAGCATTAAATAGAGCTAATTCGGCGCTTTTATATGCCGTATCAACCGTTGAATGAGCTATCCAGCTCAGGTCTTAATACCCCGTCAAAAGAGAAAGTGGAATTCGCTTGTTCCCAGCAAAATCCAAAAACCAAGGAAACACTCACCCTCAAATAGGCGTACACCAATGGTGGCATCCATATCAAGGACACCAGTTAAGGACACTTCGAAACAACGCAATTGGGATGTTATAGCACGTACACGAGCCCTGCAGATGCACCTAGATGGCCTATCTAAGGAGGACATTGAGGCTGAAGTTGGTATACCACTGCGAACTCAAACACGGATCTTTACTGCAGGATTGGATGGCCTTGTTCCTTCAAGACAGCAACAGGACAACCGTCTAGGACGCTCTAAAAAGATTGACAAACCACTGCTCCTAGATATGATTGAATACGCTGTCAAGTCCTTTGATTACAGGCGCTTAAAGTGGCCGGATATTGCTCGTCACTTTGGACTGGATTGCCATGCGAGGACTCTAGCTAACCACTTCCACGCTGCTGGTTATTACAAGTGCAGGGCATGTCGAAAGAGCTACTTACGTGAGGCGAACGTCCGCAAAAGAGAGGAGTACTGCAGACAGGCAAGGAGCTGGAGCCGTCAATACTGGAAGCAGTTTCGGTTTACAGACGAGTCTCACTTCGATGTGGATAGCCGCAGTACTGCTTGGATTATACGACAAACGAGAGCCTCTGAACGGAGCTGTACGGTCTGTATCCAGTTCAATAAACGCTCTAGAGGTCCTGCTTTACATGCTTGGGCTATGGTTGGATATAACTTCAAAAGCAAGCTCCATTTCTACGATACGAACGTTATAGATTATGATCCAGCCTGGCAAAAGGAAGCAGATGAGCAGCACGAGGATCCTCAACCATCTCGCCATGTTAGGGAAACTGAGGATGAGGAGTCCAACTTAATGCAGACCCCTAAATGCAGGCATCCATGCAAGGACAAGACTGCTTGTAAACACTCCTGTTGCAAGGCTGGATATAAGAAGCTAAAGGGCGGTGGCAATCTTAACCAAACCCAGTACTTGGAGTGGTTTTTAAAAGAGATTATCCCCTTATACCTTAAAGGGCAGCAGGGGGTCGTTGTACTTGAGGACAACGATGGATCTCATGGAACTCGCACTGAAGACAACCCATGTGCTCCTTTAGAAGCAATACTTGCTGCAGGAGTTTGGCATTCACTTCCTAGCAAATACACCTCCGACCTCAATATTATTGAGAACCTCTGGAGGACTCTCAAGCAAAGGGTTAAGGCCAAATACAGTTAGACAACCCAGGAGGAGCTCCAGCAACACCTTGAGACTGAATGGGACCTTATAACTCAAGATGAGATCAATCAATTGGTGCTATCTATGCCTGAAAGGGTACAGCAGTGCTGGGAAAGGAGTGGTCTCCAAACTCAATGGTAGAGGGTGCTAAAGGGTGCTACAAGCTGCTTTTTCATGTGACAGGCCAACAACACCTGGGATTTGCTATACCAGTCCTTATAGAGCATCATCTGTGTATTGATCTTTTGATGTGGGTTGTTCTCCGATAAATTGTATAGTAACGCCACCAAATTTGGCGGAGAAGCTCCCGGCTTGGCAGATTGGCCATCAGTTTTTTCTTTGACCCTCGGAAGTTCTGACGAATCGAACTGGCTAAACTTCGGCCAGACCCTGATATGTAGAAATTCGTGTGCAACGTGCCTCCATCTTTTCATTCCGCGTGCCCTCTCAAACACGGTCTGGTATATTGCGACTCGCTTCTGTCGGGTGACTCCTCCCGTTCGTATCGTCATACCCGCCCACGGTGATCCGCGTCTGTGCGGTTTCAGCCATGGGCATCATTTCGCTCAGTTAGATGGATTGTAACGGCGAAACTCCGACATGACCCGGACCCTCACTTCATCTTGCAATGCCCATGTGTATCATCCCCAACGGAACTTGACATGTCCGTGCGGTGTGATAGAGGCTGACCTCGTTTAGCTCGAACGGAAACCCTTGCTGGGCAGCGATTGGGGATCCGTGCGGTATGGAGACCAATGTCACCATCACAGTGCACAAAGCTCTCATCACACCACAGCTGCCACCCCGTTTGCCCATATAAGCGCGTGCGATCTTGCGTTACCTCGCCTAGGCAACATTTGCATGCGAAGGCGAAGGCCGTCGTTTTCTCCCAGCGATGCCCTCTCATCTCCTTTCAGTCACTCTTCCCACCTTCCTCCCCGAGACAAGGCCGTGCTCCAAATGTGGCTATTACCAATCGCCCGCTGCCTCTCCTCTCCACCCAACTACGCCGACTCCGGAACACGAAGTTTTGGTCTATCTCTCGCCAAACTCACCTGGTTCCTTCCGCGTCCGTAGCGTTCAATCCGTCCCCACCGTCTCCAGCAGCATCACCACCCGCTTAGGGAAGAGGAGGCGAGAGGAGGAAGCGGTACAGAGTGCTAGACATGTCAGAGGACGCGAAGAGGAAGCCCAAGTGAATGAAAGCGAAGGGGGTGAGGGAGATCAAAGAGCACTTCATGGTGAATATCGGACAGGTAAAGGAGGAGGAGAGCAGAACTATCCACAAGATGGGGAGGAATTGGTGGCAGGAGAAGATGGAGAGATAGACGGGAACAATGGGGAGATGAGTGGCAGAGACAATCATGGCGACGGTATGGAGGCGAGAGGACACCGCTATCGTAAGCGACCCAAACTCAATACACCCTCTTCGTCACCATCTGTCGAGATCACCCGTGATCGACTGCCTTCCTCCACACTTGCCGCCAACATAGCCTACACCGCCACCACTGCTCTATTCGGGTTAAAAGGTGACCCGCGTCTTCAGGGTCTGAACGAGCAAGAGCGGAACGATCTCCTAGAGAAGGTCTTCGCCATTGGTGGTGTCGAGGCCATGCGACAGATTCGAAGGCTCGTCTATCAATTACGCCGCGGCGGCCTGACATCATTCTTGACTCTACCCTCCGCCAACGACGTTGAGTCGACGAAGATGATCCTGGCTAGCAGGACCAGCTCGGAACTCCCCTCCACCCCGCTCGCCTCCTTCTACCTCGCTTACCTAGGCGTCATCAGGCTCAAATCCAAGACCATGATCGACACCGTCGCCCGCCGAAAGGCCCTCGCCGAGCTATCGTCTCTCTACGAACAGGTCAAGCCTGCACTAGACTCCAGTGCCAGAGGCTACAAGCAGAGAGTAGGCCAGCAAAAGCTGCGTCTCTTTCGAACGGTGTATCCAGCCTACAGCGCCGTGCGGCGTCCAGCTGACCATCCCGGCCCGTGTAGGTCGGACTGGTACGAATTTACTGGCGACCTTCGCCACGGGAGTCGATGGGAGAGGATCCGGAACGCTTTCGGCGGTGATGGTATCTTGGCTCTTATGCCGCCATCTAGGCACCACCTCCGTGACCGACGCCTGGTGGCCTCGACGCCTCGCCCAGCGGGTCGTCTGCCCAAGGGTCGCCACGGTGGCGGCATCTAGTAGGGAGGGGGAGCAGGCTCAGACTACGGAACGAGTCTCGCCCGTCTTGTGAGACACGCACAGTCCCCAGAAGCGATGGACACTGGGTCAAGGATTGGTTTCCTGGAAGGAGCCATCCCGATGTCCTGGCGGATCGAGGGCAACACACCTTTGACCCGTCTAGCTGGGCGGAACACGTAACAAGCCCCAGCGGTTGGTATCCTACGAACCTGGAAGGGCGGGGTGAAATCTGTTGGACTAGAGCTTGCGAGTACTGTCCATCCATGGCAACGACGAGCGAGACGGATGTGGACAAAGGGAACGTCGGGAGTAGTTGAATGGACCATGGGAATCGTCGATGGGATCGACAGGCCCTCTTCGGAGGTTAGTGGGAGGCGAGCGCGGTACCACACCTGTTCTGGTTGATTCAGCCAGCGTGTCTGGATAGGCATGGTTGACCTTCAATGTGTAAGAGTGCTACTACTCTCTTAGATAGCAGTTGAACTCCTACCCCTAGCAAAGGAAGGAATGTGATTCTTTCGAATGCTAAGCTGGGCAGTATTCCGCCTAGAGTTATCCTCCGAGTCGATAACTTTAATAACGTATAATAAGTAATATAGTTATTTTACAATGTTCAAACTCTATATAGAAGCTATTTCAATCATAAAGTATCGTCTAATATAGAAATTAATAAGAATGGAGAGGTTTTAATGTTCTAACCTCAACGTGATTTTGCCTACTGTGCTCTATAATCACCGACTTGTTGTACCCCTTAAGACGGCGCGGCATGGACTTTACTACAATACAGAGCTGAACGAAAATGCCCTGGCGGCGGTGAGGGCAGATGTTGGAGTCGACATGGTGGAGTGCAATCGGAAGGTATTATTGATACAGTAGCTTCCGGGATGAATCTCCAAGCTGGTGACAGAGCGGAGCGAGCAAGGGACCGATGCAGAACGCCGGAAGCAGATGCTGGTGGCCGCGATCATCGCCGTCGTATTCTGCCTCCTCGTCCAGACCAGCTGTGGAGTCTTTAGGAGACACTGGCTGGTACGAAATACGACTGTACAGGATACAACTGCGTTTGATATCTTGTAATTGAACCACCGGCTTAGAGCCATGTCTATTATCTTGAGCTACGCATCCAGCCGTAAGCTTACCGCCATCCACGACAAGTCAGACTACACCGCCAACTTGTGCTCAGTCCCAAGGTGCTGTTGAAGTACTTCCATCCTCTTCTCGAATTCTTCCTCCTCTTTCCACGTGAAAGGACTTTTACTCGCGAACAGAAAGTCGATCTGCTCGAGCGAGCGTCCAGCAGTCTCCGGGACAAAGACATACGTGAGGGGAATATAGGCAAGCATGGCTGCCCCGAACACATAGAACGTCTTCTCGCTAATGCCGCTGAACATGACCGGGACTAGCAAGCTGCCGCCTCCGTACCCGATGGCCCAGCCTGCGACGCCGAATGCGTTCCCCTTCGCTCGCATCCACGTCGGGAAGATCTCCGTGGGGTAGATGAACGGGATCATGAGCCAGGATGCGCTGAAAACCAGGACGTAAATGAAGACGAATGCCGCTGCCGCGGTGCCGTATGCCTGTGCAGAATCGGGGTTGTTGTAAGCCGCTCGCTGCATCCCGCCAATGATGAAGAGAATGACACTCAAGGCCGCCGATCCCCAATAGACAGTGATGCGTCGACCGAGGCGGTCTACGAGAGCCGCGTTGATTGCTGTGCCGACTATGCCAAGTGATAGGCACAGCGCCGTCATCCAGCCGGCCTTCTCCGCGTCGAAGCCGGCGGTGCGAAAAATGGTCCCCGAGTAGATGACGACGGCAGCAATACCAGTACCGTACTGCATAAGGACCTGGAGCCAGAAAGCCAGCTGGATGCGGCGACCCAGATGGATGTCCCCCGAGCCGATGCCGAAGAACATCTTGAAGTAGTTCGAGGAAGACGATTCCTGTTCCATCTCAAGGACGGCAATAATCTCCTTATATTCCTCGATGACGTCCGGATGTTCCGAATCGTCGTTGCCTCTCAATTTTGTGATGATCGCGAGCGCCTCCCCTGCTCGCCCTTTCCTGACGAGCCACCGAGGAGACTCTGGAATGACCAGTGTACCAAGTACCAACAGCACTATCGGGATGGTCTGCGTGGCGAACAAGAAACGCCAACGGAATTGTCCGTGGCCGATGTCTTTTGTGAATGATAAGCCATATCCGAGCCAAGCTTCAAATGCAATACCGGAGAAGTTTGCGAGACTACGGTGTTGCAGATCAGTAAATGGCCTATGCTGTCTTTATCAGACGAGGATCAACACAAATGCTTACAAAGTCAAGCAGATGACTCTGCCCCTGTGCGCTGCTGGAGAGAGCTCGGCTGTCCACAACGGCGCAATGACGATCAGGAATGCGACACCGACCCCAGCAATGATTCGAGCGCAAAGAATGAAGGCGAGATTCGTGGCTGAGGCCTGCAAGATGACGCCAGCCATGCACCAGAACGATGCCATCCACAAGCCTTTGATACCTGCTGCGTCATCAGCATCAAGGACTCGGACATGCCGTCTCCGTCGATATCACTTACGTCCATATCGGTCTGCAAACTGGCCCGCCCAGAAAGCGCCCAGAAGTGAGCCAGCGTAGTAGATGCTGGCAATACCACCTTGCTTGGTAGGATCCGTGACGGTGCCGTCCCGATCACCATATCCCATTCGATGGATGAACTCGGGAGTGGAATTGACGGCACCAATGACACCTTGGCTCATGCCTTCGTAAGCAATGGCACATGCTGAGACCGCCGTGATGAGTGTCATCAGTCGGGGCCCAGAAAGACGCTGCCATAGCTTTCCTGACGAGTTCTGCGCGAGCATGTTGACGAGAGATTATCTGGAGGGAGTGGTGGATAGTGAGGAGCGAAGACTGGAGAGCACCGTGTTGACGACGGCATCATGCACGTTTATGTAGCAATTTCCTGCCCCAGATCTTGCCCCGGATCAAAACCACATGGCTATCTCCACAAGGCATGCATACCTGACGATCTGGACATGCGGGCGAGGAGATACCGTGTCGAACGCCGTCTCGAATTACCGCATTTAGTGGGTGGCAAAACCTTTCTGAACCGCACATTTCCCCACGAACGTCATGCCGCTGCGGGGATGGTTTATCGACACGACTAGTTTCCGACACGAATTTCTCCAACACAAAACCTGTCTTTTGTGTCCTTCGATGAGATCCAACTTCGATCCGACCAACTTCGACACGACGCAACTTCGATACGTCCCGCTTTCGTGGATCCAGCTTTCCCCGAAGACTGCTCTTGACAGCGGGGAGACAAGATGGGGAAGCTACGTTCGTCCCGAGGTTGGTAAGGGCGATCTAGAACCGCGTCGTGGCTCCTATCCACAGGCACTTGTCTTTCTCACCGGCAACTAACACACATGCGTAGTCTGGTATGCCGGCGACGCCACGTAAAGTGTTCGTGAATGCCCATCGCATCCACGCTGTCATCGCTCATCAAGATGGTCAGGTGATGAGACTAGACCGACCTGCGCACAATGCCTTAAACGCCACGAGGACTGTCGATACGATGACGGTCTCAAGATCGTACACCAGCGACCTCACCGTGCGAGGGAACGCCTAGATCAGCCGACACGAGAAGGGCTAGCCGACACAGACGGACATTCATCAACACAGCGTTCTGAGGATTTTGAAGATGACTCCACCAGTCCGTTTAGCTTCCTTGTTGAGGTACCGTCAGTCGATCGTCAAGACCTATATTCCCTCAGCGGTGGCGCTGGCTCTGCTCAGTGTGAATTAACTTCGCCAATACAGCCCACCCAGGCCCAGACGCTTGTGTCGCATAGCCCAATCCTCCCTTTTGACGAGCGCAGGATGTGGGCGGCTCCATCCCCTCAGTCCAGCTTCAATCTGCAGTACACCGATGCGATCCACCTTCAGCACTTTACCGCCGAGCTTGGACGTTGGCTAGACTGCACCGATGCCGCACGCGGATTCACGACGAAGATCCCGCGCCTGGCGCAAGATGAAGAGATCGTCCTGCGAGCAGTAGTATGCTTTGCAGCGAGGCATATGAGGCAGCCAGATGCGGCAGCGCAAGCTCATGAGCAATGCGTCCGGCTCCTGATTCCTAGACTCACTGCTGCTAACGTTGCTTCCGACGATGCCGTACTTTGCTCAATAGTCATGCTTCGTGTGTTTGAACAGCTAGACGGCAAGTATGCTACTGACATTCCTGAGGCTCAGACATCATTGACCGAACCATTTTAGTTGCCGAAAGCGGTACCGATCATGAGAACCATCTTGCTGGATGCTCGGCACTATTCCAATCCTCCCAAGGCCTGCAGATAGACTTCGATGCTCCTCAACTGCAGCATGCCGCATTTTGGGTTTACGTTCGACAAGCCATGTACAACGCGTGTATCTACCAGCATCCGCCGGATCTGAATTTGAACGCTAGAATGGCTCCGATGCTACCACGACCCGCACAGGAACTTCACGATGAATCCCAGCTAGACACTTCATGGACTAATGCGATTGTCTGGCTGACAGCGAAGATAATGCGGTTCTGCTTCCAAAGCTCTGTCCAGAGTCCTGGGCAGCGTAAGGTCATATGGGATGAGTTGTCCAATGCGTTGGATCAATGGAATCACCAGAAGCCATCGACGTTTGAACCGCTGTGGCAAGATCATTCTTCGACTACCGGGGAGAACTCTCCGTTTCCAGTAATCATTTGTCTGAGGGATTGGCATGGTATGTCATCAACGGAGGCGAGGCGTGTAAAAACTGACCCTTTTTAGTCATGGCATTCGGCTTCTACCATCTTGCCCGCTTACTCCTCGTTGTGTATCAGCCCGTTGTCCGATTTGCAATTCGACGACCTATCAGTGTGAAGGATGCGAACGTCAAGGAAACATTGCATCACGCCAGACTCATCTGTGGTGTTTGCAAAAGTAACTTTGACGTAGTTCCCTCGCTCATAACCCTTTGTCATACTTGTTTTATCTGTAAGATCCCGTGCCCAGAGTGTGAAGACTGTATACTGACGATCAGCAGGGGGCTCACTACTACGATCGGCTGAAGAAAGAGAGCCTTTGATTCAGCTGTTGGCCCAGGTCGAGTTGAAGCATGCATGGCCCACAGTCTGGATTGCAACAGCACTGCGCGAGGAATGGGCCTTGCAGGATTCATCTGTCTGAAGCTGCATAATTACTCGCCATCGCTAAACGATATCACCCCGTACTTTCCGGTACGCAACCAGCCTCCTTTCGGACATTCCTTGTCCAGTTCCCTGACTTGATCTTCGGACTTTAGTCCAACGCAGACGTCCGCTTTGTTGGTCCGCAGTGCAAGGATCTTGAGCCCACTACCAGCTCCCAACGGACCTAATGCGGTTTTGAACGGTGTTGTGTACAGCCAGAGACCATCGCCAGTCAATTTGCGATAGTTCAAGTCTCCTTTGAAAATGACCAGGTCTCGTCTGCTGAGGTACTTCAGGAGATCTCGAGCTCTGCTTGGCATTTCTGAGAATGCAGATCCGGTGGTCCAGAACCAGTGCTGCGTTATGGCAATCTTTCCAGTCGACATCAGTTCCGCTATTCGGTCACAGAGTGGATCGAGAAATTCGCGAGTTGGGAAGTTGTCGCGGGATCGGAGCATAGTCATCAACGACTCGATGTCGGTCGGAGTCGCATCGCTCACAAACCAGGGGAATGCCTTAGCATGCAACTTCACTTCCTTTGCAAGGCCTTGATCAAGCAGGTACACGGCCAGAACCAGATCGGTGAGCAATTCGAAGCCGGCATTGTCAAGAACGATGTCGATGTTGCGGTGGCTTGCTTCGTATTCGGGGGACGTCATGTACGACCACACTTGGTCGAGATCGTCATCGACAACCATGGCAGCAGAACATTGCTTCTGTAGCGACCGGAGGTCCTCGAAAGTTGGCCGGCTCAGCAAGGATAAGTCGGTTGCGTTCCCCCACAATGCGACTTGCATCATATCAGAGAACTCCTTGAACCTCACTAGTTCGCTGTCGTATTTTTGCTGGCCTCGTTGGATGTTGATGATATACTGTGCTGCGAGATCTTGTACTGCCGTCTGCGAGTTGATAAAGGTTGTGTCCTTTTGCTCTTTGAAGATATCGTGGCCGTGCCAGAACACACTTCCACAGAAAGAAGCCTGTACTCGGCGGTAGAGATAGCATTCCGCAAACAGCCACGGCGCGGCTCGCCATGAAAGCTGTGACGACACTCCGAGATGCTCATTGTACCATCGTTCATCGACGTCGCGGCGGAGATTGAGTGGTGTCAATCTATCGTCGTTTACAATTTCTTGCCGCAGGATTCGAAGCTGATGCTGAATCTCCAGAGCCTCGGATTTCTTTTGTGCGGTGAAGGAATTCTTGGCCAGAGCCGAGCTCATGGAGTCGACCATGTCCTGGACTATACGCCCCCACCGCGTCCTGGCCGTGCCTTGCGCCATGGTCCCCTCATCAGAGGTCCACACCGGCCGCACATTCTCCGGTCTCGTCATTGCAATTTGTATTTGAAGTGAACGGCTGATTGGGTGCAACTATCGCCGGCTGGATGATATGGCACTACAAATATCTGTGCTGGGCAGGCAGTAAATATATCAAAAAGCTTTCATCGTGCACCTTGGCGATGCTGACGGACCGCGGAATCTGTCGTCTGCAAAGAAAACTTTCTGATTTGAAGCCATCCAATCAGCGAACTTCAGACACTCTGCGTCTCGAACTTCCCGATATGGTCATTCGAGTCGACTCGAGTCGAGCGATTCTGTGCGTTCGTTGATCGCTCGCCGAGTGTACACCCTCTAACCTACGAGCCTTCTCCGAGGGTGAGAGTGAGCGATGTGTTGCTATAAGAGGACCCAGTTCCAAAGCCTGTTAACGTTTAAGACATCGATTCACATCCAGAACATTGAACACCATGGCAAAAGACAGCTTTCCGGCTACGGCAAATCACCCATCTGACGTAAACGGCAGTCACAAGAATGGCGACGCTGTAGGTAATGGACACACGCAGCCTGCAAAATGTGGCTCTTTGGACTTGACTGTGCTGGGTCTGAACAGCGGAACATGTATGGATGGGATCGACTGTGCGCTTGTGCGCTACAGACAGAGCAGCCCAGAGGCACCCTTGCACATGCAGTTATTACATGTACGTTCGTTTCCAACCTGACAAGAGGATGGACTGGACTGACAGGAGGATCAGTACGACGAGCTTGCTGTCCCGGATTGGATCAAAACCCCAGTCCTAGAAATGCTTCGCGAAACCAAGACTACCCCTTCGCAAATGTCACAGGTCAACGTCCAGCTCGGCCACATGTTCGCCGATGCGATCGATACTTTTTGTGCAAAGTTCAACGTCGAGAAATCGAGCATTGATCTCGTCGGATCCCATGGACAAACGATCTGGCTGTTATCCATGCCAAAGAAAGGGGAGACCCGATCAGCGTTCTGTCTGGGAGAAGGGACGGTCATATCTGCCGCGACGGGCATCACAGCGGTCACAGATTTCCGGATGGCGGAGCAAGCAGTCGGACGTCAAGGAGCGCCGCTGGTTGCCCTTATAGACGGCCTCCTCCTACACCATCCTACCAAATGGCGCATCTGTCAGAACATCGGGGGTATTGCGAATCTCTGCATCATACCTCCAGACTCTGAAGGGGGCGTTGATAGGATGGTGGACTGGGATTGTGGCCCGGGAAACATGTTCATCGACCACGCGATGCGGTACTTCACGAACGGAAAGATGGAGTACGATAGGGACGGGGAATGGGGCGCACGAGGCACCGTGGACCAAGCGATCGTGGACGCTTTCCTCGAAAACAACTGGTACGTCAACCACAGCCCTCCCAAAACAACCGGGAGGGAAACTTTCGGCGACAACGAGGGTCAGATGCTGGTGTCGCAGTGCTTGGAAAAGGGACTGTCCAAATACGATACCGTGGCGACCATCACGCGGATAACCGCGCAAAACATAGTCCGGCAATATCAGACCTTCTTCAAGGACTGGAAGAAGATCGATGAGATCTTCATGTGCGGCGGCGGCGCGAGGAATCCGAATATCATCCAGTACTTGCAGAGAAATCTCCCGACCATGCAGATCCGGTCGTTGGATGAGACTGGTGTGCCGAGCGACGCAAAGGAGGCTGTTAGCTTCGCACAGCAGGCGGTGGAAGCCGTTCTGGGCAGAGCCGCGCTCGTCCCGGTCAACAGCGACACCCTTACGCCGAATACTATTAGTGGTAAGATCGCGCCGGGACTGGGGTGGCGGAGGTTGATGAGGATGTGTGCTGAGTTTGGATCTGATGATGGGAGATTGCCGATGGTGAAGGAGATTGTGGTGGATGCGCCGTATGAGAAGTGGAAGCACATGCCTGACGTATATTCTAGTGCGTAAACATAGTCTGAGAAGATACCCACATGAGATTCAACTCTGGTGACAACACACCAATATGTTGCTTCAAAATGTCGAGTTTGTTGCAAACAAACGACGCTCCAACTCCCACAACTGTCTCGCCACCTGGCTGGTACATGGAGGGGAGGGAGAGGAGGAGAGCGAGTGGATCTCATACCACTGTGGACATCCTCATGAACGGGATCTGACACATCCTAAGCTCGCTACTTGATCGAATGGAGTCTACTTTCGAATGGAGTCTACTCTCCTTATTCTTTGGATTTGCCTTAAAATTTCCCGATTCTAAGGCGAACCTTGTGCGAGCACACTTCGTGTGGCGATGTTTTGTCTAAATGCCTCAGATATCTCGCTGTTTGATTGCAAAGATGCAACTGCATACGATTATGAAGTTCGCGCCCCCAACAGTCAAACCAGCCGCCTTTCCCTAGTTGATCGTAGTCCGTTCGTAAGAGAACCCAAAACGCGAGCTAGTCACGTCACGGACCAGTCTCTCAAGCACTACGCGTGTCCAGTTGTTCGTGCGTAAGTAACCATTCTGACATTTTCTCGTCCAGTCGTACTGTATTAATTTGACTGTCCCATCCGAAAACATACATGGCGTGCGCGGGCGACTTTTTCCTTGATCTTCCGCAGTACGAATTTATTATACGTTCGGACACGGCGGATCCAAGCGAAGTCCGTCGCGCATTCCAAGAAGGCACTTCTGCGTGCAGTATGGTCGACTCTCAATCAATGGACCCAGTCTCAAACTCGTCATATTGTCGCTATTGCCCTGACCATGACGCCGACTCGACTTCTTCCTTTGCGAGCTCTCGGTACCAGACTCAGCCGTTAAGGAGGTAGACGTGGTCTGGATATATCTACTCGGACTGTTCGCAGCTTCGTTGCCACCCCCGTCCTCTGAGTCACTTTCCTCCATTGCTCTCGGTCCTCTTGTATTATCGGCGCACCGCTTTCGCAGCATGACAGGCGACGTTCTATTGTTTGGAGCACATCTGCCCGGACGGTAAGCTGATGCATCCCTTGACTTCCGTTCTGTCTCAGGAATGTGACTGAGTATGTCGAGATATTCCACTTCCCAGCGCTTCAGCTTGGTCCGGGCTGAGGCCATCCAGGCTTGGTCAGGCGCTTCGTCTCCGATGGCCTGCTGAATGAATGCGAAAATATGCGACACTGCAGTTCGTTCCAGTCGATGC